>UMKW01005363.1_pt1 | contig 51403 bp, 47 predicted proteins | sample 1966391 | NCBI WGS metagenome assembly UMKW01 (sample SAMEA4836183, study PRJEB28245) | human gut metagenome | biome: gut microbiome; material: fecal sample | place: Denmark | collected 2008
TGTGTACACCTTGTGTCATCTTCAGTACGGCGTGTATGTGCGCGTCCAGCTCTTCGGCGATGAAGGGCTTCTTTACGTAGTTGTTTACGCCCAGCTGGTAGCCGAATCGTACGTCCCTGGGCGAGGTGAGGGCCGAGGCAAACAGGATGGGGGTATTGGCATCGGTTTCGCGGATGCGGCGTACCATCTCGAAGCCGTCCATTACGGGCATGTCGATGTCGCTGATGATGATGTCGGGTTTGAATGAAGCCCATGTTTTCAGTCCTTCTTCGCCGTTGACGGCCGTCTGCACGTCGTAGCCGCCGATGATGTCTTCCAGTCCGCACTGCACCACATAACGCAGGTTGGGGTCGTCTTCTACCAGGAGTAACTTGATCATGATATCTGTGTATTTTGAAGCAAAGATACGGATTTTTTTCAGATTTCAGAGCTCGGATTTCAAGGGTTCTTGCGGAGTAGTAGAACCTTCAAAAACAAAAAAAGTGTACCGCCACGGCGGTACACTTTATTATTATATAGAAAAGATTGGTTGTCCGTTAGTTGTTGGATTTCTTTTCTCTTCTGGGTCTTTCGGGCTTTTCGCTGTAACCTTCAGGCTTCGGAATCAGTACCTTGTGAGACAGTTTGAACTTGCCTGTCTTCGGATCGATGTCCAGCAGCTTCACTTCGATGTCGTCGCCTTCTTTGAGTCCGGCTTCTTCTACCGTTTCGAGGCGTTTCCAGTCGATTTCGGAGATGTGGAGCAAACCGTCCTTGCCTGGCAGGAATTCAACGAATGCACCGTAAGGCATGATGGAACGGATCTTTCCTTTGTAGACTTCTCCTATCTCGGGAACGGCTACAATAGCCTTGATCATCCGAATGGCGTCATCGATGCTCTGCTTGTTGGTGCCGGCGATTTCGATCTTGCCTACGTTGTCTTCTTCTTCGATGGTGATGGTAGCACCTGTCTCTTCCTGCATACCCTGAATGATCTTTCCGCCCGGGCCGATGACAGCACCGATGAATTCTTTCGGAATGGTCATGGTTTCGATGCGCGGAGCGTGTGGTTTCAGTTCGGGGCGCGGTTCGGCGATACACTCTGTCAGTTTACCCAAGATGTATTCGCGACCTTCTTTGGCTTGCAGCAGAGCTTTCTCCAGAATGTCGTATGACAGACCGTCCACCTTGATATCCATTTGGGTAGCGGTGATACCGTTCTTTGTACCTGTTACTTTGAAGTCCATGTCACCCAGGTGGTCTTCGTCACCAAGGATGTCGGAGAGGACTGCATATTTTTCTTCGCCCGGATTTTTGATAAGGCCCATGGCGATACCCGATACAGGGTTCTTGATCTTCACACCGGCATCCATCAAGGCCAGCGTGCCGGCACATACGGTAGCCATGGAAGAAGAACCGTTGGATTCGAGGATATCAGAAACAACGCGTACTACGTAAGGATAGTCTTCAGGAATTTGTCCCTTTAATGCACGCCAAGCCAAATGGCCGTGACCGATTTCACGACGGCCTACACCGCGCTGTGCCTTGGCTTCGCCTGTAGAAAATGGGGGGAAGTTGTAGTGTAGCAGGAAGCGCTCTTTGCCGTGGGTCAGCACGTCGTCGACGATTTTCTCATCAAGCTTCGTACCCAGTGTGGCTGTAGACAGAGACTGTGTTTCGCCGCGGGTAAAGATAGCCGAACCATGAGGGCCAGGCAGCGGGCTTACTTCACACCAGATGGGGCGGATCTCTGTTGTCTTACGGCCGTCCAGACGCTTGCCTTCATCGAGGATGCAACGGCGCATAGCCTCTTTTTCTACGTCGTGATAGTAGCGGTCGATGAGCGGAGCTTTTTCTTCCAATTCCTCTTCTGTGAATTGAGCCTTGAATTCTTCGCAGATGGCGTCGAAAGCATCCTGACGTTCGTGCTTGTTACGGTTGCCACTGGCGGCAATAGCATAAGCCTTGTCGTAGCAGGCTTCGTGTACGGCCTTGCGCAGGTCTTCGTCGTTCACTTCGTGGCAGTATTCGCGCTTTACGGTGGAACCTACCTCTTCGGCCAGTTCCATCTGTGCCTTACACTGCGGCTTGATGGCCTCGTGGGCAGCCTTCAGGGCGGCCAGCAGGTCTTGCTCAGATACTTCCTTCATTTCGCCTTCCACCATCATGATGTTCTCGTAGGTAGCGCCGACCATGAGGTCCATGTCGGCCTGCTCGAGCTGTTCGAAAGTGGGGTTGATGACGAATTCTCCGTTGATGCGCGCTACGCGTACCTCAGAGATAGGACCATTGAATGGAATGTCCGATACGGCCAGTGCGGCAGAAGCGGCCAGTCCGGCCAGTGCGTCGGGCATGTCTACGCCGTCGGCCGAGAAAAGTATAATGTTTACATATACTTCTGCGTGGAAATTGTCGGGGAAAAGGGGGCGGAGAGCACGGTCAACCAGGCGGCAAGTCAGAATTTCGTAGTCCGAAGCGCGTCCTTCACGTTTGGTGAAGCCGCCGGGGAAACGTCCGAATGCGGAGAATTTTTCTTTGTACTCTACCTGAAGCGGCATAAAATCTGTTCCGGGAACTGCGTCTTTTGCGGCACAAACAGTAGCCAGCAGCATGGTGTTGCCCATGCGGAGCATTACAGAACCGTCTGCCTGTTTTGCCAGCTTTCCCGTTTCGAGCGTGATGGTTCTGCCATCAGGAAGCTCGATCGTCTTAACAATTGGGTTAATCATAAAAAAACTTTTATATCTATTTTCTTTCAAAATTCGTGCAAAGATAGTGATTTTATTCTCTTAATCAGGTGGAAATGAGTTTAAAAGTTTCGATTTCGGCCTTTTTTTTATGTTTTGTGGTGGAAGAAGCTGAAAAAATGCTTTGACTAAGCGTGAAAAGGAGTATATTTGCACGTTGATTTTGAAAATAAACACACTGACAATATGAAGAAAATAGTAGTGATGGCATTTGCCATGGCAGCTTTGAGCGCTTGCGATTCAGAACCGAAGTTTAAGGTGGAAGGTGAAGTGACGGGTGCTGAAGGGAAGATGCTTTATCTGGAAGCATCTGCATTGGAAGGGATTGTTCCTCTTGATTCTGTCAAACTGAACGCTGGAGGTGCCTATACCTTCAAGGAAGCTCGGCCGGAATCTCCTGAATTCTACCGTTTGAGGGTAGAAGACAAGATTATCAATTTCTCGGTAGATTCTACCGAAACCGTTCGAATTAATGCCGGATATGATAATTTTGCGACGGATTATACGGTTGAAGGTTCGCCCAGCAGCGAGAAAATCAAGGAGTTGTCGTTGAAACAACTTCAGTTGCAGAATAAGGTGGATGAATTATATCGGGCTATGCAGGCTCATAGTATTGGTGTAGATGTGTTCCAGGATAGTCTGACTGCGATGATGAAGCGGTATAAAGATGAGGTGAAGATCCGCTATATTTTCGCGGCTCCCAATACGGCGGCTGCCTATTTTGCTCTGTTCCAGAAGGTGAACAATTATCTGATATTCGATCCTTTGAATAGTCGTGATGACATCAAATGCTTTGCGGCCGTAGCTACGAGCCTGAACAATTATTATCCTCATGCCAACCGTTCAAAGAATCTGTATAACATCGTCATCAAAGGCATGAAGAATACACGTACTCCTCAGCAACAGACGTTGGAACTGCCCGAACAGGTACAGGTGTCGGAAACGGGTGTGATTGACATTAACTTGCGTGACTTGAAAGGAAATGCCCATAAGCTGACAGACCTCAAGGGGAAGGTCGTTATTGTGGACTTTACCGTATATCAGAGTGCTGTTTCGGCCAGTCATAACTATATGTTGCGTGACTTGTATGACAAGTATGCTTCTCGTGGGCTGGAGATTTATCAGGTGTCTTTGGATGCCGATGAACATTATTGGAAGACGACAGCTGACAACCTGCCGTGGATTTGCGTGCGCGATGCCAACGGTGTCTACTCGTCAGTAGCAGCTGCTTACAATGTGCAGAACCTGCCGACCTTGTTCTTGGTAAATCGTAATAATGAGCTGAGTGCTCGTGGCGAGACTATTAAGGATTTGGATGCCGCTGTGCAGAAGTTGTTGTAATTTGTTATAATGGAGGACGAACTCCATTAAATATGTTACAAAACAGCGATTGGCACTTGACGCATATTGTTTAAAGTGCTATCTTTGCGAACAAATATTGGAAGAGGGTTCCAGCATGGTTGACATGTTGGAATTCTTTTTTGTTTATAATATATCAATTAAGAATAATAAGGAGGAAAAAATTATGGCTTATATGTCAGAAGAAGGCTACAACAAGTTGTTGGCCGAATTGAAACAGCTGGAAGCAGTGGAACGTCCCAAGGTGGTGGCTGCCATTGCTGAAGCACGCGACAAGGGAGACTTGTCCGAAAATGCAGAGTATGATGCAGCTAAGGAAGCACAAGGATTGCTCGAGATGAAAATCAGTAAGCTGAAAGCGGTGATTGCCGATGCTAAGATCATCGACGAGTCTAAGCTGAAGACCGACTCTGTACAGATCCTGAACAAGGTGGAGTTGAAGAACGTGAAGAACGGCATGAAGATGACCTATACCATCGTGTCGGAGAGCGAAGCCAATCTGAAGGAAGGCAAGATTTCAGTTAATACCCCCATTGCACAAGGTTTGCTTGGCAAGAAGGTGGGTGAGAAAGCACAGATCAAAGTGCCACAAGGCATGATTGAGCTGGAAATATTGAACATATCATTTTAAACAGTAAGGCAGGTCATGTGTTGTGGCTTGCCTTGTTTTTTTAATATATTATCGTTATGGCAACCATATTCAGTAGAATTGTAGCAGGCGAAATTCCCTGTTATAAAGTTGCGGAGGACGAGCAATTCTTCGCATTTTTGGACATCAATCCGTTGGTAAAAGGACATACGTTGGTCATTCCGAAACGTGAGGTAGACTACATCTTTGATTTGAAAGATGAAGAACTGGCCGCTATGCACGTTTTTGCCAAGAAGGTAGCACTGGCTATCGGAAAGGCTTTTCCTTGTAAGAAGGTTGGAATGGCTGTCTTGGGTTTGGAAGTGCCTCATGCTCATATTCATCTGATTCCGATGCAGAGCGAGAAAGATATGCTTTTCTCCAACCCCAAGTTGCAGCTTTCTGCTGAAGAGTTTGCAGAAGTGGCCGAAGCGATTCGCAACGCGTTCTGACAATCCCCTCCTCCTCATAGATAAAATAAAGGGACGGCCTATCAGGCCGTCCCTTTATTCTATTGAATGTTATTTAAGTTTTATAGGCTTTCCAACAGGCGCTTCAGTACGACGGTCGCTGAAATTTCGCGGTTGGCCGCTTCAGGAATAACGATGCTTTGCGGGCTTTCGATGACATCGTCCGTCACAATCATGTTGCGGCGTACAGGCAGGCAATGCATGAAATAAGCGTTGTTGGTAACGGCCATCTGGCGGTCGCTTACTGTCCATGCACGGTCTTTGCTCAGAATTTGTCCATAATTGTCGCCAGAGTAGGCTGCCCAGTTCTTGGCATAGACAAAATCGGCGCCTTCGAAGGCTTTCATTTGATCATATTCTACACGAGCGTTGCCTACGAATTTCGGATCCAGTTCATAGCCTTCAGGGTGGGTGATGACAAACTCATAATCAGTTGCATTCATCCATTCAGCAAAAGAATTTGGAACAGCTTGTGGCAGGGGACGTGGATGGGGAGCCCAGCTCATTACGACTTTGGGTCGTTCCTTCTTTTTGTATTCTTCAATAGTGATGAGGTCGGCAAAGCTCTGCAAGGGGTGTCGGGTTGCTGCTTCCATCGAGAATACTGGACGACCTGAGTATTGGATGAACTGATTCAATATTACTTCGTTGTAGTCGTAGTCTCTGTTTTCGAAACGTGCAAAGGAACGGACACCGATGATGTCACAATAACAGCCCATTACAGGGATAGCCTCCAGCAGGTGTTCTGGTTTATCACCATCCATGATGACGCCACGTTCAGTTTCCAGCTTCCATGCGCCTTGATTAATATCGAGTACGATGACATTCATTCCCAAATTCAGGGCCGCTTTTTGTGTGCTTAAACGGGTACGTAAACTGGAGTTGAAGAAAATCATCATCAACGTCTTGTTGCGTCCTAATTCTACGTATTTAAACCGATCTTTTTTGATCTCGAACGCTTCGGCAAGTGCAGTTTTCAGATTACCGATATCCTGCACGCAGGTAAAATTCTTCATAACGACTTACTTTTTTAAATATATAATTGATAGCAAAGATAGTGAAATGTATCGGGTTTTGAATGAAGATGTCTGTTTTTTAGTATCTTTGTCGAATGTTATCGGGTCGTTAAAAAAGAAGGAAGCCTTGTTTATGCATAGTCATAGTAGCCATATGGATGAACGTTTGCTTAAACGTCTTTTTGAAGCATATTCCAATGATTTGCTTTACTATGCTCAGTATCTTGTTCGCTCTAGAGAAGAAGCGGAAGAGATTGTAAGCGATGTTTTCTTTGAAGTATGGCAGCATCGTGACAGGTTCTCTGAGGTGAAAAACGAGAAGGCATGGTTGTTGAAGGTAACTCATAACAAGGTAGTGTCCTGGTTGCGGAAAAATGGAAATGGTCAGGTGCTTGTGCCATGGGATGAAGTAGGCGACTATGGTACGCTTGTTGATTTGCAGACTCCTGATTCACGGATCATTAGTCGGGAGGAAATATCTCGTATTAACCAGGTCGTAAATCAGCTTCCTCCCCGTTGCCGGCAAGTCTTTGTGTTGGCCAAAATCGAAAAGCTTCCATATAAAGAGATTGCCGAAGTATTGGGTATCTCTGTGAAAACGATCAATATTCATGTAGCTAAAGCGCTTGAATTTATTTCCTCTGTCTTGAAGTGAGATGGCGTCAATGAGGGTAGTTGCGTCTCTCAAGTTGATGTTTAGCACGCCAATGTAGGTGTTTAGCGTGCTGAAGTAGATGTTTATGTTGAAGAAAAGCACCCTTTTGTCCTGCTTAAAACAGTGCTTTCTCTTGTCTAAAGCATCGTTTTTTCTCTGCTTGCGCGATTGCATTGTTCAACTTGAATAGGTGGCGTGAAGGAAGAAACTTTTTTTGTTTTTATCGTTCACTCTTTCACAAGCTGTTATCTTGCTGATTTTTAGCAAGAAACTGTGAAAGATCTTCTTTCACAGTGAAAGAAGATCGGCTTGTTTGAAATAAAAAACAAACTTTTTTAAAAAAAAAGACGAAGCCTATAGGAGATTTTTTCGGAAACAGCGTCTTGTTTTATATAATTCGATGATGAAAGACGACAAAAAAGAACATAATAATAAGTATGAAAAGTTAGCGTCCTTTCTGGAAGACCCACAGGACCTGACCAATATGAATGAGGCTTCTTCCGACGATGAGGTCCGTAAGCTCTTATTCATGTGGAATGAATGCCAGCCGGCTGAAACTGATTCGTCAGAGGTTTGGGAAAAGACGCTGCAACGGATCAGGCAGGCTCAAGCACAGGAAGACGAAAGTCGTAGAAGACATATCTCGCTTGCTTGGAGATGGGTGGCGGCCGCTTCGGTTGTCCTCTGTGTCGGCTTGGGTTCGCTTTGGTTCTCGAAAACGGAAGTTACGGTGGACGAACGAAGCCGTATGGAGCAGATGCTGCTGGCTCAGGTCGATACGGGCGAAGTGAAGGAAGTGACCCTTGTGGTTTCCGACCGTAAGAAAGTGGAGCTGGCCAATAATGCCAAAGTGGCTTATAATGCCTCCGGTCAGGTCAGTGTCAATTCGGTGAAGCTGAAGGAACCGTCCGTACAGAAAGAAGAAGCCTCGGCACAAACCTCTTCTGAGGAAGCTATGGAATATAACCAGCTGATTGTGCCCAAGGGACGTCGCTCTATGATTGTATTGGCTGACAACAGCAAGATGTGGATTAACTCCGGCAGTAAGGTGATCTATCCACGTGCTTTCAAGGGTGACAGACGTGAGATTTTTGTGGAAGGGGAAGTTTATCTGAAAGTGAGTCGTGACGAATCGAAGCCTTTCATTGTAAATACTTCAGCTTTCGATGTGGAAGTGTTGGGCACTTCTTTTAATGTGTCAGCCTATAAAGGCGATGCGCATGCTTCTGTGGTGTTGGTTGAGGGTGCGGTTGATGTGAAAGATGCGGCGGATAAGCATGTTCTGATGCAACCGAATGAGCGGGTACAGTTGGATGAGGCTGGTGAGTTGAAAAAGGAAACAGTAAATGCTCTCGATTATATCCATTGGGTAGATGGAGTTTGGATCTTGAATGGTAAACCTTTGAAAGAAGTGCTTGCTTATTTGAGTGAATATTATGGACAGAAGATTGTTTGTGATCCATCTATTGCCGATGAGGCATTTTATGGTAAATTATTTTTGAATGAAGAATTGAAGAAAGTGTTAGAATCAATTTGGCAAACCTTGCCTGAGGACTTAGGTGCCTCGAGAGAGTCTATCTATGTACAGGTGAATTGATTACCAGGTTGTGAATAATAATGTTGATCTTAAAATATATGTCTATGAAATAGAAAGAATTTGTGTTGTAAAAAAAGAGGGTCGGACAATACTCCCAATATTGCCCGACCGGAAATGATTTTAATTATTCCATTTTTAGTAACCAAAATCAGTACGAAAGTATGAAAAAGAAAACGACTTTTGGTCGGATGAAGGGATTTTTTTTCTCTCTTTATCTATTAATTAGTGTTTTTTTATTGACGGAGGGTGCTTTGGTCCCTCTACATGCCGCTGATACTCGCGGAAGTAACAAACAAGCTGTAGCAACAACTCAGACGCTGAAAGAGTTGTTTAGCTACATTGAGAAAAACAGCAATCTTGTCATTCTTTATTCCAAGGGACTTTTATCCGAATTGGATAAAAAAGTTTCCATTAATATGAATGGTAAGAAAGCCGAGGAAATCTTGAAGGAACTGGCAGATGCTGCCAATCTGGAGATTAAAATTAGTGATCGTCAGGTGACGGTGATGAAGAAAGCTCCGATTGTACAACAAGGCAACAACATCAAGGTGACCGGACAGGTTTTTGATGACATGGGTGAAACAGTTCCTGGCGCTAACGTGACCGTTAAAGGTAACACTTCTATCGGAACGGTAACCGACCTGGATGGTAATTTTACCTTGGAAGTTCCTAAAGGTACAACCTTGGTGGTTTCTTTTATCGGATATGCCAATTATGAGTATGTCGTACAGAGCTCCGACAAGGTGACCATTAAACTGTCGGCCGATTCAGAAGCACTAGATGAAGTAGTTGTAGTAGGTTACGGTATACAGCGCAAGAGCTCTATCACCGGTTCTATTTCTTCCATCAAGGCAGAAAAACTCAAAGACGTCACTACTCCGAGTGTAGCCAATATGCTGCAGGGTAAGGTGGCTGGTGCGGTGGTTGCTCCTACTTCCGGTCGTCCGGGTGAGGGCGTAAGCATCCGTGTGCGTGGTATCGGTTCTATCCGTGGTAATGTGGAGCCTCTGTGGGTGATCGACGGTGTAGTTGGTGCTTCTTCTGCAGACTTGAACCCGAATGATATCGAAACCATTTCTATCCTGAAGGACGGTTCTGCTACGGCTTTGTACGGTTCTCGTGGTGCCAATGGTGTTATCCAGGTAACTACCAAGCGTGCTACCACCGGTACTTCCCAGATTGATTTGTCTGCCAAGTTTGGTGTGTCGCAGTTGCAGAAAGGCAATTTGGAGATGATGTCGGGTGCCGAGTATTATGATTATGTATATACAGCCTATAAGAATGCTGGCACATTGGATTCGCAAGGTTGGCTGCAACCCTATTTGCGCGACCGTAACTTCGACTGGTGGGACCTGGCTACTCAGAATGCCTTGACGCAGAACTATAACATCGGTTACCGTTATGGCAATGACAAAATCAAGTCGTATGTGTCCGGTGACTACTATACGGAAGAAGGTACCATCAAGGGATTTGACTACGACCGCTTCACGTTCCGTTCGAATACGGATTATATTGTGAACGACCGCTTGACCTTGAAGGCAAAAGTGGCTGCAAGTTATAAAGAGACATTCAACCAAGAATATTCGTTGGCTCACACTAGCTATACTCCGTGGGATACTCCGTGGGATTCGCAAGGTAATCTGAAGGATGGTAGTCAGGGTGTGCCGACAGCGGATGCTGCTCCTACCGCCAATCCGGATGACTATTGGTACTCCGATGGTGGTTCAAACTTCTTGTATGATCGTCATCTGAATTGGGGAAAAAGCCGCAGTAATGGAATCGACTTGGGTGTCGGTTTTGATTTCAAGATCATTGACGGATTGACTTTTGAATCGAATAATCGTATCGGTTTCAATAATAGTTATTCCAGCTCTTATGTAGATCCCAATAGCCGTTCTGGTGCAGGTACGGATGGATCTTATTATGATGGTGAGTCCAATACACGTTCCATCTATACCAGCCAGTTGCTGCGTTTCTTGAAGACTTTTGGTGAAAAGCATGAAATCAATGCTTATTTGGGTTATGACTACGATGAATACCGCTATTGGGATTTGGCTGCCACAGCTTATAAGATTTTCTCGGGTGCCGAGATTATCAATGCGGGTGCTGAGGATCCTACAGCCAGTGGTACTAAATCGGAATCGAAAAATGCCGCCATCTATCTGAATGTCAACTATTCGTTCGACAACAAGTATCTTATTCAAGGTATGATTCGTCGTGACGGTTCTTCAAAGTTCGGTAGCGACAAACGTTGGGCTACCTTCTGGTCGGTGGGTGCCGGTTGGAATATGCACAAGGAAGAATTTATCAGCCAGTTTGAGTGGATCAATGAATTGAAGCCCCGTGTTTCTTACGGTATCAGCGGTAACCAACCGGGTGGCGCTTACGAATGGGCTACCATCTTCGGTTACACTTCTCAGTATGCCAATGAAATCGCATTCTTGTCCAACTATCAGGGAAATCCTGATTTGTCTTGGGAGGAAACGGCCAACTTCGACGCCGGTATTGATATCCGCCTGTTCGACCGTGTAAACATTACATTCGACTATTACTTGAAGAAGGTGAAGAACCTGATTTATCTGCGTCACTTGTCCGCCGTAACAGGCTTTAACCGCCAGACGGCCAACAACGGTAAGATGGAAAACTCGGGTGTGGAACTGACTATTACGCCTGAAATCATCCGTACCAAGGATTGGTACTGGGACATCAGCTTCAATATGGGATATAACCGTAACGAAGTGACCTATTTGCCAGATGGAAATGACCTTACGATGCAGGCGGTAGCTATGGGCTATCCTTATATGAACTGGTATATGAAGGAATGGGCCGGTGTAGACACTATGACTGGTACTCCGTTGTGGTTCAAGGTGGATCCAGAAACAGGTGAAAAGACAGTGACGGGCAATTACAATGAGGCTACTAACGTATTGCTGGACGCTTCTCCGACGCCGAAAGTGAACGGTGGTCTGAGTACGAACCTGACTTGGAAAGGCTTGTCGCTGAATGCCAACTTTACGTTCAGTGCCGGTGCCAAGATATACAACGGTATGCGTGCCGGTGCGCTCGATCGTGACGCCGAACGTCCTTCACAGCCGGCTATGAAGCTGGCTGACGGTTGGAGCCGTTGGGAGAAACCGGGTGACATTGCTACGCATCCGCAGTTGATAGCCGGTGGTAATAACGGCGCTTCCAATACTTCTACCCGCTATCTGGAGAATGGTGACTATTTCAAACTGAAATCGTTGACTCTTTCCTACAGCTTCCCCAAGAAATGGTTGGATCCGTTGAAGATTAAAGGTGCCAACTTGAGTGTAGGTGGAGAAAATCTGTTCACCATTACCAAGTTCTCCGGTCAGGATCCCGAAATTCTGCTTTCTTCTTCCTACAACGGAAGTGCCAGCGGTTTTGGCTATCCTACCGTAAGACGTTTCACCGTAGGATTGAATGTTAACTTCTAAGTAATGATAACCAATAAGATAGAAACTATGAAACTGAAATATACATTAGGTGCCCTGGCTGTTGTCTCTTCATTGGCAAGTTGCAGCTTGGACGTAAATATGTACGAAGGCGTGACGGGTGAAGACGTTACGGCTCGTAATATTGTGGAATTGTCGCAAGGCAGTTACAGCATGTTGAAATACGATGGCGGTTTGATTGATTATGGCTATTACTTTTGGGCTTACGGAGGCGATGACCTTTCTTGGGGTGGTACGTCTACCGATACCAAATTTGATATTTATGATTATAGTCGCAATATTACCAGTTCTGTTACTGAGTATGCTTGGGAGTTGGGTTACCGTACCATCGGTAACTGTAATAAGGTAATCGAAATGGGAGCCGAATTGGGTGAAAATCTGACAGCAGAAGAGAAGGTTATTGTGGGCGAGAACTATTATCTCCGTGCCTTGTGCTATTTCCTGTTGGTAAATGAGTTTGCACAACCTTATTCCAACAATCCGACTCAAAACCCGGGACTTCCTTTGAAGCTGAACAGCGATCCCGATGATTTGCCCCAAAGCCGTTCTACAGTGGCCGAGATTTACGATCAGGTGGTAAAAGACTTACAAGATGCCATCACTTATATGACATTGCCGGCTGGTCTGTCTCCCAAAAACAGTTGTTATGCCACGAAGGAGGCTGCCGAAGCTTTGCTGGCCAGGGTATATCTCTATATGGAAAATTGGGAAGGTGCCTGGGAAATGGCAAATAATGTCATTTCTTCTGGTCGTTTCGAATTGTTGCGTGGCGAAGAATATGCCATCTATTCTCAGCATGTTCCCGAAGAAAATTCGGAAACCATTTTTGCCGTACGCCGTACCAAATTGAAAGATGATGGAGGCTATGGTAAGATGGGAGGTTTGTATATTCGTGTTGATAATAGTGGTTGGGAAGAAATGTACGCATCGTCTCCTTATCTGGAGTTGTTGGAACTTTATTTGGATGATAAAGGTTATCCGCAGGATTTGCGTAGCAGTTTCATTACCAAGCGATATGTAGAAGATGGTACTAATACCGATATTTATCCGATTACCGGTAACCCTGAACGTAATTATCAGGATTGGACGTTTGCCTATACAGCGAAACAAAACAATACTGCAAATTACGAATATCGTCAGATTTCTATTGAAAAACAGGCTGATGGAACGTATGCCATGAGTGCGGAAGATGCTGCATCGTTCCGAAGCGCTACTATTCAGTCTGAACCTTATAACTTGGGTACCCGATATTATGTAGTAGCATCAGATGGAACAAAATATATTGGTCGCATTGAGCCGCGAGTATATGATGCTAGAACTCTTCGTCAAAAGGAATCTATCTTTTTAGTGTATGCTATTAATAAGTGTTCTTATCAGGAACAATATTATCATTTGTGGTCACCGATAATTTCTCGTTTAGCAGAGATGTATCTGATACGTGCTGAGGCCAATTTGGAAAAGGGAGGCGATACGCAGGCTACGTTGGACGACGTGAATGTGCTCCGTGAGAGAGCTGGCATTCCTGAGTGGACGTTGGACAACATAAAGACAGCTGAGAACGGTCAGCCGAAGGATATTCACAAGATCATTGAAGAAGAACGTATGTTGGAGTTTGCTTGGGAAGGTCATCGTCGTTTCGATGTGTTCCGTTGGCGTCAGACGCTGGATCGTAAATATCCGGGCGGACATACGTTGAGACAGGGTGACCGCTATCTGGAGATTCCTTACAATTCTCCTTCGGTATGCGAATATATTCCGCAGGCTCAATATGATGCTTATCCTTATAAACTGGAACAAAATCCTTGATTTTGAAGGATTGTCATGAATATCTACCCGTTTCCCCTATCAAGGGAGGAGGCGGGTAGATTCAAAGAAATCTTTGTAACATCATTAAAATAACAGAATTTGTAAAATGAAAAAAATATCATATTTATTATTGCTCCTTTTGGCGTTTGTGTATGCCGGATGTGCTGATACGGAGCAGCCTTATGTAGGCTATGTCATCATAGAGCGTGCTGTAGTAGAGGCAGAAGCCAGTTCAACTACTACCATAACTGCAGACACGGATATTGACTCACCCATTGAAATCAAATCGATTGATTTTGGAGAGGGAGTGGACGAATGGTGTACCATTACAACTAAAGGAAAAGAAATTACAGTAACTACTACACAGGCCAATACGGGTTCGAACTATCGTACGGCGACTGTCAATGTGAAATGTGGTTATTGGTTGAAGTCATTCCAAGTGCTGCAGAAATATGCAGGACAGGAATACCTGCAATATGACTGGACCCGCTGGACAGCTACCGGTAACAGTGTCGAGAGCAGTGATGGTGGGGGGTATGCTAGTTTGTTCAGTGAAGATCGTACAACTTATTGGCATAGCCAGTATAATGGTGATGCTCCTTCTCTTCCTTATTGGATTGTAGTGGACATGCAGGAAGAATTGGAGATTGCTAAGTTCGATATCGGTAGAAGATATTATGCCGGAAATGGTAATAATTACGGTTCAGTAAAGACTTTAAAGCTGTATGCTAGTACGGATAATGAAAACTTTACTGAGGTTGGAGGCTTTACTTTTACTTTCCCTTGGACCGCTCCTGATGGTACGGTGGTTGAAGGTCCTAATAGTCCGTTAATTCCAGCTTATGAGGAGATTGTTCCAGCTGAACCTGTAAAGGCGCGTTACATGAAAATAGAAATTACTGAAACAAACACAAGTAACAACGCTTGTCAGATAGCTTATTTCAAGGCATACGAAAAAATTTAAAGCCATAATTTCTTCTACCTTTTTAAAATCTAAGTATCTTTGCAGAGGATGTCCGATAGGTTCAGACATCCTCTTTTTATAAATCTAACTGAATCTAAAGATCATGAATAAACAGAAGGGGCTGTACTTATTGTTAGGACTATTGTTAACCTCTGTTGTCTGCGCTCAGGAAATTAGAGTGTATGATGTGGCCGATTTTGGCATGAAGGCCAACAGCTCGAAAAATATTTCTGCTACCTGGCAGAGCCTGCTGAAAAAAATCAATGCCGAATATGAGGAGGGTGACAGTATTGTGATCCGTTTTCATCCAGGTACCTATCATTTTCATGAGAAAGGGGCGGCTATAAGGGTGTACTATATATCTAATCACGATCAGGACAATCCGAAAAAGGTTGGTCTTCCTTTGGAAGGGATGAAGCATCTGACATTGGATGGCGGTGGAGCTTCATTTGTCTTTCATGGTAGAATGTTGCCGATTTCTCTAGTGCATTCAGAGAATTGTGTTTTAAAGAATTTCAGTATTGATTTTGCAAATCCACATATCGCACAAGTGGAGATTGTGAAGAACGATCAGGAACAAGGGATTACTTTCCGTCCAGCTCCTTGGGTGAAATATCGCATTGCTAAAGATAGTGTCTTTGAAGCTTATGGCGATGGATGGACAGTAAGACATAGTTGGGGAATTCCTTTTGAAAAGGATACAAGACGGATTGTCTACAATGCCGGTGATCGTGGATGCAATACCAAGGGAGCTTCTTTGACATCAGACGGATGTGTGTTGGCACCGAACTGGAAAGACGGTAAACTGGTACCGGGAACGATATTTGTGATGCGTGGATGGGGCCGTCCCACTCCGGGTATTTTCCTTTCGCACAATCTTAATACCCGTCTGGAAAATATACAGGTACATTATGCAGAAGGAATGGGACTGTTAGCCCAAGTATGTGAAAATATAACGCTCGAGAAATTCCGTGTGTGTCTAAAAGGGGAGGAGGATCCTCGCTATTTTACGACTCAAGCGGATGCTACCCACTTTTCGGGTTGCAAGGGAAAGATCATTTCATGTAACGGGTTGTACGAGGGAATGATGGACGATGCGATCAATGTGCACGGCACTTATTTGAAAGTAATCGGTCGTAAGGATGGCCATACCTTGGTGGGGCGTTATATGCATGACCAGTCTTGGGGTTTTGAATGGGGACGTACAGGTGACGAAGTACAGTTTATCCGTTCAACGACCATGGAATTGATCGGTACCAAAAATAAAATTACGGCTATCACCCCTTATGATAAGGACTGTATAGAAGGAGCTCGCGAATTTCTGATAAGTTTTGAGAAGCCTGTAGAGGCCTGTATTGATGAAAAGGGAAGCTTTGGTATTGAGAATTTGACTTGGTCTCCAGAAGTCTTGTTTTCGGGTAATCTTATTCGCAACAATCGGGCACGTGGTGCTTTGTTCAGTACGCCTCGCGAGACAATTGTCGAGAACAATACATTTGATCATACGTCTGGAACGGCCATTTTGCTTTGTGGGGATTGTAACGGATGGTTTGAGACAGGGGCTTGCCGCAATGTTCAGATACGGAACAATCATTTTATCAATGCATTGACCAGCATGTATCAGTTTACCAATGCTGTAATTTCTATCTATCCGGAGATTCCTGAACTGGAGAAGCAACAAGCTTATTTTCACGGAGGAAAAGAGGGAGGTATCGTGATAGAAAACAATGTATTCGATACGTTTGATGCACCAATCCTCTATGCAAAATCCGTAGATGGTCTTGTCTTTCGGGACAATACGATAAAAACAAATACGGAATATCCTCCTTTCCATTTTAACAGAAACCGCTTTGGGTTGGAAAAGGTGAATCGTGTGTCCATTTCAGAATAAAATAAAATGTGAGTAACTTCTAACTTAAATTATAAACTCGTATAGCATGAGAAACTTTTATGGTAATCTTGAGCGTTGGAAAGCGATGCCTTTAGCATTGGCTTTACTATTATTATCTCCTCAGCAGGAAGCTCAAGCTGTGTGTAATGAAAAAAACGGTGTCGAGGCAACACAACAGGCTGCGATACAGATTGTCGGAGCTGTCCAAATCAATCCGACTACGGTAGAAATTCTCTTTTCAAACAATCAGCGCATGACGCTCGATTTTTATGGGGAGAATATTTTCAGAATGTTTCAGGACAATGCGGGAGGTGTCATTCGTGATCCCCAAGCTGAGCCGGAAGCAAAAATTTTGGTGGGCCAGCCACGTAAATCTATTGTAGGATTGGATTTACAAGATGAGTCTGGACAATTGTCGGTGGCTACGGAGAGAATCAAGATCGTGTTTAATAAGAATACGACATTGATGAAGGTAGTCAATTTGGAAAACGGAAAGGTTGTGATTGAAGAAGTGGAGCCTATCGTGTTCGAAAAGGATATGGTTACATTGAGACTGAAAGAACAACCTGATGAATATTTCTATGGCGGAGGTGTACAGAATGGACGTTTCTCCCATAAAGGACGGTCTATTGCCATTGAAAATCAGAATAGTTGGACGGATGGTGGTGTAGCGTCCCCAAATCCTTTTTATTGGTCGACAAACGGTTATGGCATCATGTGGCATACGTTTAAAAAAGGAGTTTATGATTTCGGACGTGAAGTAGCTGGAGTTGTCAAGTTGTCTCATCAAACAGATTATTTGGATCTCTTCGTGATGGTCAATGAGGGGGCTGTACCTCTGTTGAATGATTTTTATCAACTGACAGGAAATCCTGTACTGATACCGAAATTTGGTTTCTATCAGGGCCATCTGAATGCATACAATCGTGACTACTGGAAAGAAGATGAGAATGGCATCTTGTTTGAAGACGGGAAGCGTTATAAGGAAAGTCAAAAAGACAATGGTGGCATCAAGGAATCATTGAATGGCGAAAAGAACAATTATCAGTTCTCGGCTCGTGCGGTGATCGATCGATATAAGAATCATGATATGCCTTTGGGTTGGTTGCTCCCTAATGACGGATACGGTGCCGGTTATGGACAGACAGGTACGTTGGACGGTAATATTCAGAACTTGAAAAGCCTGACAGACTATGCCCACAAGAATGGAGTGGAGATAGGTCTTTGGACTCAGTCGGATTTGCATCCGAAAGAAGGGGTTGAGGCGTTGCTTCAACGTGATATTGTTAAAGAAGTGAGAGATGCAGGTGTGCGCGTACTGAAGACGGATGTCGCTTGGGTAGGTGCCGGTTATTCATTCGGATTGAACGGTATTACGGATGTGGCACAAATCATGCCTTATTATGGCAATAATGCACGTCCTTTCATCATCAGCTTGGATGGTTGGGCTGGTACTCAACGTTATGCAGGGTTATGGTCGGGTGACCAGACTGGTGGTAACTGGGAGTACATCCGTTTCCACATCCCAACCTATATTGGTTCAGGCCTTTCTGGTAATCCTAATATTTCTTCAGATATGGACGGTATTTTCGGTGGAAAGAATTTGGTAGTAAATACCCGTGATTTCCAGTGGAAAACCTTTACTCCTATGCAGCTGAACATGGACGGCTGGGGAGCAAATGAAAAATATCCGCATGCTTTGGGTGAGCCTGCCACTTCTATCAATCGCTGGTACCTGAAGTTAAAGTCGGAATTGATGCCCTATACTTATAGTATAGCACGGGAGTCTGTAGACGGCTTGCCTATGATCCGTGCGATGTTCCTTGAATATCCTAATGCCTATACATGGGGTAAGTCTACCCAATACCAATATCTGTATGGCCCTTATTTCTTGGTTGCTCCGATTTATCAAGCTACGAAGGCTGATGGACAGGGTAATGATGTTCGTAATGGAATTTATTTGCCAGAAGGTGAGTGGGTTGACTATTTCTCTGGCGATGTCTATCAGGGTGGCTGTATCATTAATAACTTTGCTTCACCGCTTTGGAAGCTTCCTGTGTTTGTGAAGAAAGGGGCTATTATCCCAATGGCAAATCCGAACAACAATGTGCATGAGATAGATCAGCATCTGCGTATCTATGAATTGTATCCTTCTGGCTATTCGTCATTTACAGAGTACGATGACGATGGCGTATCAGAAGAATATCGTGCGGGTAAATTTACGACTACGTTGATTGAATCGGATGTGAATGAAAAGGGTGAGTTACAGGTAACAATCCATCCTGCACAGGGTGATTTCAAAGGCTTGGTAAAGGAGAAGGCTACTGAATTCCGAATCAATGTCACTGAGAAGCCGAAGAAGATTGCAGCTAATGTTGGTAAAAACAAGATTAAGCTCACTGAAGTTACTTCATTGGAAGCATTCAAGGCGGGCGAGAATGTGTATTTCTACAATCAGTCTCCTAATTTGAACCAGTTTGCGACGCCAAGCAGTGATTTTGCCAAAGAGGTGATAACAAAGAACCCTCAATTGCTGGTGAAACTGGCTGCTTCGGACATTACGGCCGCTACTACTACTTTGACGGTGAAAGGTTTTGTCTTTGCTCCTGCTGACAAGTATCGCATTTTGACAGGAACATTGTTTGCCCCTCAGCCACAGATTTCCGATGAAAATACTGAAGCTTATACGTTGAAACCTACATGGGCGAAAGTTGAAAATGCTGATTTCTATGAAATAGAGTTCGATGGTATGCTTTATACTACCATTCGCGAAACCGAACTGCTGTTTGAAGGCCTGAAGGCAGAAACCGCTTATTCCTTCAAAGTACGTGCTGTAAACAAGGAGGGTGTATCTGATTGGGCAGAATGCAGTGCTACCACGAAACAGAACCCGTTGGAATTTGCGATTACAGGTATGATGGGTGAAACCTCTGTACCTAATCAGGGGAATTCGATTCGAAAACTGTTTGATTTTGAAGAAGGTGAGATTTGGCATACGAAGTACAATGAAAAAGCTGTACCGTTCGATTTGATTATTGATTTGCGTTCTATCAATCAGATAGAAAAACTTCATTATCTGCCTCGTGACAATGCCGGCAACGGAACGTTGTTGAAAGGAACGATCTACTATAGCATGGATAAGGAGAACTGGACAGAAGCAGGTGCTTTTGATTGGAAGCGTGACAATGAGACTAAGATTTTCAACTTTGGCCAGAAACCGACAGTTCGTTACATCAAGATGAGTGTGACAGAGGCTGTAGGCGACTACGGTTCTGGACGCGAGATCTATGTGTTTAAGGTGCCAGGCACAGAAAGCTATCTGCCGGGCGACATCAACAATGATAAAAAGATTGACGAGAACGACCTGACTTCATATACCAATTACACAGGTTTGAGAAGAGGTGATTCTGATTTCGAAGGATATATCAGTCGTGGCGACTTGAATGTAAACGGCCTGATCGATGCTTATGATATCTCTGCAGTGGCTACTCGCTTGGAAGGTGGTGCACATGTTCGGAATGTGGAAAAGGTAGAAGGCAATATTACGCTGACCACAGCTAAGCGCTCATATACGAAAGGCGAGACGGTTGAAATCCAGGTAAAAGGTACAGGACTGAAGGCTGTCAATGCTTTGAGTTTTGCTCTTCCTTACAATCCTGCCGATTACGAATTTGTAGGAATTGAGGCAGGTGCCGTCAAGGATATGCATAATATGACCAACGACCGTCTTCATACCAGTGGTGAGAAAGCATTGTATCCGACCTTTGTCAATCTCGGTAATCGTGAGACGCTGGAAGGCGATTGTGACCTGTTTGTCATTAAACTGAAGGCCAATCGAAATGTGAAGTTCGACCTGCAGGCAAAAGATGGTTTCTTGGTAAATAAACGAATGGAGGTCAGAAAGTTCTGAAAAAGAGAGGCATCTTCTTGTTTGATCGACAAGTAATGCCTATCTTTGCAACATGTGAATAAAGGAAGGGGTGTACACATGTAAAATGGCGTACCCTCTCTCCTCTTGAAATAGATACAACATTTTTATTCTTTAACTTTTAAATTAAAACCATTTATGAAAAAAATTGGAACATTACTGTTGGCCATGTGCCTTGCATTGGGCGCATGCTCTACACAGTCGACCTCTACCGTTCAGACGAACGATAAGGGTACGCAGTGGGAATGGAAGAATGGAACTATCGTAGTGAAAACACCTGAGCGTCCTGCCGGACAGCAAAGCGTATTGGGACTGACTACTCCGAAAATGGAGGTGGTACGTGTAGGTTTTGTCGGCTTGGGTATGCGTGGCCCGGGTGCTGTCGCTCGTTTTACTTATATCCCTGGTACTCAGATTGTAGCTCTTTGTGATTATGAGCAAAAGCGTGCTGAGGCTTGCCAGCAGATTCTGAAGAAGGCTTCTTTGCCGAAGGCTGCCATTTATTCAGGTGCCAATGGCTATGAAGAGCTCTGCAAACGTGATGATATTGACTTGGTTTATATTGCCGCTGACTGGTTGCACCACTTTCCCATCGCCAAGTGTGCGTTGGAGAACGGCAAGAACGTCGCTATTGAAGTACCTTCTGCCATGAACTTGAAGGAATGCTGGGAGTTGATAGATCTGAGTGAAAAAAATCGTAAGCACTGTATGATTCTGGAGAACTGCTGCTATGACTGGTTTGAAATGAACACCCTGAACATGGCTCAGAATGGTGTGTTCGGCGAAGTGATCCGTGCACAAGGTGCTTATATCCATAACTTGAGCGAATTCTGGGATTACTATTGGAAGAACGGCGAAGGCGACAAGCTGGGCTGGCGTCTGGACTACAACATGCGTCATCGTGGCGACGTATACGCTACTCACGGCCTTGGTCCTGTTGCACAGGCGCTTGATATCCACCGTGGTGACCGTATGACTACGCTGGTAGCTATGGATACCAAATCTGTTATCGGTAAGGCATTGGTTGAAGAAAGAACAGACTCTACCTGCAACAACTTCCGTAACGGCGACCACACTACGACGTTGATCCGCACTGCCAATGGTAAAGTGATTGAAATCCAGCACAACGTGATGACTCCTCAGCCTTACAACCGTCTGTATCAGCTGACTGGTACTAAAGGCTTTGCCAATAAATATCCTGTAGAAGGTTATGCTCTCGATGCAGCTCAGCTGAGTGCTTCTGGTGTACAGCCTAAGGTTGATGACCTGAGCGCACATGGTTTCATGTCTGACGCTGACATGAAGGCACTGGTAGAGAAATATCAGCACCCCATCCTGAAGAAATATGGTGAGATGGCTAAGGAAGTAGGTGGTCACGGTGGTATGGACTTCATCATGGACAGCCGTCTGGTATACTGCTTGCAGAATGGTCTGCCTTTGGATATGGACGTATATGACCTGGCTGAATGGTGCTGTCTGGCCGAGCTGGGCGAATTGTCTATGGACAATGGTTGTGCAGCAGTTGAATTCCCCGACTTCACTCGTGGCGAATGGAATGTAGTGAAAGGCTACAAGCACGCTTATGCAAGCCCCGAAGATGAGGCTGCCAGCATGGAGAAGGCTAAAGCTTTCACTGCCAAGCTGAAAGAACAAGGTGCCAAAGAATGGGCAGAAGAAGGTAAATAAAACATAGTTTTCCATATAGGAAAGCAATGGAATCTTTATCCCATTCCATCTTTTTATAGTATAAAGCCGGCTTAGTCCGGCTTTTTTACTATCTTTGCCTGTGCTGACTAAATTAAGATCTGAAATGAAAAAGACGTTGTTATGGGCCTGCTTTCTGATAGGATGTGCAAGTGTGCAGGCGCAAGATCCCCTTATTGAACCTGAAGAAGGACGGACGTTGCTCGAACGTTTCACCAAAGGTGGGAAATCCATTTCATCCAGTAGTATGAATTTGCAATTCTACACGTCTGCTGCAGCCAATTTCATAGATGGCTCGTTGGACGAGGCTGCATTTAAAATCAATGGAGTCCGTTTGGAGTTGTTGGGAGATTTTGGTAAAAATTTCGCTTATCATTTCAGACAATCGTTCAATAAGTACAGCAATCCTCGTGCGGTGGACAACCTGTCTTCCTCTGTAGAGTGCGCTTACGTAGACTGGCGGATGAATCCTTATTTTATGTTGACGGTAGGAAAGCAGGCTATTCAGCTGAGTGGTTATGAATATTGGGTGAATGCAATTCGGGTGCGTGAATTCAGTGATTTCAATAACTATATTGATTGTTATCAGGCAGGTATAAATGGAGCCGTCATCTTTTCGCCTACGCAACGGTTGAATTTACAGGTGCTGAATAATTCGGCTGCTAAGGGGGAGGAATCTTTTATCTATGGACTTCCCGAAGGGGTGAACAAGGTAAAAGTTCCTGTACTTTCCACTCTCAACTGGGATGGTTATTTCTTCGACAGAGGATTAAATTTGCGTTATTCCGCTTCGTGGGGAGAGTTGGCCGACAAACGTGACATTCTTTATCTGACCGCTGGTAATGTGTGGGAGAAAGGCCCTATTGTGGCATATGCGGATTTTATGTATTCACGTGAGGGTATTGATACGAAAGGGCTGATCAGTGAGCTGTCTGCTACCTTGGCTGATGGGGGTGTGACGGCTCAACATGTCCATTACTTTACGACTATTCTTAATTTCGATTATCGGGTACATAAACATTGGAATGTGTATGCAAAAGGTGCTTACGAATTAGGGGGCGTGTATAAAGCAAATGGCCCTTATGAGAAAGGCCTTTATCGTCGCACATGGAATGCACAACTGTGTGCAGAGTATTTTCCGATGGACAATAGTGAATTGCGTATTTACCTGCACCTGTTGTATAAAGATCATGGGCTGACGTCGCGTGCTCGTGCGTTGGGAGCCGATGACTATACGTCGCAGCGCATTTCGTTGGGTTTGGTTTATACCATTCCTGTTTTCTAAGGTTTTCTGATTTGTCCGTTGCCTTCGATAATCCACTTGTAAGTAGTAATTTCTTCCAAAGCCATCGGGCCACGTGCATGTAGTTTTTGAGTGCTGATGCCTATTTCTGCACCTAAGCCGAATTGAGCTCCGTCAGTAAATGAAGTCGGGGCATTGACGTAGACACAGGCTGCATCTACCTTGCGGCAGAACAGGGCAGCATTCGTCGGACTTTCTGTCACGATGCATTCGCTATGTTTGGAGCTGTAGTGTTGGATATGATTCAACGCTTCTTCTATTGAACTACAGGTTTTAATGGACATTTTGTAATCCAGAAATTCGGTGCCAAAGTCCTGATCTGTGGCCATTTTGAGCAATTCTTGTGGATAGTTCCCTTGCAGTGCGGCATAAGCAGAGGCGTCAGCACAGATGATGACGTGGCTGTTGGCCAGTGGCGCACAAAGTTGGGGCAGATCGTGGAGGCGTTCGGCGTGGACAATCAGGCAATCCAAGGCATTGCATACACTGACGCGGCGTGTTTTGGCATTGTTGATAATGGCTGTTCCCTTTTGCAAGTCACCTTCTTTATCGAAGAAAGTGTGGCAGATGCCTGCGCCGGTCTCAATAACAGGGATTGTAGCATTCTGGCGGACGAATTGGATGAGATTGCTGCTACCGCGGGGGATTAGCAAGTCTACATATTGATTGGCATGGAGCAGTTCGGCGGTTGCTTCATGGGTGGCGGGGAGGAGTTCGACAATGTGTGGATTGAGTTGAAAATGTTTCAGCACCTGATGGATGACGTGGATGATAGCACGGTTCGAACAGTCGGCATCGCTTCCTCCCTTTAGGATACAGGCATTACCACTCTTCAGGCAGAGTGAGAAAACATCGAAGCTGACGTTGGGGCGTGCTTCGTAGATGATGCCTATGACGCCAAAAGGAACGCTGACTCGCCGAATGCGCAACCCGTTGGGCAGTGTATTTTCTTTCAGCGTACGACCTAACGGAGAGGGCAGGGTGGCAACGTTGCGGATGTCGGAGGCAATGCTTTGAAGGCGCTCTTTCGTGAGCTTCAGGCGATCATATTTGGGATTGGCCGGATCCATACGATCCAAGTCTTTAAGATTTTCAGACAGAATGAAATCTGTCTGTTCGATGGCGGCATCGGCTACGGCATGCAGGATCTTGTTGATATCTTTGTCGGTCAGTTCCAATAATTGTAGGCTGGCCTCTTGTACTGCTTCAAATGTATGGATCAGGTTCATTGTTGTCTTTTTTTTGTGGTTATTCGATGTATAGATAATCGTAATGGATGATGGGTTTCTCGCCGTGTTTGCCCATGACTTCACGGGCTTGGTCTGAGCTGCAATTGGCTTTTCCGACCCCAATTGGCTTTCCTTCTGCATTGATGATGCGGACGATATCGTCTTTCTCGAACTCACCTTTGACGTCTGTGATACCTACCGGTAGGATACTGGCAGCTTTGTCGGCAACTATAATTTCGGTGGCTCGTGGGTTGATGTGTAGCTCTCCCTTGGCGAAACCTTCGCTATGTGCAATCCATTTCTTGATGCTGGAGACGGGTTGCGGGGCTGGCACGAAGCGAGTGCAGAGCGTGTCTTCAGGTTTTTCTATCAAGTCAGTCAATATATTGTCACGTTTGCCGTTGGCGATGATGACCGTAATCCCTTCGTCGGCAACCTTGCGGGCTATACGAGTTTTGGTCAACATCCCTCCACGTCCAAAGCTCGATTTAGAGGCTTGGATGTAGGAGGTCAAATCACAGTTTTGTTCGATTTTGCGGATGACTTTTGAGGTGGGATCGGATGGTAGCCCGTTGTAGATGCCGTCAATGTTGCTTAGTATGATGAGGGCTTGTGCGTCCATCATGGTGGCTATCAAGCCTGAGAGTTCATCGTTGTCAGTAAACATCAGTTCAGTGACGGAAATGGTGTCGTTTTCGTTGACGATGGGAAGAACGCCATTGTCCAGCATCACGTTCATGCAATTCTTCTGGTTAAGGTAGTGGCGTCGTGTGCCGAAACTTTCTTTCATGGTAAGCACTTGTCCCACGGTGATACCATATTCGCGGAACAGTTCATAGTAGCGGTTGATGAGCTTTACTTGCCCGATGGCAGAAAATAGTTGGCGTTGGTCTACACTGTCCAGCTTTTTGATAGGTGAAAGTTCGCTTCGACCTGAAGCTACAGCTCCCGAAGAGATAAGGACTACCTTGATGCCAGCCTTGTGTAGGGCCGCAATTTGATCGACCAACGCAGACATGCGGGTAACGTCCAATGTCCCGTCGGCACGAGTAAGTACGTTGCTGCCAATTTTGACAGCAATTCGGTTCAATGCTTGTTTCATATTTGTGGTTCGGTCGTTTGTCTCTGTCTTAGCCATTTTGCTCTCTGTCGCGTTCGCGCATCACTTGCATGGCTGCTTCATAGTCTTCTTCGTTCACCAGTACAGCTACGTCTATGGCTGTTTCGGGGAGGGCTATGTTGACTGCGATACCGTCTTTAGTGGCAGATTTCACTCCGTTTGCTTCCAGTAATCCTTTTACCAACTCGGCTTCCCATAAGGAACCTTTGAATACTTCAATGAGTTTGCTTTTGTCTTCCGCTTTCATAACTTTCCGATTTAAAAGGTTGGGGTTTGCAAAAATAACAAATTCATTTTTCAAAAGCTTATAATATGTCGGATTATTTATGGATTACGTTGTATTCTTATGGCTAAACATCTACTTTAGCGTTGTAAAGTGGCACTTTAGAAGTCTAAAGAGGCACTTTACGATGCTAATCATTAAGGTCCAGATGACTGACTTGGATTGATTCATTGAGGAAAGTCGAGGCAGAGTCGGCAAATTTCTCTTCGGCTTCCGTAGTAAAGTAAGTACAAGTTCCGCCACGCGTGCATCGCGCATCCATTTCGGGATGACGTTTGAGGTAATCCTGCAAACTATTGGCGACTAACTCACCTTGCGAAACAATGTGGATACCTTTTGGTACATATTGCTTTATTTTGGGTAGAAGCAGAGGGTAATGAGTGCATCCCAAGATGATTGTGTCAATCTGATTGTCCTTAGCAAGCAGCTCGTCGATGTATTTCTTCACGAAATAGTCGGCACCTGGTGCCTGGGCTTCGTTGTATTCGACGAGGGGAACCCACATTGGACACGCTTGTCCTGTTACCTTGATTTCAGGGAAAAGTTTATGTACTTCCATGATATACGATTCCGATTTGATTGTGCCGGAAGTGGCCAAAATACCGACATGTTTGCTCTGGGTGATACTATCGATACATTCTACGGTAGGGCGGATAACGCCCAATACACGTCGGTCAGGATCGATTTGAGGGAGATTGTTGATTTGTATGCTACGTAAAGCTTTGGCTGAAGCTGTGTTGCAAGCCAGTATGACCAGGTGGCAACCCAACTCAAAGAGTCGTGTTACAGCCTGTAAAGTGAATTCGTATACGATTTCGAAGGAGCGTGTTCCATAAGGGGTCCGGGCGTTGTCGCCCAGGTAGATGAAATCATTATGCGGGAGTATTTCTTTGAATTTGCTCAGGATGGTCAGTCCGCCATAGCCAGAGTCGAAAACGCCAATAGGGCCTGGTTGGGATGGTAATGTATGTTTCATGCGTCGTTTTGAATAATCTATTCACAAACTTACTGATTTTATTCGAATATCAAGGCTGTTGTCGGAGGCTATTTCTTGTATATGCAAAAAAAATCCCGAAACACATGGGATGCATTTCGGGATCGCTTGATTTATAATTTGTGATTATTTTATTCCGAGTTGGGTTTTTACCTTGGCGGTCAGGTCGATGCTTCCTGTACCGATGTAAGCAACCGGTGTACGTGCGATATCGAAGATATAGACAACACCTTCTGCCTTACCTACAGCCTGAACAGCATCGTCCAGTTTCTTATAGATAGGTACCATAGCTTCTTGCTGAGCCTTTTCCATTGCCTGATAGGCTTCCTGTTGGAATTGTTGCTGGCGTTGTGCCATGTCCTGTACTTCCTTTGAACGTCTTTCCAGAATGTTCTTAGGTAGAGAATCTTGCTGTTGGAGCAGTTCCTGATACTTTCTGTTGAACTCTTCTTCCGAACGTTGCATTTCTTCACGATATTGTTTTGACAATGCATCCAAGTCGGCCTGTGCTTTAGTGAATTCAGGCATCACGGTGATGATTTCCTGCGAATTCATGTGGCCGAATTTGGCTTGTGCCATCGCTCCCAAGGGGAGGATGAACATAACTGCGATGAGTGCGATTTTTTTAAGCATAATGTTTATTTTTAAATTGATTATTTCTTCTTTTAGTGACTTTCGTGCAAATGTATTGATTTTAATTGGAATATCCTAACCTTGCCAATACTTCGTTGCTGATATCGATATCAGGAGAGGCGAATATAATGCTGGAAGCCGATGCACGATCGGTTACAACTGCATATCCTCGTTGGGTTGCGATTTCTTTGACGGCGTTGTAAATTTGATCTTGAATCGGACCTATCAAAGCTTCACGTTTCTTATAAAGTTCGCCTTCTGGGCCAAAATATTTGCGGCGGAGCTCGGCTAAAGATTTTTCTTTTTCTACGATCTCATTCTCTTTTTGGGTGCGTTGTGCTTCTGTCATGCTCTTGGCAGTAGCCTGGTAACTCTCATATAGATTTTTAGCTTCCTGCCCTGCTTTTTCTATTTCTGCCTGCCATTGTTTGCTGGCTTGTTCCAGTTGTTGGTTGGCACTTTCGTAAGCAGGGATATTCTCAAGGATATATTCCATGTCAATCAATGCAAACTTCTGCGCATGGGTTGCCACACTGAAGATGGTCAGTAGTAACAGGGTAAAAACACTCTTCTTCATAACTTATCGGTTTTGGTGAAACTAATGTTAGAATTCTTGTCCCAGAATGAAGTGGAACTGGCTTCCGCCATACGAACTTGATCCACGTACTTTGTCGAAACCATAAGCCCAGTCGATACCCATCATACCTACCATCGGGAGGAAGATGCGGACACCGACACCTGCCGAACGTTTCAGTTCGAAGGGGTTGAAGTCGTTTACCTCCTGCCAAGCATTACCGGCCTCGACAAAAGTCAGGGCATAAATGCTGGTACTGGTTTCGAGCATCAGCGGGTAGCGCAATTCAAGGCCAAGGCGGGTGTAGGCATAACCTTCGCTGCCGTAAGAGGCCAATGAACCGTTTTCGTAACCACGCAGAGCTATTGTTTCGGTTGCGTAATAGGAATAGCCGGTCATACCGTCACCACCCACTTCAAAAGTACCGAACGGTGACTTTTTATATTTATTGTAATGACCCAGCAAACCGAACTCAACACGACCCATGAGGACAGGTGTACGTTTCACGTTGTAGGGGTCCATCAACGGAATGTACACTTTTGATTTGAATTTCCACTTGTGGTATTCTACCCATTTGTGCATCTTGTTGATATCATCCTGGTTGTTCAGGTTGTATTTGCTGTAGTCTACTCCGTCGAACAGAGAATAAGGCGGTGTAAACTGTACAGAGAGCGAGAACTCGGATCCTTGGCGCGGATAAATCGGGTTGTCGATAGAGCTGCGCGAAAGGGTCAGGTTTATACTCAAGTCGTTGCACTTTCCATTGGTTACAGGGAAGTATTGCCACTCTTTCAAAACATAGCGTTGATAAGAGAGCTCTGCGGTGAACTGGAAGTAGTCATCAGGCCACTTCAGACGCTTACCAAACATGACGGCCAAACCATACATCTGAACTGATTTGTCGGGGTCATAATAGTTCTCGTAGTTAGTATAGTTGCCATAGTTGTAGAGGCCATAACCGTACATACCACTATAAAGACTGTTATAGTAGCTATTATAATAAGCATCGTTATAGTAACGGCTGCTGATATCCGTCTGGCGAGAATAGAAGGCTGACACTGAGAAAGCATTCGGACGCTTGCCGCCGAACCAAGGATCGTAGAATGATACACTATACGACTGGTAGTATTTAGCATTGGTTTGGCCGCTGATGGTCAGTGTCTGTCCGTCACCTTGTGGCAGGATGCCTCGATAGTTCTCGCCCGGGTGTAACAAGTTGGCCAGTGAGAAGTTGGTAAACTTCAGACTCAATTTACCGATGACACCTGTTTGCCCCCAACCTGCTGAAAATTCGACCTGGTCGTTGGCTTTGGAAACAAGCGGATAGCCGATATCCACCGTACCGTCTTCGGGACGTGGTTTAATGTCCGGCTGGAGTTGTTCGGGGTCGAAGTGTCCCATCTGCTGGATCTCACGAAGCGAACGCATCAATTCTTCACGGCTGAAAAGGTCACCCGGGCGGGTACGAAGTTCGCGACGTACAATGTTCTCGTAGACGCGGTCGTTACCACTGATGATGATCTTGTTGATGGTTGCCTGGCGTCCTTCGTAAATACGCATTTCAAGGTCGATGGAGTCACCTACGATGTTTACTTCTACAGGATCAAGGCTGTAAAACAGATAACCGTTGTTGTAGTACAAGTTTCCGATAGCATCTTCATCGGTCGATGTACGTTCTTCAAGTAATTTCTGGTTGTAGACATCGCCTTTCTTCATGCGAAGTAAGTAGTCCAACTGCTCAGATGGATAAAGCGTGTTACCTACCCATGTCACGTTACGCAGATAGTATTTCTGTCCTTCTTCAATTTGCAGATAAACGTTTACGGTCTTTTCATCGTAGGGTGTCACACTATCGGCCACAATCATGGCATCGCGATAACCCAGTTCGTTATACTTGTCGATGATGAGTTGCTTGTCTGCCTCATAATTCTCTTCTACGAATTTCTTAGTGCGGAACAGGTTCAACAGTTTACCTTTTTCGTTGGTTTTCTTCATCACACGCTTCAGCTTCTTGGCGGTGATGGCTTTGTTTCCTTCGATCGTGATCTGATGTACCTTTACTTTTTCTTTTTTGTCGATTTCGATGTCGACAATCACTTGGTTTTCGTTGTTCTTATCATCTTTTTGGTTGATGATGACTTCTGCGTTTTTGAATCCTTTGTCGTCGAAATAACGTTCTATCAATGTTTTAGCACGGTCTATCTGATTGGGAGTAATCTGATTTCCCTTAATCATTCCGATCTTGGTTTCCAAATCTTCACGTTCAGACTTCTTGACGCCATGGAAATGGATTTCCGATACACGCGGACGCATCACCACGTGGATGGTGAGCCATGCCTTGTCGCCTTCTACCTTGTCGAATGTGATAGAAACATCGGAGAAAAGTCCGTGACGCCAATAGCGTTTACAGGCTTGGGTGATTTCATCGCCAGGAATGGTGATCAGCTGTCCTTTTGAGAGGCCGGACAGGTTGATGATGACATAATCTTCATAATTTTCGGCGCCTTCCACTTTGATGTCTGCTATTTCATATTTTTTCGGGGTGCCATAGAGCACAACGGGTTTTTCAGACTGATTGTCTTGTGCGAATGCCGTCGGCAGGCAGCTAATGAGGAGAAAGGCTGTTACGAGTATGGAGAAGATACGATAATGCATTATTTCACTGATTACAGATTACTATTCTATTTCTTTATTTATGGTTTCAACTGATTTGCTCACTGGTTTTACCAAACCTTCTTTCACGTTTCTGGTAGTCACAAATGGCACGGCAGAATTCTTCTTCGTGGAAGTCGGGCCAATAGGTGTCGCAGAAGTAAAGTTCCGAATAGGCACATTGCCATAACAGGTAATTGCTTAAACGGATTTCGCCTCCCGTCCGTATCAGCAAATCGGGATCGGGCATGAAATTGGTAGCCAGATGCCGGCTGATGGTACAGTCGTCTATTTGCTCTGGAGACAGAATCCCATTTTTTACCTCTTCGGCTATTTGACGTGTTGCTTCGGTTAGCTCCCAACGTGAGGAATAACTCAAGGCCAGAACGAGACACATGCCCGTATTGGCTGAGGTATGTTCGATACAACTGTTCAAACGGGTTTGTACATTGGCAGGCAGTTTGGCGATATCACCTATCACGCGGAAACTGATGTTGTTCTTCATGAACGTTTCTTCCTCAATGGAGTCAAACAGCAGTCCCATCAGTGCACTGATTTCTGTTTCAGGACGGTTCCAATTTTCAGTGGAGAAAGTGTAGAGGGTCAAATATTTGACACCCATCCTTGCTGCTTCTTCGGCAATGATGTGCACAGTCTCTGCACCGGCTTGGTGACCAAAACTGCGTTCGTGTCCGCGTTGTTTGGCCCATCGTCCGTTTCCATCCATGATGATGGCTACGTGCTGTGGCACCCGGTTAAGGTCGATTTGTTCTTTATATGACATCTTTATATCTATAAAGCGGTATTAGTATTTCTTTAATTTGTTGAGGCAACCACGCCATACTTCATTGGTGGTACCTCCCCATATGATCCAGATGAAATTGTTCTTGTCTACTGTGATTGTGTATGAGGTACCTTTCGAAGCAAATTCTGCGGGGAATACGACTTTTTCTTCCTGTTTCTCCCATGCGATGCCACCTGTTGCCGATTTATAAAAGGCTTCCAGTTTGCCTCCCATAATGTAGAGTGCATCGTCGTAATAGATGATGCTGGGATTGGTCAGGGCTGGACAATGGGAAGTGGTAGTGGTGCTCAGGTCCACCCAGCCATAACCGCTCATGGAAGACCAAGGTACGGTTTGTTCATTGTCATCTTGCGATACGTTGCCTACCAGGAATGCCTTGTTCAGGCCGTTTGATGTAGTCAAGGTGCAGGCTGAATAGTTGGCGGTTGGGAAACCTTCGGGCACTTCGTCTTGCTGAACCCATGTGGTGCCGTCGGTAATACAGAAGTAGTTCTTACCGTCGGTTTCGTTCTTCATAATAGCACTCAGTTGGGTAGGAGTACCGCTGATTTCATTGGCGGGGAAAGCTGTCAGCAGACTTACGATATGCCCGCTCAAAGATTCCTGCTTTTGCCAGTTGATGCCGTCTGTAGAAGAGTAGACGGAGCCGTCTTCTGTATTGACCCAAAGTCCTTCTTGGAAATTGGTAAGCGTACTGAGTATTGCGTTGGTTGGAAGGTTGGGTGTAATGCCTTGCCAACTGTATTCACTGGGGACGATGGATGTCTTGTAGCCGGCGTTGGGGGTATTGTAGACAAACAATTCGTCGTTCAATACAATCGATTTCAGACCTTGTGCCGTTGTTGCGATAGCAGGCGCAGAAGTCATTTTATGCCATACCAGCGAATCGGGATCTTCCTTGTGGACATTGATAATCAGTCTGTAGAGGCGGCTTGTGATGCCATCTGCGGCTACCACCTTGAATTGCAATCCGCTTGCCGAGTTCATGGCGGGAAGCAGGTTCTGGTAGTTGTCTGCATTGAACAGCGTGTCAGGCGTACCCGACATGATGATGCCACTTGTTGTCGTAAATGTAGTGATTTTGATACTGTCTATAAGGGTATCCGCACTCATGGGAAGGGAGTCGCGGTTATAGATGAGTCGCTGGATTTGGTCTATTTCGAATTTGTAGTTTACGCCATAAATCGTGTCAAGCTCGAATGCGTGAACGGTAGCATCGGTGCTATATTCATAGTTGTTGTCTGAGTTCAGGCACGAACTGATGACGATAGATACAGTGAGAAAACTTATGATAATGGATAAAAACTTCAGTCTCATTTGTTGTTATATTGTTTATTCAAGTTGCAAAAATAGGAACATTTTTTTCTATAAATACCTTTGTGGGGAAGTTTTATATAAAATTATAGATAATATGAGCCTTTTTGTCGATTAAATGGTTCAATTTGCAGGCGTTAGAAGCCTTGCAGGGCAGGGTCGCCTGTTTTCATCAGAAGCTTTTCCTGTGTGAAGTAATGACGGTATCCTCGTCCGAAATGGCATTCCCTGCGGTAGACGTCCTGCGGGGATAGCAAGGGGGCTTTTACGCCTTCGCCCAATATCATGGGGGCTTCTTCTACTATGATTTCGTCCCATAAGCCTGCGTCGATAAACGACTGGAGAAGTCGGCTTCCTCCTTCGACCAAAAGAGATTGTAGCTGGCGTTCGAACAGATCTTTCAATATTTCGGACAAGTTTTCTTCTGTGTATACCAGTGTGGGTTGGGAGCCGTCGAACAGGTTAAGGTCTTGGGGCAACCGATGGTGGCGGTCGATGGTGATACGCACGGGGGCGGGGCCATACCAGTGGCGCACGTTGAGTCGGGGGTTATCGAGTCGTGCGGTGTCGGTGCCTACGAGGATGGCAGCATGTTCCGTTCTCAGTTTGTGAACCAGCATGCCAGTCAGCGGGCTGGAGAGCACGGTCGGGTTGCCTTCCGTTCTTAGTCGGTCGATAAAGCCGTCGGCCGATTCTGCCCATTTCAGGGTGATGTAGGGACGCTTGCGGGTGTGGAAGGTGATGAAGCGGCGGATCAGTTGTCGGCATTCTTCTTCGAGTACTCCCACGACCACCTCGCGGCCGGCGTCGCGTAGCTTCTGTATGCCCCTTCCTGCCACTTTCGCAAAGGGATCTTGACATCCGATGACGATGCGTGGTATCTGTTTTTCTATGATCAGGTCGGCGCAGGGGGGCGTCTTGCCATAATGGGCGCAAGGCTCCAGGCTGACGTATATCGTCGATTCCTTCAATAGGGCAGGGTCTTTGACGGAGCGGATCGCATTCACTTCGGCGTGTGCCTGCCCGCAACGCACATGATATCCTTCTCCGATGATGCGGCCGTTGTGTACGATGACTGCTCCCACCATCGGGTTAGGGGCTGTGTTGCAGAGTCCGTTGCGTGCCAGTTGGATGCAGCGGCGCATGTATTTTTCGTCTTCCATATATTTCTTTGTTTAGGGATAATGTGTACTTTTGCAGCTTAGTTCTAAAAGACTTTCTTATCCCTTTTAGTTATAAATAATGATGAATAAGATCGTTGCCTATATCCGTAGCCGACTTCAGCCTTATTATACGGCAGAAGAAGTTTCCGCCCTTTCACGTATCGTGTGTTGTGATCTGTTGGGACAGGCACCGACCGACTATTATCTGGGCAAAGATATAGTTTTATCTTCAAAAAAAGAACAGGAACTGGAGGACATTCTGCAACGTTTGTCCCGATTTGAACCTTTGCAATACATCGAAGGCCGTACTTTGTTCCTTGGAAGAGAGTTTTGGGTCGCTCCTGGGGTGCTCATCCCGCGCCCTGAAACGGAAGAACTGGTGGAGCTGATGCTGAAGGAGATACCTGCGGATGCACGGATATTGGATGTGGGGACAGGTAGCGGTTGTATCGCCATTTCGCTGGCTAAGGAATTACCCGATGCTTTGGTAACGGCTTGGGACGTGTCGCCCGAAGCCCTCAGTGTGGCGCGAGCCAATGCCCGCAAACTTCAGGCAGACGTGCGTTTTGTGGAGTGCGACGTGCTCGCTTGCCAGGTGGACAAGGCAGGACTGTATGATGTCATTGTAAGCAATCCGCCCTATGTCACAGAGGCCGAAAAGGCAGATATGGAGCCGAATGTGCTCCAGTGGGAGCCCTCACTTGCTTTGTTTGTGCCCGATGATGATCCCCTGCGCTTCTATCGCCGCATTGCCGTCTTGGGGCGTGATATGTTGGCCGATGGCGGCCGGCTTTATTTTGAGATCAATCGGGCTTATGGCCGCGAGATGGTAGAGATGCTTCGTACGATGGGGTATGTCGGGGTTCGTGTAGAAAAGGATTTGTCACAAAATGATCGTTTTGTAATTGCTGAAAAATAATGATGAATAAGGAAATGGATGCAAAGGAAGCCTTGGCGCGTCTTTCTGCCTATTGTTCCGTAGCAGAGCGTTGTCGGGCGGATGTGGAAGAAAAGTTGTTTCGTTGGGGGCTGGACAGTGCAGCGAGAGAAAGCATAGTTTTAGCCTTGGAAAAAGACCGTTTTCTGGATGAGAAAAGATACTGTTGTGCTTTTATTCGCGATAAGTATCTTTTTGCCCGTTGGGGAAAGGTGAAAATCGGACAGGCATTGAGGGCCAAACATTTGTCGCCGAATGTTTACGAACCCTTGCTGGACGAGGTGATTGATGAATCCGGTTATTTGTCGGGGCTTCGGTCCTTGCTGGCTGCCAAGCGGAAGACGGTGCGTGCCGCCAATGCTCGAGAATTGGAAGGAAAACTTGTTCGTTTTGCCTTAGGGCGTGGGTTTGCAATGGACGATATACGCCGTTGTATGGACATTTCTGAAGAAAATGAATAGGTAGACAAAAAAATATGTATCTTTTCGTTTCTATTTTCATTCCGATTCTGTATTTTTGTACCATATTTGATCATAAGAATAGTTTGCTATGAGAAATTTAGAAAAATTGTTTGCAGAGAAGTTGCTGAAAATCAAAGCTGTAAAGATACAGCCTGCTAACCCCTTCACTTGGGCCTCAGGTTGGAAATCGCCTTTCTATTGTGATAACCGCAAGACCCTTTCTTATCCTTCTCTTCGCAATTTTGTAAAGATTGAAATTACGCGACTCATTTTGGAACGTTTCGGACAGGTGGACGCTATCGCCGGCGTAGCTACGGGTGCCATTCCTCAAGGTGCTTTGGTGGCCGATGCGCTGAACCTTCCGTTTGTATATGTACGCTCCACTCCTAAGGACCATGGATTGGAGAACTTGATTGAGGGCGAGCTTCGTCCTGGTATGAAGGTCGTTGTCGTAGAAGACCTCATTTCGACGGGCGGCAGTAGCTTGAAGGCTGTTGAGGCTATTCGTCGTGACGGTTGCGAAGTGATAGGTATGGTGGCTTCCTATACTTATGGCTTCCCCATTTCCGAGAAGGCTTTCAAGGAAGCAAAAGTGCCTTTGGTTACACTGACCAACTATGAAGCTGTGCTCGAAGTTGCTTTGCGTACCGGCTACATCGAAGATGGCGATATCCCTACGCTGGAAGAATGGCGAAAAGATCCTGCGCACTGGGATGCTGGAAAGTAAGAAATCTTGTTTTATGGTGATAGTTAAAGAAAGAACTGTTCGGGCAATTTTGCCCGAAGGGTTCTTTTTTGTCTTTATTTAAGCTGAACATATATGACGAAATTTGAGAGTGGAGTGAAGGTAATTCCCGCCTCCCAAAGTGCCGTTTACGGCAAATTGTCCGATTTGAGCAATCTGGAGAAAGTCAAGGACCGCCTGCCCGAAGACAAGGTGAAGAACCTGTCGTTCACGGCAGATACCCTTAGTGTCGAAGTGCCCCCCGTTGGAACCATTACGCTGGAGATTGTCGAACGCGAGCCCGAGAAATGCATCAAGTTCGGCACTACCACCTCGCCGCTGCCCTTCAACCTGTGGATACAGATTGTGCCTACGGGCGAGGCCGAGTGCAAGATGAAGCTCACCATCGGCATGGAGCTCAACCCCTTCATGAAAGCCATGGTGCAGAAGCCCCTGCAGGAGGGACTGGAAAAGATGGCCGACATGCTGGCCCTGATACAATATTAACCGTTTTGTGAGGAGGAAAAGTGACATGGCACAGAAACTTTGGGAGAAATCAGTACAAGTAAACAAGGATATCGAGCGCTTCACCGTGGGGAGCGACCGCGAAATGGACCTCTACCTGGCTAAGCACGACGTGCTGGGCTCCATGGCCCACATCACCATGCTCCAGAGTATCGGATTGCTTGAAAAAGACGAACTGGAGCAGCTTTTGGCCGAGTTGAAGCAGATTTATGCTTTGGCCGAGCGGGGCGAGTTCGTCATTGAAGACGGTGTCGAGGACGTCCATTCGCAGGTAGAGCTCATGCTCACCCGCAAGCTGGGTGACGTAGGCAAGAAGATACATAGCGGCCGTTCGCGCAACGACCAGGTGCTGCTTGACCTCAAGCTCTTCACCCGCGAGCAGATCAAGGACATCGCCCTGGCCGTCGAGCAGCTCTTCGGCGTGCTCATCCGTCAGAGCGACCGCTACAAGGATGTCCTCATGCCCGGTTATACCCACCTGCAGATAGCCATGCCCTCATCCTTCGGCCTGTGGTTCGGCGCCTATGCCGAGAGCCTTGTGGACGACATGATGTTCCTGCAGGCCGCCTTCCGCATGTGCAACCGCAACCCCCTCGGTTCGGCCGCCGGCTATGGCTCGTCCTTCCCCCTCGACCGTACGATGACCACCCGCCTGCTGGGCTTCGACTCGATGAACTACAACGTCGTCTACGCCCAGATGGGCCGCGGCAAGATGGAGCGCAATGTAGCCTTCGCCCTGGCCACCATCGCCGGCACCCTCTCCAAGCTGGCATTTGACGCCTGCCTGTTCAATAGCCAGAACTTCGGCTTCGTCAAGCTGCCCGACGAGTGCACCACCGGCTCCAGCATCATGCCCCACAAGAAGAACCCCGACGTCTTCGAGCTGACCCGTGCCAAGTGCAACAAGCTTCAGTCGCTGCCCCAGCAGATCATGATGATAGCCAATAACTTGCCCTCGGGTTACTTCCGCGACCTGCAAATCATCAAGGAAGTCTTCCTGCCCGCCTTCCAGGAACTGAAGGACTGCCTGCAGATGACCACCTACATTATGAACGAAATCAAGGTGAACGACCATATTCTGGACGACGACCGCTATTCGCTTATCTTCAGCGTGGAAGAAGTCAATCGCCTGGCGCGCGAGGGCATGCCCTTCCGTGATGCCTACAAGAAGGTGGGACTCGACATCGAAGCCGGGCGCTTCACTCCCCGCAAGGAAGTGCACCACACCCATGAAGGCAGCATCGGCAATCTGTGCAACGACCGTATTGCCCGGCTGATGGAACAAGTTGTTGAAGGCTTCAACTTCTCCACGATGGAGCAGGCTGAAAAACGTTTGCTAGGCCGTGGTTGAAAGAGGTGCCCGTGTGCGTCCTTTATGAAGTGACAATATCGAGGAGGTTTTCTGCAAATGGTAATTTTCTTGCAGAAGACCTTCTTTTTTTGTGTCAAATGTTTGGCTGTAATGCTGAAACTGTTTATCTTTGCACCCGTTCTTTCAAACGATTCTGCGGAAATAGCTCAGTTGGTAGAGCACAACCTTGCCAAGGTTGGGGTCGCGAGTTCGAGTCTCGTTTTCCGCTCCGAGGATGCTCGAATGGTGGAATCGGTAGACACGAGGGACTTAAAATCCCTTGGCCATTGCGGCTGTGCGGGTTCAAGTCCCGCTTCGAGTACTCTAAGGGACGAATCGTTGAAATTGCGGTTCGTCCTTTTGTTTTTATCTCCATAAGGATTTGTATATGAACCATTTAGCACAAAGAATACATTGACGCTCTTAGGTTCAATATCGCCCGAATTCTTATCATAGATAAATCCGTCCGAGAATAAGAGCTTTTGCAGCTTCCGCTTCCCTTCCAATCCTTGTAATTGCCACAGTTCAAACAAGTTATACCTCATCTTGAAAGCAAAATCTATAAATCTATCGAGGTTCAATATTCCCGTGTCAAGACTCGCCAATTCTATCTTCAAATCCTTGATTTCACCCTCCAATCTTCCAATCACCTTCTCACATATCCCCTGCTTCTTAGCATCCGTACAAAGCACATAGTTTGTTTCTGCTTGCTCTAACTCCTTTTCTTTCTTCTTCAAATTTGCCTTGATACCCTTAACTCTTTCCTGATTTTCTTTATTCATCGCATCAAAAGTCATAGCAAGCTGTATCTTTAACAAATTCTCCACTTTATTAGACAAAGCATAACTGTTCAGCAAGATTTCAAAAGCCTCATGCACTTTCCGAGTGGAGCTATTGAATCTACACCCCTTGCGCCCACATACATAATAACCTATGTCAGTACGTCCAAACCGCTTGCGCATCTTCGTAGAAATGCTTGCAGTCAAGTTATGTCCGCAGCAAGGGCATTTAATACTGCCTAACAACGGAGCATAATCTTTATCAATCTTCAACTCATAACCGCTATGATTCTTACTCAACTCACCATTGACCTTCAAGAAGATTTCTTCAGAAACAAGGGCGGGGTGATTGCCTTTCACTATATCACCCTGTAAAAACTTATGAGCCATATAACCACAGTAGAAAGGATTCTTAAACACCTCTGAAAGTTTCTGCTTACAGATAATCAAACCTTCAGAAGCCAAACGATGTCTAATTTCTTCATTGGAAAGTTTATTATAAGCCTTCCACAAAAAAGCCTTGCGCAACAGTTTTCCTTCTTCATTGATAGTGATAACCTGCTCTTTCTTCGTTGTCTTTTGATCATAGCCTCTTGGAGCTTTCCCTATCCAACGTCCTTTCAATAAAGCCTTTATACTGTTTTCTATGGTAGTAGCCCGCTTTTCATCATTCTGAAACCTTGCATTAGCCAACTCCATCAACTGCATATACTTTCCTACGGGAGTCCGAGGGTCGTAGGTCGATGTAGCCGACACTACATAAGCTCCCCTTGCCTCAACTTCTTCAATGATTGTCGTGCTTCCCGTCCGACTGAAACGGGAAGTGCTGAAAACAATCACTACATCAATCTTAATCTTACTTTTCCGAATGAAAGTAAGCATTCTGTTAAACTCTTTCCGTTCCTTATCACTCTTGGCAGATTCATAGCTACCGCCAAATTCACCAAGAACGGTGTAAGAGTGCTTTGCAGCATACTCCCTACACTTTTCCAACTGAACATCAAGACTTTGACCATCTACCTGTTCGCTTGAACTAACGCGGGTATAGATCAACGCATTTCCGCCTTCTACTCTTTCACTTTCCTTCTCACCCTTTGCAAAATCCTTTAAATCAAATACTTTATTCATGCTACTGCTTTGTTATAAATGTTAAACACTAATACTGAATACTCATAGAGAGTATCTACCAACACACTTGCCTTTTCATCATCAATTTCAGAAAAGTTCCTATCCTCTTTTACCATACCTATATCTATCTTCATCCTATGACCAAAGTTAAATTATACCTACCATTACCGCAAACCGAAACTGAATATCTGCCTAATTATTATCATTCTTTAGATCTACTTCTTTGTTTCCCAAAGAATTATCAACTTTCGCATTATAATAAGCTATATAATCATCAACCCATGACCTTACTGTCTTATCACTAACGCCTATCATCTTTGATATTTTCCTATAGCTATTGCCCTCTTTATACAGTTTGTAAGCCTGTTCTTTCTGTGGAGTTATATCAGGTTTTCCTTTCAGTAACTCTTTTTCCACAGCATACCCTTCTTCCACAAACTCTATGAAGCCATCTTTCCTCTTTGCTAAAGTACCGACAAGTACATGATTCTCGTCCATGCTGATAGCACAACTCCTTGCTTTAAGCTGTTTGAGATAAACTTTTCTTTCTCCTTCAACCTTTCCGACGGCAAAACAAGAATCTATGAAGTTAGATAAGTTTTTACTCCCTGAAAGTTTATCTAAGGTAAGTATTACATTATCCTTAACCTTTGGAGAATGGCCAAGCAATAAAACACTTACCCCCAACATCTCCATTTTAGACTTAAAATTAATAATAAACTTTGCTGCCTCATTCCCCTTTTGCAGATTGGAATTCAGGTAAGTTATATTATCCACTATGAAAATCTTAATCCCCAAGTCTGTTGCTTCTTCCATCCTCTGAAACAGCTTTTTCAAGCGTTCTTTATCAACGCAATACTTATCTATATCCAAGTTTGGCCGAAGTAAATTTTCAGAAAAGACATAATGCCCTTTTCCATCTTCAGTTTCATACCTATCACTTAGCTGCTGTTCTGACAATTCATAGTCGAAATACATCACCGTCTTACCTTTCTTTGCAATTTCCTCTGCAATCTGCACAGCAATCATACTTTTGCCGACATTGGCTGCTCCAAAGAATACAGTCAATTCCTTCTCAATCCACAGATTTTTGTATAAAAACTCTCGCTTTTCAGCTTTCATTCCATATTCAACAACTTCATTAAGAGTTGTATACTCAAACTGTGTATCTTTGTTTGTTCCTTTCATAACTAATTAATTTTTAAATTATTAATTCTGTCATTTCGGCCTCATTGACGCTGCAAAGGTAGGCACATAATGCTCTGATTGCAATTTTGAGAATACCATATAAAAATATAAGCCGCTAATTATTAGCGACTTATATAAGATTTATTCTCAAACTGTGCAAATATTGTGAAAATCAAAAATCCTACCATTTAAGCATATTCCAAAACTCTTCTTGTTCGTGTAGGATATTCTTATAGAGGGGGTTAGGTGGATTGTTCTTATCAATGTACCCATATAGTACATTCCTTCGATATGTAGGTGCTTCTATTCCATAGTATTCAGCTATAAATTTTGATGCTACTGACAGTTTTTCCTGAATTGTAGGTAAAAGTAGCTTGCATCTATCTATAAACAACATAAGAATAATGCCGACTCTATATTGAGACGTTTCTTCTTTAATCTTGTAAAGCTGTTCCAATTTATCGAGATAGTGTTTTACGACTTTAACATTTTTGGAGGCGGCCAATTTTAATAGTACCTCATCATTGTTATATCCTAAAATATGCCTTAATTGCTTGACTACAAAATCTCTTCGAGTCGACTTAATTTCCACCTTTTCATCCAAAACATATAACAGTCTATTCAGGGCGTATAGGTTTACTTTATACATCTTTCTGAATTGCTTAAAATTGCACTTTTGTTGATACAACTCAATCAACGACTTTATTATTCCAATCTTATCTTCTCTATCAATGTGTTGTGTGGTTATATAGGCCAATTGCAAATCTACATATTCCTGCGGTGTATCTTCCGTAGTTAATGCGTATTTCAGTCTATCAGAAAGATAATTGTCGCCATTGAAATCATTGGCAGTATGTCCGAATAGTTCAAATGTATCATTGTCGCTAATCTCCAAATCTTCCTTTATTTCATCAACTTCTTTGTCTGATGGCATATATTCATCCGAACAAAAATAATAGAAGTAATCTATATTCTCATTTTCAAATACATATCGAAAGACTGTTGTATATCCATATAGCTTCATAGCCTATCATATTATATTTTTGCTTTTTTGATACCTCTGCCACCAGCCTTTTGATGCAGCACCCCCTTTCTGATGGTACATTTATTATTCATATAGGGTTTGTCTGCTGTTAATCCATAGTTGCGCAAAGAACCGTATGTTATACCAAGTTCTTCCGCAGAATGGAATTCAAATATATTTGCCACACTTCCAAAGTATTCATGCACATCACCCATTTGCAGATGAATTACCGTGCGTTCTTTTTTTTCCGTTGCTTCCATATAGATACTTTTTCTACAAAGGTACACCAAATATGGCAATTAATGAATACAAATCATCTTATTTAGATTCTTTAGCGTTAGAAATTTGCTTGTATTTAGTATATGTCATATCTTTGCATTGTGATAATTAAGTAGAACATTAAAGACGAGTAAATATGAAAGCAATTCAGTTTAGTAGTGCAAACGTGGTTAAGTCGGCAATCAAGTGCATGGGTTTTGAAATGGATGCAGCAACTTCTATCAGTAAAGGAATGATGATTGAAACATTGAAAAAGCGTATGATGAGAGGTGAGGTAGTCCGTTTCTGTTATATGAAACTTGATGGGACTGTACGTTATGCGGTGGGAACTTTACAGAGTGATGCAGTCAAAGCCAATGTTGCAGGCACAGGAATTCCCAAACGCTTTTATGGAATGTTCGCTTACATTGACCTTCAAAAGATGGCGTGGAGAGGATTTAAGGAAGAACGGATTATCGGCATAGTGGATTAAATGAATGGGGCTTTGTCAAGCTCCATTTTCCGTTTTTACAGGCCAACAACAAGAAAGATGATTTATAATGAATAAAAGTCATCTTTTTAGATCTCTTTAGCTTGAGAATTTTGCCTATATTAAATATATGTCACATCTTTGTATTGTGATTAAGAAACGTAATAACAATAAAAACTTAAAGAGATATGGCAACAGTAGAAATCATAAATAAGGCATTAGCAACGATGAACAATCACGATTGGTATTGGATGATGGCTGATTATTCACACCCTGCAATGGATTATGCAAGAGGAAATATGAGGTATTTTGTTGAGCTTGTTGCCTCAATTAAGAATTCTACTATTGAAAATGCCTTGCGTGAACTTTGGATTGCAACTTATGACTACATTCACGCTAATATGTGGAGTAAAGACGAAAAGGCAAGCAAACTTTACGAAACAAAGAAAGCTAAATTGATGGCAATAATACTTCCATCAGCAAGCGGCCAAAAGATGGCAGCATAAAACATTCACTTTCTCCACAATTTTGAATGTGCGTTGAAAATAAGCAACTTACACACGACAAGACAATAAAGATATTCAGAAACAGGAAATAATAAGCAAATTTGAATATATGAAACAAGCAATTCACAAATATCAGACAAGTGATTATTTAGAATGGGACACGGCTATGAGTCTTATCCGTAAATTGTTTAAAGATAGAAATTACCGTATGTCGCTCCTTATAGGTTGTGGTTGTTTCTTTGGATTGCGTATCAGTGACATTCTAACCCTATCTTGGTCTATGTTATTGGATGATGACAAATTCACTCTCAATGAGAAAAAGACAAACAAGCGCAGAACTGTAAAGATAAATTCGGATTTTCAACGTCATATAAAGCACTGTCATGATGCTCTACATATCACAAATGATGATGAGAAATGCTTTTTGAGTAAAAAGAAAATGGTATATAGTACACAGAGAATCAATATATTATTTAAGGAAATCAAGAAAAAGTACAATCTCAAAATCGAGCATTTTTCAACTCATAGTATGCGCAAAACATTTGGTAGAAAAGTGTATGAAAGCAGCGGCGAGAATGCTAATATGGCTCTAATAAAACTTTCAGAGATATTCAATCATAGTAATATCTCTATCACAAAAATTTATCTCGGAATCAGAGAAAAAGAGTTGCTTGAAACATACGACCTATTAGATTTTTAGAGTTAATTTGTTGGATTATTGAGCGTTCTTCCAAAGAAAATGCGTATCTTTGTTGCGCACATTAGCAAATAGTGTGCAGACATATTGAAAGAAAGCGCATTTTCGCTTATTCCGACTGCGTAAAATTGGACACTTTACAAAAGTAATATCGGAATATGTGGGAAGGACGCTCTCTTGGTTTGTATTCGTATATCAGCACGAAATACATCCAAGTGGGGCTGTCCGTTCTCCTTATCCATATTACAGGGAGTCCAACCCTACGCAGTAGATGAGGCAGGATGGCGGCCTCGCTTTTCTCTTTTATGCCTCCCAACATTAAAGTAAGTATAAACCGCATCGCAGGGCCATAGATGCTAAAAAAACGTATTATGGCACAGGAAGAACAGAAAGAATTGGCTATTAAAAGCCTTTACGGACTCTGCAAGGAAAATCTTACGCTTACAGTTGAGCTATGTGGAAATATTATTGAAACTATTTCCCAATGCTATCATACCGCAACAGAAGATTCTTCAGTGGAAGAAAAATTCTTAGTCAACGAATTGGCTTCTTTCGTCAAAGGCATTAAAGCCGAAGCAAGCAAAGCTGAGAGACATAATCAAGGTGTATAATTGGTAATTAAATTAATGATGAAAAAATTTGTATATTTCCTGAGTATGATAGCTTTTGCTATCATCTTTACCACAGCGTGCGGTAATCGTACCTCAAATTCTGTTGAGGACATTGAAACATCGGATGCCTATAAACAGAAAGGATGGTTTAAATTGAATGACCAATATAAAAGCAGAGCATGTATTATCAGCGATAATTACTACATGGTTAATGATGTACCTGTGGTATTACAATTAACTGTAATGGAATGGAGGGAATCTGACGGATATAAGCAAATGGCATATCTTACGCTTGCGGATGCTTCAAAGACAGATAATCCGAGAAATCCGTCATTCAATGAAAAAATGACAACCGTTAGTACAATGTTAGATGGGGAAAACATTCTCATAAATACAGAACGCCCCGTAGACAATTTAGTTAATCTTGCAGATGACCAAGCTGCTGTTGACTTGTTGCACAAATTGATGGCAACAAAGAAAACTACTTTTGAGGTTAAATTAGTTGATGGTGATGTACTTACATACACATTTAGTACATATAATGATACATCTAAGTAGTATCATTCATTTAAAGAGGTTGGTCAGCAACGGCCAACCTTTTCTTTTGCCTAAATATTCAAAAACAATCAGATTTGAATATTTTACTTTTGCATAAATCGCTGATATATTGATAGATAAGCAAATTTCGGATATATTAAGCGACAACAAACATTCACTTATAGGTGAATATCACTATTTTTGAATATTTTGCGGAGTGCGAAGTGCGGAATCGAAATTCTCTAAATTGGAAAAGTGAGAAAAGTAACTCCGCACCTCCGCATTTCCGCAGTCATACCATACTTATTAACTCTTGTAGTTTTACATCAGGATATGCAGAACGGTTCAAGTCATTTAGAAGTTGTCTATATGGTTGCATAGCTCTGCTGATCGCTGTATTCTTCGATGATAAAGCTCTAATTTTTGCTTCAACGATTGCTAAATTGAAATCACAATCTTTCAATAGCAAATATCGTAGATAATTCGACACATTCTTTGCGCAGGGTGTTGTTCCTGTTTCTTTCACAGCTTCATTAAGTACCGTCTTTAATGGATTAGCTGTTGAGGTTAATACTTCATTTAACGTGTTGTTCGTGATTTCAAGCAGGGTTCGGATTTGAGCCTCCGCATTCACGTTCAACTCAAAACGGATTTTCCCTTTGAAGTAATCAAGTAATGCCTTCCTGTCGGATAAAAGTCCAAGAAAGTCTTTGTTTCCACTAAGGCCAAGTTCATGTTCTTTGTTATATATGGTAAGACGTTTGCGGTATCGTGGAGTATCAGCAGCATTTTCCAACACTATTCCATTACGCTTTTCTTTGGGAATCCATTTCCTGTAATTACATAGGTTTTGTTTGATGTATGCAATAATGTTATTGAGGTCTTTACAACATACATCTTTAGTTATATCGCATTTACATACCTTCGAATTTTGCAGAATTTCATCTATTGATAAAGTGCAGATGCCTAATCCGTTGATTTCCTCAAAACACTTTCTTATATTGGTTTTATTGATGAGGTGTATATATTCATCTTTTAGGATTTTTCCTGTAAACTCAATGGAAAGTTCAGAATGTTGATAATCAGCTATGATACACAGCGAATAAGGCTTCTTGATGTTATATTTATAATATAGGAGTTGCTCTCCCACACTTTGTGCTGTAAATGCTTTATCATTTATGTTGGAAATATAGTTTATGTCGGTAATTATCTTGAGCTTATCAAAACGAATCATTTATATATTTATGATATGCCTTTATTTTTCTTGCTGATTGACAAGTTTTGTCACCTTGACACGTAGTAATGAAAGGTAGGGAGTTATACCTCCCCACCTCATCATTTTCAGTTTGCTGTCGGCTTATGAGGGATATTCTTCCAATAGGATTTCAAGCCGTTTGAAATAGCCTCCTTATGTGTGAATGATTTGCTTTTCCCTTTCATTGCTTGACTAATCTTCTGTTTTGTTTCAGGGTCTAACTCTCTGTACTTTCTTTTGTTTGTATTCATTTCCTTTGCTTTTAAGTTTTTATTTATATATAAATATGGGTAAGGATAGAAAGTTTTTCAAGAGTAGTAAGCTATTTCTCAAAATTTCTACAACTTTTTATGGCGACACACGGCATATCATTCATGCCCTACTGTACTTAGCACAAATAAGCATAATAAGAGCGAGGATACAGCAGTTAAGGCATATTCTATCAACATCATACGCCTCACCGAGTATCCTCAAATAGCACTAAAATGATAAAGTGCTTTTAAGGGTAGATTTTTTAGATTGACTCTATAAGTTTGATTATTCCTTCTACACTTTTCAGATATTCTACAATAAAGCGAAAATCATTCCAAAGGTTCAATATTTCATCGTTTAAGGGTACGATATGTATTGTGTAACTCCTTGTAAGATAAAGACTTGCAAGGAGTTTTTTCTTTATATACATAAAACATGGCATGAATAAAGTTATTCTCGAACTTTCTTATTTATATTCTGCTTCCTATAGTTGAGGAAATACAGCACTTCATGGGATTCTAACACAGTGCTTCATGAGGGTGTAACACAGTGCTTTATGGAGGTGTGAGGTAGTGCTTCATGAGGGTGTAACGTAGTGCTTTATGAAAGGGTGACGAAGCACTTGGTAAGAAGATCATTGAATGTATTCCAGTGTTTGTCAAAGTTGAGATATGGTTATGGAGCCCATAATCTTCCATTATCATTCCATTCTCCATAGAGAAGTCCTTTTCGCGTGTTTTCTATAAATTTATTCAGGCGGCTTTCAAAAAGTTCAGGTTGTTTTCTTTTGATCTGAATGGTGTCAATTCTGATTCGTTTATATAAATCAGGGAACTGGCAGAAGTTGTTCCATACTACTGGGTCTGAGTGTAGCCTTTGTAAGAGGTCCTTGTCGATGGTAAAACCACTAGGTGACATATCCGGTAGAACGGCTCTTCCGGCATCAGTCATTAGCCCTAATCGTTCCATTCTGCGGCATCTCTCTTTGTTGAGTTCGGACCAGTTGCTTCGTGGTTTTCTGGGACAAAGTTTCTGAACTGTTATTTCATTTGCTATCTTCTTTGTTGTACTATCTATCCAACCGAAGCATAGGGCTTCTTCTACAGCGTCAATATACCAGAAAGTATTATCATCCGTAGGTCTACCACGTTTCACGACTACCCAGCATTCTTTCTCCGTTTTGTGGTTCTGTATTAACCATTCACGCAGTTCTGCCCTTGATTTGATGTCCAGTAGATTATGTATTTCCATTGTCTGTTGTTTCAATTTGCATTTTGCAATGTTGGCTTCCCCGTAAGATTGCTACCTGATTACCTACTTAGAATAATATTTTTTTGTTGTATTTATACCTCTTTTGATATATATGGAGGATAATCATCTTTGGATAATCTTTTTTCCAATGTTCTCGGATTGACATCCCAAAGTTTAGGAAGATACTCATATACGACTTTCCCTTCATTAAGATAAATACGGACTTTAGAATCGAAAGCTACAGGCTTGTATTTGTCTTCTTCTATAGGATTATCCCTATACAGTAATTGATTTTCTTGCCAACTGAGTTCCTTACCAGTAAAGATGACATCAAATATACCACATACAACTGCTTCCATCGTTTGATCTTGAACTGTTGTAGAAACACAATACATGTAACCAGTCAATTGATTTGTGCTTTTCCTCACAGCCAGTTCATAGCAAAACACACTTGTACCTGTGTAATCTTTGGCTACGGTAGTTCTTACGCCTTTTTCATCTAAATTATAAATCAGTTCATGAGTTAGGGTTGTCATATTAAACTTAAAGCCATTTTCAGTTTTTACCAAATTGGAGAATGTCATTTGATCATTGTATATACCTTCCAGTTTCCCGTTTCCAAGTGTATAGGTAACCTTATCGGTGAACAATATTTTGCCAATGAGATTCTTTTCTAAGAAATGAATTATTTCGTCTTTCATATCCAATTTAAAAATTATGATTCTGAATATAAATTACAACTTTTCGTGCGCAAATTCTCCATTAATCCAGAATGTAGCTTCTTTTCCTATGAAATGTAAAAGTACAAAATTAGGATCTGTAGGGCCATACGGAAAATGATTGATAAGCCAGTCTTGCCACATTTCTTTTCGTATGTTATCATCAGTTATAATCTCAATGATTCCTCTCAAGCCGACACTGTCACCATAGTTTGAATAACAAAGTCCGGCTTTGTTGTTCAGTTTGAAATCTGTAACCTTCACTGAATTTGCAGCGGTTGCCAACCATACCTCATTACATCCTTTTGAACTGATTTTGGACATCGGAACCGGACGTGGAAATCCTTCGTTATCAATTGAGGCAATCGTAATGTCCTTACATTGTGCTAACAAGCCAGTTGCTTTTTCTGTAAGTGTTCTTTCATCTTTTTCTTTCCATCGTTTAAGAGTAGGGAAGAATTGTCTCATATTTTCCTTAGCCTGTTCCAGAGTAAGATTCCATCCAGTCTCCTTATTTATCTGTTCTGTAAATTGAGCACAAAATTCTATCATCTGGTTCATGGTAAAATCTTGTGTGAATTTCCCTTTCTGATAACAATACATACAATAATCATCATTCAGACTTCCATCCGAATTTGTGCCTTTATTTGTATCAGTAAGAGGCATACCGCAACTTTGGCAAAATTGTTGTTCCATAATACATTCTGTTGAAGATTAAACAATGATTTCATTGTGATTTCAAAAATACGGAAATATCATCAATATTCATTGGAGATGTTCAAAAATATATTCAGATAATCCCCCAATACTGTGGAATACTTTACCGGGATTATATCTTTCCAAATCTTCTTTGACAGAATTGTCAACATTCCATGCAGCTGATAAGCATACCACATTCACTATCTTACATTGCATTATATCAGAAACAGTATCTCCGATATACACAATTTCTGAAGGAGAAAGATGATAAACATTCAACAATTCGTTCAAAGCTTCATGTTTGGTATTTCGTTCTGCATTACCTGTTATGATTCTGTCGAAATAAGAATTCATCCCCAATTGCTGCAATGTAATCTCACAACTCTTTGCTCCTTTGCCTGTGACAAGTGCTACAATTAGGTTATTTTGTCTTAATTGAATAATCAGTTCACGTATACCTTGAAATGGCTGTGGACACATAAAACGATGCAGTTTCATGTAAATAGGATAAAAATCTTGTAGTGCCTGTTTCCAATATTCATTTTTAATCACCTTTCTTATCATTCCTTCTTCGTTCAGACCGAAAGTTTTTATGATATCATCTTCTGATAAAGTCTGTGATATATATGGTTGTACAGCCATTCTGAAAGCTTTTATGCATAGTGGAAGCGTATCCGCAATGGTTCCATCCAAATCGAAGGCTACCAACTTAATCTTGTTCATTAGGTACATTGATTTTACGGATGATTTTACAAGGATTACCTGCAGCCAAACAATCAGCTGGGATAGATTTTGTAACGACACTACCAGCACCAATGACACTTCCTTTGCCTATGGTGACACCTGGTAGAATGATGACTCCACCGCCAACCCAACATCCATCTTCGATGGTTACAGGAAGTGCATACGTATGGCGTATATATTTTATTCCGTCAGGCGTTTCCACAGGTGTTAATCGTTTTTCCAATTCAACCGGATGGGTTGCTGTATATATTTGTACATTCGGTCCTATCAGTACGTTGTTTCCTATAGTAATTCTATTACAATCGACCAGTGTACACCCTGTATTGATGCTGACATTGTTGCCAATCGTTATGTGGCATCCATAATCACATACAAATGGACTGCCTACAGAAACATTCTTTCCAATATTTTCGAACATATCTTTCAGTATAGCATACTTTTTCTCTTTTGCATCGTAGGGCAAGGCATTGTATTCCAATAACAGTTTATGCGTCTTCGTCTTAAATTCGATAAAGACAGGAGCATGACAATCATACCATTCTCCTGACAGACATTTTTCCAGTTCTGTTTTCATAATCAGTTTTCTTTTAACTACAAAGGCAAAATTATACAAGTTTTCTGATTTCGCTCTGTAATATCTTTCCTATAATCTGTATCTTTGTGAATATATACAAGCCCATGAAAAGAGAAAACTTACATCAGCCTTTCGAAATCACCCTCAGTGAGGTAGATGATACGAACTTGAAAGAACATGACCATACGTTTTTTGAATTGGTATATATTCTGACCGGTACGGGAATTCAATGGATAAACAACCATAAGTTTCCGTATCATGACGGACATCTGTTTCTGATTACTCCCGGCGATATTCACTCATTTGAGATTCATAACAGAACAACTTTTGTCTATATCAAGTTCAATGATATTTATATCCATTCTGCTGTTTTAGGTGATGATAATATTCAGAGACTGGAGTT
>UMKW01043542.1_pt1 | contig 50220 bp, 59 predicted proteins | sample 1966391 | NCBI WGS metagenome assembly UMKW01 (sample SAMEA4836183, study PRJEB28245) | human gut metagenome | biome: gut microbiome; material: fecal sample | place: Denmark | collected 2008
TGACTCAAGGTGGCTAACTTCATTTTACAATTTGCGTTTTTTATAAAAAATAAAAATCTATAATAATTGAGTTTGCACCAATAAAAAGTGATAAAAAAAATAAATTTTGATGCTGACTAAAAATAGAAACAAAAAATTTTCTATTTTTTCTTCGCATTTCCCCAATTTATGCTCACATCTTGATATAATAGTAGATATGACCTATCAAGTAAAAATTATCTATCCAAAAGAAGAAGCCGCTGAAAATAACAAACTCACTGAGCGTACATTTAATGAGTTTATTGATGGACTCGAATTAGAAGAAGTCATCACGCAATATGAGCAATTACTGACAAAAGGTTATTCAATCTCAGTCAATTTTGCTCCACCTCAACTTGATGACAAGGGAACTGAGCCAGACCCGTTTATGATTGCGGGTCGCTTAGAGCTTGCTGGGATTCCTTATAAAGCTACTTTGAAATTAAAAGCAAGTGGTGATTATGAATCAATGGTAAAAATTGCTAAAATGATTGAACAGCAAGATTATGATTATGATATCTCAGCTAAATTGCAAATTCGTGAAAATTCATCAGTTGATTTTGAAAAAGAAGGTTCTTGGTTTGATAAAGATTACACCAAATATACGATTTTACCCAAAGCCAGCAGCCAAGATATTGCCGATTTAAAAACACTTTATGACGCACTTGTTGAAGAACATCAAAAAGTGACCATTAATATCAAAGCAAAAGTCAAAAAAGATGATGATGACAGTTTTGCCAATCAATTGGCAGCATATCCACCAGAAACAATGATTATTTTTAAGCTGACAGATGCAGATATTTATGGAGAATAAGAATGAGAAAAATTACTGACAGAAATTCTGTCAGTAACTTTTTTTCCATTATTTTACTGACAGACCTGTCAGCAAAATCTGATATAATAAAAGACATGAGACTAGATAAATTTTTAGCAGAAAGTGGCCTCGGAAGCCGTAGTGAAGTCAAAATTCTATTGAAAAAAGGGCGCGTGACAGTTGCTGGGGAAGTTCAGCGAGACGGCAGGTTTCAAGTAGATAAGAATTCTAGACAAGTCGCCTTTGATGGTGAGATTTTAGATTACCAAGAATATTATTATTACTTATTAAATAAACCGCAAGGTCTTGTTTCTGCAACAAAAGATAATCTTTTTAAGACAGTTGTTCAATTATTATCGGAAAAAGATTTTCGTGAGGATATTTTTCCAGTCGGACGTTTAGATAAAAATACTGAGGGACTTTTAATTTTAACGAATGACGGAGCATTGGGACATGATTTAACTCAACCCAAAAGGCATGTTGAAAAAGAATACTTTGCGCGAATTGATGGAAAAGTTACTGACGAAATTGTCAATAAATTTGCTGAGGGCTTGACTCTAAAAAATGGAGAAAAAGCACGACCAGGAGAATTATTCATTGAAAATATTTACAAAGGGGAGAGTCAATCTGGCTGGATTAGTGAAATTCGTGTGATTATTCATGAAGGAAAATTTCATCAAGTCAAACGGATGTTTGAAGCTGTTGAAATGTACGTTCTCTATCTCAAACGCATTCGGATGGGCAATTTAGCATTGGATTCAGATTTAGCGCTAGGAGCCTATCGTCCTTTAACAACCGAAGAAATAGAAAATTTGAAAAAATAAAAAGTTACTGATGAAAATTCGAAGGTATCCGTAAGTTAAAAAACAACGGCTATCCTAGAAGTTTCATCAGTAACTTTTTTAATTTTCGCGATTAATATTGACCCCAAGGACGGTCAAATGGCCATTAGAAATTAATTTGATAATCAAATGAGCAAAATCTTGAGCAGACATTTGTGTAGAAGTGCTGACCCACCAGTCTAAAGTTCCCACCAAAATCGAGCTGATGTAAGAAATTACAAAATCATTGGGAACCACAACATCTTTTTCTCTAACTTCCAGTTTTTCAAATAACTCGGTATAGCGTTCAGATAAAATCTCCAGAAATCGATTTTTTAATCGTTGATCATGCGCTCTGTCAGTAATCATTTGTGCAATTTCAGGATTATCGCGAACAAATTCATAGAAACGACTCAAGACAGTTTCAATTTCTTTGACATGAACATTGTTACCATCAACCAAATTTTGTTCATCTAAAATGCCAGTGAAGCTAGCTAAAAATTGGTCAATCAAACTATCATATAAATCTTGTTTGTCAGCATAATGAGCATAAAAAGTTGCCCGATTAATCATGGCTGAATCGGCAATTTCTTGAATTGAAATCTTTTCAAATTTTTTCTTGCGTAACAAACCAAAAAAAGCCTGACTAATCAATTTTCTCGTTCGTTTCACACGTAAATCATCTGATTTAACCATAAAAAACCATCTTTCCAGTTTCAAAAAGACCCAGTCCCGATAGACTGCTTTGTCTAATTTTTCACATTGTACTATTTAACTCCATTATAATCAAAAAATAGATTAAAGTCATTAAAGAATTTAGTCAAAACATTTTGTCATTCGATGTCAAAGTCTTTTAACATAATCAACAGCTTGTTTTGAATTGTCGTTTATGTGACAACCACGCCCTTTTTGCTGGTTGCTTTTCTTATGACAAATGATAAAATGAACATATAATAAGATAAGCAACAGACCGTCTAAATTACTTTTTATCAAAATTCTGCCTCCAAAAGATAAGTTAGATTTCAAATTTAACTTGCCGAAAAAAATATTAAGAACTTAGCGGACTTGTTCAAGTGATATTTCTCACATAACTAGGAGACCATCTTGACACAAATTTATAAAACAGGGATTGACGTTGGATCAACCACAGTAAAACTCGTCGTTTTTGACGAAAATTTTAAGCTCATTTTCTCACGCTATGAGCGCCATTTTTCAGATGTGAAAGCAGCAACCATCAAAGTATTCAAAGATTTTATAGAAGAATATGGAGATTTAAATCTAGAACTAGCCATTACCGGCTCAGGAGGAATGGGACTTGCGGAAGTCATTGATGTTCCTTTTGTTCAAGAAGTTATCGCTTCATCAATTACCATTGAAAAATTCATTCCCCAAACAGACGTGATGATTGAGCTTGGTGGTGAAGATGCCAAGATGACATTTTTTGATAACGGAACTCAAGAATTACGTATGAACGGAACATGTGCCGGTGGGACAGGTGCTTTCATTGACCAAATGGCAGCCCTTTTGAAAGTTGATGCCAATGGTGTCAATGAGTTAGCTAAAAACTACGAAAAACTCTATCCGATAGCATCACGCTGTGGCGTTTTTGCCAAGACCGACGTTCAACCGCTGTTAAATGAAGGAGTGCGTCGTGAAGATATTGCTGCTAGTATTTTTCAAGCCGTTGTCAATCAAACCATTGCTGGTTTAGCAAGTGGACGAAAAATCAAAGGAAATGTAGCCTTTCTAGGCGGTCCGCTTTTCTTTATGAGTGAATTACGCAAACGTTTCATCGAAACCTTGGATTTAAAAGAAGAAAATATTATCTTCCCAGAAAATCCACAACTTTTTGTGGCAATGGGAGCTGCGCTCTATGAAGAAACAAGTCAGAAAACAGCAACTGATTTAATTCATAGTTTAGAAAATGATGATTCAGACAGCTTAATTCCACAAGATACAATGGATAAACTTTTTGAAAATCAAGCAGAACTTGATGAATTTCGGACACGTCATGCCAAAGCAACAGCTAACTATAAGAACCTGTCTGAACATCATGGAGCTGCCTTCTTAGGAATTGATGCCGGCTCAACCACAACAAAAGTTGTTCTTATTGATGATGAAGGAAATATTCTTTATGACCATTATGGTTCCAACAATGGAGAACCGCTTGAATCTGTCATTAATATTTTAAAAGATGTCTATGCTAAACTTCCAGCAGACGTCTATATTGCAAAATCAACAGTAACTGGTTATGGAGAACACCTGATTAAGGCAGGACTTCATGCTGATTATGGTGAAGTTGAAACAATGGCTCATTATAAGGCCGCTGATTATTTCAATCCAGGAGTAGATTTCATTCTTGATATTGGTGGACAAGATATGAAAGCTATGCGAATTCGTGATGGTGCTCTATCAAGTATTCAACTTAATGAAGCTTGTTCATCAGGTTGTGGTTCATTCATTGAAACCTTTGCCCATTCACTAAAACATGATGTTCGTGAATTTTCACAAAAAGCACTTTTGGCTGAGCATCCAGTTAACTTGGGTTCTCGTTGTACCGTCTTCATGAACTCAAAAGTAAAACAAGTTCAAAAAGAAGGAGCGACTGTTGGAGATATTTCCGCAGGTCTTTCATACAGTGTCATTAAAAATGCCCTCTATAAAGTTATAAAAGTAAAACGTCCAGAAGAACTTGGTAAGAAAATCGTTGTTCAAGGGGGAACTTTTTACAATGAAGCCGTTCTACGTGCTTTTGAAAAAATTTCTGAGCGCGAAGTGGTTCGTCCAAGTATCGCGGGATTAATGGGAGCTTACGGTTGTGCTTTGATTTCCTTAGATAACCAAGAAGCAAATAAAGAATCAGAAATTCTAAAACTTGATGAATTAGAAAAATTCACAACTCATAAAGAATTTATGGTCTGTGGTCTTTGCGAAAATAACTGTAAAATGACCCTAACGGTATTCAATGATGGGAATAAGTTTGTAACTGGGAACCGTTGCGAACGTGGTGCAGAAAAAGCTACAAAAGTTAAAGTCGCTAAAAAAGATAAAAAAGTTAACTTAGTTGATTACAAGTATAAAAAACTTTTCCGTTACCATAGCTTAAGCAAGAAAAAACAAACCAGAGGAGAAATTGGGATACCACGTGTACTCAATATGTATGAAAACTATCCGCTTTGGCACACGATGCTGACAGACCTTGGATTCCGTGTTGTTTTAAGCCCTCGCTCTGATAAAGAACTCTTTGAAGAGGGAATTGAAACCATTCCTTCAGATACGGTATGCTATCCAGCCAAAATGAGTCATGGACATATTATGGCTTTGATTAAACAAGGCGTTCCAAATATCTTCTATCCATCTGTCCTTTTTGAACAAGAAGAACAAAAAAATGCTCAAAACCATTTCAACTGTCCGATTGTGCAATCTTACCCTGAAGTTCTTAAAAATAATATCGATGAAATTCGTGAAGGGCAAGTTAATTATCTTCATCCTTTCATTAATCTAGCCAATCCGGAAGGAGTAGCTGTTAATGTTCATAAGGCTTTAACCGCCCAAGGGATTTCTGTCAATCTTACGGAAGTACAAGCTGCTGTCCAACATGGCTTTGAAGAAATGGATAAATTTAAAGAAGATTTGCGCCTTAAAGCAGAAGAGCTGCTCATGCAAATCAATTTAAATAATGAAAAAGCCATTGTTCTCGCTGGACGTCCTTATCATTTGGACCCAGAAATCAATCATGGAATTGCTGACATCATCACTCAAGAAGGTTTACACGTTTTGACTGAGGATTCTATTAGTCATTTAGCTGAAGTTTCTGGTCTGCGTGTGGTTAATCAATGGGTTTACCATAGCCGCCTTTATGCAGCTGCAAATGTTGTTTGTAAAAATAAAAATCTAGAACTTGTTCAACTTAATTCCTTTGGTTGTGGTCTTGATGCCGTAACGACAGACCAAGTAGAAGAAATCATGCGTGGACACAATAAGCTTTATACCGTCTTGAAAATTGACGAAGGATCAAACATGGGAGCTGTTCGGATTCGTTTACGTAGTCTGAAAGCAGCAGTTTCAGAGCGCGTGCGTCATAATATTGAAGCAAGCACCGAAGTTCACGAATTAGTACAAGAAACACCAGCTTTCACAAAAGAAATGGCAAAAAAACACACTCTTCTTTTACCAATGTTGTCACCAATTCACCAAGAAGGGCTATTAGATACAGCTTTTACCGCTGCGGGATATAATGTCGTTTCTCTACCAGAAAGCAATACTTCTGTCAATAATGGGTTGAAATTTGTTAATAATGACTCATGTTATCCAGCGATTATTACAATAGGTCAGCTCATTGAAGCTCTCCAGTCAGGAGAGTATGACCTTGATAATACTTCGGTCATGATGACTCAAACAGGTGGGGGATGTCGCGCAACAAACTATATTCCTTTATTGCGTAAAGCTCTAATTGATGCAGGTTTCCCACAAGTACCTGTCGTTTCCCTATCAATGGGGAATCAAGGAACAGAAAAAGGATTTAAATTCACAGTTCCACTTTTAACACGCTTTATGATTGCAGTTCTTTATGGAGATTTATTTGAAAGAGTCGTTTATCGTACTCGACCATATGAAGCCACTGAAGGTTCTGTCAATGAATTACATGCGAAATGGTTAGAAAAAGCTCGGAAAAATGTAGAATCTGGATCAATTTTTGAATTTAATCGTAACATGAAAAAAATTGTTGCCGAATTTGACCAAATTGAACTTTTGGATATTCAAAAACCACGAGTGGGTATTGTCGGTGAAATTTTGGTTAAATATAGTAAAACAGCAAATGATGATATTGTGTCAATAATTGAAGAAGAGGGCGGCGAAGCAGTTGTTCTTGATTTAATTGGATTCATGAACTATAGCTTGTACAATCAAATCTGGAAAGCAGATGAGATTGGCTTTAGTAAGAAAAATAAACTCATGGCTAAAACTTTCATTGGTATTATTAATATGTTAGAAAAGCCAATGAATAAAGCCTTGAAAGCCTCAAAACGCTTTGATTCTATTGAATCAATTTATGATATTGCAGCATCAACTGAAGAAGTGATTTCAATTGGGAATCATACTGGTGAGGGTTGGTTCCTCACTGGCGAAATGATTGAACTCTTGCAAAAAGGGGTGAACAATATCATTTGTCTTCAACCATTTGGTTGTCTTCCTAACCATATCGTTGGTAAAGGAATGATGAAAGAACTTCGTCGTCAGTACCCAGGAGCCAATCTCGCTCCCATTGATTATGACCCAGGAGTTTCTGCGGTCAATCAATTGAATCGGATCCGCTTAATGATGACCACGGCTAAAAAGAGAATGAACACTACTTCCAATTCAGTCGAAGAATCAGAAAGAGAGTCAGAAATGGAAACTGCTCAAGCTTATTAAAAAATAAAGATTAAATACTGACAAATCTGTCAGTATTTTTTTATATAAAGAGTAACAAATGTTATCAATGATGGGTATCAATGCTTAATATCAATACTGGATGTCAATGCTTGGTATCAAAAATTGTGGTCGCGCTTCGTATCGCTTTTGTTTAAAATAATTGAGTAACTTAAAAACATTTGAGAACAACAAGATTCCCGTTTCTCAAAAATAGAAATTATTGTTATTTAAGAAAGGAATTTCGAAATGAAATTTGAATTTAAAGGACTTTCTTCATATGAAGAAAATTCAACACCAAACTATGTAGGCGATACTAAAGTACGTAGTGTCATTCAAGACTTCGTTAACATGGATGAAGCAATTGAATTTGTTTCAAATCACCACGGTTTTATAAAAACTGAAGATGGAAAATTTGCTTTTGAAGTAAGAAATATCTCAGCTATCGGTTAATTAGATAAGGACAGTTAGCATGGAACAAAAATATTCAAGAATTTTAGTTGGTATGGATGGTTCAGCAGAATCACTTAAAGCATTTGATGAAGCAGTCAGAGTTGCTAAACGCAATGACGCTGAGCTCATCTTAGCCAACGTTATTGAAAAACGTTCATTTCTTGCCGTGAATACTTACGACACAATTGCCGAAGAACAGCATGAAAATGGAACAAAACTTTTATTGCAACAATTTGCTAAGGAAGCATTGGATGAAGGACTAACAAATGTTAGAACACTTTTGGAATATGGTTCACCTAAAGTAGCAATGGCAACAAAAATTCCTAAGCAAGAAAATGTTGATTTGATTGTAATTGGCGCCACAGGGATTAGTTATATAGAGCGTGTAGTTGTTGGTTCAGTTGCATCTTATATTGTTAATCATGCCACTTGCAATACACTCATCGTTAGAAAATAATAGTCTTACTTAGTCACTCATAAAAAGAGCAGAGTCTCTTTTACTTAGAAATGGAAAAAATCATGAAAAAAGAAAGTATTTTTACTCCTACTTTCGTTATTAACACGCTTATTAGTTTTTTATTTTATATTGTTTTTTACGTCTTAACCTCCTCAATAGGGACTTATGCGCTTCAACAACTTCATCAATCAACAGTTGTTAGTCTTTCTTTATCAAGCGTTTTTGTTATTGGAGCCCTGATTGGTCGGGTTTGGACAGGTATTAATATCACACGTATCGGAATGAAGCGATTGCTCTATATTGGTGGACTTATTTTTCTTGTTTTAACTTTTGGTTATTATTTGACAACTAATATTCCCTTACTCTTTTTGATTCGAGTGATTCAAGGCGCAGGTTTTGGGATTGGTGCAACAGCCTCAGGAACAATTGCAGGTCACGTTGTCCCTGCTTCACGTCGTGGTGAAGGAATTGGCTACTACGCTTTATCTGTTACCTTGGCAGCTGCAGTTGGTCCAGCCCTTTCAATCATGATTTACTCTTCACTTGGTTTTGGTTCTTTACTTGGAATTGCTCTTGGTTTGTTGGTTATTACCTTCATATTAATTTTCTTTGTTCGTGTCAAAGAATTTTCTGCAGAAGAGCGTGCCTATGCCCTGGCGCATGAACCTAAAGGTGTTGAACGATATATTGAAAAATCAGCTCTTCCTATTTCAATTATTGCCTTTTTAGCCGGATTTATTGACTCAGCTATTTTAACAGGAATGGGTTCATTTTCAACAGATCTTAAAATTCCACTTGCGGGATCATTATTCTTCACGATGTATGCCGTGTTAATCTTTGTTTCACGTCCATTCACAGGTCGTTTATTCGATACTAAAGGGGATAACTGGATTTTCAATCCAACATTTATTTTCTTTGCAGTGGCAATGCTTCTTGTTGGCTTAGCCGGTTTCTTCAGCCCAGCTATTGGCTTTGTTGTCTTATTAATTGCTGGTGGAGCCTTCGGTCTTGGTTACGGTGGTGTTGCACCATTTGGTCAAGCAATTGCTATTCGTGATTCAAGTAAAGACCGTATCGGTGTTGCAACTTCTACCTTCTTTGGATTTTTAGATTTAGGTGTTGGTGGAGGACCTATTGTTCTTGGAGCAATTATTCCAATGCTTGGAAATGGTATGCTTGGTTTCAGAAATTTGTATCTTTACAGTGCTCCCGCAGTTGTAATTGTTTGGATTATATACTATCTCATTCATGGTAAACATCAAAAATCAAGTTCTAAAGTTTGATTTTAATGATTTACATAAAAAATGATATAATGAAATGGCTACAGCCTTATATAGGCGAATAAATGAACAAATTAGCGAGTAGATGAGTTTTAATAAGATGGAAGAAATGGCAAACGTAAACATTGAATATCTAATCAATACACTAGAGCAAAAAAAAGTCAGTGTCGTAACACGTAAAAAGCATAGCTATATTATGTATCAAGGAATTGAGTCAGAATATATCTATGTCCTTAAAGATGGTGTAGCGAAGATTAGCAATATTTTAAGAGATGGTCGTGAATTTAATATCGCGTATGTTGCGCAGCCAGATTTTGTTTCTTTATTGGAAGAAAAACAAAATGATGGAATCTCAGCATTATTTAATGTCAGAGTGGAATCTCCAACGGCTAATTTTTATAAAATTTCGCGGAGTGATTTTTGGGATTGGGTGCGCGAAGATTTAAATTTATTTAGAGTTGTTGATGATTTTTATAAAAGAAGATTGGCACTTAATTTAGAAATTCTTCAAAAAATGACAATTAATGGTAAAAAAGGAGCAGTTTGTGCTTGTCTCCATAGTTTAATTGATGATTTTGGCATTCGTAAGAAAGATGGAATTTTGATTGATTTCACAGTTACTAATGAGGATATTGCAGGATTCTGTGGTATTTCTACAAGAAACAGTGTCAATCGTATTCTCCACGATTTAAAGGATGAGAAAGTAATTGATGTGATTGATAATAAGATCATGATTTATAATCCTCAATATTTGGAAGAATATATTAGTTAATATAAACAGATAAAAAAGCTACTTTAGGTAGCTTTTTTGTTATAATTAGGTCAGCATGATATCAAAGTATTCAAGGAGGTAAAATGGATAATTTAAAAAAACAAGTCGGCATAAAAGCTGCTGAATTTGTTAAATCGGGAATGGTCGTTGGTTTAGGAACTGGGTCAACAGCAGCCTATTTTGTCGAAGAATTGGGTCGAAGAATTGCCGAAGAACAATTGGAAATTACGGGTGTAACAACGTCCAATGTAACAAGTAGCCAAGCCAGAGCTCTTGGAATTCCTTTAGCCTCTATTGACGAAGTAGATTATGTTGATTTAACAGTTGATGGCGCAGATGAAATTGATTCTTCACTAAATGGTATTAAAGGTGGTGGAGCAGCACTTCTAATGGAAAAAATTGTTGCAACCTACTCAAAAGACTATATTTGGATTGTTGATGAAAGTAAATTATCAGAAAATCTAGGATCCTTTAAAATTCCTGTAGAAGTTATTCCTTATGGCTCACAACAAGTTTTTAAAAAATTCGAAGCGGCTGGCTATGCTCCAACTTGGCGTCTAAATGAGGAAAACGAGAGATTGATAACGGATATGCATCACTTTATTATTGACCTTCATATCTCTCAAATTAAAGAACCAGAAAAACTTGCTGAAGAGCTTGATTTAATGGTTGGAGTTGTTGAACACGGCCTCTTTAATAACATGGTTAAAAAAGTGATTGTTGCTGGCAACGAAGGCGTAAGAATAATAAATAAGTAAATAAAAAATCGTCAATCAGACGATTTTTTATTTCTTTAACCACTCTTGAACTCCCCATTTATGAGAGCCACGTTTGAGTTTACTAATAGCTGTTTCTGGGTCAAACCAGCTAATATGGTTAAAATCTTCGAGAGGTTTGGAATCAAAGCGGACATTCTTAGTATTATAAATATAGGCGGGATTATAATAATATTTATCACGATGCGAACTATAAAAATATTCATCTGCTTGCCCTAAAAATTCTCCAATTTCAGCGGTAGCTCCTAACTCTTCCATGAGTTCACGATGAAGTGCTTTTTCTTGATCTTCACCCGCTTCAATTTCCCCTCCAGGAAGAAAATAAGCTCCATTGGGTGCCTGAACGAGACAAATTTCTTTATTCTCTCTTGCGACAATCGAATAGACACCATATCTTGCCTGATAATTTTTCTCTTCATTTTTTTCACCGAAAACTGGAATATGATTCATAAAAAATTCTCCCCAATACTGATTATTATGATAAACATAACTATTTTAAAATAGTTAAAAACCGCTTACAGAAATTTATTACTACTATTCTATCAAAATTCTGTCAAATTTGATAAAATAAGGTACGAGTAAGAAGAACTTATACGACTATCGGATTGAAAGTGAAGATTAGTTCAAAGAGATAAACGATATAAGAATTGCTTTTGCTTATGCAAAGGGCTATGTGAAATCACAGAGCTTTCAAATTTAATTTAGAGAGTTTGAAACATATTACCGAAGGGAACATAGAATAGTGAAAAAAATTAACTTAAGTAAGCTTATTATTATTGCACTCATTATCATTATTGCAGCGATGTCAGCAATTTTTATCTCTGCCAAAAATTTTAAGTCTAACCGTAATCCGTCAGCAATGACTCAAACCATTAATGATGGGACAAGTTTTGTTGACAGAGTACTTGTGGCACCTATCCACTTTGTTCAAGACAAGGCTAATGAATTGTCGAATCTGATGGATACCTACCAACAAAACCAAAGTTTAAAAACACAATTGGCAAAGTCAAAAGATGATGATAATAAATTAAGCGGCCTTGAGTCAGAAAATAAAGAGTTGAAAAAAGCTTTGAAACTCCAAGAAACTTTAACTGATTATCAAACGGTTGCTGCAAATGTGATTACTCGTGAGCCTTCTTCATGGAATGATACACTAGTGATTGATAGCGGTAGTAAGGATGGCTTGACAACAGGTATGATTGTTATGGCAAATGGTGGCGTTGTTGGTCGAGTAACTCAAGTGAATAAAAATAGTTCAAAAGTTGCACTTTTAAGTTCTTCTAAAGGAATTGATAATAAAATTCCTGTAAGAATTGAAAGTGACGGCTCACCTATTTATGGCATTTTGAGCAGCTATGATTCCCAACAAGAGGCTTATGTAGTTAAAAATATCGACTCACAAGGGAAATTTAAAAATGGAGATTCCGTTTTTACTAGTGGTCTTGGAACGAATTCTGGTAGTCAAGGTGGAACACCAAGTGGTTTACTTATAGGAAAGGTTATCGGTGAAAAGCAAGATAGTGATGGCCTTGGTAAAATGGTTTATATCAAACCAGAAACAAATCTCTATGATATTAGATTCGTCTTTGTGGTCAAAAGCAAAATTGACGGTCAGTAGTTTTTGCTAGATAAGTATTAATTATTATTTTGCTTATGGAAATAAAGCATTAATTTGTTAAAACCAACTAGAATATAAGGAATTAAGTAGTGAGTCGATTTACATTTCAATTTTTTAGTCCAATTATTCTTTTTTTACTAATGATTTTGGACGGTCAAATTACCCATATATTAACGGGGGTTAGCAGCGGGACGTGGGTACCAGTGAGTCATTTATTTTTGATATTTCTGATGTACAGTGTCACTCAGCACATACCAAGCTATATTATCATCTTAGCGGCAGTTTTGGGGGCAATATATGATAGTTATTATCTAGGGATTTATGGAATTGCGACCTTATTGTTCCCACTTATTGCTCTTTTTATATATAATATACAGATAACCATATTTACTAATCGCTGGACACGGTTATTTACAACAATTATTATTGTGACGGCTTTTGAAGTTTTTAGTGCAATCATTATGGTAGCTTTTGGATTTGCACATTTAAACTTTATTAATTTTGTTGTTTACCAGCTAGCGCCTACACTTTTGCTTAATATTATCTTGGCTGTAGCCTTGCAATTTCCTTTAGAAATCTTTTACAGATTAAAGAAAAGTCACGGAAGATACAATTAGAAAGCGTTTTGTAACCATAAAGAAATATTTTGGGCGGGTAGGAATAGTATAATATGTTTATTCAACCGAACTTAATGGGAGGAAAAATTAAAAAATTACAGTTATGAAAAAAAAGATTATCTCAGCTATTTTAATGTCTACAGTGGTACTCTCTGCTGCAGCACCGTTGTCAGGGGTCTACGCTGACACAAATTCAGATATTGCTAAACAAGATGCGACAATTTCAAGTGCGCAGTCTGCAAAGGCTCAAGCCCAAGCACAAGTTGATAGCTTACAATCAAAAGTTGATAGCTTACAACAAAAACAAGCAAGCACAAAAGCTCAAATTGCTAAAATCGAAAGTGAAGCAAAAGCGCTTAATGCACAAATTGCAACATTGAATGAAAGTATCGCAGAACGTACAAAGACATTGGAAGCTCAAGCACGTAGTGCTCAAGTTAACAGCTCAGCAACAAACTATATGGATGCTGTTGTTAATTCAAAATCTTTGACAGATGTTATTCAAAAAGTAACAGCAATTGCTACAGTTTCTAGTGCCAACAAACAAATGTTGGAACAACAAGAAAAAGAGCAAAAAGAACTTAGTCAAAAATCAGAAACTGTTAAAAAGAACTATAACCAGTTCGTTTCTCTTTCACAAAGTTTAGATTCTCAAGCTCAAGAGTTGACTTCACAACAAGCTGAACTTAAAGTTGCTACTTTGAATTATCAAGCAACAATTGCTACTGCGCAAGATAAAAAACAATCTTTATTAGATGAAAAAGCAGCCGCAGAAAAAGCAGCTCAAGAAGCAGCTAAAAAACAAGCAGCTTATGAAGCACAACAAAAAGAGGCCGCTAAAGCTCAGGCAGCTTCTACAGCAGCAACAACTAAAGCGGTAGAAGAAGCAACTTCAACTGTTTCATCTAGTCAAGCTTCACAATCAAGTTCATCAAGTTCAAACACAAGTAGCAATAATACATCATCAAATTCAAGCAGCTCAAGTAGCAATTCATCAAGCTCTAATAGCTCTAATGGTGGTGGAAGTACAAATACTGGTAACAATAATGCTGCTGGTACTGGTAATACTGGTGGTTCAAGTTCATCAGGTATTAATAGCACACCAATTGCTAATCCTTATGCTGGTGGTGGATGTACTGACTATGTATGGCAATACTTTGCTGCACAAGGAATCTATATCAGAAATATCATGCCAGGTAATGGTGGGCAATGGGCAACTAATGGTCCTGCCCAAGGTGTACTCCATGTTGTAGGAGCTGCACCTGGTGTTATCGCATCAAGCTTCTCAGCTGATTTTGTTGGATATGCAAATTCACCTTACGGTCATGTTGCTATTGTAAAATCAGTTAACTCAAATGGTACAATTACCATTAAAGAAGGTGGATATGGTACAACTTGGTGGGGACATGAACGCACTGTAAGTGCGTCTGGTGTAACATTCTTGATGCCAAACTAGTTCAAATTTTTAATAAATAAAAAAATAGTGATTTGATAGTGGGGAATAATTTTCCTTCTGTCAAATCATTTTTTATTATTGTGGTATAATAATAAGGAAAAATGATAAGGGGATAGATACAAATGTGTGGAATTGTCGGCTTTATTGACCGGATGAATCAAAATGATAAATCAAAAACTTTAGAAGAAATGATGAATACTATTGTTCACCGTGGTCCAAGTAGTTCAGGTGAATTTATTGATGAAGGTGCCGCAATTGGCTTTCGTCGTTTGAGTATTATTGACCTTGAAGGTGGAGACCAACCCATTTTCAATGAAGATAAAAGTAAATTGATTACTTTTAACGGTGAAATTTATAACTTCCGCGAATTACGTGAGGACCTTATCGCTAAAGGTCATGATTTTACAACTCATGCTGATACAGAAGTTCTTTTGCATGGTTATGAAGAATATGGTGTAGAACTTCTTCAAAAGCTTCGTGGAATGTTCGCTTTTGTTATTTGGGATAGAGAAAAACAAGAATTGTTTGGTGCTCGTGATCATTTTGGTATCAAACCACTTTACTATACTCAAATGGGTGGAACTTTCATGTATGGTTCAGAAATTAAAAGTTTTTTGAAACATCCAAACTTCAAAAAAGAATTAAATAAAGAAGCTTTAAAACCTTACATGACTTTCCAATACTCTGCTCTTGATGAAACTTTCTTTAAAAATGTTTTTCGTATCAAAGAAGGTCATTACTTTACTTACAAAGATGGGGTCTTGGATATCAAACCTTATTGGGATATGAAAGTTGATGAAAAAGATATGAGCTTGGAAGAATCAATTGATTTGATTGACAAGACCGTTTTGGGTTCTGTTGACGCTCATAAATTTGCTGACGTAGAAGTTGGAGCTTTTGTATCAAGCGGTGTCGATTCTAGTTATGTTGCTTCAACGCTTCGTCCTGAACATACTTATTCTATTGGTTTTGGTCAAGGAACTTTCAATGAATCTAAACAAGCCAAACAATTGACTGATATGATTGGTTTGAACAATACTTCTCGTGAAATCCATGGAGATGAAGCGTTCAAGTATTTCCCACAAATTCAATATTATTTGGATGAACCAGATTCAAATCCTTCTTGTGTGCCACTCTTTTTCCTCGCAGAATTAGCAGCACGTGATGTACGTGTTGTAATGAGCGGTGAAGGTGCCGATGAGCTTTTTGCTGGTTATGAGTCTTATGGATTTAGTACAAATTCTCGTGCGGTTCGTGTTTTCGCAGAAGGTTTGAAGAAATTACCAAAATCTTTACGTTTCTCAATTGCTCGTGGTATTGAAAATAAACATTTCAAAGGTCAAAAACATCTTTATGAATCACTTGCGCCTGCTGAAGATTTCTTTATCGGCCAAGCGAAAGTATTTGATGAGTCTGAATCAGTAGAGCTTTTGAAAGAAGAATTTAAAGCAGCTCCAACTGTTAAAGATATTGTTGGAAAAACTTACAAAAAGGCCCCAGAAGGTTCTGAACTTCGTAAAATGCAATATCTTGATATGCACCAATGGATGCCAGGAGATATCCTACTTAAAGCTGATAAAATGGCAATGGCACACTCACTTGAATTGCGTGTTCCACTCCTTGATATTGAATTGATGCATACAGCGGAACAAATTCCTACAAAATATCTTTTGAATGAGCATAATACAAAGTATGCTTTCCGCCAAGCAGCTCGTCGTCATTTACCAGAAGAATGGTCAAATCGTAAAAAATTAGGCTTCCCAGTGCCAATTAAAGACTGGTTGCGAGAAGAAAAATATTATAAAGTTGTTCGTCAATTATTTGAACAAGATTTTGTTGCTGAATTCTTTGATCAAGAAAAACTCTTGAAGATGTTGGATGATAACTTTGCAGATAAAAATGATGCACGTCGTAAACTCTGGACAATTTATTCATTCTTGACTTGGTATGATGTTTACTTCATCAATAATGGTGAAAAACCTGCTGTGGTTAATTTTTAAGGGAGGTTTTTGTGTCACAAACAAATGAATTTCAACCTATCTTGTTAGGTTCTGATATCAACGTCTATGGAATGGCTCGTTCATTTCATGAAGAATTTGGAATTACTTCTCTGGCTTTAAGTGCTTCTGGATTAGCTCCAACAAAGTATTCAAAAATTGTTGAAGTACAAACTCATGAAAATTTTGACCATGAAGAAACTTTTATTCAGGTGCTTCGTGATTTTGCAAGTAAACATAAAGACAGTAAGAAAAAATATCTTTTAGTAGCTTGTGGGGACGGTTATGCCCTACTTGCTTCAAAATATCGTGAGGAACTTTCGAAATTTTTTGAAGTGCCTTATATTGACTACGCGCTTTATCGTCAATTAGAAAATAAGCCTGATTTTTACAATATCTGTGAACAATATAATTTACCTTATCCAAAAACGGTATTAGTTAATCCAAAATCAGAAATAGATACTTTAGTAGATGAGTTAACTTTCCCTTATCCAATGATTTTAAAACCAGGGAATTCTATTTCTTATTTAGATGTGCACTTTGAAGGGCAGAAAAAAGCGTTCACGATTGCATCTAACGAAGAAATGAAGTTGATGCTGCATCGTTGTTATGAAGCTGGTTATCCTGATGAGATGATTATTCAAGATTTCATTCCTGGAGGGGATGAAAATATGCGTGTTCTTAACGCTTATGTAGATAAAAATCATAAAGTTCGCATGATGTGTTTGGGTCATCCATTACTTGAGGATCCAAGTCCAAAAGCGATTGGGAATTATGTGGCGATTTTGCCTGATTATAATCAACAAGTTTATCAACAAATTCAGGATTTTCTTGAAAAAATTGAATATACAGGCTTTGCTAATTTTGATATGAAATATGACCCACGTGATGGCTCTTATAAACTTTTTGAAATTAACTTACGTCAAGGACGTAGCTCCTTTTATGTTACTTTAAATGGTTACAATTTGACACGTTATTTAGTTGCTGACCGTATTAACAATGAACCTTTTACTGAGACAATTTATGGAAAAGGTTCAAAACTTTGGTTAGGGGTTCCTAAAAAAGTATTGCTCAAATATGTAAATCCTAGTTTTAAAGAAGAAATTCGTCGTTTTATTAATTCAGGAAACTATGGGACAACTCTATTTTATTCTAAGGATAACTCACCAAAACGTTATCTTTTGATGAAATATGCATTCCATCGCTATATTGGGGCATTTAAAACGTACTTTCACAAATAAAAATTAAGAATAAGAAGGACAGGGGGATATAATGGAAAACTTCTTTACAATCTTGGGGGGGATGGGTACTCTTGCGACTGAAAGTTTTATTCATACACTGAATGAACGAACAGAGGCTTATCGTGACCAAGATTATTTGAATTATATCGTAGTTAATCATGCGACAATTCCTGACCGAACAGATTATATCAAGAATCCTTCATTGGAAAATCCAGAAGAAAAATTGATTGATGATATTAAGATTCACAGTCAACTTTCACCAAAATTTTTCGTTGTTCCTTGTAACACGGCTCATTATTATTTTGATGAGATGCAAAAAGCAACAGAAATTCCGATTCTACATATGCCACGCATTGCCGTTGATAGTATTAGCCATCACTTTCCAAAAGCTAAGAGGGTGGCCGTGCTAGCGACTGAAGGAACAATTTTGACAGGAGTTTATCGTAAGGCCTTGGAAGAACAAGGATATGAAGCGGTAATTCCAGATGATCAATTGCAAGAAAAGGTAAATCGCTTGATTTATCAAGAAGTTAAGGAAAATAGAAATCTTAATTTTGAGCTTTATAAGGAAATTTTGTCTGATGTCGCGTCAGAAATGAATTGTGAAGTAACCATTTTAGGTTGTACAGAATTGTCAGTCTTATATGAAGCCTATGATTTGACAAAAGAGTACAATATAATAGATGCACAAGCTGAAACTGTACATCGAACAATATCTATGATGGGAAAAAAAGATTTATTAGATGACTATTAAAAAGAAAAAACTTTTTAAAAAAAGAATCGTAATTTTATTTGTTCTTGTGGCCTGTCTACTTATTTTTACTTTAATTGTAAATCCTAAGAATCAAGAAGATAAAAAATTAACACCTGCATCAAAAACTTTTGTCCAAACTGATCGTAAGGGTAAGTACGATTATGTTTTGATGAAAACTGGTGATGTTAATCAAATGACAATCGGAGCCTACCAGGGATGTGAAATTGTTTCTTTTTACAATGCATTGGTCTATTTGGATAAAACTCAGGGTAGGACGGTCACTGATTGGATTGAATCTTTGCCGTATGTGGGTTGGGGAGGTGATCCAGGAAGTGGTTATGCTGGTAATCCTTGGACGTCTGATGAAGACATCCCGGATGGTGGTTTTCCAACGATTTGGCCCACAGCTTTGATGAGTTTTGCTCAAGAAAATAATATCCAAGTTGCTGACTTATCTGGAAAAAGTATTAGCGAGATTAAAGATGCTGTTTTATCAGAACATTTAGTTGAAATGTGGGTGACGATTGATTTTGATGAACCTAATATCACTTACGATGATTATTACGGTTATAAGGTTGTAGCTAATACGCATGCTGTTATTTTAGATGGGTATAACGAAAAGAAAAATGAGTTTCATGTTACTGATCCAATAAAAGGAAAATATTGGTTGGCTGAATCTACAGTTGATTCGGTTTATAGTGGAACAAATCAATTTGCGATAGAATTTTTATAGTGTAATTAGCACTCTTATAAAAAGAGTGCTAATTTTTTTGCCAAAAATGAAAAAACGTGGTAAAATAGTGCTATTGAAAAATTGATTTAGTAAAGGAAGTGAGTAATTTAGAAATGAATAATACTGAATATTATGAACGACTAGGTGTCGATAAAAATGCCAGTCAAGATGAAATAAAAAAAGCTTATCGTAAAATGTCCAAAAAATATCACCCCGATTTAAATAAAGAAGAGGGTGCTGAAGAAAAATATAAAGAAGTTCAAGAAGCATACGAAACGCTTTCGGATGAACAAAAGCGTGCTGCTTATGACCAATATGGTGAAGCTGGAGCCAATGGCGGCTTTGGTGGCGGTGGCTTCGGCGGAGCTTCTGGTTTCTCTGGTTTCGGCGGTAGCTCAGGTGGCTTTGGTGGTTTTGAAGATATATTCTCAAGTTTCTTTGGAGGAGGTGGTGCACAAGTTAACCCTAATGCACCCCGTCAAGGAGATGACTTACAGTATCGGATAAACTTAAAATTTGAAGAAGCTATTTTTGGCGTGGAAAAACAAGTCAAATATAATCGTGAAGAACTCTGTCACACTTGTGGAGGTTCTGGAGCGAAAGCTGGCACACATCCAGAAACTTGTCATAAATGTGGTGGTCGTGGACAAATTAATGTTGTTCGTGATACACCGCTTGGACGGATGCAAACACAAGTAACATGTGATGTTTGTAACGGAACAGGTAAAGAAATCAAAGAGAAATGTGAAACTTGTCATGGTTCAGGTCATGAAAAAGTGGCACATACTGTTAAGGTTACTGTACCTGCTGGTGTTGAAACTGGACAAAAAATGCGTTTGCAAGGACAAGGTGATGCTGGTGTAAATGGTGGACCTTATGGTGATTTGTATGTTGTTTTCCAAGTGGAAGCTTCAGACAAATTTGAGCGTGATGGTGCAGAAATTTACTACAAGATGCCAATGGACTTTGTTCAAGCTGCTTTAGGTGATGAAATTGAAGTTCCGACTGTTCATGGAAATGTGAAGTTGAAAATTCCTGCTGGAACACAAACAGGGGCTAATTTCCGTCTAAAAGGTAAAGGTGCGCCAAAACTCCGTGGTTCTGGTAATGGTGACCAATATGTTATTATCAATATTGTCACTCCTAAGAATTTGAATCAAGCTCAAAAAGAAGCGCTCCAAGCTTTTGCTAAAGCAAGTGGTGTTGAAGTCTCTGGTTCAGGTAAAAAAGGTTTCTTTGATAAGTTTAAATAAAAATAAAAGTAAAAGTCGCTTTTGGCGGCTTTTTTTGTTCTATCAGTAATTTTGTTCTCTATTTTTTTGCTGACAAGTTTGTCAGTATTTTTAGGGAAGAAAACAGGAATTTCTGTAAGTTTTTGATATAATAGGGGCATGAAAATTGATAATTATAAGCCTGATTATTTAGTGGAAGCTGTCTATCAACTAGACCCTAAACGTCTGCAAGCCTTGAATGTTCGTGCCGTAATGGTGGATTTGGACAATACTTTAATTGCCTGGGATAATCCTGACGGAACTCCAGAGCTTTTGGCTTGGCTTTTGGATATGCGAGAAAATGGTTTAAAAGTGGTGGTTGTATCAAATAATAAACAAGCAAGAGTTGCTCGTGCTGTGGAAAAGTTTGGTGTTCAATATATTTGGCGGGCAATGAAACCTTTTGCTTGGGGGATAAAAAAAGCCTTGAGATTGCTTGATGAGCGTCCTGAAAATGTGATTATGGTTGGTGATCAATTGATGACGGATATTAGAGCTGCTCATCGTGCCGGCGTCAGAAGTATTTTAGTCAAACCTTTAGTTGCATCAGACTCTTGGAGTACACAAGTGAATCGTTGGCGTGAACGACGCGTTTGGAAAAAATTGATTGCTCGAGATGGTGAGCCTGTGTGGAAAACAAGTTTATAAAAATAGATTTCAAAAAGAATTTTACCTGTGGAAAAATAAATTCACAAGTAAAATCCTTTTTTTATCTTATTTTATGGATAAAAACAGAAAGTTTTCCACAGAATTGTGAAGTCTTTCCACAAATATGTGGAAAACTGTGTAAAAGTTTGTGGAAAAGATAAAAAACCTATCGTTAAGACAGGTTTTTTTCTTTATTTATTGTAGTAACCACGTTCTTGATACCATAAATCAGGTTGCCAAGCCCATTCGTGACCATTTTTTTCTAGTAAGTCAAATGCAGCCTTAGGTCCCATTGTGCGAGCCGCATAAGTTGGAAGCTCAGAAGTTTCTTTATCCCAAGCTTCTCGAATAACATCAATAAGTTCCCAGGCGCGAGCCGCTTCTTCCCAATGTGAGAAATTTGTTCCATCTCCATTAAGGACATCTAGGAAAAGTTTTTCATATGCTTCAGGAGAATTTCCAAGAAATTCACTATCGTGTCGGAAATTTAACCGCAAAGGCTCTAAATGGAAGCCTTGACCAGCCGCTTTTCCATTTACTGAAAGTGAAAACCCTTCAGTTGGTTGAATATAAATGGTCAAAACATTTTGAACGGATTGGTCATCGCAATTTTCTGCAAAGAGATTGTCTTTATCTTTTTTGAAAACGATATTAATACGAGTTCCTTTTTCAGTCATACGTTTTCCTGAGCGAACATAGAAAGGGACGCCTGACCAACGCTCATTATCAATGACAAATTTTCCAGCAGCGAAAGTTTCAGTTCGACTGTCTGTTGCAACAGAATCTTCTTCGCGATAGCCTAGGTAATCTTCACCGTCAAAACGTCCTGCGATATATTGACCACGAACGAAGTTTTCTAAAGCTTCCTCAGAAGAATATTGACGGATTGCATTAAGGGCTTTAACTTTTTCTTTTACAATATAAGATTCATCAAATTTTTCAGGTTTTTCCATGGCAATGAGGCTGAGTACTTGTAAGACATGGTTTTGAATCATATCTTTTAAAGCACCAGAAGTTTCGTAGTAACCGCCACGGTCTTCAACACCGATAAATTCGGCAAAAGTAATCTGAACGTTATCAATGTGTTGATTATTCCAAAGCGATTCAAAGATTGGATTGGCAAAACGAACGGCAGAAACGGCCTGGATCATTTCTTTTCCAAGGTAGTGGTCGATTCGGAAAATTTGTTCTTCACTAAATACTTTTGCGAGGCTGTCATTAAGTGATTTTGCCGTATCGTAGCTTGTTCCAAATGGTTTTTCAATGACGATTCTCTCAAAACCCTCACCTGTCAAAATATTTTCTGATTTAAGGTGTTCAGCGATAGTGCCAAAAAATTGAGGAGCCATTGCTAAAAAGAAGACTTGATTGCCAGCAGTTTTATACTGTTTACGCAATTTTTCACCCAAATCTTTTAGGTTAACGTAATGTGAGCTGTCGCTAACATCGTGACTTTGATAATAAAAATGACTGGCGAAATTTTCGGCTTCCGTTTTTGAGTTCATTAAATCTTTGATAGACTCTAAAACAACTTCACGATAATATTCGTTTGTCCATGGACGGCGAGCGGTACCAATGACTGCAAAATTGTCAGCTAGCTCACCTTTTTTGAAAAGGCGAAAGAGTGAAGGGTAGAGCTTTCTTTTAGCGAGGTCACCAGTTGCTCCGAAGATGGTGAAAAGTGCTTGTTTTTGTTCGGTCATATTTTTTCCTTTTTTAAAAAACAATAATTAATTTACTGACAGACTGATTTAGAATTTCTGTCAGTAAAATTTAACCATTTGTATTAGTTTCATTGACGTAATCATGAGCGTACTGTTCAATATCGGCTTTGAGTTCAGCTTTCATTTCTTGAAATTCGGACTCGCTATAATCGCGCTCGGCTATTTTAGCATTATAAAAGGGAATTGCTAGCTCTTGACGAAGTCGTGTCTCAAGTTCTTGTCTATTCATTTTAACCTCCAATAAGTTGCCTCAAAAACTCTTGTGAAGCATTAATCTTATAAGAATTATATCATAAATTGGGGTTGTAAAAAATAGAATAGGATTTAAATGTTCTTGATAAAGTATCTTAATCAAAGGAACAAGCAGCTTTAAAAAGTTTTTGGTAAAATAGGGTTATTAGATTGGAGAAACACATGTCTTTATTAGTATTTACTCTGTTGATGTTACTTCTTGGTTTCGTCGCAGGGGTATTTGGCTCAATTTTGGGTCTTGGGGGTGGAATTATTATCACGCCTATTATTACGACATTTTTTGGTGTTGATATTAAATATGCCATTGGGGCAAGTATTGTTGCCGTTATTGCAACAAGTTCTGGTGCGGCCATTTCTTATCTGAAAGATGATATGATTAATGTTCGTACCGCTATGTTTTTGGAGATATTTACCACAATTGGTGGTTTAGTTGGTGCAATTTTAGCAGGATTTTTTGATGCTACGATTTTAAATATTTTATTTGGTTGTCTTTTGATTTTCCAAGGCTACAATATGTGGCGGAAAATGCATAAAGGTGAGGAAGTTGTTCAAAAGGTTGAGTCAGATAAGATAGCTGAGAAGTTAAAATTAAACTCAAGCTATTACGATAAACAACTTGGCAAAGAAATTCCTTATCAAGTAGAAAAGGTTCCAGGTGGTGCTGCTGTAATGCTTGGTGCTGGTGTTGCGTCAGGTCTTTTGGGAATTGGTTCTGGGGTCTTTAAGGTCATGGCAATGGATTCAATGATGAAAATGCCTTTAAAAGCTTCAACAGCGACTTCAAATTTGATGATTGGGGTAACAGCAGCGGCTTCTGCAACGGTTTATTTTTTCAATGGCTATGTTAATCCAAGTTTAGCAGGTCCGCTTGCTATTGGGATTGTTGCCGGTGCAGCTTTGGGCTCAAAAATTATGCCTAAGTTACCAGCAAAAACAATTCGATTGATTTTCATTCCAGTTATTTTGATTATGGCACTGCAAATGTTGCTTAAAGGATTGGGGGTATCGTTCTAATGGTAAATAAAGAATTAACAAAAGAAGAGTTACTCAAAATAGAGCGAAATATCGGAAAGATTCTTAGGATTGGTGTATTTGTTAGTACTACAGTCATTATTATTGGAATTTTGATGTTTCTCCTAAGTGGCCATTCTGGTTATGCTGAAGGGGTTTGGCCAGATAAATTTAATGAAATTTTAAGTGGTTTAGTTGAATTTAAAGCATTGGCTTGGTTGATGACTGGATTATTCCTCTTAATTTTGACTCCTGTTTTGCGAGTAGTTGCTTCAATTGTGGCTTTTGCAAAAGAAGGAGATAAACTCTATGTGGCAATTACAACTTTGGTTTTGATTATATTAATTGTTGCAATGTTTGTAGGGCACGGAGGTGCTTAAATAGGGCGTCATAGCGGATTTTCAACTTGCATTTTTTCTATTAAACTGATATTATAGAAAAGTGTTATGACCCGTAGGGGAAGTGCCTTTGTAGTAGTCGCTTTAGCGACTTACGTAAAAGGACAAGGTTATGATCCGTAGGGGAAGTGGTGGAATGGCAGACACGCATGCTTCAGGTGCATGTGCGAGAAATCGCGTGAGGGTTCAAATCCCTTCTTCCCCATGATTAAGTGGACGGTTGGCTGGAAGCTGGCCGTTTTTTGCTCTTTTGAGCTTTTTAAGAGATGGAGAAATATGACTAGATTAACAAGAGAAGAACTAGAGAAAATCATTGATGAAAATCCTTTACGCTCTTTATCAAGCATTGGCGAAGAAACAGGAAATTCACGAGTGGCTATTGAAAAATGGTTGAAAACTTATCAATTGGATGAATATCGTAACCGAAAAATCAAACGGTTGCGGGGGGATAAAGCCCGTAAACGTCGTGATTACCAAAATTAGACGAAACAGATTTTATAAATCTGCTAAATAAAGGAGAAGAAATGGCAAAAATAGCATTTATTGGTACGGGTGTGATGGGAGCCGCAATGGCTGGTCATCTTATGGACGCTGGTCATGATTTAATTGTTTATAATCGTACAAAATCAAAAACGGACGGTCTTGTGGCACGTGGTGCAACTTATGCTGAAAATCCACAAAAGGCTGCGGCTCAAGCTGAGTTTGTGATTACAATTGTTGGTTATCCTAAGGACGTCCGCGAAGTTTATTTTGGTGCAGAAGGAATTTTCAAAAATGATTGTTCAGGAAAAGTTCTTATTGATATGACGACGACCGAGCCAACTTTAGCACAAGAAATTTATCAAGAAGCTAAAAAAGTTGGAGCTTTCGCACTTGATGCCCCTGTTTCTGGAGGAGATTTGGGTGCAAAAAATGCGACACTGACTATTATGGTTGGTGGTGATTCAGAAACTTATGAGAAAGCTTTGCCTTTATTTGAAAAAATGGGAAAAACTATTACTCATCAAGGGGCAGCTGGAAGTGGACAACACACCAAAATGGCTAACCAAATTTGTATTGCGGGTACAATGACTGGAATGACTGAGCTTCTAGCTTATGCCCAAAAGGCTGGTTTGGATTTGGATAAAGTTTTAAATACTGTTGGGGGAGGTTCTGGTGCTACTTGGTCTTTGGCTAATTACGGGCCTCGGATTCTCCGTGAAGATTATAGTGCAGGATTTTTTGTTAAGCATTTCATCAAAGACTTAGGGATTGCACTTTCTGAGGCAGAAAAAATGAATCTTGAGCTTCCTGCAACTAAAGGGGCAAAAGAACTCTATGAGCAATTAGCTGATAAAGGCTTTGAAAATGATGGGACTCAAGCTTTGATTAAACTTTGGTGGCCAAATGGACATCGTCCAGAATAAGAGAAATAGCGCAAAACAGCCTGAACATTTCAGGCTGTTTTTATAGATAAAAAAGTTGAAGTGATTGAAAAACTAAATATATTTTATAGATTTAACCCTAATTTATAAAGCGAAGTATCGTCACTTTACCAAATATGTTATAATTATTTTATAAAGTCTAAGAGTTTTAATGAAAGAAATAATTAGTAATTAATGAAATTTTAAGGAGGCTTGAGATGCACTATGATGACTTAGTTGATTTGCTTGTTGAAAAAATAAAAAGTCTTGATTATGTTAAAGATTTTCAACAAGCTGAAACAGCACTAATGGCTAATCAAGAACTTTTTAAAGCTCAAGAAGAAATGAAAGCTTTACAAAAAGAGGCTGTTTTATATCAAAAAATTGATAAAATACAAGCTTACAAAAAGACTTCACAGTCGGCTCAAGTCATTGAAAAACGGATTAAGCATCATCCTTTGGTAGAAGATTATGCTACAAAATTAGAGGATGTCAATGAATTAGTTCAATATATCACTGGTGAATTAGAAGAGAAAGTAAATCTTTTGTTGGAAACTGGTGAATAAAAAGTACTGACAAGAAATTCTGGCATAGGATAGGCCATGTAAGCTTGCTTATGGAGATGCTAGAATTTTTGTCAGTAAAAATATAATACAAAAATACTGACAGAATTTCTGTTTTAGGATATTTAGTGTTAAATTTTCTTACGGATATGCTAAGAATTTCGTCAGTAAAATTTAGATGGGATAGGAAGAAAAAATGGCTGAAAGAATTTCACCAGGAATGCAACAATATTTAGACATCAAACAAGATTATCCCGATGCTTTCTTGCTCTTTCGGATGGGCGATTTTTATGAGCTTTTCTATGATGATGCAGTGAATGCTGCCCAAATATTAGAATTAACCCTGACTTCAAGAAATAAAAATTCAGAAAATCCAATTCCAATGGCTGGTGTTCCCCACCATGCAGCAGCTGAATACATTGATAAATTGGTTGATTTAGGCTACAAAGTGGCTGTTGCTGAACAAATGGAAGACCCGAAAAAAGCGGTCGGAATTGTTAAACGGGCAGTAACACAGGTGATTACCCCAGGGACAACGATTGACACTGCAAATTCGGTTGATAATAATTTCTTGGTGGCAATTGACTTCAAAGATAAACATTATGCTCTTTCCTATATGGACTTATCAACTGGGGAATTCAAGGTGACAGAGCTCAGCGAATTTTCAGCGGTGGTGGGAGAAATTGCTTCACTCAAGGCGCGGGAAATTGTAGCTGGTTTTACTTTAGATGAAAGTCAGTTAAAAGTTTTTGAAAGACAAATGAATCTTTTGATTTCAGAACAAATTGAAATTCCGGAAAATTTACTGATAGATTTGTCAGGATTGACCGCCCTAGAAAATCAAGTCGCTTCAAAATTGTTGGCTTATGTTAAAGAAACACAAATGCGTGATTTGAGTCACTTACAAGAAGTTGAACATTATGAAATTAAAGACTTTTTGCAAATGGACTTTGCGACAAAATCATCTTTAGAGCTGACGGCAAATAAAAGAGAAAATAAAAAACATGGCACACTTTATTGGTTGCTTGATGAGACGAAAACAGCGATGGGAACCAGAATGTTACGGTCGTGGATTGACCGCCCTTTGGTTTCAAATTCAGCCATTCAAAAACGAATGGAAATTGTTCAAATTTTCTTAGACCATTTCTTTGAGCGTTCCGATTTGATAGAAGCCTTAAAAGGGGTCTATGATTTAGAACGTTTGGCTTCACGTGTTTCTTTTGGTAAGGCTGTTCCGGTTGATTTTTTGCAGCTGGCTAATTCTTTATCAAATGTCCCTGCTATCAAAAATATTTTGGGAATGCTTAATGAAGCTCCATTAGAAGAGTTAAAAAGCCAATTAGACGAAATTCCAGAATTATCTGGTTTAATTAATTCAGCTATTAGTGAGAATGCCTCAAGAACGATTACTGAAGGGGGCATTATTAAAAAAGGCTACAATGCTCAATTAGATAAATATCGGGAGGCGCTTGAAAATGGGACTTCTTGGATTGCTAAATTGGAAGCAGATGAAAAAGCCAAGACAGGAATTTCCACACTGCGAATTGATTATAATCGTAAGGATGGTTATTATTTTCATATTACTCAAAGTCAGCTGAATAGTGTTCCTGAACATTTTTATCGTAAGGCAACTTTGAAAAATTCTGAGCGTTTTGGTTCTCAGGAATTAACTGAAATTGAAGAAATTATGTTGGAAGCGCGTGAAAAATCATCATCTCTAGAATATGATTTATTCATGGACCTTCGGACTGAAACGGAGCAATATATTGGCAGACTACAAGCTCTAGCCAAAACAATTGCTGAAATTGATTGTTTACAAAGTCTATCTGTCGTTGCCGAAAAACAAGGATATATCCGTCCGACGCTTACAGACGGTTCAAGAATTGTTGAAATTAAAGGCGGTCGTCATGCGGTCGTTGAAGCGGTCATGGGTGCTCAAGAATATGTGCCAAATGATATTGAACTGCCTGAACAAACAGATATTCAACTCATCACAGGACCGAATATGTCAGGTAAATCAACCTACATGCGTCAATTTGCTTTGACGGTGATTATGGCTCAAATTGGATCTTTTGTTCCAGCCGAAACAGCCAATTTACCAATTTTTGATGCCATCTTTACACGGATTGGTGCCAGTGATAACTTGATTTCAGGGGAATCGACCTTTATGGTTGAAATGTCTGAGGCCAATCATGCCATTCAAAAGGCAAGCAGTCGCAGCCTGATTATTTTTGATGAATTAGGGCGAGGAACGGCAACTTATGATGGGATGGCTCTAGCTCAAGCAATTATTGAATATGTTCATGACCATATTGGGGCAAAAACCTTGTTTGCTACGCATTATCATGAATTGACAGACTTAGATGAAGCGCTCGTTCATCTTGATAATGTCCATGTTGCTACTTTGGAACAAAATGGGAATGTGACTTTTTTGCATAAAATAACAGAGGGACCAGCTGATAAATCCTATGGGATTCATGTGGCGAAAATTGCAGGTTTACCACAGCCTTTGTTAGAGCGAGCAGATTTGATTTTGCAGAAGTTAGAAAATAAACCTTTGCCTGCTAAAAAAGTTGCTGATGAACAAGAACAACTTAGTTTATTTGATTTTACCGAAAATTCTTCAGAAATTATTGAAAAGATAAAAAGGCAAAATGTTGATAATATGACTGCAAGAGAGGCATTGAATTTCTTGTGGGAACTTAAAGATTCACTTTGAACTTGGTAGCGAGGCTTATTCTGTAAATAAGCTAAGAAAAAAGGCTATAATTACTTAAAAAGAGATTCATTGAAAGATGAATTGAGTAGAAGCTAACATAAAAAGGAGCTAAACATGGAAAATGAAAAAGAACTTAAAGGGCAAGAAATTCCAGAGACTCAAGTGGAGCCAACTGAAGAATTAACTTCTGAGAATCTTGCTTCTCAAGAAGAAACAACTAAGAGTGATATTAGTGAATGGGATGCCTCAGAGCCTGTACTTGATGAGCCAGTAGTTGCCAAGGCTGAAGTTTCAGAAGGTTTTGTAAGTGAACCAGTGATTGCAGAACCAGTAATTGCTGCTAGTGAACCACTTGATTCAAAAGTCGAAGAGAAAACGAGCGAACAATCAGCTTATGCAGATATTCCTCAGAATCGCTCACTAGAAAATCAAGATGAAATTAAAACTAAATGGAACTGGGGAGCTTTCTCTTTTCCAATGTGGTTTGGGATTGCCAACCGTGCTTATTTGGGACTCTTGATTTTGATTGGATTAATCCCATGGATAGGTTGGATTTTTGGGATTGTATGGATGATCGTTTTTGGTTTTAATGGCGAAAAATGGGCACTTGAAAATCGAGATAATAAATATCGTGATGAGGAAGAGTTCCGTAAGGTCATGGACGGTTGGAATCGAGCAGGTTTCGTTGCATTCATCATTGGAATTGTATTATTTGTGATTGCAATTTTGATTCTTATTTTCGTATTAGTCTTTGCTTTTAACAGCTATAATAATTTTGATAATGGATACCGCGATTTTGGAAACTACTAATTTATGTAAAAATGATAGACAATTTTCATCTTGTCTATCATTTTTTGTCAGTAAAAAATGAAAAGCGAGCCCTTGCTTTTTGTGTTATAATTAGAATTAATTTTAAAAAACAAGAGAGCGAGATTATTGTGGGAAAAATTATTGAACTAAATGAAGCGCTCGCCAATCAAATTGCTGCTGGAGAGGTGGTTGAGCGGCCTGCTAGTGTTGTCAAAGAATTAGTCGAAAACTCAATTGATGCTGGAAGCAGTAAAATTATTATCAATGTTGAAGAAGCTGGTTTGCGATTAATTGAAGTCATTGATAATGGTTTGGGTTTGGAAAAAGAAGATGTGGCTTTGGCTTTACGTCGTCATGCAACAAGTAAAATCAAGGATTCGGCAGATTTGTTTCGGATTAGAACACTCGGTTTTCGGGGGGAGGCTCTGCCATCAATCGCTTCTGTCAGCCAGATGACCATTGAAACAAGTACGGCTGAGGAAGAATCAGGAACAAAACTAATTGCTAAAGGTGGAAATATCGAAACTTTAGAACCACTTGCTAAGCGCGTGGGGACGAAAATTTCTGTTGCTAATCTTTTTTATAATACACCAGCAAGACTCAAGTATATCAAGTCCTTGCAGGCTGAACTTTCTCATATCACAGACATCATCAACCGATTGAGTCTGGCTCATCCAGAGATTTCCTTTACTTTAGTTAATGAGGGTAAAGAATTTTTGAAAACGGCTGGAAATGGTGATTTACGTCAGGTTATTGCTGCAATTTATGGCATAGGGACAGCGAAAAAAATGCGTCAAATCAAGGGTTCAGACTTAGATTTTGAACTAACAGGTTATGTCAGCATACCAGAGCTGACAAGGGCTAATCGTAATTATATTACGATTTTAATAAATGGTCGATTTATCAAAAACTTTTTATTGAATCGGGCAATTTTAGAAGGATATGGCAATCGATTGATGGTGGGACGGTTCCCTTTTGCTATTTTATCGATTAAAATTGACCCAACACTTGCTGATGTTAATGTTCATCCGACAAAACAAGAGGTGCGTTTGTCTAAAGAGCGTGAATTGATGGCTTTAATTTCTAAAGCAATTGATGAGGCTTTATCAGAAGGTGTTTTGATTCCAGAAGCTTTGGAAAATTTGCAAGGAAGAGCTAAAGAAAAGGAAACTCTTTCTGTTCAAACGGAACTTCCTTTGCAAAATAATCCTTTATATTATGATAATGTTCGCCAAGATTTTTATGTCAGAGAAGAGGCAACTTTTAAAATCAATAAAAATCAGCCTTCAAATGATTCGTCTGAACAAACTTTTGATAATTTTACAGAAAATCAACTTAATACAGATGCTGTCAATGAAAAAATTACTGATAGAACTGTTGAAAGTACAACTGAAATTACTGACAACAGTCTAGAAAATACTGTCAGCAACTTTGAAATTGATTTTGATAATGAAGCAAAGATAAGTCAGTCATCAACTTTTCCGCAGCTTGAATACTTGGCACAATTGCATGCGACTTATTTACTTTGTCAGTCCAAAGAAGGACTTTATTTGGTTGACCAACATGCGGCTCAAGAGCGAATAAAATATGAGTATTGGAAAGATAAAATTGGTGAGGTCAGTATGGAGCAACAAATTTTACTTGCACCATATTTGTTCACTTTAGCCAAAAATGATTTTATTGTTTTAGCCGAGAAGAAAGATTTGTTGCATGAAGCCGGTGTTTTCTTAGAAGAATACGGAGAAAATCAATTCATTTTAAGAGAACATCCAATCTGGTTAAAAGAAACCGAGATAGAGAAATCAATTAATGCAATGATTGATATTATTCTCGCATCAAAAGAATTTTCACTCAAAAAATATCGTCATGATTTAGCTGCAATGGTTGCTTGTAAAAGTTCAATTAAAGCTAATCATCCCCTTGATGCCGAGTCAGCTAGAGCATTGCTTGCAGAATTAGCAACTTGTAAAAATCCTTATAGTTGTGCGCATGGACGGCCAACGATTGTTCATTTTTCAGGGGATGACATTCAAAAAATGTTCCGGAGAATCCAAGAAACGCATCGTTCAAAAGCAGCTTCGTGGAAAGATTTTGAGTAAAAAGTGACTAAACAGATTAATGATGAAGTTGGTCAGTAAAAAAATAGATAAAAACTACTGACAGACTTGAATAAGGGAGTTTGTCAATCAAAAAAATTAGAAAAGTAAAAAAATGTTTGAATATCTTAATGGAAAATTAGTAAAAATTTCCCCAACAAATATTGTAATTGATGTAGCAGGAATTGGTTATCTTATCAGTGTAGCTAACCCTTACGCTTGGTCTGCTTTGATGAACACAGAAGTAAAAATTTATGTTCATCAAGTCATTCGCGAAGATGCCCACAGCCTCTATGGTTTTGTTAACGAGGCCGAAAAAGCTTTATTCTTACGTCTGATCAGCGTTTCTGGGATTGGGCCAAAATCAGCTCTGGCCATCATTGCAGCGGCTGATAACGAAGGTTTAATCACTGCTATTGACAATAGTGATATCAAGTATTTAACTAAATTTCCAGGAGTTGGTAAAAAAACAGCCATGCAGATGGTGCTTGATTTGGCTGGGAAATTTGATGCGACAGGAACTGTAGGTATTTCTCTTCTTGATGCTGGACCTGCTGGCAATCTTGCTTTGGAAGAAGCGATTGAAGCGCTGCAAGCTTTGGGTTATAAAGCAACAGAATTGAAGAAAATTGAGAAAAAATTAGCTCAAGAAACAGGTCTGACCAGCGAAGAATATATCAAATCAGCCTTAAAACTTATGATGAAATAAAAAAGTTTGAAGAAAGAACTGACAGACATCAAAAATAGTCATTCAAGTCTTTCTGTCAGTAAAATTTACTGACAGCTTCTCATAAGTCATCAAAAATCATCTCTAAAAGGAGAATTACAAGATAAGATGAACGATATATTAAACAAAGAGCCAATGGAAGAAGATTACGGTATTGAAAAATCTCTACGTCCGCAATTTTTTAATCAATATATTGGTCAAGATAAAGTCAAAGAACAATTAGAAATCTTTATTAAAGCAGCAAAAATGCGTGAAGAAGTTTTGGACCACGTGTTACTTTTTGGCCCTCCGGGACTTGGTAAGACAACAATGGCATTTGTCATTGCCAATGAGTTGGGAGTTAATATTAAACAAACAGCGGGTCCTGCCATTGAAAAGCCAGGAGATTTAGTTGCGATTTTGAATGAATTGGAACCTGGCGATGTGCTATTTATTGATGAAATTCATCGGATGCCAATGCAAGTTGAAGAAGTTCTTTATAGCGCTATGGAAGATTTCTACATTGATATTATGCTTGGTTCTGGTGATGGTTCACGCTCGGTTCATTTAGATTTGCCGCCATTTACTCTAGTTGGGGCAACAACAAGAGCTGGAATGCTTTCGAATCCATTGCGTGCCCGTTTTGGAATTTCAAGTCATATGGAGTATTATCAAGAGCGTGATTTAGAAGAAATTGTTAAAAGAACAGCTGATATTTTTGAAGTCGAAGTTATTGATAATGCCGCTTTAGAGATTGCTTTACGTAGTCGAGGGACTCCACGGATTGCCAATCGTTTACTTAAACGAGTGCGTGATTTTGCTCAAATAATGGGGGATGGCCGAGTGGATAAAGCAATTACCGATAAGGCCTTGTCTATTCTTGATGTTGATGCCGCTGGTTTGGACTATATTGACCAAAAAATTCTCCGCACAATGATTGAAATGTACCACGGTGGTCCTGTTGGGATTGGAACTTTGGCGGTAAATATTGCCGAAGACCGTGAAACGGTCGAGGATATGTATGAACCTTATTTGATTCAAAAAGGATTTTTGATGAGAACTAAACAGGGACGTAAGGTGACCCAAAGAGCCTATGAACACTTAGGTTACGTTTATAATGAAGAAGATTGACAGTTAGTATCTGTCAGTAAAAAAGTTTGTCAAAGCTTGACGGGCTTTTTTATATTACATAAATTCCTGCCGTTGTAACAATAATGAAAAAAGTATATAATATGACCATAAAGTTACGACTGGAGAGACAAGACAAATGGTTAAACAATACTATGGTTTAAAACTTCAAGAACTCTGTGAAGCTAAAGAAATCACGAAAAATGAAATTATCAAAAAAACAGGAATTCCTAAAAGTAGTCTCTCTCGTTTTTTTAGTGGAGAAGGTTATTTAAATCTTGATCAAATTGATGCTTTGCTTGAATTTCTTCACTTGGAACTTTCTGAATATGATTATTATCTCAATAATTTTAAACATAGTTTTTACGAAGAATTATTTAGTAAAATCGACCAAGCGGCAACGAATAATAATATTGAAGAACTAAAAGACATTGCCTGGCAATGTGAGCAAATTGGCGAACATTTGATTGCTCTTTGTGCCAAAGCACGCTTAGAAAAGTTGCCAGAAAACGAAGTGGTTGAGTTAAGTTCTTTTATTTTAGGAATTGAAATATTTAGTTTTTATGAACTTCTCATTTTGTCAGATACCATTGAGCAATTTTCGTCAGAAATGATAAAAGCAATTATTCAAGATTTGAGCCATCATCATCAAAGGTTAGCCAATCGTACACGTTATCGCAAAATTATTTGTCAAATCGCCTGTCGCGGAGCAGTGACTTGTATCCAAGAAGGGAAAGAAAAGGAAGCGCAAGAATGTCTGGCTCTGGTCAAAGCATATTGTCATGAAAAAGACGCATATTCTAGATTGATTTATCGCTTTACTAAAGGTTATTATTGTATTTTTTATGGTCAAGGCGAAGAACGACTTCTGGGAATTGAAAGCATGAAAAAGGTCATCGAAATTTTTGATTGGGAAGGAAGTATAAATTTAGCAAAAACCTACCAAAAACTCTATGATAAATATGTGAAAAACTATAATTTTCCTCAATGGTTAAGTGATATTCTAGGAAAAGATTCAATTTGAATCTTTTTTTTGTGCTTTCGAAATCGGTGCTACAATAAAGTTAAGGAGACAAAAATAAAAACAAACGAGGAAAAACCAATGGACAAATTCGCAAGCTACTGAGCGCAGCCAAGAAAACAAAGTAAAAAATGAAAGGAAGCTCTCAACATGAGAAAAATATCATCAGCTTGATTCAGAAAAGATAATTTCTTTCTGAATTTGGGCAGAAAGAGGTAAATTATGAAAATGAATTTGAAAAAACAAATCTTTGTCTTATCAACTTTACTTGTTACGACAGGTGCGATAGGGATAACTTCTGTATCTGCGACTCAAGTCGCCTATGTAAAAACAAGTTCAGTTACTTACTATCTAAATAATGTTTCTACAGGAACAACGGATTATTATGATTATGTGAATATCCTTCATGGAGGTTCTTATACAACCACCACAAGTACAATTTACTACACGGTAGTAAATTCTGTCGGACAAAGTCAACCGGCAAAACAAGTAACTACTTATTATCATTATTGATGGAATAGGAGTAAGCTACCTCACTTACTCCTATTTAATGATTATTTTTGATTGAGAGGTGATTAAATGAAATACTTCAAATTTGAATTAAAAAAGTTTATTCTAAACAAAAGAAACAGATACTTATTAGCTTTGATTTCTTCCTTAATCATAGTTTATAGTGTATATAATACAATTTCTTTTACTAATATTTTTAAAAATAACATCACTAGCCTTGTTCAAGAGGTACAGACTAATGAAAAATCAGTTCAGGATAACATTGAAACTACTGAAGAAAGCCTAAAAACCACAAAAGTGAAGGCAGAAGATGATAATCTAAATAATACATTGAGTGACTTAAAGCAAAAAGATAACATCTATCAAAAACAAATCGCAGCTATAGGCGTCAATGACATTAATGAATATTATCATTTACAAAAAGAAATTGACCAGTTGTATTTTAAACAAAATGGTAACCAATCATCATCTGGTCAAGATAAATTCCTGAAAGCAGAAATTAAGTATATCAAGACAGTTCAAGAGAGAAAGTTAGATTTTGAAGCAATGCCTACCATGCAATCTCATGCTTTTGGAAATTTTCATCAGCAGTTCATTCCAATTTTAACGAGTAGTCTATTCATTGTCTTATTTGCTTCCATGGTTTCAATCCTTGTCGCCACTAGTTATGAATCAAAAGAAAACAGATTTTATCGATTTGCGGGAATTGATTTGCAGAAAAATTTAATTATAAAAGTTTTATCTGGAACTTTAGCGACCTTTGCTTGGATTATTATTTCTAGTATCATTTATTTTCTGGTAATTGGGGTGGTGAATGGTTTTGGAGCATGGAATTATCCCGCCTATCTTGGTGATTCGGATTTGAAAACAGGATTTACTTTGACTAATCTCACAATTCCAAATGGAATTTTGGATTTAGGAAGTATCCTCTATCTGTTTTTTGTCATCTTTTTCTTGGCTTCATTAGGTGCCTTGATTTCTGTTTTTGTAAAACGGAGTATGGTTGTTGTTGGGGTTATAGCTCTATTTGTCATGGGATATTCGATGATAGGAAATGTTTCTTGGATAATTTCAATTAGACGTTTTGTGCCACTTTCTTATCTTGAACCTCTAAAACTTTTTGGAAATCCTAGTGCTCTTTTTGGAAAATATTCTATATTAATCGGGGCTGGCTATCTACTTTCTTTAAGTGTATTATTTTTGCTCATTTCTGTCTTCATTATTAAAAATCAAAAAACAAGGAGAATCTCATGATATTAAAAATAAAAAATTTAAAGATACCAGACATTGCTCCGCTTAATTTTGAGATTTCTGAAAATGGTTTGTACGGTCTGATTGGACGAAATGGGATTGGGAAAAGTACACTTTTCGGCATTCTTTCAGGAGAAATTGGATTTTCTCAAGGAGAAATAGAAAATGGGCGTGTCGCTTATCTTCCCAATGTAGAATCTTTTGAAGAAAGTTTAAAAATGCATGATTATTTTAAAATTTTGAAAAATAGTGAACAGGATAGAGCAAGAGAGTTAAGTCTTACTTTTGGTGCAGATAAATTTGCGAAAAAGAGAATTGGCCAATTTTCTTTAGGAATGAAAGAGCTTTTTGCGACAATTTTATCATTTTCTATCGACTGTGATATTTTAATCATTGACGAGCTATTCAGTGGGCTTGACGTTTCCAAAAAAGCCCTAGTTTATGAAGAAGTGAAAAAAATCGCTCAAGAAAAAATTGTTTTATTAACCTCACACAATCTCAAGGAAATTGAACATTTCTGTGACCAAGCTTATCTATTGTCCGAAAAAGGACTGACTTTGGTGACAAATTTTGATGAAGCGGCAAAAGAAATCGGTTATATGGATGTATTTTTTTAGTGAAAGGGAATTAATGCGAAAGAATACTATATTATTTGGTTTATATATTTTCTAATAATTGTTTCCGATTAAGAGATAAGTCGAATGAAAGATAAGGAGAACTTATGTCAGTAATTACACCTGCCCCTCAACCTAAAAGTGATATTTTTCGGGAGGTTGAACAACTCCAAAATTCTTTTAAAAATAATGAAAGTAAAGTTTTGGTAGATAACAATAAAATTTATAAAAAATTGAAGGAAAAAAAGAAAAAAATTAAGCAGAAAGATTAGTTCGTCTGTCAGTAAAAAAGTTTGTCAAATTTTGGCAGACTTTTTCATTTTAGAATTCTGTCAGTAATATCTTGTGAAATAGGGTATAATAGAATAAATGCTCAAAATTAGTTAATTTATAAATGATATAAAGTAAGGAAGTCATGGAAAAGATTGTTTTTGTCTGTTTAGGAAATATTTGTCGTAGCCCAATGGCAGAATTTGTCATGAAAGATTTAGTTGAAAAGGCAGGGAATGAATCAAAGTTTTTGATTGAAAGTCGAGCAACTTCTTCTTGGGAGCATGGAAATCCAATTCATTCTGGAACCCAAACAAAACTAAAAGAACAAAAGATTGCTTTTGACCTTCACAAAGGAAGTCAAAAAATCAGTAGTGAAGATTTTTATGAATTTGATAAAATTATCGCAATGGATGAATCCAATTTAGAAAATCTTAGAAAAATGGCACCAGAAGGAACGAGTCAAAAAATCGCGATGCTTTTAGAACAAGGTGTTCCAGATCCATGGTTCACGGGCGATTTCCAAGAAACTTATCAACTTGTTAAGACGGGTTGTCAAAGATTATTGGATGAAATTGTATAAAATATTTCAAATAAAATAAACCGATGTGAGAAAATCTCACATTAAAACTTGACTTTGCTAATAACAAGGTCTATAATGAAAAGCATGGAGGCGAGATTTGGTGAAAGAACGTGAATTAAGACGCTCTATGGCGGTACTTCCAATAGGAACTGTCATGAAACTCACTGACCTAAGCGCAAGGCAGATTCGTTATTACGAAGAGCAAGAGCTTATTTTCCCGGAGCGAAGTGACGGTAATCGTCGCATGTATTCGCTCAATGACATAGATGCTCTATTTGATATTGCTGACTTATTGCAAGAAGGTAATAATATTGCAGATATCAAAGAAATTTATGCCAAAAGGGATGCTAAGAAGGCTCAAACTTTATCTATCGGAGAAGTCCACCATGCACTTGAACGCGAATTTGCCCAACAAGGTAGATTCGGAACTCCTGATCCCACTCATTTTACCCAACCGCGGATGTAAGTTTAGTTTACTTTATTTGTCAACTAAGTTTACAGCGAAAATTTAACTAGGAGAGTAAAGCATGACAATCACAGCAGCAGACATTCGTCGCGACGTCAAAGAAAAGGATATTAAATTCTTGCGTTTGATGTTTACAGACATTCTTGGAACACTTAAAAACGTTGAAGTTCCAGCTACAGATGAACAATTGGACAAATTGTTTGAAAACAAAATGATGTTTGACGGTTCATCAATCGAAGGATTCGTTCGTATCAATGAATCAGACATGTATCTTTATCCAGACCTTGACACTTGGATTGTTTTTCCTTGGGGAGATGAGTATGGTAAAGTGGCAGGTGTAATTTGTGATGTTTACACTCCAGAAGGTGAACCTTTCGCTGGAGACCCACGCGGTGTCTTGAAACGTAACCTTAAATCAATGGAAAAATTGGGCTTCAAGAGCTTTAACCTTGGACCTGAACCAGAGTTCTTCCTTTTCAAACTTAATGAAAATGATGAACCAACACTTGAAGTGAATGATAAAGGTGGTTATTTTGACCTTGCACCAACTGACCTCGCTGGAAACACAAGACGTGAAATCGTAAATGTATTGACAGACCTTGGTTTTGAAGTTGAAGCTTCTCACCACGAAGTAGCAATCGGTCAACACGAAATTGACTTTAAATATGCCAATGCTTTGAAAGCTTGTGATAATATTCAAATCTTTAAGCTTGTTGTTAAAACAATTGCGCGTAAACATGGTTTACATGCAACGTTTATGGCAAAACCAGTTCACGGAATCAACGGTTCTGGGATGCATTGTAACATGTCTTTATTTACAGAAGATGGTGCCAATGCCTTTGCTGATCCAACAGGAGATATGGGACTTTCAGATGTTGCACATAGCTTTATTGCTGGACTTTTGAAACATGCTTATAACTTTACAGCAATTACAAACCCAACTGTTAACTCATATAAACGTTTGGTTCCTGGTTATGAAGCACCCGTTTATGTCGCTTGGGCTGGACGTAACAGATCACCTTTGATTCGCGTACCTGCTTCACGTGGTTTGTCAACTCGTGTTGAACTTCGTGCGGTTGACCCAACAGCAAATCCATATCTTGCATTGGCTGTTCTATTGGCAGCTGGTCTTGACGGTGTTGAACATAAATTGGAAGCGCCAGAAGCAATCGAATCAAATATTTACGTAATGACAGAAGAAGAACGTAAAGCACATGGTATTACAGATTTGCCATCTACTTTGCACAATGCCGTTAAAGCATTGCGTGAAGATACAATTGTGACTGAAGCGCTTGGAGAACACGTTTTGGTTAACTTTGTTGAAGCGAAACGCATTGAATGGGCAAGCTATGCACAATTCGTATCGCAATGGGAAATTGATAACTATTTAGAACTTTATTAATTGATATAAAAAACCACTGACAAAGCCTGTCAGTGATTTTTTGGACCATTTAAATATTTTAGTTGTTTTCAGTAATTGTCAAAACGTTGAAGGCAGTTTTTCCGTCTTCGGCAATCAAGAATCCTTTGTGTTCAGCAACATAGTCAATAGCTGCTTGGAAATCAGCGAATTCTTTGACGATTGAGCAAGTGTTTGTGGCACCGACATAATTGTTTTCTGAGTCCTCGTAATAATTGATTCCTTTAAATTTAAATTTCATAATAAAAAGTCCTTTCTTTGTTATAGTTTTAGTATACCACGACAACCCATTAGAACCAAATAGATAGTAAAAAGGCTATTTTATGCAATTATGCACTAAAAACACGACCCATTAGACCACAATATACATGTTTTTAAACGTAGTAAAAAACGTAAAAAAATACGAACGTAGTAAAAAGCGTTAAAAAAAATGAACAAATTTTTGTCAGGCAAGGGGCTGTATATCCATGATATACGGTTTTTAATTTTGCTGACTTTTTTTATAAAAACGTAAAAAAATTATTAAAAAACGAATACCCCCGCCCCTATTTGTTTTAGGAATACCGTATACCAATGGTGGCTCCCTGAGTAAAAAAGTGATTTTTTAAAATTTTTGCATAGGGGGGGTACAATCGGTAAATGGCATGGTTAAGGGATTTTTTGGTTGTTTTCTATGAATAGTTTCCCCTTTTTAGCCTTTTTTTAGAGTTTTTAGCCTATTTCCTCCTTTCTACTACATAACTTTTAGGGGTAAATTATCCTTGTAATCGTTGTGGTTGAGCGATTTCGTTTCAGAAAAAAAGTTTTCAAAAATCACTTTTTTACTCAGGGAGCCACTATTGGTATACGGTATTCCTTGAAGCAATGGCGGGGGGGTATCTAAAAATTATAGAGAAAAAATGATATAATAGAGTTAGGTAAATTATTACTACTTTTCTTTATATTTGTCCGTGAAAATTCACGGGCTTTTTTGTTTTATTGAAAGTTCATTACCTTGTTTTATAATCTTTTTCACTTGCTTAATAGTTGGGTTCGTGTGGTTTCTAATAGTATGTTCGTGTAACAGATAACGACTTGCAACTTCTGATAGTGTCATGCGTTCCATGTATCTAAGTCTGATTAACTCTAGGTCATCATCACTCAATGAATCAAACACCTCTGTCATTGCTTTGAATATAAAGCGTTGTGGTGTGAGTTGGTCTGTGCTGTCTATCCTATCCGTCCATGACTTCATTGTACCTGTGAGATATAATCTGATATTAAACTCTAGTTCATTCATAATATAATCCTCCAAACAAAAAAGCACCCCCACAATTAGAGATACTTTCCTGAACTTATTATACCACTGCCCATCTCTGGGACTTATGATAGTTCTATTATATCATGCTTTAGATATAATTTCCTTAGCTTTCTTCATGACTTTACCTGTCTTAGCTGTAATCTGATAAGCTAATAGTCCTGTGCGTTTTGTAGTCTCTGCGATACTTAATAGCTCTACATACCTCAAGCATAATACAGCTATGCTATCAGTATCGACTGAATCAAATAACTCATCAAGATTATCTAATAGTTTTAGAAGTCTTGGTAAGTTGCCTAGATCAGCGCCAGTCTTTTCAATATATGACTTTCTGCTTTGAGCGCTTAGGTATAGTGTTCCTCTAAGATACCACCTTACAACATCTTGAGGTCTCCCCCAATAATATCTAACCATCTATTTTATATCCTTTCATGCTATATTATAAATTCCTAGCGAAGTAGGAAAAGTACGGTGACACGGTAACAACACTCTACAAATAGCTTAACCATGCGGTTTAAGTTGTTACCGCTAACGGTAACATGTTACCGAAGTACGGTGTCACTTTCGCTTTTTCTGACATTAACAATAAATACCTAGCCAATAAAGACTAGGTTTTTTTATTATAATCTAATCACTTAATCCGTCAAGATAAGCTCTTACTTTTTCTTTATACTTTCGTGTACGCTCGTCTTCAAATTGTTTGATAGAACGAGTGACATTGATAGAAGTATCATCATAAGCTGGTTTACTTACTACGCTTATTTCGCCTAATGTTTGAAGTTGGTTGATTGTTCTGATAGGTTTACTTGCTCCTTGTCGCCACGAATCGCCACCGTCTGCCACGACAAAGCCGAAACTCATGCCTTTAAGGTTTCCAGCCTTTATGTTGTTATAGACATCATGGCCAACTGTTGTATCTGGCATATCCAAAACAAAATGCAAGCCGACGTTATCAATGCTTAACTTTAAAGTTCCTGCATCAACTCTGCCTAGCACATTGGCGTAATCATGGTTATATAAAGCTAATACATCGCTTAGGTCAACATTATCAAGTGCTGTCGGAGCGATATACTCAATAAATGGAGCATTAGGTACACTTGGCTTATTAAATACAATGGCATACCCTGCAATTTGCCCAATGAATCCTGCTTTTTTATTTGCGTCTCTAATTTCTAGTTTGCTATCAATCCCAAAATTAATTTCTGTTTTTTTATTCATTTAATCCCCTAATCTAAATCAGTCAGTATTTTTTCAGATTTTAGAAATGCCATTAGTTCTTTTTCATACTGACCTGCCATTAATCTAACAATTCCAAAGAAAAAGTTATTTTTATGACTTCCGTTTTTTTGACCGATTAAATTACTTAATGGGGCTCGAGAATAAACATTTGTTTTTTCTAGTAAGTAATTTCCTGATTCCTGAAGGCGATAACGTTGGTCATCAACTTCCTTGTTATATTCCTTTAGTTTTTTCTTCGTATCTTTAGACACTGCACTTTTTAACAAATCTAGTTCAATGTCACTTAGATTATCTGCTAGGCTTAACGCTTCTTTGATAGTATCGTCAACTTCTTGAGAACTCCAAAAAACATCTAGTTCTTTCTGTTCCTCCGCCCGTCGTTTTTCTAATGTTTCTAGTAATTGCTTAGCGTTATTCAATTCAGATAAGGCTTTGAGTGATTCATCAATATCATCATTTTGAGATTGATTTTCCATTTTTTCAATTTTGTTTTTTAATTCAGAAATTAATTGATTCGTTTTGTCCACTTTTTGAGTGAGTGGTTTAGCTTGTTTTTCGAGTTTGTTTTTTGCTTCTTCAATATATTTTACTTGCATGTTATTTCTCCATTTTTCGTTATTTATTACTTATCGGCATTCCACAGAACGCCCAACTTATCGCCTAATGTCGCGATTGCTTGATAAGTTTCTTGGTCTGATTGAAGTTGGTTATCAAAGTATTCTTTTAATGAGAGAAGATTTTCAACTGCTTTATTCCTCTCGTTTTCAGCGACTGGGATTTCTAAGTTTTTTGTTTCGTTGCTCATTTTATTTTCTCCGATTTATATTTTTAAGTCAGGTTTTGTCAGTAAATTCATTTTGTCGGACAGCGTGCTTTTTTCATGTTTTTTTATTTCCTCTTATAAATTCCTAGCGAAGTAGGAAAAGTACGGTATCACGGTATCAAAGTCCCGCAAATGGCTTAACCACGCTTATAAACTTGCTACCGCTAACGGTATCATGATACCGAAGTACAGTATCATTTTCGCTTTTTCTTACGTAGATACCCTTTTGTCATGCTTTTATGTTTGTCTTCGTCCCAATGAAATAGCCGTCTAAAAAGCTCATATTCCTCGGCTCGGTGTAAGTCAATCGCTCTGTTAAAGCCTGCCGTATGAGGTCTTTTGCTTGTTTTTTCCCACTCCTTTTTAATGTGGTCGGGTAATTTAAGCTCAAACTCTCGCTTAGTAAAGGGCTTCACTCCCTCATCTTCACACCATGCACGATATAAGGCGCTTATAAAGGCGGTCGGTAGAAAATCACTGACGAACTCCTCAAACATATCATTTACAAAGGCTAGTACATTGTCATTGCTGATTTTAAAGTCATCTAACAGCCCTTGAGTGGCTTTTGGTTCGTCAAACTTATCAAAGTTAAGCGATAAAGCGATTTTAAGCACGTACTCTAAAACGTCTTTGCGTTTAATATAATCATCTTTGATTTTCCAGTTGTCATTATCTGACGTGAAAGACTTGTTAAAGGGAACAATAAGCAAACGCCTATAAGTTCCATTTGACTTATTTCTAAACTTCGGTAAAAAGTTAGTGGACTGAATGACTAATTTATTAAAGACGGCTAGTGTCGGTTGTTTTCCTTTCGCTTCAATCGGTACTGGGTCGCCAGTAACAACGCTGAAAAGTAGTTTCCTGCATTGTCTAAGTAGCTGACTTGGCTGTCATCTCCAATAATGCAAGTCTTCCCAACGACTTGGGAAAGAGAAAAACGTTCAGAAAACTGTTCAGCTTTGACACTTGCGACGTTCTCACGTCCGATTAAGTTCATGATGAGACTTTGAAAAGTCCCTTTTCCATCATTTCCTTTACCGACTAGCCAAACGCCTTTGCGATAAGAATAGTTGCCGTTGGTACTTGCTGAAATAATCTGCCATAAAAGGCTAACGAGTTCTTTATCTCCACTCATTAAATCAAGTAACCAGTCGTCCACATTCCAACCGTTAATATTGGGTACTTTAGCCTTAGCGTTGTACTTGGTCGCAATCGTTGAGGTAAAGACGTACTTAGGACTGAATGGCTCTAATTGCTGGGTTTTCTTATTGAAAATACCGTTAGCAACTGGTATCAAGTGAGCTTCTGCGGTTTGCTGTTTAACCTCTGCTAAGGTTTCAAGTTTAAAGAGAACCTCTTTTGACCGTGCTTGACTATAAGACGGCTCTAGCCAGTAGATAAGCCGATGAAAGAAGTTTTCGTTCGTTTCATATATTCCTAGTTCAGGGTTATAAACGCCTAACAGTCCGCTTTGGTGGTCTAGTTTGATGACTTTGAGCGTCTTATAGATAATTCTTGCTGTTTCTAAAGGGCTTAATGATTTCGGTGGCTTGCCGTCCTCCTTAGGTGTATTTAAAAATAAATTTCGATGTTCAAAGAATAGTTTTCTAACCGCTCTAAGCGTTTGAGTGTTTGCTTTGACATAATCAGGGTGATTGATGATTTCTTTTTCTTGTTCCAGCCAGTCTGTCAAGCACTCTTGATAACCTGCTATATTAACGGCTTTCTTACCGTCTTCGCCATAATCTGTGAAGTCCTCTATTTTAGGTTTTGGACTTCTTACGTTTTCCTTTGGCGTTTCTGCCACAAGTTTATCTAATTGGTCTGTCATGACTTCCTTTCTATTTCATCTTGAATACACTTTTCCAAATAGTTGCCAGCTCGTCATCAGGTAAAGGCGGACTGGTTCGATTGTTAAAGGTTCGCAATAAGTCCATGCAATGATTATTATCAATACCAATCTTTCTCCAGTAGTGGAGAATGCGGTTCGTGTCATTGTTTCGATTCCCTTTTCGTGCGCCTTGGTTGAATAGCTCCCACATTTCAGCGCCATAAGTCCGACTGCCTAACGTTGGGTTCTGTCTTTTTTGTGGTCGCTGTATCATTTCAAGTAACCAGTCAGGACAATCGCAAAGACTATCGAAAGTTAAAGGCTCGTTAGTTTCTGTATCATTCAAAGGGATATAATCGCCGTCTGTGCGTTTGCTCGGATATATGGGTGTGAAGTGTGTTTTTATCTCTACACCGTCCGCTAATTCACTGACAATCGGCTGACTGAATAGCTCTTTGGGAACTTTAAAGAAAACGTGTAAGCCGTTGCCTGTTGGTGTCTTCTCGACATAGGTGCTTAGTATTTCGCCCTCGCTGTTTTCATTCCACAATCGACTGAATACAGCTCTGCCATTTTGTCCGTTTTGGTGCTGGTCTAAGTCAATACAAATCAAACCGCTATTTCTAAGATTAATCATAATATTGCGGTTCGGTATTTCATCAAACCATTCGCTTACTGTGATTTCGTCAAGCGTTCCACTTGAAGTACCACGGATAACAGCTCTCTCACTTTTCCCAGCCGGAAAGCCAGCAATGACAGAAAAGCCACGACTAATACAGTTTAGGGCTTGTTCTTTGGGTGTCAATGGTCAACCTCCAATCTATACTCACATTCATCACAAATTTGTCGCTCTTGATAGGGAATGACTTCATTTTCTTTTAGAGGTTTACCACATAAATAACAATTCACTTTGTTAGTCCTCCTTAAAAAGTTGGTCAATCCAATCAAGTTCTGCAAGCGTATAGCCATTGACTGCATTATTAATCGCTATGCCTGTGCGTTGTTTCTTGATAATGCCAGCTCTGCGCTCGTCTTCATTGACCGGGATAAAATAGCCGTTATCAATCGAACCAATGGCGCAACCTTGTTTATGGAGGTACTCAATTCTACTCTGTAAAGTACGAAAATCAATATCAAGTGTTTGTGCCAATATTCTACCTTTAACAGCTCGGTCAATTCCTCGATGTTCAGCAAGAAATTTAATAATGTTTTGATCTATTTTCTGTAATTCGCTTAATTTCATTTTTTAGTTTCCTTTATTTGTACTTTCATGCCAGCCAGTTGCTTGCCTAGAATCGGCACTGTCTGCGTGCATAAGTTGCTTTTTACTCCGCTGGGTAAGATAATACCTGTACTTGCTTCAAACTGCTGTATTAAGTCATATTTAACCAATCGTGCGTTGTAAATCATCTTAAACGGGTGTTTGCCTACTGGTCTAAAACTATTCCGTCCGTACCGTTTTATAGCCGTGTAGCCTTGGTGGTGTTCAATCATTTCGCTACCTCATCAAATAGACTGATTTCTCCACCCTCTTTTTCGCCCTCAAAGCGGACACCGTGCTTATATTTACGAACTTTAAAGCTATAATCAACCGTGCCTGTGTTTGCATTCAATGGGTCTATTTTTTCGATTTGCTTGTCTGTCAGTTCCGTGTGATAGGCTTTTAAACTTCGCAACCCTACGCTATCAATACCAGCCACATAAGCGCAAGCTCTAATAATATTTGTCATTTTCTCAATCCTTTAATAAAATTTGCCTTGCCTGACAAGTTACTATGTATCTATGATGATGAACTTGCATATATCATCGATTAAATAGTAAATAAGTGAAGTCTTATATTTTGGTTTATAGCGATTCAATCCGTGCTTTTCCCAATTATCAAGTGTGCCGTCTGATATATCTAAGTCTTCCATAACACGCTTTTTAGAGATATAAGGTAATACCCGCTTTTCATTTCTGATTTTGAGCTGTGTACCAAGATACTTATTAAATAAATGAATGATTTTATCCACTAAGCCACGGGCAACAAGGTTTATTAAAGTGTCATCATTCATTTTTGCCTCCGTTTTTACGTTTAGAGATAACTTCCAGTACTGCATAAGTAAGTTTATCCTCACTAATTCCTAGCTCATTAGAAAGCTCTGAAACATCTTCGGAACTGATAATATCAAATGCTGTCATTGCCTTGTGCTTGGTTTTTCTACGTTGTCTTTCCTGACGAATACCACGATTAAACGCAACATTATACAGACATTCGTAAGCAAAAACGCGTTTCCACCCCTCCCAATCGTCCTTATCTTGTTTATTTAACGATTGAGATACATCTTTTTCAATGGCTTCGATTAATGGATACAACCCGTTAGGGCTGTCTGCTTTCTTTTGCGTTTGCTTGATTTCTTGCTTAATGCGACACCTTTCAGCAATAGCTTGAGAAATTTTCATTTTAAAAGGATTTCCCTTTTTGATATAAAGTATTCTGGTTATCCGTTCACCTTTTATATCAAAAGAAAGTAATGTGCCGTCATTGCTGGGATAGGCATTTAATTCAAATGTTTTAAATTTCATGTCTTACCCCTTAACCTTTCGTCATGTATCTAGCGTATGAAGTTACGTTTCTAAACGTGCGTTCTAAGCCTCGTTTGTTCCAAACCGTCCAAGTATGAGTGCTTGGGTCAAACTGCACTTGTGCGCCTGTACGTATGCCGTGAGTGGGGTAAATTACGTCAATTGTATTATTCATTTTGTTTTTATTCTCCAATTTGTTATAATTAGAGTAAAGCAAAGCCCTGCAAGGCTTGCCTTACAATAGTTTAAAAGTCGTTTTGATGGGGATCACTTACGGCTTTTTTTGTACGATTATTTAAATTCATCTAAACTAACTCCCAATGCTTCTGCAATCTTAACGACTGTGAGCCATTTAGGATTTTTTGTATTGCGTTTTTTAATTTGGTGTAACTGCTGGGGACTTATGCCTGTCATTTTGGCAAGCCGATACTCGGTTATGCCTTGTTTGTCTAATTGTTGTTTGATTTTGTCCCACATTTTTATGACCTTTCTTGTTTTAGTAGTAAACTGCGTGTATAATAGTTGATATATTTAATATGAAATGGAGTAATGCTATGAAGTATAATGCTTTTCAAGAAAATGCTAATTCTATAACGGACGAAAAAACGTTAATAAATTCGCCAATGACCTGTCCTCATTGTTTCAGACAAATGAAACCAGATTATATTGAAACAGTTATTGTTCACTATGAGCAAAGAAGTCGATTAACTAGAAAAGTAGCTATTTTGAAGTGTACATATTCTGACTGTCTTAAGCCAATAATGAGATACTATGAAGAGCATTCAGTAGTAACAGTGGTTGGTGTTCAAGCCGACTATCGGGAGTTACCGCTAAGCTATTCCAAAGAGGTCAAGACTGACCTACCTAAAAATATCCAAGAGCTGTCTCCTAATTTTGTAAATAACTATAAAGAAACTTTATTAGCAAAAGAATATTGTCTGAATGAGCTTATAGGTATGGGGTATAGAAAATCAATAGAATTTTTAATTAAAGATTTTGTTTTAAAGACAAATCAAGCAGAAAATCTAAAAATAAATAAAATGCCTTTAAAAACTGTCATTGAAAACTATCTTACTTCTAATGAAAAACTTCAAACCTTGGGACTTGCCTGTGCATATTTAGGAAATGATTTCACTCATTATGAGCGACGAAATTTAGATAAAGATATTGAAGACTTAGAAAGGTTTTTAAGACTTTTAGTGAGCTATATAAGTAATGAACTAACCTTTGCTGAAGCAGATATTTTCGTCAATCCTTAACACTTTCATTATCAATGTTAAGGCGTGCTTTTATTTGGTTTATGCTTTCAATAATATACCGTTGTTGAGCAAGAATTTCGTTAATAGCTGTACCTAGCAATTCATTCATTTTTCACCTCCTAGCCCACTCGGGCTTTTTAATTTACTAAAAAATTGTTTAATTTCATGAAACGCCATGCCTATTTCTAACAGTAAGATAATGCTGTCAGTATAGCGCCAGAGCGTTTCTTTTTGTTCTGCGGTTAATTTATCGCCTGACTGTTTAAAGGCTTTCATACTGCGATATTTTCCGCTTGTCGTAAGCTGTGCGAGTAAATCAAAAATGATTTTGTGATAGTACGGCTTCGACTGTTTGCTGTTTGTTATTGCGGTGTTTAATCGATTCATGTTAGTTAATCTTGTAAGCTTCACAGACAGCAGTTATAAACTTGTTAACGTATGGTGTGCCTTTTCGCTTTCCTGAAAGGATAGCTGAAACATCTTGCTTAGGGTATCCTGTTAATCTAACTAGTGTTTGTTGTGTCCAGCCTTTAGCTGACAAATATTGCTTAATTTTTAAACGCTGTTCGTCCATGTTTTGTGTTGTATCAATCATTTACGAGTGTTCCTTTCGTTTGTTGTGTAAGATAATAAGTAAGTCGTTACGTATATTTATTTTTGACAAAATGTATATGTTTGTGTACAATGAGTGTATAGAAAAATCACTTAATAAACTAACATCTACGGCTGGGGAGCTTATCGAATTTGTTTATAAGGGCTTTTTGCTTACTTTTTATCTGACATAATTATAATAACACAAATGTATACTTTATGTCAAATTTTAACTTACGTATTGTATTCTTTTTTTACCAAAACGATTTGAAAGGCACGAAATGACTATCTTTGAAAGAATTAAGGAACTATCTAAAAAAAGGAATATCTCCGTAAAAGAACTTGCTTTGCAACTCGGTTTTAGCGAAAATTTATTCTATCGATGGAAAACTACAAATCCAAAAGCGGAAGACTTAGCAAAGGTTGCCGACTATTTCAACGTATCTGTGGACTATCTACTGGGGCGTGCTGAAGCTAAACCAGTCAATGAGCCGATAGACTTGGCGGAAGTCGCAAACTCTGATGATGACGC
>UMKW01043941.1_pt1 | contig 45045 bp, 54 predicted proteins | sample 1966391 | NCBI WGS metagenome assembly UMKW01 (sample SAMEA4836183, study PRJEB28245) | human gut metagenome | biome: gut microbiome; material: fecal sample | place: Denmark | collected 2008
CTGCGGTTATCTTTTAACCACGGGGCAAATTTACGGCTTTTTCGCCGCATTGCCAACCGTTTGTTCTCTCTCACATATAAACGGCAAAACCCCGGCTTTGTTTCCGGGGCTGATTGCCTAATTGCTTATGCCTATTTCGTACCTCCCATTTGAGCAACGAAAATGCGGTTGGGTTCCACGGGGGTTGGTGTATTCCGTTCCCCCTTTCATTGTCTTTATTGCCAAACATACCGGGGCGGGCTTTCCATTTACCGGAAATTCCGGGTTGAAATATCGACACGTTCCGCATATCTTTTCGGGGCGTCGATTATCTGGGGCGCATCCGGTCGGCATATTGGGAATTTCCGACGAACATTTATTTTTCATTGTGTTTGCCTCCTTTCATTACTCTTTAATTTTTAGGTTTATACTCTTGGCAACGATACATTCCGCATGATTGTTCAGATTTGAACGCCTCGCAATAACCGTTCCCGTTGACGTCCTCATACATGAAATTGGAACAATCGCCGCAACCTTTGTTCGGTTCGTGCGGGTGCGTCCGCTTATAATTCGGGTCGGTTTGGCGTCCCTTTACTTTGTCGTATGCCATTTCCAACAAATCCCGTTGCGATATGCCTAATATTACGGCGGAATGAAATACGACGGCGTTAAGGTCTGCCAATTCATCAATTACGGCGTTCATGCGTCCGGGGTCGTCAAATTCGGGCAATGCGTGTTTTACCGCCTCTTTGTACTCGTTAAATTCTTCCTCCATTTTCCGGCAACGGGACGCAATGTTTGTTCCGAACAACTCATTAAACAGATTGGCAATTTGAGCAACAACCGGACGGGCGGGTTGCTCCGTGTAATTCTCGGCGGGGGTTCCTTTTGGTTCAAATTCCCGTTTAAAATCCTTTTCCGGGCGTGCGGTAAATCGTCCGTTCAATTCCCGGATAATGTACCAACTTTCCGGCACGTCAACGAATATGCCGTTGCCATCGGGAAAAGAAAACATTGCTTTGCCGTCCGGGGTTCGGGGCGTTACAACGGTTCCCCCTCCGGTAAACCTCAACACGTCGTCCACGTTGTCCCGGCGAAATTGGATTGCGTCCACCTCTAACAAGGTGCGACAATATCGGGTTCCCGCCGTGGCGTCCGGGTCAACTAAACGGGTGCGCATTTCCTCCGGGTATTCCTCCGGGTCGTACTTCATATAAACCGACTGAATGCCATCATCGTAAAAGAACTCAATAAAACGGTCGCCCAATCGTCCCCGGATTGCCTGTTTTAACGCCTCAATCCTTTGTCCCTCGGCTTTATCGTTTCCCTCGCTTCCATTTTGCGCCCAACTCAAACGTATTGAAGTATCGGACGCCGTAACCTCAATTTCTTGTTTTGTTATGTCCTCAATCATTGCGCACATATCGCAATCAAAGGGGCTTAATACTTGTTTATTCATTACTATTTTTTTTAATTGTTCTTACTGCGTTACTCTTTGGATATGCCAACCGCCAAAAAATTGTTTTCCGGTCGGTACGGCTGTATTTATCACATTTCAGATTTGCCCCGGTACAAATATCTTTCCCAATCTTACAACGAACACAACGTTGGCAAAATAATGTTTTAGAACTATCTGCCAACCGTTGTGCGGCGGGTGTCCATAGTGTAGCAATTAAAACCGTACCGTTGACAATTGCCCGTTCGCCGGGCTTATACTCCCTTTCCCGGTCGAACGGTTCGGGTTGCTTTACTCTCATTCTTTGCCCGCTTCGTTTACATAGTCAAACAATATGTCCAAATCGTCCTTTGCGCCTTTTACGCAAATTCGTACCCTATCGCCCCCGGCTAATGCAGTTTCGACAATCTCACAATTATACCGGGGGGCGTTTATCTGTATCATTGCCGCCGTGGTATTCGTTACAAACTCGTTTCTTTCTTCCATGCTCTCGGATTTTTGAAGTAAATAAAATGTTTCCGTTGGTTCGTTCTCGCTTTGACACGCCCCCAACAAAAGCGTTGCCAAAGATAACAATAAAATCTTTGCTTTCATCGTTTTACCTTTCTTTTAATCCATATAAACCGTATGCCGATACCGACAAATAATATTTTCGCCTCAATGTCAACGTAACGGTCGTAACCGTTGACCGCATCCACGGACACGCCGGGAACAACAAACCAACTCTTATATTTCCAATATTCCCGGACGTACACGCAAACGCCAACCCGTCCGATATGAACCCCAATTTGCGCCGTATGAACGTCGCCATTGTTCGGGATAATTCCGATTTGCTTTTTATTCATTGCCTTTTCTGTTTAGTAATTCGTAACTCTCTTTGTCAACTACCAACGCCCGTGGGTATTCAGTTATTACGCCCTTTGTGTACACCAAATTGTAAATACCCAATTGCCCCTTAATTGGGAACTCAACAACCCGGCGGGGGTTCCGCATTAACCACCCGAACCCCTTTGTTATTGATTTGCGTTTTTCGGGCGGTATGCGGGTATTTTCCCAATCTTCGGGGGTAAACTCGGCGACGGGCTTAATGTCGTACAACTCAACCAACCCCAACGTTACCCCGCTTTCATATCCCGCAATTACGGGATTGGCGGACGAACAAATCATTAAATCGCCCCGGTACGGCGTGTTTTTACTGCGTACCTCAATACACTTTTCGCCGTAAACAATCCCGTTGTCCTCATACGCCGCTGTTACTAACTGCGTTGCATACGGGTTCTTTACGGTTAATGCACGCCAACGGTCGTGCAATTTCGGTTTATAATCTTTGTTATTATACTGCATTTTCGTTTGATTTTTCGTTGAATAAATTATAATTCCTCGGAACACAATAACCGGGCAATGTTTCCCGCTCAATCCCGGACGCTCTTATAAAACTATCTTTCCAATATATCCGGGGCGTCTTATTTGGGTGCGCCTCCCAATATTCGGCGACGTCATTATAAAACCCCAACGTTTCCTTTTTCGTGTATCTGCAACCGCTTTGCAAACCAATTTTAAACAGGTCAACAAACGGGTACGACAAAGCAATTACAGAAAACGCCCGGTCAAACATTCCCGGCGGGATTGGCTCCACGCTTGCAAAGGTTGGGAACCCGTGGCGTTTTGCTCGTGCCAATGTGTTTATCCGCATACGGTTTGCGCTTGCGTTAGGTTCTAATTCATCGCACCCGGTCAACGTGGAACCAATGGCAATACGGGATTTATCCCAACCCTCGGACGCCTCGGCAAAGTCGATTAAAATATTTATACCCTCGGCGCATTTACTCAACACTTTAACCGGGACGCCGTGGCGTTGACAAACTCCGATTGCTTGACGGGTCAAACGTTGGGTTTCCGGTAACAACGGGTCGGTTGTAAATGAAAAGAACAATCCCGTTTTTTGCAATTCGTCCTTATGCTTCAATAACTCATTCGTAAATATATCCAATGCGTATGGATATTCCCGCAATGCCTTTTTCAATTCCGGGGTATTGCCGCCCAATACCTTTGCCCCAATACCTTTGCGCAAATAACAATACGTGCATCCGTTGGAACAACCAACGTAAAAATTGGCTGCATTCTCGGCGTATTCCGCCGCTTTCCCTTTTGGGCTGTAAATAACCCGTCCGTTTATCGCTCCCATACTCAAAACAAATTAAAACGGTAAATCGTCGTCGGGATTATTTGGGGCGGGTGCATCCGGCACGGGCGGCGGCGGGGCTTGCGTTCCGGCTCCGGTTCCTTTGGGTGTCAACATTTCCATATCGGTTGCGACAATCTCGGTAATATACCGTTTCACGCCTTGCGCATCGTCATAACTCCGGGTTCTTAATTCCCCCTCAATATAAAGTTTATCGCCCTTTTTAACGTACTGATTGGCAACCTTTGCCAACCCATTTTGCAATACAATGTTGTGCCACTCGGTACGCTCCGGGATTTGTCGCCCGTCCTTTGTCGTAAACCCTCGTTTAGTTGTTGCCAACGAAAAGGTCGCAACGCAACCGCCGTTGTCGAACTCCTTAAAATCCGGGGCTTTTCCTGTATGCCCCAATAAAATAACTTTGTTTACACTCATAACTATTTGAATTTTACGCCATCGAATAAATACATTTTCTTATTATCAGACCAACCCGCCGCCATATTTAAGGCTTTCCGGTCGTCGTCATGTACAAACTCGCAATACCACGAATTGCCGCCAACGTTCGCTTTTTCTTTCAGTCGTACCAATTTACCAACAATGTACCGGGCAAATTTGGCGTAACCGCTTACGTCCGATATATGGATAATGCGACGTTCGGCGTTTATTTTTGGCAATTCTTCGATTTGCGGGGTTTTTTCCTCGGTCGGGTATCTTTGTGCCCTTTGGAAATCTTTTTTGATTGACGACCGGGAAATTGCCCCGTAATCGGTTTGCCTCTTTTTGGTTCTCATTTTTTATATCTCCATTTATAACCCTTATGCAAATTCCCTTTCCCCTTACATACTTTACAAATCGCCGTTGCGGAAAAATTCCCTTTCCGGGCTGCCTCTTGTATGCTAACAAACACATTTACAACAATACCGTTTTTTATTTGCTCAATCGCTTTTTCGTGGTGTGGTTTTGCTTTTCTTCCAATCCATTTAGATTTTGTTATTGGGTTATTCTGATTCTCTTTAACTGTAACCCAACGCAAGTTGTCCGCATGGTTATTGGCTCGGTCGCCGTCGATATGGTCGATACATGGTTTGTTTTCCGGGTTCGGAATGAATGCCGCCGCAACTAATCTATGAATACGAAACATTTTACCTATTCCGTTTTTCCATAAACTAATTATTTTATATCCTTTCAAATATGCACCTTTCATTAAAAACGCATCTTTTTTTAAGGAACGAACATTGCCATAATTAGAAATTTGATAATGCCCTTTGTAACCCTCAATATCTTTCCAAATTTGCATATTCATTTTTCATTAATTCAATCAATCTAATGTTACCGGGATATATACGCATTTTCGTTTTATCTCCATTTTCCCAAAGTGAATGATGTTCAAAACATAATATATTAATATTTCTTGCATCGTGCGCCATTTCCGGGTATGCTCCACGGGTCAAAATGTGGGAACAATAAACGGCGGAATAATTCCGCAATGGCTTTAAACATTCCTCGCATTGGTGCGGCTTGTTATCCCATATCCAACGAAAAAAACGTTCATTTGCCGCCATTATATTTGCACCCCGTCCCGTAATACAATGCCCGAACAATTCCCGTTGTATCTCAACCCTCAAACGAATATCCATTGTAAAGTTACGAATATCAATCAGGGGATTAAACCCCCGATTGATACAGTATTGGTATTCGTCCCGGTCTGTCAACAAATACGGTTCCATACTCTTACATTTCCGCCGTTTCGTCGTTCGGTTCCGGGTCGTCCGCCGGGTCGTTAATATCCGGGAACAATCCGTTATCATCTACCTTTTCGGCATTCAATCCGGGTGCGGGTTCGCCATCAGCCCCGAACAACTCCAATTGCGCCTTTTTACCCTTGAAAAGAAAGGCGTAAACCTCGGTTTCAATATCGGCGGCAATTTCTTCTAATTCTTCCTCAAACCCGAACGTTTCCGTATTGAATTTAAGGCGGGGGGAATTGATAGCGGTTTTTTGATTGTTCGACACGGTAAACAATCCGGTTAAAACAACCCCAACGTTATCATCTTGACCGGAAAACGACACGCCCCGAACCTCTATGTTTTTCAACATTTCGTCGGCAAAATCCCGTGATAATTCGCTTTGCTTTTTGGTTGCTTTGAAATCGGACGTTTCAACCATTAAAAGAAAGGACGTAATATTAAAAATCCGTCCCATGATTGGGCGCAAACGGTCGAAACAATCCCGCAAATCCGGGTGTATGTCCTTTGCACTTTCGACGTGGTATTTGTTCGTGTAACTCTCATTACCGATTATTTCGGTAACTTCATAATGTACGTCTAACCCGCCGTCCTTTAATGTCTTGACTTTCGACAATGCAAACGCCTTTTCACTTGGTATCAACATAACGTTTGCGGCTTTTTTTTCTTCGCTCATTTTTTAATTATTTGATTGTTACCGGGAATACGCCCGGAACGGTTTTATAACTTAAAATTCTGTTTCGTCCAATAATTCCCGTGTCTTACTATTCGACGGAACCGCCGGGCGTTCCGGTTCCGGGGTTGGTTCCGGGACGGGTTCCCCGGTTCCGATTGGTTCCGTTACCGGGTTGGGGTCGTGGAACTCAATATTGCGCCCGCCTTTGGGCTTTTCCGGCTCAAATTGGGCTTTGAGTTGTTCCGATGGGTATTCCTTTTGCGCCAACTCAATAATCCCCAAATTAACCAATTCCGGGACGCAACGACGCAATGCCCGTATGTCCTCCAATGCGTCATGCGCCGGGAATGTTTCGCCGGGGAACAACTTACTATATAATTCCTCTAATTTTGGGTATTTACCCGGTCGCCCGTTGGCGTACAATGCACCGACAAACCTAATTGTTTTCATCATTGTATCAATTCGTTTGCCTTTGTGCAATGCGTCCTCAACGTGTGCGTCGTAATATTCCCGTCCACAATAGCGCAAAACGTTTGCTTTTAACATTGAACTATCAAAGTAAATGTTGTGCGCACATACAAGCGGGGCGGCGTTGGCATCCGCTAAAAATTCGTCCACAACCTCGGCAAACGGTACGCCCTCGGCAATTGCCCGTTCGGTCGTTATACCATGAATTGCGGTTGTTTCCGGGGGTATCTCGTAATTGTCCGGTTTGATAATATAACTTTTTTCCTTATCGCCCAACGACCACGCCAATTGGACGACGTGCGGGAATTTCTCAAAATCCGCATCCCATTTCAAACCCTTTGCCGGAACCCCTGTTGTTTCACAATCAAAGAAACAAATATCTTTCAATTCAAACTTTTGCATAACCTTAAATATTAAATCGTTAATTACTGTTTTCGCTCTCATTGCGGTATTTATCCCGCTTTTTCTCCAATTCCAAAACGTCCCGGTTTTCGTCTATATACTTTTGGACGTCCTGGTTACAAAACGGTTTTCCGTCCAACCAAAGCAAATGCCAATACGGTACGTTTTCCATCGGTTGCCCCTTAAATTTACCTTGTGGCATCGGGGATTTGTCATTTAATTCATTCATTTTTATACCTCCAAATATAATTATATGCGGTTTTTACTAAACCATTACAGCAATTAGAAATATTACTTCTATGATAATTAAGTTGCCGTTGTATTTCCATCGTAGTAACCCATTCTTTGATAAAATTACCCTCTAAATCATATTGCAAAACGGCTTTACCGCCTTTATTTATTTTTTTGCCCTTATATGTGTTGGGGGCATTATAATTATTAGAATTTTCTTTAGCCGTAACCCAACGCAAATTATCTGCATGGTTATTGGTTCGGTTGCCATCGATATGGTCGATACATGGTTTGTTTTCCGGGTTCGGAATGAAAGCCGCCGCAACTAATCTATGAATTACCGCATTGTACTTTATTCCGTTTTTAGACAACGAAACAAAATAATATCTTTTCCTTAATGATGGTTTTAATATTTTTTCATTTCTTTTTCTATTCATATTACCGCAAATCTCATTTCTGAAAACAGATTTTACACGCCCGTAATTGCTAATTTGATACAACCCAACGTATCCGGGTACATCTTTCCAAATTTCCATATTACACTATTTTTATATTACATTTCGTTTGGGTCTGCAATATACAAATAGTATTCTTCACTTGCAAGCTGTTTTAGGAATTCGATATGCTCTATTAATTCCGCATTGCTTAACTCTGCAATTGTACGCAAACGTGTTTCGTATTTCCCAGTATCAATGTTTGGGGTTTGCTCATACATTATCGGCGAAAATTCCCTCAAACGTCGTTCGGTTTGTTCCTCTGTAAGACGTTCGCCCGCCTCCCAAATTGCGTGCTTAAACGTCGGTACAACATAGTTGAAATAATACCCTTTCAAAGCCTCGGACGAACCGGGGGACGCTACAATAAACCGGGCAATAATGCGGGAACCTTTCCAACCCTTGAAAAACTCGTTTAATTCCCCCATGTACATTGCCAACCCGCCGTTATTGTTTATTGTCCCCGTCGCTGTTATTTCTCGCTTTTTCATCGGCTATTAATTTTTTCATTGTCTTATTAAACGCTGTCATTCCGATTATATGGATAACGTCCCGTTCCGCCCGTGATAACTTCGTTTCCCGTTTATCCAATACCTTTGCGAATGTAACAACAAATTCGCCCGGCTCCAACAATCCGGCATTGTGTAACCCGTCGATTGGGTGCGCTTTCAAACGCTCGGTCGCTTTCAATTCTTTGCGGGCTTTTTCCCGGCTTTCCCATATTTCCCGAACCTCGGCGGCGGCGTTGTCGTAAAACAACCGCATTTTCAAAACGTCGGCAATTGACAAATCAGCCACGGCGGTTGGTTGCTCTTTTTCCGGCTCCGGTTCCGCCGTAACGGGCGGAACCTTACCGTTGTTCACTCCATACCCAAATAACGCAAAATCGCCCTTTGTTGGGTCGTCCGGGAATATCTCGGCGAAACGGTCGGTTATCTCAATGGCTGTTTGCAAATCCGGCGTCCGGCGTTTTACAAGCCCCAACCGCAATGCCTGTTTATGTACGTGGGTATCTAATGGAATAATCAAATTACGGGGGTCGCAAATCGTCCACAATCCAAAGTCAACCGGGGAACCGTGGCGACACATCCAACGCAAAAACATACATAAGCGTTTGCAACCGCTTTTCGTTTCCATATCCGGCACGCCCTTAACATCGCCGAAAAGACGTTGTAATTGCTCCAATGGACGCCCGCCCGGTTGCGCTTGCAATGCCTTTTCCATGTTCTCAAACTTACTATATACGTCAAACAAGCGGGCGCAAAGGTCGTGAAAATCGGCGTATGTAAACGTTCTATAAAAATTCTCTTTACTGCCTTTGTATTGCTTCCATTGTGGGACATCATAACAACCGATAGTCTCGGATTTCCCCTTTATTGTTGCGTTTGGGTCGTAATCCGGTGAAAATCGGGAATTAAAAACGATATTTCCCATAATATAATGATATGGTTCGCCCTTAAAAATTTCCCGGTCGATAAAATCCGCCTTTTGGATTATCTGTTTGCGGGAACCCCACGCAATCCACGCCGTAACAAATGCGCTAATCTCTATATTTACCCGGCTATCGTAACGGTGCGGGATTTGCACCGGGTCGGATTGGATAAACTCGGCGGTTTCGTATTGTTCCGCCCAACGTTTCAAATTATCGTTCAATGTATATGCCATTGTTTTAGATTTTAAGGGGACGGAAAGCCCGCCCCCGGTTATTATTCGTTTTCCGTGTATTCCTCAACTACTAAATCGGTTTGTCCCCGTTTTACTTCCTCTATGAAGCCTTGAAAGCCGTTTGCCTTTGCAATGTCTATAATCGCCTGCAAACGCTTTTCGCCTAAACTTTCGCCCCTCGCAATGCGGAACACCTTAACCGTCGGATTGCTTGCGATAATCAGTTTGGCGGCAACCTCCATAATTTGACTATCTGACACTTTCCCGGCAACGAACGGCACGCCGTTTAATTCTAACCCGTCGTCCGTGAACGAAAGCCCGGCAATCGGCAATTTGGATGTTGCAATAAGTGTTTCCCGTTCCTTTGCCAATGCGCCTAATTTGTCCTCAAACGTGCGGGCGGTTTTCTCGGCGGCTTCCTTTTGTTTCTTCTTTGCCATATAATCCACAACCAACGCATTGATACGGTTGTGTTCCTCGGCTTTTTTCAGTTGTTCCGCCGTGTCTAATTGTTCCGGGTTATTGGCTTCGTATTCCTCTAACCATTTGTCGGCATTCGCTTTTCGCTTTTCAAAATCGGCTTTTTCCGCCTCAATGGTTGCCAATATTTCCTTTAATTCGGCATCGACGTTTTTACGGGACGTTTTCGCCTCTTTTTTGGCATCCTCTAACCGTTTTTGCGCCTCGGCGATAATGCGGGCAACCTCTTTTTCCTCATTCGCTAAATTGGTATCAATAACCGCAACGGCTTTGTCGTGGTTATCGTTGGCGGTTTTAATACGTCCGGGGATTGCCGCCAATTGTTCAACCCTTTGTTGCCGGGTTTGGCGTACCGTTTTCGCTTTCTCAATCAACCGGGCGTTTTCGTTTTGTTCTTCCATCAACGCCGTAATATCCTTTTTCTCGGCATACGTTTTAACGTCGCCGGGTTTCAATTGCTTTTCGGCGTTGGCGCAAATGGTTGTGTACGTCTTAACCTCGGCGTTGGCGTCCTTTCGTTTGTCCTTAACGGTCGTAACCTCGGCGTCTATTTCAGCAATACGGGTGCGCACCTTTTCCGGCAACAAAGCCTTTACAACCTCAATTTGTTTGCGGCGTCCCTCGGCGGTTTCACTCCAACGGGAAAATTCCACGGCGTCAAAGTCTTGGTAGCCGAAAATCTTTTGCAGCATAGAAACGTTATCCGAACGCATCCCGGTTGTTTGGGATTTAATGGATAATGTCCCCCGTGGGTTGGCTTTGGTAAACTTTAATTCGACCTCGTAATTTTCGCCGTCGTTACCTACAACCATTTTTGCAAATCCTTTGTCCTCGCCATTTTTCAACACGGCGTCCCGGTTCCCGGTCAACATTGCGCCGATTGCTTTTAAAAGGGTTGATTTGCCTAACTCATTGTCCCCGGTAATGAAATATACATTACCCTCAAAATCTGCGTTGAACTCTTTGATAACTTGAAAATTCAACAATTCCAATTTCTTAATATACATCGCTCTTTAAATTTATTTATTTCCCGGAAATCGCCGGGTCGTTATGTTCCCATTTATAACCGTTGTATGTTTTTCTTTTCCCGTTACATACCTGTAATATTACATACTTTTGCCAAGGAAAAACACACGCATCTAAAATATTATCAAAACATACAATATTACCTAATTTATCAATACGTTTAACGGGATATAATTTTGATACACGTTTAACGTTCTCAAATTTTAGGTTCTCGCCAATAGTACACCAACGTAAATTATTAACATGATTATTTAATTTATTCCCGTCGATATGGTCAACACATGGTTTATTGTCCGGGTTGGGAATGAACGCCAAAGCAACCAATCTATGAACCCGCATAACTTTTAAACCATTGATTTTTAATTTTACAGTCATATAGCCACCGTTCAAATAAGGCTTTATTTCCTTATCATTTTGCGTTATATTGCCATTTTCAGCAACGTAACAATCATATTCTATTAAGTATTTACCTTTTTTCATGCCGCAAATATATGTAAAATAATGGATATACCAAAACTTTTACCTTTTATTTTCGGTTATTTTTTTATTTTCCGCAATAAACGCCCTATAATAACGCATTTACCCACGCCGTCAAACTCAACTAACATATTGCCGTTGCGCCCTCTTATACATTTTCCATCAGAACGACGAACCGCCCGGCACGGCATACGTCGCAATTCCGGGCGGGTCAATCGGTCGCCTAAATAGATATAATCCATTTCGTCCATTATCAAAACAATTTAATTTGTGTATCGGTCAATACAGCAACGACCGCATCAACTTTGCGTTCCCAACTTTCCAACGTTGCCAATTTTTCCGGGGTTGGGTTCCGTTGACAACGTCGTTGGTTGTGCCGCATCTGTTTTACCATTTCCGCCAAATCTTTTGCCGTTATTTTTTCGGGATTTTCGATTTGCGGGGCTTTTGTTTCGTCTGCCATACAAGTAACCATTTGAATAATTAAACGCCCCTACGGGTTTAAAATAAACGGTTGTGCATTTGTTGGGGCAAATTTTCCAAAACCCAACGGGGGTTGTTTTGTAAAATGAACCGTCCAAAGTGCATTATTAACGTTGCGTCCGCATTCCACAACGCCGGGGTAATTTCCGGGTATAATTTCCCGGCAATATCCCGGAACCGTCGTTTGCGGTCTGCCTTTTCCTCCTTTTTCCCTTTTACTTTGATACGCAATTTAAGGTCGTTTTGCCACTTCATAGCATTAACCAAAACAAATGGTATTTCGGCGACGGTTATAATAGCTTTCAAATGCTCAAAGTTTTGCAACATCTTTTGAATGCGGTACAATTTACCCATATTTGCCCCGGCATCCCCAACCGTTACGTCGTCCGGGCGAACGCTCAATTTTTCCAAAAAGATAATCGGTATGCAAATCTCTTTGTAATAGTTCAGAAAATCCCGTATCTCGTTAATGTCTTTAGGCATCTTAATTGCCGTTGCGTTGTGGTTGGGTCGCCAAACCACAATCCCCCCATTGCTTCCGGGGTCTATGCCTATAATACAATCTATTTTCATTTTTCAAATTTCAAATAATGGTAAATATAAATTTCGTCCTTAATCATTCGGTCGAACGTCCGTTTAATCTCTTTACGCCGGGCAACCTCAAATGCTGTATAATCAATTTCCGGGCTTTGGGTTCCTTGTTTCCGAACATGGTAAACCGCAAATTCATTAACGAATCCACGGGCGGCACGTGCCAAAAATCGGTTATACGCTTCTTTGCGGTCGTCCTCGGTTTCTTTCACTTCATCCGCCAACCGAACGCCCAACAACCAATTATAAACAAACATTTCGTCGGTCAATCCAAAGACTAAACGCCCGGTATATTTATAACGCAAAAAGCACATTAAACAAGTCATAACCGATTGATTGCGATAATACCGGATTTGCTCCGGGCTTAATTCCTTTTTCGGTTCCGGCAACGCTGTATATGCTTTGCCGATAACTTGGTTTTGTTTCCGGCAATATGCGTTCAATACCTTTGCGAAATAATCGGCGTTGAATTGTTGGTAATGTTTCCGTTCGGCGTTGCCGTCCCTATCCTTTGGCAAATAGTCGTCTAATTCCCCGGTAATCAGCAATTCAAACGCTAATTTAACCTCCGATAATGTTAATTGCGAATAATAGCGTTTGAGCAAATCCAACAACCGGGTACAAATATACGTCCAATCGTCCCGGTTTTCCGTGGGAATGATAAACCCCACGTCCATTGCGATAAACCGGAACATTTGCCCGGTTTTGGCAATCAACGTTTCGTCGTCAATCTCGGCAATCTGTTTTTTTGTGGACGCCACGAAAATATATTTTTCGACCGGGGTTAATGCTTTGGCAACCTCCGGTAACTCAACCATCGCCCGGCGAACGTCAATTGCTTTTGCCGTTCCGCTATAAAGCAAAACGGCGGCGGATTGTCGTTTTTCGGGCAACGTTTGTGGCAATCTGTTTGTCTTTTCGGGTAATGCTTCCATTGTTAATAATCATCTTTCAAATACTCAATAGCCCCGGCAACGTTCAATCTTTGCGTTGGGGCTTTGTATTCGGGTTTCAAATGCAACTTTTTCTTTTCGATGTCCCCCCGTATGAAATTGCGGACGGTCGCCAACCAACCGTTTTTAGTGCGCTTCATATTCTTTTGGTCGCTCCAATCGCTAACCGAATGAAAGTAATAAACCAAATCGACCTTTTCAAATTCCGGTGTCGCAAACTTACTTTCAAACTCTGAATAATCCACGCCAACGCCGTTTTCAAATTTAACCATTTTGTAAACGTCGGAATTACGGAATAACGTTTTTTTCTCCTTTGGTTCCTCAACCTTTTGTTCTTCCGGGAATAATTCCCCGACAACATTGTTGTTGGGGGTATTCTCATTATCATTTATTGTATTATCTATATTATTACTATTATACCCTAAACTTTCGTTTATGGGTACCCCTAAACTTTCGTTTATGGGGGGCATCAACTTTTGTTTAGGGGTATCAACTCCGGTTAATATCCTTGCTGCCTTTTCGGTAAATGTTAGTAACTCGTAATTTTCACCAAAACAATACAGAGTTTTGTTATACAATTCGCAATTAGGATGTTTTTGTAAAATTCCGGCTTTAATCAAATTATCAATACGCTTTATCATGCCTTGACTTGTCTTTATATTCAATAACGGCATTGCTTCCAATATTAACTTGTGGGAAATCCAAAAATATATTCCCTCCGGGGTGTGCATCTTAACGCAACTTGCACAATTGGCGAAATCTTTTATAAAATCAAAAATAGCCAAATCTATTAAATCTAAATCTAAACCGCTATTAACGGCGGCATATTGGTTTATTAATATCGAGTATTTCATAATATTGATATTTTATAAACATCCGGTTCTGCTACGGGCTGAACTGATTTTATTAATAATCCTTTTTCGCATAACCATTTAAGGCAATCAATTACAGTGCTTTTGTTTATCCCTAAACATTTGGATAAATACAAAATACCCTTTGAATACTCGCCATATCTAACACAATAGGCGTGTATCATTGCATACAACATTAACTTATTACCTTTCAAATGCAATTCGTTAATCCATTTGTTTTTTATAATAAAATCCATAATTAAAATATAAAAGCCCGCAATCCGGGCTACCACACACCGGAAAACGGGCTTTGCGCTAAATAAATTAGCAATACTTTGCAAACGGTGGTAGTCGTTTGTTTTATCGACGCAAATATAGCATTTTTTATTCATTATCCAATTGCTTTGCAGGTTCCCACGCTTTGCGCACTTTCAAAACATTATCCGCACTTTCATTAGGAACCAATGAGACAACAGGAAAGCGGGAACGGTCTCCCGGCTTTTGAGTTGTGGCAAATTGTACGTTCAAATCAAAGATAATGCCTTTGCAAAATCCCCGTTCCGCTAACATACCGTCGAACGTTTCCCGTATTTGCGGGATTGTGGACGCCGTTCCCTTTGTGGCAAATTGCCAAACCCCGGCAACGCCACGAACCAAAGGGACAATAAAGTTTAGCGTTAATGTAACCTCCCAACCGTCGCAATCGGGTTGGCGGCTCTTTTTGTTCGGGTAACGCTTCGTTATTGACTGCATTAAATTTGGGTATTTTTCCGTTGTCAACGTTTCGTATTTTTTTCCGTCCCATACTTGGAACGTGTCGCCATCGCCCGCCGCAATCAATCGCCCGTCGTCGTCCCGGTATTCGTAACGCTCGTTACATACTTTTGCCGGGTCGTCGTCCGGGAAAACAATTTGTATTGTTTGCGGCTTTTCGCCGTATGCCTGTGTAAATAACCCGGCATACTTTCCCGTTGGTATGAAGTAATCAACACTTTGCGGATAACCGTTTGCGTTTTTCATACCGATTTTTATTTGACCGACACGGGGCAATATCAAACGGGATTGTTGCGCCTCCGGTCGCTTTATTCTGCCTTTCATAACTCTTTATAAAATATTACTGCAATAAACCATTCTTGTGCAAAATAATTTTGTTCAACTGCTTTTATATCCATTTGGATAACCTCAATATCCGTTCTATTAACGAATTGTTCCAATTCGGACGAACTCGTAATTATTTTAATCTTTTTCATATCTCAAATTTCGGGGTCGTCGTTCAACATCTTTTTCCTACTCTCGTTTTTGGGCTTTTTAGGCTCGTTTGCGGGCTTTACTTTCTTTTCCGTGGTATTACCCCGCTTTGCGGTCGTTTTGTCCGTGGTGGCTTTCTTTTCCGCCTCCTTTGCCTTTTTGGGCGCACGTTTAACAATGGTTGTTTTCTTTAGTTCCTTTTCCAATTCTGTTTTTTGTTTTAATCCTTTTTCAATCGCATACGCTTTCATTCTCAATTCAAATGCTCGTAATTCATCACCTTGCAATTTTTCCGCCTCTGAATGTACATCAATATCAGACCACATTTGCATTTCCGAAAAACTTTGAAATGCTCCTTTTACTTTTACATACCCATCAGAACATTTATAAATGTTTGTTGCTATACTATACCAACGGTGTTGGTCTAAATCTAATCCCTCATCAATCAAATTAACGCCGTATGTTTGTGCAATATCTGTGGTATGATACAAAGAATAATTATCATCAGCATTGTTAATTTTATCTATAAAAATTTCACAACTGATTGTTTTTATATTCGTACCATCTGCCTTGACTTTCTCGGCGGCGTCCGTGTTTTCGTCCGGGGTCGCCTCCTTTGGGGCTTTCGTTTTAATCAATTCCGCCAACGATAAGGATATTACGTTTTGCGTTAAATCCGGGGCATTGTCTAACAATACCATACCATTAACCGACGTAAACGTATTATCTTTCTTTTCGTCCTCAATCGCTGCAATCTCTAACAGATACGGGATTTTCCGTATATTGGGGCTATCCGTTTGTTCTTTCAGATTATACGACGGACGTTTGCGCCAATCTTTCGGGCTGAAATTGAAAATACGAGTAACGGGGAATTGCTCAAAATTAACGTTCCACATATCCCGGTACATTCCTAATTGTATTTCGCTTTCCTCGTAAAAGCCTTTGCGCCCGCTTTTGAAATCGACAATTGCGTTAATACGTTCGTCGCCGCCAATCTTCGATAACATGGTACACGGGCAATCAATCATTCCGGCATACTTGTAATACGGATGCACCAACGCAATTTCAACCGCCAACGGGCGTACATCATAATCCAATACGAATTGAGCAAACGCCAATACGTCCTTTTTTAAGTCGTCGGCGTAATAAATAAAGTCGTCCGGCAATCGGTAAACCTCAATATATTCTTTTAATTTGCCTTTCAATCCGTCCAAATCATAAGTCCGGTTAATTAATAATTCCTCAAATGCGGCGTGCATAAATGTACCATACGCCGCCCGTTCGCCTTTGTATCGTTCCGCTTCCTCAATTCCTTTGCTTGCAATCCATTGTATCAAGTGCGGAGCTTTGGGTAACGTTTGGGACAATATCGTTGTAACCGACGGGAAAAACTCCGGGTTTCCGTTGTCGTCGTATCGGTAATAATAACGGTGTCCCTTGCTATTCAATTGCCAAACCTTGTACGGGGGTTCAATCAACGTTTTTTCATCAAAAAACATTGCCGTCATTTCCTCAACCGTCATGCCCGGCAATATCTCAAATATTCCGGTTGGTTGCTCAACCTCGACCGCTTCAAACGGGGGGATTATTTGTTGTTCCTCGGTAATTTCCGGGAATTGGTCGGCGGGAACGGCTCCCAAATTTTCGACTGTCTTTTGTACCGGGTTTTCCGGTTTCTTTTTGTTCGCTCTCATTTTCTACTCTTTTTTAATTCTGAAAATCCACATAATACCATTACGGCACACATACCCGCAAACATCAATTGCCACGGGTTCCACAATGCGCCAATCAGACAAACAACGCCCAACGTTCCAAACGTCGCAATAATGGCTTTCGCTTGGAACCTATCGGAAAACATAACGTCCGCCATGCGTTCAAACCATTGTAACCCGTTATTCTTCATATCCAAACAAATAATTAGGGGTGCAATTACACATTTCGCAAATGATAACAACCCATTCCGGGCGTATCTGTTTGGTCGTACCGTTACACAAATTAGTCATATTAACTTGTTGTGCGCTTTCGGTGCGTCCCTCCCATAAACGGGCGGCAACTTCTTTTTTATAGACCTTAACCCCGGCGGTTTGCGCCCGTGCGATTGCCTCGTTTACTCTTAATTTCGTCATTTCTGCCATTTCTTTAGTCTTTTATTGTTAATAACTCGGTTCGTTGCTCTCTTTGTGTCCGCAATGCGTACACGTTTTTTCCTCCCAAATTGCGGTATATTCCGGCGGGGTTAAATATCCATCGCCTCCGGTCTGTTTATATTCCCCGTCGGTAACTTCCATTTCGCCGCCGCACTCCGGGCAATCTTCATTACCCATTAAATCCAAATCCGGGACAATGTGATATACCCGTTTCAGATACACGTCCAACGCCTCGGAAATCGCCGCATAACAATTGGCGGTTTGTTCCTCGGTTACATCTTCGTTTATTGCATCGAAAACGGAAACGCCCCAATTGTCCGGGTCGTCCTCAATAACTTTGTTTTTGAGTAATTCCGAAACGACAATTTCGGAAACTTGTTTGGCTGTTTTCCCGCTATCGGTCGCCAATTTTTTTAATAAATCGCTCTCTTTTATTCTCATATCTTTGCCGGGTACTCCCCCGGTGGGTTTTTGTTTCTGCAAAAGTATAAATAATATTTGTATTACCAAAAATAAAACCTTTGAATATTTTATTTGTTCACGTTGGACGCTTGTAATACAGATAAAAAGCACTAATTTTGTTGCACCGCATAACCTTACAACATCGCTCTCGGTTACTGCGTACCAACCCCCGGCGTTACTTCATTGCGTCGGGGGTTCTCTTTTATCCCTTTGTAAATCCCTTAAATGCTACATGATAAACGTCGTATTGTTTCCCGGTAACATAAAACTCAATCATACGTTCCGGGTTCCCGGTGTCGTTTATCGCAATGGTTGGGTATGGTTCCCCCGGCAATTGGTTATAATCGCTTTCAATATCCCGCAATCCCTCCGGGAACTCCGAACGGTCGGCGGAAAAATACCGGGTTAAACTTTCTTTTATCCGGTTCAATATTTCGTCCCCGTTTGGCTCAAAATACGCTTTTATCTTTTCTTGTTTTCTTAATGCAAATCGCATAGGTATTTGTTTTAATAGGTTCTTAATTCCCCGTCCATCGGTAACGGTGCGCCCGGTAAACCAACCAGAATACGGGTATAATGTAACCGGGGAACCCCGGAAAGTAAACTGTAAGGTCGTGGCGTTGACCTCCGTAACCGGATAGCCCAACGCCTCCAACCGGGTACGGGCGTAATCGACCCGCCCCGGCTGCAATTCTTGTTGTCGCTCTCTGTTACGGCTCATTGTTCGCCCTCCGTAATTACTTTGCAATACTTATAATATTGGTCGTGTCGGCTCTCAACTCGGCACATCAACCCAATATCGTTGCCATCTAATAATAGGCTCAACACATCGCCGGGATTGTGCCGGGTATAAAGCAAAAATAACCCGCCGTTTGCATTTTGGATTATCTTATACATTTCTTGACTTAATCGGTAACGCTTTGTTTTATTCATCGCTCTAAATGATTATGCCGGGGGATTGCGCCCCCGGCTTGGTTATTATTGCAAATACGCAATTGCGTTTAATCTCTCTTTTTCCTTTGTCGCATATTCAACGTTTCGGGCAATCCATTGTTCGGCGGGGTTTTCGGCTATCCATGTACTCCGATAATCCGGCGTAAAGTATGCGATTTGTTTTTTATACGCCTTTTCCGGGTTTGCCAATATTTCCGTCGCACGGCTCAACCGTTTGCCGTGGTCGCCTTTGCCGATTAAATCCAAACGACCGAAATAAAACGACCCGTCGGCGGTACACGCCACATATTCACGGGCGGACGTTCTTTTTGATACAATCGCCTTACTATCGGCGTCAATAACTTGGTACTCGTATTTCTTTCCCTTTACTTTCTTAACTAAAATGTACTTTGCCATTGTCTTTGTTCTTTTCTTTTCCATGATTGAAAATTTATATTGTTCCGGGGAAAACGCCCCGTCGTTGTTTACTGATAATAGAAAGTGATTTTAACGCCTCGGCGCAATTTGCAAACCTCTTTGTCGCCGTAACAATTGAAAGCACGTTTTAACAAGCGATTGACTAACTTAATGTCGCCGACAATCTTTATTAAACCGGACATACCAACCAACATATTAACCTTTTTGCCGTTTACAATTCCGTTTACCTTGATTTTGAAATTGCGGTTAATCTCTTTTGTTGTGTAATCTAATCCGTTATAAATGCTTTGAGTATTCATATTGTTTCGCTATCTATTTTCCGGGAAAACGCCCGGTCGTTCTTGTTTGATGATGCAAATATACAACCTTTATTTTAATTACCAAAGGTTTTATCTTTTATTTTTGGCTTAAACTGTAAAAAGTTTTGTTTTTTGGTTCCAAAGAAGTTATTTTCTTGGAATTTTCGATTTAAGTGGCTTTTGCAAGCGGGACGGGTAAATTATCCACTTTGAAATAAAATGCTCGGAAACGGGCTAAAAATGGCTCAATAGAAAAAGGGGTTGCAACGACTTGTTACAACCCCCGGTTTATTACTTTTCTATGGTTACGAACTCAACCCCCAATATTCGGGTTGCCGGGTTCTTGCTTACAACGTCAATTTCCCGGTTCTTTATCTTCTTTGTTTTCCAAAGGAACCCCCAAAAGCGTTTATATTGCACCGTTTCCGCTATTAACAGACTATCCCGGTTTATATGCGTCCCGGTAAATACCCCAGCGGGCGTTGTGCATCCGTGCAACTCAAACCACGGTTCCACAATGTCAATACAACGTAATACGGTCGTAACCGTGTCGCCGGGCAAATATACAATACTATCCCGGACGTTCGCCCGTAATTCGTTTATCGTTTCCATTTGTGCCGTCGTAACCCTTTGCAAATCCCGGTTTTTTGTCTGCAACGATTTGATTAACGCCGCATCGTCCGCCCGGTACTTCTTATATTCGTATAATTTCAACTCCAAATTACCCACCTTTGCGGCGTTCAAACTATCTTTTGTTTGATACGTGCGGACGTCCTGCAACAACGTTTCGGTATTGTTCCGGTATTTATCCCGTTCGGCGGTCAATCGCTTAATACGGCTTTGTTGTACCCAAAAGGCGGCGGCAACCGCCATAATGATTGCCGCCCAAATCAAATACTTTTTCATAACGTCAATACCCTTTTAATTGCGGCAACGTGCATATTGGCGATACGTTCCCGCCCGTTGTCGCTCATTATGAAACGGCAATCTTTTTCGGTATCCATGAAAAAGTTTTCCGTAAGGATTGCCGGACACGTTGTTTTTGTCAGTATGGCAAAATTTGCCTCTTTGTCCGGGTCGCCGTCCGAATAGTCGGAACGCATACGCCAACCGTCCGGCACAAATTCCCGTCCCGCTTCCTCAAAAAATACGGTTGCGATTGCATCGGACGGGGTTTGCCCCAACGACGTGTAAACCTCCCAACCTGTGCCGCCCCCGGCGTTGGCGTGTATGCTCAAAACATACGCTTTGCCGTTGAACTCTTTTGCATACTCATTGGCACGCCTCGCACGTTCCGTCAATGATATGTCGGTTTCCTCCGGCACTAATACCCGGTATGGTATTCCGTCCGCTTCCAATTTCTCGGCAATGCGGCGCACAATGTCCCGGTTAAATTCCCATTCAAACAGTTGCGACCCGTCCGACCAAACCGGGGAACGTTTCCCGGCGGTTTCTTTTCCGTGTCCGTTGTCTAACAAAACAATTGGTTTCATTCTTTTACCTCCTTTTCTTTATCCGGTATGTCCTCAATACATCGTTCGACCTCCGGGCGGTTAAATAACTTAAATACATTTATTTTCTTGTTTATTCCTTTCACTTCAAAGTAATTATTAAAGCAACTTGAAATTTCGATACCGTAAACAATTAACAGTAACAACCCGGATAATACCGGTATCCCTAATATTGTACCGAATGTTTGACCAAACAACCCCGCCAACGTTACCCAACAAATATAATCGACTAATTTGTTTATTGCCCGCCTCCATTTGCGGGACGTGCGGATTGGCTCCCCTCGTTTCTTTGCGGCGGCAACCCCGAAACGACTATCGACAAAGATTAACACAATAGCCAAAAGCAAAAAGGGGATAAGGCTATTATAAAAGTCCAACAACGGTGCAACAACCGCCGTGGTCGTTCCGTTGATAATGTTACGTTCTTGCATACTTACTACAATGGTTAATGCCGGGGGATTGCGCCCCCGGCTTGTTACTAATCTATCAAATCAACCTCAACTTTTGCAATCTGTAATGTTTTAGACAAACATTTTACGGCAATGTTGGTTCCGTTGAAATAATCTGTATCAAATACAAATTCATTCCAATACGTCCCAACCTCTGCCGTTGCACAAACTACGGTTCCGCCAATGGATACCGCCATTTTCGCACAATCGTATGTTCCTTGCTTGATTGCTGATTGCGCAAATTTGGCGTCCGTATCGACGTACAACGGGAAATAACGTGCAACAACTCGGATTTGCATTTTGCTATAACGATACGGCGACGTATTTAACAAGTTGCTTTTAATCGTTTGCGTCAATTGGTCGCCCTCGCTAATTTCTCGAACGGTCGTAACCCCGTTGGGTAATGCTTCCGGCGAACTATTAACCGGGTTTAATACCGGGGTATATTTCGGAACGCTTGCGATATTATCCCATGCCGTACCGTCGTCCAATAACGTATCGGTCAACAACGACGTACCATATTTGCGGGCAATAAATGGCATACCGTGGGCGTTTTTCTTCCGGCTTCCGGTCGTTTCAAACGATATGTCCGAAATCGCAATATTGGAACCCTCCAATAAAATTGCCATTTTGTCGAAATCCATTGCGTAAGACAAATACGTCGACAAATCAGTTATGCCGTCCCCGCTTAACTGTATTTCGTCCCATTCGCCCAACGGTTGACGGAAACGTTGCATATAATCCGCCGTTGGGTAATCGTAAGAACCTTGTAAGGTAACGCCGGATACGTTGGTTGTCGGGTTATCCGTTCCGCTTGTTATTTTTCCCGTCGATAACGTGGTTGTAACAACAATACCATTTACAACCCCCTCGACGGTATATGTACCCAACAACGTATCACTAAATACGCCGCCCGTTACGGTAAATGTTGAACCCGGCGTTAAAAGGTTCGCCCCGGCTGTTACGCCAAACGCAATATATCGTTTATCCGGCAATGGATTTGCTAACGACAAATTACGCTTAACATACGCTTTCGTAACCCCGGTTGCACTCAACAACATTTTTAACGTACTTATTGAATTGCGGTCAAACGGTACAATACATTCAATCAACGCATAATTCCCGAACGCCACGGATTGCGATTTGTTTTGCAAATACTGATATTCATTATATGCGCTCGTATATGCGCCGCCCTGATTAAGTCGGTCAAAATATTGTTCGGTTGCCGTCGTCAGAACCGCCGCCCCGTTTTCAATCTCAACATAACGTTCCGCACGGCTTATATTGTCCGTGAATACCATATTTTGTTTGTCGGACGTATCAACTGCCGGACGTACTCGGAATAACTTAATACCACGGTCGGGACGGGGTAACGTATCCAAATATTGTTTCATTCCATACGTCCACATCCAATACGTGCGGGTTGCCGGGTGCGAATTAGACCAAAACGGGGGGAATACAGAACGGAACAAAGCGGTTGCGATACGTCCCCATTTCATAAACATATATCCCCGTTCGTTTGCCAACCTCGACAATCCGTAATAATAGTTGTTGTAATCGTGTTCGGTTCCCAATATCGGTGTTGCTCCCATTGCCTCGATTGCCTCGGCTAATTTCTTGAAATTCTCAAAATACGTGTCCGTACTTGCGGCGAATAATGCGCCGTCGTTATCTTGCATTGCGATAACGCCAAATGTCAATCCCCAATTTTGAACCGGAACGACGCCCAACCATGTTTCGTTGCGGTTGATACGTGCCAAACATTCCAACGCATCGTCGCCCGAATGTCCGAAATTGTAAAACAGATAATCGCTAAACATTGAAAGGTTATCCAATGCGTGTTTACCTTTCATACAATACCCGTTCAAAAACGAATTTGAGAAAAACCCGATTTTCCCGGCATTGGCAATGTTGATTTTTTCAACAATACTAATATTTTCTAATGCCGTAACCCTATTATCCAACGCCTCAATTTGGGCGGGTAACGCTTCATACGAATACGGTATCAAATCCGGGTTGATACTTTGTTTTTCTTTATACGGTTCGTATTGCGTCGTTACGTTACCTTTTTCCGCCTGTATCGTGTCGTAATCATATTTGACGTAATTAAAACGTACTGTAAATTGCAAATAAACCGCATCGTCCGGGGCTTGCAACAAAACGGTTCCGTACATACTACTGCCAACCTCGTAAATCGGATAAGGTAAACCCGTTGCCGGATTAATCGGCTTAATAGGCGTTGTTTTATCGGCGGCAACAAAACGGGCGCAACATGTCGCAATTGACGCCGTGTTGTTGGGGTCTTTTGCTCTATACAATGCGTATGTTTTACCCGCTTCAATAGGAATTAACGCCGAAATTGACGCATTTGCGTCTCTATTTAATATTCCGGTCGTGCTTCCAATATAGTATCCGTCAATTATCGCATCCTTATTGAAAAGGTTTTTGCCAACGTCAGTTATAAACAATCCGGCGTTTTGTACATATCCGGGCAATTCCCAATACGTTACAAATGGTTGTGCCGCATTTCCGATATTTACCATTATTTGCGAATAGTTTTGCAAATCCGTTGCCGTCGGTGCGGTACTTTTAATATGGATATTAAACCAAATTTCGTTTGCACCCTCCGGGACGGTAACGGTAAACGTTGCATTACCAACTTCGACAATGCCGCTAATAAATACGCCGTCTTTTGCAAAGGCAACCGCATTATCACTTTTAACGTAACCCATATTGGAAAATGTGTACGTTTCGCCAACTGTTACCGGGATACATCCGCAAAAATAGTTGGCATTTGTGCCGATACCGACTACTGTGCTACTTCCATACGAAACAAATCTACCATATTTAACCATTACCGGAAAGTTGAACAATTGTGCCTCATTTCGCACAATTAAACCGTCGTACTTTCTCAACAAATTGTCAATAATTGGGCTTTCTGCCAACAAATACGGCTTTAATTGTACGTGGTTGTAATCAACATAACCGGATACGGTAACGGGGGTTTTGTATATTGCCGTTTGCTTGTTTATATTCGGGTTCCATGTTGACGTCGTTGCCAACCAACAAATCCCCAACGTATATGTATTCTCATTGGTCGTAAACTTTGATAAACTCGATACTTTGCCAATCGCAACGCCGTTTTTATCGTACTGCCAAATCGAATACAAATGGACGCCCGCACTGGGTCTGTAAACTTGGTATTCCGTATTTGGGTCAACCTTGACGTTCATAGCAATTGCCGAACCATTCCACGCCTGATTTGTCGTGTGAATTGTGCCGTCTGTGTCATCCAGATAATAACCATTTTGGAACAATGCGTTATTAAAATAATTAATCCGGTCAATAATTGCGTCGCTATCGACTTTAACGTTATTAAGGTCAATAATTGCGTCGGTACTTGGGATACTGATTGCAACCGCCGACCAAACATTGTTAGCGTCGTTTTTGATTGTGTACGCTTTTCCCCGTTCCAAAACCAACCCGCCAAAATTGACGTATTCGCCGGGTGTTGCGGAAATATAAAATACATTCCCGTCCGGGGTTCCGGGATTGGTTTTTGGCGTCGCGACTCCAATGTATGTTGCATTTGCACCCACGTTGCTTATTATTGATAACAACGTGTTTTGGAGCAATTGCCCCGTAATTTCATTGTTTCCATTCTGTTTAACAACATTGGAAACGGCGGCTTTTAATTCATTGTAATTTGCCATAAGATAAAAATATTATAGGTTATTGAAATCGTCGTTGAAATCATTATTAAAATCCCCACGGTTTCCCGGCACATATCCCCGCCCTATTTTCTTTATTACCGTGTTAGTGTCAAATTCTGCCTCAACGCTTGCTAAATCTCCCTGCGTTTGCCATTTTGGGGTAATCAAAAAGGTATCGCAATTATACGATATACCGTTGGACGTAACAACGGCGTGGTCGGATAATCGTATTATACGCATTGCATCGCATAAAAATTCGGGGGCTAAAAAAACAAACTTATACGTTTTTTCGCTCAATTGCTTTTCCGGGAAAAAAAACCCGTCCCGGTTTTCGCCGTCCTCTTCAAACTGATATTCCGGTTTACCCAATTCCGCACAAAGATACACGACGTTTTTATATTGGTCGCTATATTGGACGTGCCCCCCCTCATAGTATAAATTTTCATCATCCCACCATTGTACACGCAAATAACCGTCCATACCTCCGGCGACAACGGTAAACATTTCGCTATAATAATAGCGACCGTTAACCATAAGGCGGATATAATAGATACCTTGTTGCATCGTAATTCCTAACGGCAATTGCCCCGGATAATATACAATGTTGTATCCCCTCGACGGAAAAGGCAATACACGTAATCCGGTTGACGTCATGGCGGTTAATATATCGGTTATAACCTTTCCGTCTTTATCGTACAAAACCGCCCCTGTAATTGTCGGGGCGGCGTTATAATCGACCACGAATTGAAACGGCAATATAAACCCGGCTTGCGAAAACAACGGATATATATTCCCATACGCATACGATTTGCGGGCGTTCTGATACTTTATATCTGAATACCACGGTAAAGGGCTTAAATTGTTATTCTGTATCATACTTTAATGTTGTTTTTGCTGAACGTGAACACAAATTTATACTCATTTTATCAATTTCCCCGTTCCCAATGTAGGTTTTAACTAATTCCAACGGGTTGGGGTCGTCATATACAGGGAAAGTAAGTGTTTGTTTTTTCTTTCGCTCAATGCCACGGGCGTAAACCTCGGAACCGTTTATTGATACACGACGGGCGGGTAAATCATATAACCAATACGAGGATTGCAGATTGATAAACGCCAAATATCCGTTTTGCAAAAAGTATTCGACCCCGTTAATAGTTTGGCGGATAAATGGTAATATCCATTGCGACCCGGATGTTGGCGGAACGGCGGCAAACAAGGCGAACCCGTCCGAACTCATATTGCCGGGATTTAACAACATCATATCAATATCGGACGTAAAGTTTGATATATTAATTTCCTCAACCTTTCCGGGCGTTACATACTTGCTTATTACTTGTATCGGCAATCCCTCAAAAGCCGCCGTAACGTCGTCCATCCATTCAAATTGATAACGTTCCGGCAAATCGACCTTATCAAACGAATATTCCGACGTGTTGAACGCCCACGGTTTCCCGTTACGCAAATTCAATTCTTTTGTCAAATCGTGGCTTAATATAGCCCCCCCGGAATAGGAACCGCCATTGCGGAAATATTGGATATGCTCAATTTTAAATTTGTTATCCTCAATAAACCAATAACATTTGAAACAATCCCGTAACATATTGGTAAATTGTTGTAAGGTCGTCGGGGCTTTTTGTGCGGGTTGCTGATATTCCCCGTTTATAATATTTGTTTTCTGCGATACAAGCAAACGGAAATTCAACCCGGATATTGGGTTGTTACCGCTGTATAAAAATTGGCTGTATTCCGCCGTGGCTGCGTGGGTAATACCCGGCGCAATTTGATTGAGCAAAACAGATATACAAGACGCAACCGGGAACGCATCCCGCAAAGTATATTCTTTTCTCGCTTTTTCCTCTAACAACCAATCCATCAAATAAAACCCAAACCACAACGACGCATAACGCCACGTTGACCGGGCGATTGGATAATATGTTTGTCCGTAAATAGAATAAGGCGGCGCAAAATACTTTCCGTTGTCTGCTAATCCCCACTCGGTCGGCGTATCTGAAAAGTCGTTAGATATAAACGCCACGTCAATTGCGTAACCGATTGCCCGGCGGTAATTTCTATTATTATCTACAATGTCCTCGGACGGCAACGGGTATGTATCTAAATCGCCGATTTTCTCCACATCAACCAAATATCGGGCGTATATATTATAACTTTTCATATCGGCGTGCATCGTACCCGTTGCGCCGGAACCCTTGACGGCGGTTAAATCGAACTCCAACGTATCAAAAGGTTCTTGCGTTGCTTTGGCATAACGAAACATTACCGTATCATCAGAACGTTTGCGTATTTCAACTATCGCAATTCCAAAGGGTGTGCCGTTTGTCGTTTGTTGTGAAATAAAGATATAATAATTAACATTCAATTCCGGGTATAAATTTCCCGTAAATGTTCCCGGCGTTGCCCCTGTCGCCATTCGTCCGGTATAAAGCCCAGATATTACCGCCGGGGAACCGTGCGACGTAATTTGTATTTCTTTCAAAATATTACACAATGCAAAATGATACGTCCGAACTAATGCGTTTTGGTCGGTCGTGGCGTTTGCGTCTTGCTCCCAATTCGTACCGCCCAAAAAACACGAAACAATACTATCGCCCGGAACATATATTTGAATAAGCGGGCGTTTGTTTATGGTTATACGTTGGATTGACGGGGCTAATGTTATCAAATTATATTCCTTTTCCAATCCTGCCAAAACTTCGTTATAATCGTCTATTGTGTCGGGTTGTACGGTAACTTTTTTGTCATAATCGACAAATGTACAATCCGTTTTCATAAACTTGCCGGAAAAATAGGGAACCCACGTTTTACCGCCGTCGTTGCTTTTATCTATCCCGTACAAAAATTCATAATCAAACGGACGGGTATTTATAAAATCGTAATCGTCCCGGATAAATGATATTTTCCCGGATAACTTGGCACGATAAAACCGTTGGTTTGTTTCTAATTCGTACTCCTTTGCCAAATCGTCCTTATATATCGGGTTGGCTTTACGTCCGTAAATCAAATTTTGTGCCGTTGCGGTTCCTAACCGGGCAAATACCGTTCCGGCGTTATAACTTGTTTTATAAACGACAAATCGCAAATAATACGCATTATTAGGAATATCAACCGAACCCGTTGTTACTCCAATAAAACTACTTATAAACTTTTTATCGCTATCATAAAATGCCCCACGGTCAACCCCCGCATTAATCAACAAAACACGGGGGTAAACATTGCTAACAGAAACATAGGTACTATAATAACGGTTTTGCACCGCATCCCCGGACGTAATCAAAGCCCCCGTATTAGTGTTTATAATTCCGGTTTTAAAAAACACATCGGCAAAAGAATGTCTATAAATTGGGTTCATATCATTTTTTAATTTTACGTGTCAAATTCTTGTAAACCTCAATAACATTGCCGTTACCATCGACGTAACGACGGCGGCGGTTTTGCTCTTTAATTTCCCTCACATCGTCTTTCAAATCCCGTAAATCCGGGGCGTTGTTTTGTTGAACCGTTACATTAACGCCGTCGGTATTGTAGGCATTAAGGTACTTTTGGGGGAATGTTCCCCGGTTCAAACTATTTATTACGTCCGGGATTAAACGACGGAAACGGCGGGAATTTCGTTTATTGATAACGGCGAAAAATTCCCCGCCCTCGGCACGCCTCCGGGTTCCGTCCGGTTTTGTTCCTAAATCCACATCGTCCCCGGATTGGTGGGAACCGCCCGCCAATAATTCAACGGTTCCGTCGCCGTAACTTTCCGAACCCCCGGCGTTGGCTGATTTGGATAATTGGGCGGCTTTAATTTTGGCGGCGGCAAAGGAACCCCACATTACCGCAATAGCCGGGATTGCAAACGGGAACCCCAATTGCGACCAAATCAAAGCGGATGCCGTTACAAGGTTTCCGATTTGTTGGATTGTTTGGATTGCTTGTTGTGCCTTTTGCGCCTTTTGTTGCTCCTTTAGGGCTTTTTCTTGGTTCTTTTTGGCTTGGTCTAACTCCTTTTGCGCCATTGCAACGTTATTGGCGTAACCGTTCGCCCGTGCCTCTAATTCCGCATCTAATCGGCGTTGGCTTGCGTCAACCTCTTTGTCGGCGGCGGAAACGGCGGCGTCGGCGGCTTGTACCTTTGCATCCAAAAAACTATTTAATTGCTCAATGGCAAAGTTTACCGACGTACTTATTGCCTCTTTTTGGTCGTCGTCCAAATTCAGCCCAAACAACCCGTATATGTCGTTACCCCGTTCGTCGCCTTTGCTTTTCTCAATTTCTTGGTCGATTTTCGCAATGGTATTTTCGATTGTTTTAACCTCGGCATCCGTCATTTTAACCCCGGCGGCTTTGTTCAACTCTAAAATCTTTTGCAACCGTGCCTTTTCTTGTGCCAAACGGAACCGGGTTTTGCGTTCCTCTGAATTGCGGATTAAATCAAACTCGGACGCCTCCAACGCTTGCGTTTGGTCGAATAGCATTAACGCCCGTTGTTGGTTTAACTCGGTCGTTTGCTTCAATACCTCGGCATCATATTTGGCGTTAATATCCGCCTCGGATTGGCGCACGTCCTCGGCTAATTGCCTATTTTGTGCCAATTCGATTGCCCGTTGTTGCTGTAACAACTGAATACGCAAATTTATTTCCTCCTGTGAACCCTCACGGGCGGCGTCTAATTGTAATTGCGTCCGGTCGGCGGCGGCTTGCATTTGGTCTATTGTAATTTGGTCATTCAATTCGCCCAAACTTTTTGCGTATTGTTGTTGCAAAAGTAATTGTTGATTAAGCAATTCGGCAACCTGCGTTTCAGTTAATCCCCGCTCGGTTTCTAACCGGGTGTTAATGTCCTGTATTTGTCTTTCATACTCAACCCGCAATTGTTCCCGTTGCTTTTCCGCACCCTCTGCCATTAATGCAATTTGGGCGTCCTGTGTTGCCCGTTGTGCGGACAATTCCGCCGCCCGTTGTTGGTTGGCAATATCTACCATATCAACCGCCAATTGTTCCCGTAATAAAACAATTTGGTCGTTCAACGCTTTGCGTGCCTTAACCGTTAAATTGGTTTCCGTCCTCAACTGCAATTGTATGTCGGCAATCGCACGGGAGTTGGCGGCTTGACGTTGCGCCCGTTGTTGGTCGAATGAATTTTTAATTAAGGCAATCCGGGCGTCCTCGGCTTTGCGCAATATATCCGTTTCCGCTTTGGCAGCGTTCCGGTTTTCGTTTGCTCTTTGGGCGGCTTGTATTTTCCTTTCGGCGTCCAAATCCGCCCCCTCGGTTTTCAGATTAACGGCAATGTCAACCGCTCGCCCGGTATTATCTATTTGACCCTGTACGGCGTCAATCGCTTCGTCAACCTTAACTTTATCAATTTTACCGTCTAAATCAACATCAATATAAACTTTCTTATCTCCACGGGCTTTGGCGTTATTGAGTTGTACCAACATATCGTTTAGTTGTTTCAACTTTGCCCGGTTTGCCTCCAAATCGTTTAATTCTTGACCGTAAAAACCAACGCTTTTATTATGTGCCTTTGTGCGCTCGGCTAATATTTCGTCCTCAATCTTTCGGGTTTCAGATAATGAAGCGTTGCGGGCTTTAGCAACGTTTAATTCCCGGTTCAATTGGGCGACACGTTCGTTGCTAACCCGGTTTATTTCGGTTGCCTCGGTTTCCAAATAATCCAACCAAACCTTTTGCGCCTCGTTAAGTTTTTGTTGGTTCTTTGCCGATTTATCAGTATTAGAGGCAAACAGGACCAAAGCCCCCACGACCGTAACCAATGCCAACGCCAAAAGAACATACGGATTTGCGGCGGCAATCAGATTAAAAGCCTTTTGCGCAATTGTAGCCGCCAATGTTGCCTTTGTTCCCTGCATGGTAACAAGGCGGTTATAAACTTGCGCTTTGCTCAACGCCGCCATTTGTAGTCGGGAAATACCTAACATAATTGCGGATTGTTTTTGTACGGCGTTTTGTATGGCTTGAACCCCGGTTGTAATGGCTATTGCTGCCTGTAATTTCTTTTGCGCTTCCTGCACTTCCTCGCTTTCAGACCCGAACAACTCCATTGCCCCGGTAAATGCAGCGAACCCACCGGACGCACCTGCCGCAAAACTCAACACGGCATCCAAATTGGACGTATCGGACGCCATCCGGGTAATCTCGGCGGTTGCATCCTTGACCGCATCCCGTAATATTGCGGTTTCTTTGCTCAATTGCTGATATTCGGCGGTTCCTTGTTTGCCCTCCAATCGTAACAATGCTAATTGTTTCGTTTGGTTCTCTATTTGGGTTGTCAAACCTTTTGCGGCATCGGAATAGTTACCCACGTTTAACGACGTTTTCCCGGTCGCTTCCTGCAACCGCTTCATTTCCTCGTAAATCGCTTTTGTTTCGGCAACCAATTTGCGCCCTTCCTCGGTTGCTTCCCGTTCCTCAACCGTCATGTTATTGAGGTATATTTTATTGATTGAGTATTGAGCGGACAAACGATTATATGAACCCTCGGCGGACTGATTTAACCGGGTCGTTAATTTGTTCAACTCGTTTGCCTCCTTTTGGGCTTGCTTCAATTCCGCCAATCGCTTTGCGTTCTCGCTTTCCGCAAATGCTAAATCCCGTGCCGCCCGTGTCAATTTGTCGGTATCGTTCGACGCCCCCCGGATTGTCTTACGTCCGTTTTCGGTTGCCCCGCTTACGCCCTCCAATGCAGCCTTAACCGTTATCGCCTCACTCTTTATATTTTTTAGAGTGTTCATATAGGCGTCGGAAAGTTGGTCTAACTGATTTATCAACTTTGTAATCGAATCGTCCGGGCTTACAAGGTCGCTATATTTTATAGGGTTGTTATTATCTGCCATACTTAACGTTATTTGCGGGCAATTTGCCCCGTATTAAATTATCTTTTCTTTTCCATGTAGTTAATCAACCAAAGAAAAACAACGCCGCAAATCGCCTTATTTGACGCCGTTTTTATTTTTGGTTGGTTTCAACAACTCCTTTATCCGCTCAAATGCGTTGTAATACTCCAATACGGTATATTTCTTTGGTTCCGGTACGTGCAAATGTTGCGATATGGTTAAACACATATTTTCAAACTGTTTATCGTACTGAATTTCCATGTTATCGGAACCGCTAAAAACAACCGGGCGATTATATAACAACAACATCGTCGTTATTTTATCAATTTCCGCCCGTTTGTCCTCTGTATCGCCGTTTATAATCGCATCCAACATTAACATTGTGCGGTTGCGCAATTCGTCGTAATACTCTTTAACCGTCGCATCGTCGAACAACCGGGGGAAATACATTTGCAATTCTTCATCTATTTTTTTTTTGACCGCTTCCATTTGGGCGGTCAACTCTTTAACGGGAACATCGCCGAACATATCGACGACCTTTTGCAACCCATCGTCGGATAAATCGTTGTACGGTTCCCCGTCGATTGATTTAACCAACACGGCAAACGCCAAATGCTTTGGGCTTATCCCGGTTTGGATGAAATACACGTTTTGCCGCATATTATCCAATTCGATTGCTGTCAATTCGGGGGTTTTGCTCCGGGCGTATCTTATCGCCTTTTCAATATGCGTGTCGAAATCCTGCAAATCGGAACCAATCCCGGCATCAACTAACAACATTTTGTTGTACTTATGAAATCGCAACATCGGCAATTCGTCGATAGCGTCGTATATCTCAACGGTTCGTTCTCCTATCTTAACGGTTTTCATAGCAAAAAACGGGTTATCATTGTTGAACAAAAGGGAACCAATAACAATGCCGGGTTCCCGGTGCATATAGCAAACAGGACGGACAAAACGACCCCCGCCCACCATGATAAGCAAAAGCCGCAATTGAACATCTTAACAAAAATGTCGTTGCCGTGGACTTGGACGTACTCAATAACGCCCCACTTTTTTAACAGGGTCAACAGGAACGCCGCCACGGTTGCCACGACCAAAACCCAAATAATGAAAGTTACCATATCGTTAAATGTTACAAGGTTGATTAACTGACAATACACCCTCAAAGCGAAAACCGCCGAACGGGTGCATTAAAAATTGATTATCTATTTCGTCCAACGTAAACCCACGGTACACGTTTTCCGCCAACTCATAAATCCGGTTTATTACAATCGTCCCGTCTTTCAGCCAAAAACCGCCATTTAGGACGGTCAATATTTCGTTCTTCAATGCCTCGGTATTCCGGTTGTTGAGTTGACCGGGGTAAACCTTGCGCAAATCGAACCAAACAATAAGGGAAAACGGGGCTTTAATCTCGCTTTGCTCTTTGGGAACCCAACCGACCGTTTGCGGGTCGTCTATCCAAAAGAACGAAAAATTGCCAATATTGGCATCCGGGGAAACGTCGATATAATCATTGTCGCCTCTCCATTCCGTCCCGCCCGCATATACGTTCGGGGTATAATAGCGTTTGCCCTGTATCACTTTGGCGATACGTTGCGCCCGCCCAAATGCGACGTCCAACCAATCGACGTTATCCATTAACCCGGTTTGTATGTTCCCCAAAACCCGGTCGATTAAAACCGGGTTGGGAATTATAGGGGTTGTTCTCTTATTCGTTGCCATATAATACGTTTTTTGCTTTCTTCATTAAGTCCGGGAATATATATTGCCAAATCAACGCCGCAATATTTTCGTCCGTCAATCCCAATATTTGCCGCCCGTACTTTTTTATTAAGTCCTCCGTTTTGAAATCCGACGCTTTTATTTCAAATTGTTTGTCGCCGACTTCCAAATAAAAACTACTTTCAAAATCGCCTTCGTCCCGTAATGTTACCCGGTTTGTCGGTTGTCCCTTTTCCTCCTTTATGGCTATCGTCAACGGCGAATACGGGGCGTAATCCATAATTTCCACGCCCAAACGGTTAATACCCTGTTCAAACAATTGTTCCTCGGCGTTCATATCAACAATATAGGCGTCATTGTCCCAAATAATTTGTTGAATGTATGCGCCGGACGATAACCCGTTGTTGAACGTGGCAACCCGATTGCGTAAATCCTGTATTGACTTTAACCCCGCCATAATCTTACGTTGTACGGTATTTTACACCGTGGTTATTACAAGTAAGGCAAATACGGTCGATACCCTGCGTATCCAACCGCAACGCCTCGTATGCTTTTTTTAGGTCATAACCCAAACCGCCAGGGCGACCCTCAACGTTGCCGTCCAACTCGTAAAGAATTTCCATCCGGCTTGCGTTTACTTGGTTCCGGTTTACCTTAACATCGGGGTTCATTGCCAACGTGCGCAACATGATTGCGGCGACCTGTCGTTGGATAACCGTTTGGAAAATCTGCCTTTCCTTAATGATAAAATCCGTTAGGTCGCAACCAACGGTTATTTCGCAATTCAACCCGTAATTCTGCGTATTGGTGTACATCGTCAACGCAATATCCCACAACTCCGGGTATTCGTCGAATGTTTCCGGGGCGTTCATCATAAACGGGGATACCTGTAAATACTTGGTTATTTCCCGCCAACGCTCCAAATCAACGTAACCCGTACACGTCCCGCACGGCTCCCGGCTCCAATCCTTTGTCATGTTAATTGCCTGCATCCCGGCGGGCAAATCGTTTTGGTTGTAACAAAGGAACCACGACCCCCCGGCGTTGTTCCCGGTACTGATATACGGCAAATAACAATCTTTCAACGGGAACCATTGAAAACCGCCGTTTGTCTGCGTAAAATTCAAATCAAACGTCTTTATCGGGTCAATTTGGGACGAATGGAAAAGATACATACGAACAACCCCGGTTGCGCCCGTCATTTGCAACCCGATTTGCTCGATTTTCATTGTTACGCCCATAGAACGAACCGGGACAATTTCAAACCCGACTAATTTATGATTATTCGGCAACGTCGCCCGGATACGTCCCGCACCGTCAAAGAACGTGCGCCGCTCCAACAGGTTCTTTGTTTCCTTATCCAATCCCTTTATTTGCGTGAATGTTTGTACCATTTGCGCAATACCGTTACGGGTCAACCGCTCCAAATAATCGGAAATGAAATTGTACGGTTGCCAATAGGGGTTGCCGTAATCGTCGTTGTAATCGTTGTTAAAATCGCTTTCGGTCGGTTCCTCGTTTTGGTTGTCCCGTGCCGCAATCCAAACTTTGTTGTTGTGGCGAACCTTTGCCCCGGCTTTGTATTCCCTTATCATATTCCAAACCGGATATTGAAAAACGAAATCATCCGGGACGATTGCCCGGACATTATCCAAAGTAACAAGGGGGTGCGCACCTTGAAACGTCAAACCGCTTTCCGTCTGCGTTAAATTGTCGTCTATCGCCTTTGCCGGGTCGTATGATTGCTCCCACCCGCACACATTTTTTAACGCTTCGCATATTTCATTTATTCTTATCATAAAAACGCCCATTTATAACCTCCAACACTATGAGAATAATAAAATTTACCTCTTATGTTTTTGGTTGGTTTATTATTTAAGTGCCTTGATAACTGGCTGACATTAACACCAATTTTACTTGCTGCAATTTTTATACTATCATATTCTGCAATTTTATTACCAAATATATCAAATTGAGCAATTCGTTTATTTTTATGTTTATTAGCTCTATAATTACGTGTGCCAAAATTGTGATTATATGTGTTATCACACCATTCCAAATTATTAACGTGATTGTTCGATTTGTTTTCGTCCTTGTGATTGACTTGCGGCAAATTGTCCGGGTTCGGAATAAAAGCCGCAGCAACTAATCTATGAACCATTATTTTTTTAAATCCATCTTTCCTATTTCCTAATGAAACACGTAAATAACCTTTTTTTGTAATTTCAGGTGCTAATATACGTTCGTTATAAACTCTACCTAATCTATCTACACGATATAAGCTTTTAACTCTTCCGCTGCTACTGATTTGGTACAAACTTTCATAACCTTTAATTTCTTTCCATTTTTCCATATTGCAAATATAACACGTTGTTCCCATATTAGGAATTAAGATTGCAATAAATAAGGGGGCGGGGATAACCACCCCGTCCCCTCGGTTAAATAATTGTTCCGTTTTGCGGTTTATGCACCCGCACCACCACCCCCGGCGGGAAATTCCCCGGCGTTGGTTACATATACGGGCATTCCTAACGGTTCGTTCGGGTTGCGTGCTGCAATCTCGGCTTTGATAATCGGATTTGCCACGGTCTCCAGGTTGCTGTTATATGCTACCATGTAGGCAACATCAACGCTAAATCCGAAATACTCCTTAACGGCACACGTCAAATCGGCGGTTGCGTCGCCCATAATCGCCGATTGGTCGCCAACGGCGGTATAATAATGCGAACCAACGGGCAAATCAATGTACGGCAATCGTACAATGTCCCATTCGTGGAAATTCGCACGGGTACGGCGGTACGCTTCACGGTCAACACGGGTTAAAATACCAACGTTTCCATCAGCAACGGCAAACATTGTTCCCATTTTGCCCGATTCGTCGGTTACGTTGTTGGTATAATGCAATACTTTGTTATCGTATTCCATGCGCTTATTAACGTCGTTGTAAACGCCATGTTGCGCCAACTTACGAATTAGGCTATCAACCCCCGCATTTGCGATAAGGTGGATATATTCCGGGTAACAATTCGCTTGCATGATTGGGTTAATGTCGCCCAAAATCTCGGTTGCCATTTGGGTTGGAACTTGAATAACGTTTCCGGTCTCCGTGTAATTGAGCAAAGTTTTGAAAACCTGCGTTTTGTTCGCCTCCAATGCGGCAACGGCTCCTTTATCCAAAGCATCCGCCAACGCACGGGTTGTTTTCTTCATTTTGCGCATGAAATCATGTTGATACGAAATTTCATTGTTTGAATACGCCGCCGGAACCATCGTAAACCCGATTGCATAGGTAGCCCAAACAAGCGTTACCAATGCGGACGTATTTTCATTATCAGCAATAACGCATGAACGCACGTTGCTAACTTGTACGTTTTCGTCATAATTGATAACCGGAACTTGTACCGTGTTGCCGATACTTACTAACGCCCTATCTCTCAAATTAGGGCTAATGATTGAGTTGGGGGCGTTGGTTTGCTCAATAAAGAAATCCAATGCGCCGTATTCACACGGGCGGAACATATTACGGTCTAACTCCGGGTTCTCTATCCGCCAATTTTGTACTCTCGTTGCTATTAAACTCATACGTTTAAAAATTTAATTGTTTATAAATGCGGGTTTACCCTTTACCCGTGTTGTCTTTTACTTTTCCGGCAATGCGGCAATATTGTTATCCTGCCATGCCTGTTTCATTCCGGCGTCAAATTCAGCCGTTCCAATCTGCAAACCTTGTTGTTGCAAAGTGCTTGCGATTGCGTCGTATGCCTCAACCCTCGTTTTTGCGCCGGATATGTCAACGGTAATATTACCGCCCGCACCGCCTCTACTTGGTGCGCCTGTACCACCGCCCGCCGCTTGGCGTCCCTTATCCAAAATACCCATTGTTTCCAATTCACGGGTCAAAAGGTCGCCGGGGGTGTACGGGTTCAACTGATTGTTCGGGTTGCGCATGATTGCGCCGTTTTCGTCCTTAAACGCTAACATTTTGCCGCCCTTTCCGTCGTCGATAAATTCGGGGTTCATGCCCTTAATCTTTGCAATCGCTTGGTCTAACAAAACCTTTGTTGCGCTTTCCGGCAACCCTGCCTTAAACTTCAATCCGGCGGTTGCTATCTGCAATGCCGTTTCAACACGAATGCCGAACACCTCGTTTGTGTGGGTTTGTTCGGCTTGGTCGTATTTAGTTTTAAGGTCGTTGTATTGGGTCGTAACGCTTTGCAAATCTGCCTTTGCTTGCTTCAATGCCTTTGCGGTTTCCGTATCCGTCGCACCGTCGGCAATTGCCTTTTCCAAACGTGCCTTTTCTTTCGTCAGACTTTCGATTTGGGTTTGCAATGCGCTTGCGCTTTCCGCTTTGGTTTTGAACTCGGTGACCACACGTTTTGCGTAATCAAACGTCTTTTCGGTTCCGTTCTTTGCGATACCGGACGCCGCCAAAATATCGGCATCCAATCCGCCGTAAATTTCGCCCGTCTTTTTGGCGATAACGCTACTTTCGTCGTTGGCGGACAATGTTGTAATTGCCGCAATTTGTTCGTCCGTCAAACCGGACAAAGCCGCATTTGCAATTAAAATTTCTCTCGTTAGCATAATTCTTTCCCTTTGAATTAATTAAGTGCGATTTCTGTTACTGCTCCGCTGTTTGCGTTAATAATATCAATTGTGTATTTTGGCGAATCCCCGGTTGTGTCAACCAACCAACTAACAACACGTGCATGGCTGATTTTCTTTTCAACCTCTTTTGTTACCAAAATTACGTCGGTAATTGTTCCGCCCTCAATACATTCAATCAACTTTTTCTTTGTTGCGCCATCCAATGCGGCGGCGGTTGTTGTTACTTCAATAACCAAATTGTCCTGCTGTGCAATCTGTGCCATAATCGTATTTTTTAATTGTTTAATACTCTGTTACTTTTTCGCTCCGGGTTTGTCCTCGGCTTCTGCCTTTGCCTTTGCATCAGCTTTGGTTTCTTTGGCGGGTTCCGCCGGGATAACTCCCGCCGCTTTCAGTTCTGCCAAAATCTCGGCTTTCAACGCTGCCTTTTCCTCGGCTTTGGCTTTGGCGTCCGCCTCGGCTTTCGCTTTGGCATCGGCTTTGGCTTTTTCCTCAGCGGCTTTGGCTTTTTCTGCCTTTGCCTTTTCGTCCGCCTCGGCTTTCGCTTTCATGTACTCGTTGGGGTCGTGCAATACGGTAATCGTGTAACCCTGCTTTTTCAGATTGTCGGCAATGCTATTTTCATAACCCTTTTTGCCGAACTTCTGAATACGGGGAATTGATAACCGTTTGCCCGTTTCGCTGTCGAATTTCTTAATTTCGATAACGCAATGATACAAATGTTTCTCATTGTCCGGGACAATGTAGTTTTCGGGCGTAACGTCGATAATCGCAACGTCTTTAGTTTTGCCCTCGCTTACTTTCACTAGCATAGTCATTCATTTTATTAATTATAAAATTTATCTTAGAGTTGAACGGCATATTATACCCAAACTCTAACACGTTCAAATATTCACGCTCAAATCTGCGTACAAAGTTAGCAAAATTCAACTTTATACGCATATCGTTTTCGCTGATAATCTGTTTGCCGTACAAATCCAATACCTCGTTACGGGTTAAATGTCGGTACGGTTCCAATTCCGCCAACGTCAACATACGTTGCAATTGGGTTGGATTGTTCCGGTATTCCGTTTCGATAATTTGGTTTTGTAGGGCGTCTAATTCCGCCTCGCTTGCGCCGCTTTCCTTTGCCACTTTGTAACGTTCCCGTAACTCCGTTGCGTTGGATAAATAAAACTCCGTGCCGTAATTGACTTTTGCAGAAACGAACAAACCGCCATACCTCAAACGGCAAACGGTTTCATCGACGAATTGTTGCGCCGCCTCAAATCCTTTCTTTACTCGGTTTAATACCGTGCTTTGGCTCTCAAAATTCGCCTGTATTTGTTGCTCGTTCAATGCGTCCCGTGTGGTTATTTCCTCGTTGGTTCCAACTACCGACGTAATAATGTCATTCTTTAGGCGGTTTTCTTCCTCAACGTTATAATCCAAACTCCCACGGTCAACGGTTAGCATTTGCACCGGGTTACGCAAATCGGGTTGTTTATCCCCGTCCGGTATTGGTATTTCAACAAACGAACCGACGCCGTTAATACGACTATCCCCGCATTTGGGGCAACGCATCAAAAGCCCGGCGGCGTCCAATCTGTAAAACCCTTGTTTGTCTTTCAAAAACCCACCATCGCAATAATCGCCATTTTCGCCGTTACTGAAATCGCATGATTGTTCGTAACCGGAATATATCGGATATGCACCGTACAAATCTAAATGTCGCTTACTGATATGGTAAAACAAAAACCAATCCAACGCCTCCAATTGCTTGGTTAGCGGGGATTGCTTAACGTCGGGTTCCGACAAACTCAACGGTTCATTCCAAAAGAAACGGGCGGGACAATAACCGACGTCGTGCGGGTTATCAATCAGCAATTCGCCGATATTGTGGTTTTTGTCCTCTCTGAAAACTCTATAACGTTCGTCGTCAATTACTGCGATACGTTCCCCGTCCTGCCTAAATATGATATAATCCATTACCCCCGTCGTCGGGTTGGCTATGTAATCAATCACGGATGCTATAGGCAACCAATAGAAATACGGTTGCGGGTATTTGTCGGCGGGGTTTTGTTCGCTCGGCATATCGACAATTAGAACGCTATTTATTTCGGTCTGAAAAAATTCCCATCCCTTTGTACTCCATATTTCCGGCTCGTGTAATACGTCTTGGCGGTAATACTCCCAATCGTCCCTTTCTTCCGGGTTTTGAAACTGATAATTGAACGCCGGGTTACGACCGTCAAAAATCCTACTCAACTTATCAAAACAAACGCCCGTTACCTCGTTTGTTTTAACGGGGTAACGGAACAATGTTTTGAACATCTTAAATTTGTCATGCGGCAATAGGTTAGAAACAAATGCCATAAAATCCGTAATCGGTTGGCAAATGTCAAACGACGTAATACGGGTGCGGGCGTGAAAATTAATGCGCTGTTGATGATAAATAGCCCTATTTATCGTGTTGCGCTTTTTCGGCTCCGTTATCCGCTTTTTTATTTCGCTTATATCCAATCCCATTGTCTTTGTCAAATTTAAAGTCTGAATTTTCCGGCAATCTCCAACCGCCATTATTAGGCATTCGCAAAAGACGTTCGGCGTGCGTAATCTCGAATTGTTCGGTTACGTTCAATGTATCATTGATTAACGCAACCTTTTGTACTTTCGCCGCCATATCGTCAACCTCCAACGGCAACTTTTAAATCCGTCAACGGATTAAATTCCGGTGCAATGATTGTGAGGTTGTCGGAATAGTTAGGCAAAAACACCCATTGTATTGCGTTGCTGTCCGGGGCTTCTAATCCGCCATGCGTTTTGTCGCCAATGAACAACGAACGGATAGGAATAGGATAATACGTTGTCTTTACCGTTTCGTCCTGTATTGCCTCAATACTTCCGTTTTCGTCAAACAGATAGACGCCCAAATTGTCCGCCCAACTTTCGCATTGCAATTCTTTCATTGCCTTAATTACTGATTGGGGGATTTTACGCATTACCCCGGTAAACGGGTTTGGTTCACGCCCTATAATATCCTCAACGCCTCCCAATGTTTCGTTACCACCTCCAAAGGTTCGGGCGGCTCCGGCTTCGTTGGTCGGGGCTTGGATATACGGGGAAACAACAATTTTGGTACTATCCGCCGCCGTCAATAACGGCGTCCATGAAGCCAACGAAGTAATTGCTTTTTCCGTGGTAAAACTGTTTTTGCTTCCATCGTTCTTTGTAAGACGCTGAAATGCTACCTTTTGAATTTGCCCGAAACTTTCGGCACAATTTACGGCGGGAATATCGGGCAATGCAGCCGCCGCCGGACACTTACAAGTAATCATATTTTCTAAATTTTAACGTTAAAACTATTATTTACTATCTCCGGGCTGTCCCTTTGCCCTTTGTTTTCGCCTACAAAGTTATAAACTTTTTCGGCTACAATGTTGCATATCTCAAAAATAATGCTAATTGCGACGTTTTACACCTCGGTTTGCGTGTGCGTATGGCTGTATATTACCGTCGGCAATCTCTTTTTCGTATATCCCGGTTAATCCGTCCTCCGGGTCGTCGTGCGTGTTCGCATCGAAATTACGCAAAAAGGTTGTAACATGGTCGTAAACGGCTTTGTACCGGGTTTCCCATCCGAACGGCATAATTATATGTTGGTTTACCATTGCGGAATTAGTGATTATCCGGCTTTCTTTGTTGCCCCCTTGATAAAACGGGTCTGTAATCGCCCGGACTTTCTTTTTGATAACCTTTTCAAAACCCGCACCGCCGTTGTTACTCTCAACCCATGCTTTTTGCGTGCCGTTGCGGTTTATCATTGCCGGGACGGTTACGGTTGTTACGTCCGTGTTTTCGTCCGTCATTTCCATGTCGGTAATCAAAGCAAATAACAACGGTTCCATCCGCTTTGTTTTCTCGTTGAAAAACATATTGTCGGACTTATACACGTCATACGTTGCGGCAAACAACAGGTCGTCGCCCTCGTCGGCAACGTCAATGTATGCGCCGGAACGAATGTACGTGCCGTAATCGGATTTTTCGACCCACGTTTTGAAAGGTTGGTACAAACGACCCTCGGCGGAACCGGGGTTGCCTTGATACAGGCATTGAAATTGCACCGGGTCTAATGCCTTTTGCGCCTCCAACTTTTGCTTACTGTGTCGGCTTTCCCATAATGCCGCCCCCGGTTCCCGTGGGTCTATCTCGGTTGGTTCCCCGGTTTTCAATCCCTCAAAATTTATGCGCACCCACGCCCCCGGCGTTACGTTCTCCAAATCCGCCCAACACTTAACATCAATAATCGTTTCGCCGCTCTTTTCAATGCGTCCTATCAAATCGTCGTCGTGCCAACGGGTAAATACAATCAATTCTTGACTATCGTTGTGTAAACGGGTGCGTACAACGGTCGTGTACCATTTCCACGCCGCCGCCCGTACTATCGGGCTGTTACCCTCGGCGTAATCTTTATACACGTCGTCCAATATCGAAACGTCCACGGTTTTAGACGTCAGCGAACCGCCACGACCGACGACACGCAACGACCCCTTACGCCCGACCATTTCGATAACATCGGAATTGCGCAAATAGGTATTCGCCATTGTTACGACGTTCGACCCATTTAAGTACGTGCCGGGGAATAATTCACGATACCGGGGCGTGTCGATTATTCGTTGAACGTCCCGGTTAAAATCCCGTGCGATTGTCGCCGCATACGAACCGATACATATTTTGCGGTCGGGGTCTAACCCCAACATAAATGCGGGTAATTTGCGGCTTGACCCCTCCGATTTGCCATGTTGCGGCGGCTGTTGTACAATCATCTTTCGTATTTTGCCATGCGCAAACATATCCAACAGGGTATAATATACAACATGAAACGGTTCCAATACCAAATCCGGTTGCATATACCGGGCAAAGTTGATAAGACGTTTACGGGCGGCGGCTCGCACCAATTCGCCGGGGTCTGCCTTGATTGCCTCGTACATCTTCAATAATTCCTCGTTGCTCATGGTCGTACAATTTTATCGGGTGTAACTATCAATTCGCCGGGCTTTTTCGGTATCCAATTCAAACACGCCGTTTCGCTTCTTATCCGGGAACGGTTCGGAGTAAACGGACAACGGCAACAAATCGGCAATCTATTTGCAACATCTAAATTCGCATGGTCGAAATACCAAACACCGTGTCCGCAATCCCCGCAATAATGGTTCGTTTTGGTTACAACCTGTTTAACAACATTCATTCGCCTTGCCATTATTGCGCCCCTCCTTTTTCGGCGATTGTCTTTTGAAATTCGGCGGACTGCAATTTGTCGGCGACGGCAAACAACAGGTCGTCCGGGATTGCCTTAACATCATATTTCGGTTTATCGTCGTCCGTCCCGGCGTTGTATCCGGGGATTTCGATTTTAACGGGTGCATCAAATCCCAACATCTTTGCCCGGCGTTGTTGAATGTTCAACAACAAATCCAAAAACCGGGGATTGCCCGCCGACGTTTCAACGGTCGTTTCGTCATACCCGTAATATTCCGGGTCGCCGTCGGTCGCATCCGTTTTGATAGGACGCCCCCGGTTGGTTTTCTCTTTGGTGCGCTGCTTTCCGGTTTTGGATACCTCCCACGCCTCCCACGCTTGTTGCTCCATTTTATCCAACTTGCGCAATTCCTGTGTAACATATTCGTCGATTGTATCCAACCGTTCCCGCTTCCATTCGATAAGGCATTGTTGCAAATCGTAATAAACCATTTGAAAGGTTATTGTATAACCCATTCCACGGGCGGACAAATCCCGGTTCAATGCGTCCGCAATTTCCCGGTACGAATAACCACGCAAAAACAAATCGGCACAAAACCGAATGTCATAAATTCGTTGTTCCTCGGAACGTTTGTTGTAGCCTAATGGCTTCTTTCTCTTTTTCATCGTCTAACCTCTTTTAATGTCAAACAGGGGTCAAAATCTCCCTTTTACGCCTTTTCGTCATTTGGCTTGGTTCCTTATCGGCTCCTTTGCCTTTGTTCTTTCGTTCCGGGCTTTATCCTTTCCCCCTGTTTACCTCCTTAAAACGTTGCTGACCCTTTTGCAAGTTATTTGCACGGAATTTCCATTTTAAGAGGCTTTATTGTCTTATCCAATATTTTCTATATCTCTGCGGTTATCTTTTAACCACGGGGCAAATTTACGGCTTTTCCGGTGCATTGCCAAACGTTTGTACTCTCATGTATATAAACGGCAAAACCCCGGCTTTGTTTCCGGGGCTATTGCTCTATCGTCCTATTCCATTTTCATACTTTCCGTTTGAGCAATGAAAATGCGGTTCAACTCCTAATGTGATTTTATACGTATGCCCGTCTTTGGTTTCTTTCAACGCTAAACATACCGGGCGGGGTTTCCCGTTTATCGGATATTCCGGGTTAAAATAACGACACGTCCCGCATATCTTTTCGGGGCGTCGATTATCCGGGGCGCATCCGGTCGGCATATTGGGAATTTCCGACGAACA
>UMKW01042236.1_pt1 | contig 42937 bp, 47 predicted proteins | sample 1966391 | NCBI WGS metagenome assembly UMKW01 (sample SAMEA4836183, study PRJEB28245) | human gut metagenome | biome: gut microbiome; material: fecal sample | place: Denmark | collected 2008
TCTGCAAAATCAACCTCATGAATATCTTTAATGCGTCCCCTACCGATGCGGGCTGCTTCTATAAGGATATTCCGCTTTTCTCCTATCTGCTCTGTCAGGTGGTTAACAGACTGAATGGAAGCATCTTCTGCGACAGGAGCGTAATCACACCCATATTTATCAAGCGCTACATACGTCAGAATTACCTCCTCTATACATGAACCATCACCGAGGCCACAGCCTGCTAATAGAACTAAATACTTCATTTGTTTTCATCTCCACAACTCACGGTTTGCCAACGACTTCTCACTGATAAGCATAGCATATAAAGCGACTTACATCAACGCCATCTTCATGGTAAATCAGCGACCTTTTTATGAACGTCGTTTTGCTTTGCCGCTTCGCTTGCCGCCCTGCGGCGTTCGGGGCGGTCAGCCGAAAGGAGAACCGCCCCTTGCGGATTTCAAATTCCATGCAGCCCGTGTCCGGGTCTGCGTCGGTCTGGTGGCAGCATTGCGGGTGCTTTGCCGCAAATGCTGTCAGCCGCTTTTTGAGATCGGCGTTGTGGGTCTGGACTTCCTGGATGAGAAGGGCCGAACTGTTCCAATGCTTCCAAACTTTTTTGAGATTTTTTGAAAAAATCTCGGAATGGACGGGATTGATTTAAGGTAGTTATACCTGAAAGCTGTGAATGAATCTATTGCTTTTCGTGACGGCAAAAAAATAACGGGTATCCGGCTCTCACCAGATACCCGTTATTTCGCTGCCAATCCCGCCTGACAGATGCTCATTTCGTAATTCTTAGAATTGCTGTCTTATAAGCACCCATACGATGGCGGACGGCATTTTTATCAGCTTTTCGCTTGGCTTACTCAGCCTTCTGGGCGGCGTCCTTTTCGGCAGCAGCCTTGGCGGCAGCGGCTTTCTTCTCGGCGGCAGCCTTCTGAGCGGCCTTAAACTTCTCCTTCTCCTCGGGGGTGGGGATAGGCTCAATGGCGTTGCGGGGGCAGGCCTTGGCGCACATGGTGCAGCCCTTGCACTTGGTATAGTCGATGACGGCCACGTTGTTGACCACATGAATGGCGTCGAACTTACAGGTGCGCTGGCACAGACCGCAGCCGATGCAGGAGTTGGCGCAGACCTTGGTAACGGCGGGGCCCTTGTCCTTGTTGGAGCAGTTGACGAACACCTTCTTGGAATAGGGGACCTCCACGATCAGCTTCCGGGGGCAGGCCTCGCGGCAGGCGCCGCAGTTGGTGCACTTTTCCTTGTCCACCACGGCAACGCCGTTTTCGCCCACATGGATGGCGTCGAACTTACAGGCGGCCACGCAGGAGCCGAAGCCCAGGCAGCCGTACTTGCAGGCCAGCGCGTCACCGGCCAGGACCTTGGTGGCGGCCAGACAGTCGTTGACGCCGCGATACTCGAAGTTCTTCACCGCATTGACGCCGCCGTTGCACAGAACGTGGGCCACCATCTTCTCACCGGAGGGAGCCTCCAGACCCATAATGGCCGCGATCTTGGCAGCGCCCTCGGCGCCGGCGGGAGCGCAGGCGTTGATGGGAGCCTTACCGGCCAGAATGGCCTCAGCGCAGCCGCCGCAGCCGGGATAGCCGCAGCCGCCGCAGTTGGCGCCGGCCAGACATGCCTGGATCTCGGGCAGGCGGGGATCCACCTCTACCTCAAAGACCTTGGCGGCCACCGCCAGGATCAGGCCGAACACGATGGCAAGAGCGCCAAGGATCACAACGGCCCAAATGACAGTAGTAAATTCCATAATTCTTCCTCCTTACCAGACCTTCAGGCCGCTGAAGCCCATGAAGGCCAGAGCCATCAGGCCGGCGGTGACCAGCGCGATGGGGAAGCCCTCGAAGGACTTGGGACTGTCGCTGGAAACCTCCAGCTGCTCGCGGACGGCGGCAAACAGGAAGATGGCCAGCAGGAAGCCCAGACCACCGGTGATGCCGTAGACCACGGACCCGATGAAGTTGTAGTCATTCTGCACGTTCAGCAGGGCGACGCCCAGCACGGCGCAGTTGGTGGTGATCAGGGGCAGGTACACGCCCAGGGCGGTGTACAGAGTGGGGATGTTCTTCTTCAGGAACATTTCCACGAACTGCACCAGACCGGCGATGACCAGGATGAAGGCCACGGTCTGCATGAACTCCAGGTGCAGAGGGATGAGGATCAGGTTCACCAGGTAGCAGAATGCGGAGGCCAGACCCATAACGAAGGTCACGGCCGCGCCCATGCCCACGGCGGTGTCGATCTTCTTGGACACGCCCAGGAAGGGGCAGCAGCCCAAGAACTGGGCAAAGATAAAGTTATTGGTCAGGATAGCGCCAAGAGAAATGGCGAGCAGAGTCGTAATAGACATAGCTTACTTGGCCTCCTTTTTCTTTTCGCTCTTGGCCAGGGCCCACTGCATCAGGGCGATCAGGGCGCCCAGGGTCAGGAAGCCGCCGACAGGCAGAGTCAGCAGCTTGATGCCGAACTCCTCGGGGAAGATGGTGATGCCGGGGGCGCTGCCCAGTCCGCCGCCGCCCAACAGGCCGCCGCCGAACTTGCCGGAGCCCAGCAGCTCGCGGAACACGCACATGATGATCAGGACGATGGTATAGCCGATGCCCTGGCAGATGCCGTCCACCGTGGAAGCGCCCACCGTGTTCTTGGAGGCAAAGGCCTCGGCACGGCCCAGGATGATGCAGTTCACCACGATCAGGGGGATGAACACGCCCAGGGAGTTGGACAGGGCGGGAACGAACGCCTTGAGCAGCAGGTCCACGCAGGTAACGAAGCCGGCGATGACCACGATGAAGCAGGCGATACGGACCTCATTGGGGATGATCTTGCGCAGCAGCGCGATGAAAATGTTGGAAAGGGTCAGGATGATCAGCACGGACACGCCCATGCCCAGGCCGTTGAAGAACGACGTGGTGATGGCCATGGTGGAGCACATACCCAGCAGCTGCACCAGCACGGGGTTCTGGGTGATCAGGCCCTCTTTGAATTGCTTGCCAAAGTTCATATTGCAGCTCCTCCTTTCTTAGCCCAGAGCTTCCACGGCAGCCAGGGCGGCGTTGGCGCCCATGGTGATGCCCTTGGTGGAAACGGTGGCACCGGAGACGGCGGTGATGTTGCTGCCCACCACCAGAGAGCCGGCGCCGGACATGCCGATAAACTGATCCAGGACGGGGGTACCGGCGGCGTTGGGCTTGTTCTCAACGACCTTGGTGCCGATGCCGGAGGTCTCGGAGTGGCTGACCACAGAGATGCCGGTGATGGCCTTGTTGGCATCGATGCCCACCATCATGGTGATGGTGCCCTGGGAGCCGGAGGCGGAGACCTTGGCCACATAGCCGGCCTCGGCGCCACCGTTGGTGACACCGTAGAGCTCGGTGATGGTGCCGCCCTGGGCCTTAGCCGCGGCCACCACGTCGTCGGTCAGATCCAGCGCATCGGTGAACTCGCTGCCCTCGGGGACAACGGCGCTCATGGCCACGCGGGTCTTTTCCGCATCGATGGCGGCGATCTTGTCCTTGGTGACGCCGTTGACCAGGCCCAGCAGGAAGGCCGTGATCAGGGAAATAACGGTCAGGGTGCCGGCGACCTTCAGAATAAACTTACCGGAGATCTTCATTTTGCAGCCGCCTCCTTCTTTTCTTTCTTGGGAGCACCGTAGATGGTGGGACGGATGTACTTATCCAGCAGCCAGGTGGTGCAGTTCATGATCAGGATGGAATAGCAAACGCCCTCGGGATAGGAGCCGAAGCGGCGGATGAAGCAGGTCAGCAGGCCGCAGCCGATGCCGAAGATGATCTGGCCGGGCTTGGTGACGGGAGAGGTGGCGTAGTCGGTAGCCATGAAGATGGCGCCCAGCATCAGGCCGCCGCCGAACACGTTGTACAGCATGTAGTCCACGCCGGAGATGCCGGCAGGAGCGGCGATGAGGGTCAGGATGGCCACGGTGGCAATGTAGGCCACGGGGATGTGCCAGGAGATGACCTTGCGGATCACCAGGTACACGCCGCCCAGCAGCAGCATCAGCGCGGAAACCTCGCCCAGGGAGCCGCCGACGCGGCCCAGGAACATATCCACCACGGAATAGGTGCTGGTGAGGGTGGCGAAGTCGCCGTTCTTCATCATGGCCAGGGGGGTGGAGGAGGTGACGGCATCAGCGTTGGAGCCGAAGGCGGACAGCTTGCTCATGGGCACGGCCCAGGTGGTCATGGCCGTGGCATAGCTGGCCAGCAGAGCGGCACGGCCCGCCAGAGCGGGGTTGAGGAAGTTGCAGCCGATGCCGCCGTACAGCTGCTTGACCACCACAATGGCGAAGAACGCGCCGATGATGATCATCCAATAGGGCAGCGTGGGGGGGCACACAAAGGCCAGCAGCATACCGGTGACCACGGCGGATAGGTCGCCAATGGACTGGGGCTTTTTCAGGAGCTTGCGATAGCCCCACTCCCAGAACACGCAGGCGGCCACGGACACCAGCGTCAGCGCCAGGGCGCGGAAGCCGAATACGAACACGCTCATAGCCAGGGCAGGGATCATGGCGATGATCACGTCCATCATGATGGTCCGGGTGCTCTCGCTGGACCGGATGTGGGGGGAGGAGGACGCGATCAGCTTCAAATTCTTGTAATCGGTCATGGTTTACGCCTCCTTCTTTTCGGCGGCGGCCTTCTCGGCCTCTGCCTTGGCCTTGGCGGCCATTCTTGCGTTGTTGACTTTCTGCTTGCCCATGCGGAAGGCGTGGGTCAGCGGCAGACGGGCGGGGCAGGTGTAGGCGCAGGCGCCGCACTCGATGCAGTCCATGCCGTGCAGGGTGTTCTGCCAGGTGTCCACGTCGCCCTTCATCAGATACTTATACATGAACACAGGCTCCAGGCGCATGGGACATACGCCCACGCACTTGCCGCAGCGGATGCACTGGGGATGCTCCTCATACTGCTCCTCGTCGCCGGCGAAGGCCAGCATGGCGCCGGTGCCCTTGCCCACGGTGACGTCCAGGTTGTACTGGGCCAGGCCCATCATGGGGCCGCCCATGATCAGCTTATAGGTCTCTTCCTTCAGGCCGCCGCAGGCGTCGAACAGCTTGGTGATGGGGGTGCCGATGGGGCACTCCAGGTTCTTGGGCTCGATCACGCCGGAGCCGGAGACGGTGACCACCTTGCTGACAACGGGCATGCCGGTGTAAACGGCCTTGTAAATGGAGCAGGTGGTGTTCAGGTTGAAAATGCAGCAGCCGGCGTCGGCAGGCAGCTTGCCGGAGGGAACCTGGCGGCCGGAGATGGCCTGGCACAGCTGCTTTTCAGCGCCCTGGGGATAGCGGGTATGCAGGACCTCTACCACCACGGGAGCCTTCAGCTCGGCAATCGTCTTGTTAAGCACGTCGGCCGCATTTTGCTTGTTGGCCTCGATGCCGATGTACACATGCTCCACGCCGAAGCACTTGGCCAGCAGGGTAGCGCCCTTGATGACCTGCTCGGGCCGCTCCAGCATGGTGCGGTGGTCGCCGGTGATGTAGGGCTCGCACTCGGCGGCGTTGATGATGACATAGTCCACCTTGCCGAGACCGGAGCTGATCTTCACATGGGTGGGGAAGGTCGCGCCGCCCTGGCCCACGATACCGGCGTTTTTGACGATCTCCACCAGCTGCTCAGGCGTCAGGCTGTCGGGATCGGCAACGGGATGAATGTCCGGGCACACGGTGTTCTGGAAGTCGTTCTCGATGACCACGGACATCATGGTCCCGCCCATGGAGAAGGGACGGGGCTCCACCGCCTTCACCGTGCCGGATACGCTGGCATGGATGGGAGCGGACACGAAACCGCCGGGTTCACCGATCTTCTGACCGATGGTCACCTTGTCGCCCACCGCAACGATGGGCTTGCAGGGTGCACCGATGTGCATAGACATGGGAATGACCACCTCAGCCGGGGCTGCCAGCTGCTCGATGGCCTTTTCATTGGTCGCGGCCTTCATATCATTGGGATGAACGCCGCCAAAGAAAGCTTGTGCCATTGTCTTCACCTCATCTTACTACTGGGTGGCCCTATGCCACCACATACTGCTCTAAATTCTACACCAGATTTGTCCTCTTGTCCACCCCCTGTATTCCGGTTTTCTGTGGAATTTGCGGCTTTTTGTCTTATTCTTAGCATTTGCGGAGGATTTGAGCGGAATATTTATCCAAAACTGCCTGAGATTTCCTGAAAAGGAACCGGTCTTGTGTTCACGGGGCCGTTGTGGTATACTATGCGCGGGAAAACAGATATAGCCGCCCGGCAGGCGGCGTGAGAAAGGAAGTGCTTTCATGCCCGATCGCATTCAAATAAAAGAGGAAGCCAAGCAGGTGGTCCGCGGGGCGCGGGTCAATGCGTATCTGGTGACGCTGATCGTTCTGGCGGTCACCGGCCTGCTGGAGGCGCTGGACTCCTATGTGGGCGCGTCCAGAACCGTGGACCAGGTCGCGGAGCTCTATGGCCAGCAGGCGGCGGCCATGCTGCCCGCCTTCCCGGAGTTCCCCGTGCTGCTGATGGCCTTTGTGGCGGCAGTGAACTGGCTGGCTCAGGTCATCATCAATGCCGGATGGTCCATTTATCATCTGGGTGTGCGGCAGGGAAAGGAAATGCCCTACGGCTGTCTGCTGGACGGGTTCGCCTTCCTGGGGAAGCTGATCCTGCTGAACATCGTCATGGGGATCTTTGTCTATCTCTGGTCCCTTCTGTTCCTCATCCCCGGCATCATCGCCCAGTACCGGTACCGGTTCGCCATTTATAATCTGTGCGAGAATCCGGAGATCGGCATTCTGGAGGCCATCAACATGAGCAAGGCCCAGACAGCAGGCTTCAAGGGTACGCTGTTTGTGCTGGACCTGTCCTTCCTGGGATGGTCCATCCTGTGCTGGCTGACTCTGGGCATTCTGAACATCTGGATCGCTCCCTACAAGGAGCAGGCCAACGTGGGTTATTTCCAGGAGATCAAGAAGGTCAAGGGCATTGGCTATCAGCCGCCCCAGGACGGCGGAGAGGACGACGAATTCCGTCCCATCGACCCCTTCGGGCCCAGCTATTAAAACAAGTGAGATAAGCCCAAATGCCCCCGGAGCAGCGCTCCGGGGGCATTTGATATGATGGCCTCTTATTTCTTTCAGAAAGCCCAGGTGCCGTTCCGGAACAGGGGCACGGTCCGGCCATCCTCACACACGGCGTCGATGGACAGGTCTGCCGAGCCGATCATGAAGTCCTCGTGGACCATGGAGTCGTTGACGCCCAGGCTGCGGCACTCATCCAGGGTCTTGCTCTGGAAGTCGCGGATGGTATCGGCAAAGCCCATGCCCAGAGCCAGGTGGCAGCAGGCGTTCTCGTCGAACAGCGTGTTGTAGAACAGCAGGCCGGACTGGTTGATGGGGGAATCAAAGGGCACCAGCGCACACTCACCCAGATAGCAGCTGCCCTGGTCCATGGTGATGAGCTTGGTCAGCAGCTCGTTGTTGACCTGGGCGTTCCACTCCACGGCCTTACCCTGGTGGAAGCGGATCCAGAAGTTGTCGATGAGCTGGCCTTGGTAGCTCAGGGGCTTGGTGGAGTAAACGATGCCCTCGGCCTGACCCTTCATGGGAGAGGTGAAGCACTCCTCGGTGGGGATGTTGGGGTTGAAGAAGATGCCCTGGAGGCTGGTCTCGCCGCCGCCGCAGAACTGCCCCTCCGGAATGAGGCCCACGGTCAGGTCCGTGCCGTTGGCGCTCCTGTACTTCAGCTGGCGGATGTGCAGGCTGTTGAGATACTGGCAGCGGTCATGCAGGTCCTTGTTGTGGGCGTCCCAGGCGGCCACAGGGTCGTCATCCACGCGGCTGGTGGCCAGGATGGCCTCCCACAGCTTCTCCATAGCCTGACTGGTACGCAGGCCGGGGAACAGCTTCCTGGCCCAGGCCGCGCCGGGTACGGCGGCAATGCACCACTGATACTTGTTCTCGATCTGGTCCCGGTATTTGCGGATGGTGGGATAGGTCCGCTGCTGGGCCTTGGCCATCTTCTCCTGATTGATGCCCTTCAGTCCGTCGGGGTCCTCCGACAGCAGGTAAATGCGGCAGGGGATGGTGTCCACATAGTGCTGCCAGCGGGCCTCCTCATAGTTGTCCAGCTTGGACAGGGTGGTCAGGGTGCGATAGCGGTAGTGGAGCTTTTGCAGGGGCTGATAGCTCCAGTCCACCACCACCTTCTTGGCCCGGCGCTTATAGCACTCCTCCACCAGCATTTTTACGAACTCCGGCTGGTCCAGGTCGGCGGCGATGAACACCTCCTGCCCGGGCTGCACATTGACGCCGGTCTGGGCGATGAGTTGGGCGTATTTGCGCAAAACGGTTTTTTTCATGGTAGTGATTCCCCCTGTAGTACAAAATAACGGAGACATTATACCATCAGCGGACAATCTTGAAAAGAGTCTTTTGTGAATTTTGTGGAATGGGATGGCAAAACGCCCCCGCGATATCAGACCGCGGGGACGTTTTGCTATGGGCCGCTGTCAGTATCTCAACAGCCTGCACATCCGCCAGCTGAAGTACAGGAGCGCCAACAGCACCGCGATGCAGCGGTTTCTGATCGACCTGTGTTTCGTGGTGGTTCTATAAAAACGCTGTCTTTGATACGATAAGGTACAATAAGTTGCGCAAATTGAAAAGAGCAAAAAAAGACATAGCTTGCAGGCTCTGGTAGAATGAAGTCACGACACACCATTCTGAAAGGAGACAGCAAACTATGTCCGAGAAAATTGTACAGCTAAACGAGGAAGTAATCAAGGGCCAAATCAAGGAATTAGTTCGAGTTCAAGCGGCATGCGCATTTTTTCGCGGCGCGGCTTTCCAAAAACAGGAAACAGGAAATATCTGCATAGCCGGCCTTTGGCAGGCGGATACTATCTGTGCAACATTTGCATCGACTGGAGGAATTTGATATATGAAAGCTACAGGCATTGTCAGACGTATTGATGACCTGGGGCGGGTGGTCATCCCCAAGGAGATTCGCCGCACCATGCGTATCCGCGAAGGCGACCCGTTACAGATAACATTGGCACGGTGGGAGAGATTCTGCTTCGCTATGCTGGATCTGTCAAAAAGGCTAGGACTGGATTGTACATAGTGACGGAGGCTGCCGTTTTCGGCAGCCTCCGTCACTATTAGGGGTGAGCCATGCTGTGTGGGGGGATCAGAACTCCTTTTTCTTGGCGGAAAGCACCACCACCGTACCGGTGGACAGGACAGCCGCCATGACCCACACGGTGAGCATCATGCCATCGCCGGTCTTGGGGGCCTGGGGATCCTTATCGGTGCCGGGCGTGGGCGTCGGGGTGGGATCAGGCGTCTCGCCGGATTCCACGGTGAAGTCAGCGCCCAGGAGCTTGCTGTAGATGGCGTTGGTAGCCAGACGGTAATCGTCGGTCTGGTGCGCCTTGTTGGTGATGCTGGTGCAGAACACCGTCATATCCAGCCCGTTGGCCTGGTAATCAATGGCCACCACATGGCCCTTCAGGCCCGCCTCGGGGTCGTCGATGCCGTTCCACCAGCCGGCCTTGTAGAAATCATCTTCGCTGCTGGCCCGCATGAGCACCGTAGCCTCCTCCGGGTAAGCGGAGATAATGGAGCCGCCTTTGGTGTAGGTGGTGAAGTCGCCGTCGGCGGCGTAGCTGGCGGTGATGAGGCTGTCGGCATACTCCACGTTGAACAGCGCCTCGTAGTCGTTATAGACCTCCTCGGGGCCGTACATACCCTCCTCGATGATCCACTGGATGTCGAAGTCAAAGCCGGGGATCGTGGCCTTGGCGTACTCCAGGATGTTGACGCTGGCACCCACGAAGGGGAGACCCGCCTTCACGGCGGCCTGCACGTCCTCGTCCGGCTCGTTGCTGGAGAACACCACGTTGGCCTCGGAGACGTCGCTGGTGGTCTTGAAGTTCATCTGGCGGCTGAAGGCGAAGCGGTCAAAGTGGTCGTCGTCTACATAGACCTTGGGCTCGGTAATGACCTTGGCCTGGGGCACATTGGCCACATGGGTGATCTCGATGACATACTGGCCGTCGATCTGACCGGCGTCCTTGTGGTCGATAACGAAATCGCCCTTGCTGTAGTGGTCGCCTGCCTCGGTGATGAAGCCCACGGTGACGCCCTTGGCCAGCAGGTCGTTGACGGCGTTGACGGCATCCAGGCCGTTGTTGCTGATGACGGTGGTGGTGTTGCCGTAGGTGGTGACCCACGCGGTACCGTGCTCCACGGTGTTGGCGTCGGCGGTCTTGCCCTCGAACACACCGGCCTTGGTGATGGCGGTGCAGTCAAAGCCCCGCATTTCCGGGAAATTGGTGACGGACTCGCTGTAAAGGCCCGTCCAGTTCTTCACGATCTTGCCCTTGTACAGAACGGCGTTGGCAAAGCTGCGGCTGATCTGGTGCATGTCGATGACGAAGGCACCGGCCTTATAGGTCACGCCGTCCACCGTCACATCCTGGGTGAGCTTTTCCACCTGCACGCCGTTGCGGATGAAGTACTCCTGCATGAAGTAGGCGTCGGCAATATCCCGCTGGGAATCGGCGTCGGTGGGGATGACGTAGTACTCGGGATAGAACTTGCCGTACTCATCCTTTTCCCGGAAGTTGGCCTCCACCTGGTTGTCCTGGGTGACGAACCACTTTTCGGTCTCCGGGGACTCCTCGTTGTTCAGAGCCCGGCGGAAGAATTCCAGCTGGTTCAGATACAGGTCGTCCTTATTCTCGGCCACATAGGCAGTGTGGCCAATGAGACCGTATTTGCCCATGGTGACGGAAGCCTCGTTGTTCTCGCCGCACTCCACCGTATAGCCGATGGTGCCGTGGAACAACGCATAGGTGGGAGTGTAGTTGGTGGACATATCGTCGGAGGGATACTCGAAGCGGCCGGTGGTGGGATCAAAGCCGGCCTCCAGGGCGATGTCGTACCAGGGCTTGTTGTCCTCGGTGGCTCCGTTTTCCTTGGCATACTCGCTGGAGGAATTGTAGATGGAGTTCATAGAGGCCACGTCGCCGAAAGCGCGCGCACCCTCCAGAGCATAGTTCATGAACAGGTCATATTCCAGATTGGGCTCGTGGGGAGGCGTGCAGGGCTCGATCTGCAGCTGGGTGCGGGCGTAGTAGATGAAGCCGTGCAGCTCCACCAGGGTGACGGGCTTCCACTTTACCAGGTCCGCCGTGGCCACCTGGGACTCGATCTGGGTCTGGTAGGTGCTGTCGCGGTTCAGGTCGAAGTCCTCGGAGTTGCCGCGCTGATAGTGCTCCAGGGCATAGGGATTCTCGGTGGGGCGAATGATAAAGAATACGTCATTGAGAATGTCCTTGACGTTATAGGTGCATGTCTCGTTGTCGGCGTTCTTGTAGGAAATGGTCTCCTCCGTGGCGATTGCCTTCAGAAATTCGATCTGCTGGTCCACGGCGGGGCACTCATTGGGGTGGATATTGGTGATGTAGACAGGGATCTGATAGTCTGCCAGCTTGCCGGACTTCACGTCGGCCGCCACGGCCTCCGGATCGGTCTGGGCCCGCTGCAGCAGGGCCATGTAGTTATCCACCACGGCCTTGTCCCGGGCCACAATGACCTCCATGACATCCTTTCCGTCGGTGGAAAGGCCCGTGGACTCATAGGACATGTACAGGCCGTTGGTCTGATTGTCCATGATGTCCTGGATCTTGCTGTCCAGCTCGTCATAGGGGGTATAGGAATCGTAGACCTCGTAGCGCATGGTCTGGCTGACGCTCTTGCCGGTGGACTTGTCCGTCACCGTCAGCTCGTACAGACCACGATAGGCGTACCAGGGACGCCAGTAGGCGGCATCATCGCCGTCAAACAGATAGTCGACGCTGAGGGTGGCCGTCACATCGCCGTTATCGGCAATGGTCAGGTCCTTCACGGTGAACACGGGCTCACCGCCATTCTCCTCGTCCTCCCAGTTGCGCCACTGGTCCAGAGGATCGCCGCCGAAGGTCCACTCCAGGTCGACCGCCTGAGGCTTGTAGCCCAGGTTGAAGGACAAGGACACCTCACGCTGGTCCGTCATGGACAGGCGCGTGGTGCTGATGCTGGTGAAGGCTGCGGATTTGCTGCCCGTATCGGCGGAGCCTGTGGCCACCACCATGGGAAGCAGCATGGCGACGGATAGGATCACCGCCATGACTCGGGATAAGAGCTTACTTTTTTTCATACTTTCTCCTCTCTTCGCAGTTGATAATGCGGTGCGCAGGGGTTATACTGATTATAGAATGAATTTTGCCGCAGGCAAAAGAAATGTAAGAAACATAATGATTTTTTTCGAAATCTTACATTTCTTAACGTTTGGCTTTTCATGGACTACTAATGAATGCAGCAGCATGTCTGCTGTGAAAAATAAACGGGCAGGTATGGCATATGGCGGGTAAAATTTTAATTGTTGACGATGACAGGGATATTGCACAGATCGTCCAGCTTTTGCTGGAGGGCGAGGGCTACGATACACAAACGGCTGCCAGCGGCAGCGAGGCTCTGGAAAAAATTGACAGCTCGGTGGACCTTGTCATCCTGGACATTATGATGGCCGGCATGAACGGCTTCGAGGTCTGCCGCCGCATCCGTGAAAGCAGCTATGCGCCCATCCTCTTTCTTTCCGCCATGTCCGGAGACACGGAAAAGGTGGCGGCTCTGACGGCCGGAGGAGACGACTATCTCTGCAAGCCGTTTTCGGCCTCGGAGCTCATTGCCCGGGTCAGGTCCTTGCTGCGGCGGTACAACGTCTATCAGGGCTCGGATCGGGCGGAGCCGGAAAAGGAGCAGCTGGTGCTGGGTATGGACAATCAGGTGATCGTCAACGGTCAGACCATCAAGCTGTCCTATACGGAGTATGAGATCCTCCACCTCTTTCTCAAGCACCGGGGCCAGGTGCTGTCCATCCCGGAAATATATGAGGCCATCTGGACGGAGCCATATAATTACAGCGCCAACAACATCGTTATGGTACATATCTACAAGCTGCGCCGCAAGCTGGAGCAGGACTGCAAGCACCCCAATATTCTGAAAACCGCCTGGGGAAAGGGGTACTACATTGAGTAAGCTGTTTCACAGGCTGAGCACCCGGATACTGCTGGAGGTTCTGCTGGCCGCCGCCATCAGCGCCGGGATCTATGCCGCCGCCAACACGGCTCAGGTGGCCTTCTTTCAATATTACACCATGCAGCCGGAGGTGTTTCAGCGCCTTTCCGACCAGCACTTTGCGGACCTCCAGGATTTTGCTGCGGAAAACCATATCGTCAGCACCGACGGCAAGCCCTTTACCCAGTGGAACGACAAGTATCACTATGTTTCGCTTATGGTCATCCGCCGGAACGAGGCCCTGTGCTACAACTCCTTCGTGTCCTATAACATGACCTATACCGAGGAGGACAGCCAGACCTTCTTCTGGGGGTCCAAGGTCCTTCCCACCTATGAGTATCGATTACAGTTAGAGGACGAGACCTGCAAGGTCTATTTCAGCGGTTATTTTGACCAGGCCTACACCACCCTGCTCAAGGCCGTGTGCGGAGTGCTGTTCGTGGCCTCCTTTGTTGCGGTTTTCTTTCTTCTGTTTCAGAAGCATATCCGATACATCCGGGAAATGGAGCAAAACGTCTCCTCTCTGTGCAGCAAGAATTTCAGCCAACAGATCCCCATTCGCAGCAACACGGAGCTGTCTACCCTGGCGGCCAATATCAATCACCTGGGCAGCACCATCCAGCTCTTTCTGCTGACCGAGGACGCCAAGCTCAAGCAGAAGGAGCAGTTCGTCAAGTCCATCGCCCACGATATCCGCACGCCGCTGACAGTGGTCATCGGGTATCTGGAGCTTTTGTCCAAGGGCTATGCGGGCAGCGCGGAAAACGCTGCGCTGTTCATCGACCGGGCGCTGGAGCGGACGAACCACATTCGCCGCCTTACCGACGACCTGTTCGCCTTTGAGGAAAACTGCCGGACGCTGCCCCTGGACACCTGCGACGGCCAGGAGCTGCTGACGCAGATGGTCTCCAACATCTCCAGCTTTCTGAGGAGCAATCGCTTCCGGCTGGACTACACCGACCGCGTTTCCCGACCCTTCCGGATGCAGGCCAACATCACTCTGCTGATGCGCTTGATCGACAACATTTGCTCCAACATCATCAAGCACGGCGCCGGCGAAAGCACCGTGGTTCTTACCGCCTCCCTGGAGGACGGCTATCTGGTGCTGGAGGAGAGCAACGACATCCTGCGGAAAACCGTCAAGACCGCAGCTGCCGACAGCGGTTACGGCCTGATCATCTGCGAGGATGTGATGAATGCCCTGGGCGGCAGCATCGCCCACCGGGTGGCCGATGGCCGCTTTTCCGTTACCCTCCGTTTCCGCACCTTGCCGGAGCAGGATGGGTAAGGAGTCAGGGCGGCTGGGGTAAGCTGTTGGGGAAGCAGGTCGATGAAATCCGCCGGATTCTTGCCCGAAGGCCGTCCCCGATAAACAAAAAGCCGCCCGGTACAGTGACCGGGCGGCCCATGAAGCAAGGGGAGCCGATGCTATGTTGGGGGCATCCGAACGCGGAGCAGCGCTCATATCACGCCAAAGCTTTTGAACAGGACGCTCCACAGGTACAGTGTGACGGAGCACAGCACACTGGTGGAGATAACGATATCTCCCGCCAGTTCGCCGTCACCGCCCATGTGCTGCGCCATGGTGAAGGAGGAAACTGCGGTGGCCGAGCCGAATACGCCGATGAGTCCGGCAAACTCCATCCCCCGAAAGCCCAGGGCAAAGGCAATGCCGAGAAAGATGGCGGGTATGACCACAAGGCGCATGGTGCAGATGCGCACAAGATGGTGTGCATGGCGGCGGATGCTGTCAAAACGAAAGAACGCCCCCAGCAGAAAGAGCATCAGCGGACTGCCGATTTTGCTGAAATCGCTTACCGCCTTTCCGATGGCCTCCGGCAGCGTGATATGCAGCGCGGAGAACAGAACGCCAATGGCGGAGGCGATGATCAGCGGGTTTTTCATCACGTCCAGCAGCAGCTTCAGCGGCTTGACCCTCCGGCCGCTGAAGCTCTCCAGGCAGATAACTGCCAGCACGTTGAACAGCGGCACCACCACTGCTGTCAGCAGCGCCACGGATGAGGTGTCCGCCCCATCCATCAGCGCCGAGGCAAGCGGCAGGCCGATGACCACGAAGTTGGAGCGGTAGATGCCCTGAATATAGACGCTTTGCTTGCTCTTGTCCTTGACTGTCAGCAGGGTATAGGCGATGCTCAGCCCATAAGCGGCCAATACGGCCACAACGGCATACAGCAGCAGCCCCGGCTTTACGGAGGAGGCAAGGTCGGACGAATAGATGTTCTGAAACAGCATCACCGGCAGAAACAGCTTGAACGCCAGGTTATTCATCGTGCTGACGTCGCCGTCGTTCAGCAGCCTTATCTGCCGGGCCAGAAAACCCACGGCCATGATAAGAAACGTTGGCAGCACGGCGTTGAGGCAGACTATAAAAATACGAATATCCATTGTTGAGCTCCTTACCGCTGTTGCGGTCTTTCTGTGAATACAACGTAGTAGCACCCGGTGCATTCCGGGTGCTACTACGCTTTTGAGGAGAGAAGGCTAATGTTGGTATAATTATTTCACGTGGGACTTCAGCCAGTCGCATACCATGTCGGCAATCTGGCGGCTGTTGTCCTCCTGCATCATAGCGTGGGTGTTGCCGCGGATGCCGATCTCCGGAAGGTGGATCCACGTGCTGTCGCCGCCCAGCTCCAGGATGCGCTCATGCAGCTTGCGCATGGTGCCCTGATAGGCGAAGTCGCCGATCCAGCGGTAATCCGGCGTGCAGTACTCCTCGCCCAGGAAATCGCCCCAGATAAAGAGGAACGGGATGTCCTTGAAGGCGGAGACGTCCGTCTTGTCCACATCAATGGAGGAGGAGCTTTCCACCAGCACCACCGCCTTGACATTTTCCGGGTGCGCCAGCGCGGCGTTCACCGTAAACAGGCCGCCCTGGCTGTGAGCCAGCATGATGCAGCCGTCGGTCATGCCGCCCACATACTGGTCATACGCCTTCTGGGCCATGGGGATGGACGTGGTCCACCGGGGCACCTGGGACTTGAGGAAGGCGTCGTACCCCGCCGCGTTGAAGCGGCTGCCCTCGTAGCTCTCGGGGTACTTGGGGCCCAGGCGGTAGGTGGTCCAGCGCTCGGCATAGCTGTTGAAGCAGGGAGGGACCGGGTTGATCTCCGGGAACTGGGCCCAGGAAGCACGTCCCCGCTCCACGCCGTCGGACACGTTGACGTTGAACCCGTTCTGCAGGAACATATACTCCCAGCCGGGCTCACCGGCCTGCGTGGTCTCCCACAGGGCGCCGGTACCGCCGCCGCCGTGGACCATGCACACGGGATACGGAACCACGGGATCGGCGATGCGGGTATACTGCACATACATCTGGCCGGCCTGGAAGTCTCCGTTGGGGTCGTAGTTCATCACCGGGCCGCCGGGCCAGAGCTCCATCTGGATGGGATTGGTGCCTGCGATGGTGACCTTCTCACCGCCGACGAAGTAGCTGCCCTTGCTTGTAACTTTCACATAATCCATAACGACAGGATCCTTTCTGTTCGGTGTTACTTGGCCTTCTTGCTGCTGAGACGGAAGTTCTTGGCGTACTTCTCATCATAGTCGTCGCAGAAGAACACCTGGAAATAGCCCAGGGGCACCTTATCCTTCTGGGTGGCCAGGCTGACCACGATCATAAGGATCAGGCTGATGATCCACGAGAACACGAAGGCGTGGGTGTTGTTGGTGTTGGCGATCCACCATTCCTTGGTGGCCGGGATCACGCTGGAGATGATGTAGAAGAACATATAGGCGAAGAAGCCGCCGATGCAGGACCAGAACGTTCCCTTCCAGGTGGCCTTCTTCCAGTACAGGCCGCACAGAACGGGCCAGTACCACGCAGAGGCCAGAGCGCCCAGGGCGAAGTTGATCATGAACTGGGTCAGGTCCGTGGGCTTCAGGGCCAGCAGGGTGGCGATGGCCGCAAACACCAGGATCGTGACGGAGGAGAAGGTCTTCTGCTTCTTTTCGGGCATATCGGGCTTGACGCAGTCAATGAAGAAGTCCTTGGCAAAGAAGGCAGCCGCGCTCATGCAGTAGCCGGCCAGGGAGGACTGGATGGCCGCGAACACGCCGCAGAAGATGATGCCGGCCACAGGGGCGGGCAGCAGATTGGTGGCCACGAAGAAGGTGGTCAGGTCCCGGGTGACCAGATCGGGATTCAGGTTGTGGGCCCAGGGGCCGGTGGCGCACATGAGACCCTGGCAGATGGTGAAGATGATGCAGGAGATCATGATGCCGCGCTTGAGGACCTTGTGGTTGTCATAGGTCATGGAGACGCTGACGGCGAAGGGCATAGCGCCCAGGCCGATGCCGCAGAACAGGACGGTGCCCAGGGTGTTCATGAAGGTGAACACGGAGTCGGCCCGCAGCATTTCGGGATAGGTGGTGCCCATGTATTCCACGGCGGCGCCGAGGCTGCCATAGGTCTTGGCGTTGTCAATGAGCAGAATGCCCATAATGGAGAAGGTTGCGATAAGCATGACCACGCCCTGGATGGCGGCCACCTTTGCCATGGACTTCACGCCGCCGGTGGAGGTATAGACCACGGTGATGACGATGACCAGGACCAGGCCCAGATAATACTGGTTGCTGCCGGTGATGGCGGCGAACATCTTGGCGCCGGCGGTGATCTGCGCGCAGGTGGTGAACAGCAGGCCCACCACGCAGGTGATGGACAGGGCGGAGACCACAGCCTTGGAGCGGAAGCGCAGGCGGAACAGATCCAGGAAGGACACCGCGCCGATGCGCTGCTTCATGATGGCGGCCTTCAGGCCCACGGCGCCCAGGCCGAAGGCGGCGGTCAGGAAACCGGCATAGTAGATTATACCACCGGAAAAGCCCTTTGCATAGGTCAGGCCGGGGGCCGTGACCATGGTGCCGCCGGCCATGGAGTTGGTGGCGGCGATCATGGCGATGGCGAAGGCGCTGAGCCCGCCGCCGCCCGTCAGGAAGGAGGCCAGGTTATCGGAGGCGACCTTCTTGGACTGGAGCTTGACATATGCGCCAAGACCCACGATGACCAGGGAATAAATAATGAAGATGACCACCATGGTCGTCATGGTGCCGGTGGTCATGGAAAATCCGCCGAGATCGATCATTTTTCAGTTACCTCCTCTTTGGGCTCTCTGGGGAGCATGGAATAGGTCTTACTCTTCTTCAGGTGGACCATGCCGATGATAAACATGGCGAGGTATACAATGACACCTCCGGTCCACCACAGGGGCATACCGAGGAAAAAGATCATTTCGCTGGGGTCGCAGGTGCCGAACACAAAGGCCAGCACCACGGCGATGACGGAAGCGGCGCCGCCGAGCACGTGGAAGAAGATGGCATCCTTCTTGCCCGCTTCAAATCGGCGGTCGTAGTTGGTGATCGCTTTCACGTCATAGGTGGTTGAATCCAGGTTTTTATTATCCATTGTGGTTCAAAACTCCTTTCTCTTCTCCTGTTTATTGATACCGGGGCCGCGCGCCATTGAGAAATCGACCCTCCTTGCCGGCTCTCGCCGTCCCGGTAAGCACACGCTGTAGGGTGGGATTCCTTATCGGGGCAGCACGCTGAAGTCATTCTCCTCCAGACGCCGCTCCTGGGGCAGACCGATCAGGTCGTTGAATTGGGTAAAGTTCACCATCTTGCCGGAGCTCAGGTCCACGGTTCCGGTGGCCTTCAGCTCGCCCAGGATGTCCAGCACGGACTGCATGGCCGCGTACAGGGTGGACACCGGGAACACCACCAGCCGGTAGCCCAGGTCCTGCAGCTCCTGCGCGGTGAGATAGGGGGTCCTGCCGCCCTCCACCATGTTGGCGATGGTGGGCTTGGTGATGGCCTGGTTGACCATGCGCATTTCCTCCACGCTCTCCAGGGACTCCACAAAGATGATGTCGGCTCCTGCCTGCTCATAGAGCCTGGCCCGGCGGATGGCCTCCTCCACGCCGTGGTTGGTGCGCGCATCGGTGCGGGCAATGATCAGGAAGTCGGGGTCCTGCCGCGCGGCCACGGCGGCGCGGATCTTGTTGACCATCTCCTCCGCATCCACCACCTGGCGGCCCAGCATGTGGCCGCACTTTTTGGGCATGGTCTGGTCCTCCAGCTGGATGGCGGCGGCTCCGGCCCGTTCATACTCCCGGACGGTGCGCACCAGGTTCACCACATTGCCGAAGCCGGTGTCGCCGTCGCAGATAACGGGGACGGACACGGCCGCGCACATATCCTTGGCCCGCTCGGCCATCTCACTCATGGTCATCAGGCCCACGTCCGGCGCGCCCAGCTTGCTGGCGGACTGACCGTAGCCGGTCATATACACCACGTCGAAGCCGGAGGCCTCAATGAGCTTTGCGCTCAGCGCGTCATAGGCGCCGGGCATGACCAGGATCTCCCTGGACTCCACCAGCTCCCGGAACTTTGCTCTGTTTATCATCGTCGTATATCTCCTTATCCGGCGTATCAAATCACGCGCTTATCCTTGTATTCCTGCAATGCCGCCTCATCCAGGCCCAGCAGCTCCCCGTAAACAGCCTGGTTGTCCTGGCCCAGCTCCGGTGCGCAGCGGTTGATCTCGGGCATCATATCCAGCAGCTTCACCGGGTTGCCGTTGACGCGCATATCGCCGATGACCGGGTGGTGCAGCGGCACGAACATCTGGCGGACGTTGACGATGCTGTCGTCGGAGGTGACACGCCGCATGTCGTTGATGGGAGCCGCAGGAACACCGGCAGCATTGATGGCATCCACGGCCTCGTCAATGGTGTGCTGCCGGGTCCAGACCTCGATCTCCGGCTTCAGAGCAGCGTGGTTGTCGCAGCGCTTGATGTTGCTGTCGAAGCGGGGGTCGGTCAGCAGGTCGGGCCGGTCAATGACCTTTTCGCACAGCAGCTGGAACAGGTGGTCGTTGCCGCAGGCGATGACGAAGTTGCCGTCGGAGGCGGCAAAGGAATCATAGGGGTATGCCGCCGCGTAGCGATTGCCCATCAGCTCCGGCAGCTTGCCGGAGGCGAAGTAGCGCTGGGTGCCGGTCTCCAGGCTGGCCACCACGGAGTCCACCAGCGCCACATCCACCCGCTGCCCCTTGCCGGTCAGGCTGCGAGCGTGCAGCGCCATCAGAATGCCGATGGTCAGATTCATGCCGCCCAGGATGTCGCCCATGGCGCTGCCCACTCGGGTGGGCTCTCCGCCGGGATGGCCGGAGATGCTCATCAGGCCGCCCACTGCCTGGGCGATGATGTCGTATCCGGGCCGCTGGGAGTTGGGGCCGTAGCAGCCGAAGCCGGACACGGCGGCATAGATAATGCGGTCGTTGACCTCCTTCAGCTGATCATAGCCCAGCCCCAGCTTGTCCATCACGCCGGGACGGTAGTTCTCCACCACCACATCCGCCTTTTTCACCAGCTCCAGAAACAGCTTCTTGCCCTCCGGAGCCTTCAGGTTCAGGGTAATCCCCTTCTTATTGCGGTTGACGTTGGCATAATACATGCTGGCACCGTTTTTCAGCGGCCCCATGGCCCGCGTGTCGTCGCCCTTCCCGGGGATCTCGATCTTGATGACGTTGGCGCCGTAGTCGGCCAGCATCATGGTGCAGTAGGGACCGGCGAGAACGCGGGTGAGGTCAAGGACCGTGATGTCTCCCAAAGCAGTCATGTGATTCCTCCTTCTTTATAAGCAGCAGCTGCTCTTTGCGTTGATGTTGATCTGATGTCCGCTGTAGATCCCCTGTACCCGTTCATGCTGATATCTGGAAAGGGCCAGGAGCTTGTCAAAGTCGATGCTCGTGTCATAGCCCATGCGCTGAAGCATATACACCAGGTCCTCTGTGGCGGTGTTGCCGGATGCGCCCGGGGCGAAGGGGCAGCCGCCCAGGCCGCCCAGGGTGGACTGCACCGTATCCACACCGCTTTCGATGGCGGCCAGGGTGTTCACCATGCCCATGCCGCGGGTGTCGTGGATGTGTACCTGCCACGCCACGCCGGGGAAGGCCTCCCGCACAGCCTGAATCGTCTGGCGCACCTGCCGGGGATCGGCGATGCCGATGGTGTCTGCCAGGCAGATGGACCGGGAGCCCAGGGCGTAAACCTGCCCCACGAAATCCACCACCCGGGAGATCTCCGGGATCCCCTCAAAGGGGCAGCCGAAGGTCGTCGCCAGCTCCACACAGATATCCGCCTGGGGGAAGTCGTCGAAAATGCGCCGCAGCTCGTCAAAGGACTGCTGGTGGGTGCGGTTGATGTTGGCCTTATTGTGGGACTCGCTGACGGAGATGACATAGGTCAGGTGCCGCACCCCGGCGGTCCAGGCATTCTGTACGCCGCGATAGTTGGGCACCAGCGCATAGGTGGTGATGTCCGGGTGGGCCGCCAGCACATACTGGGCCAGCTCTGCCGCGTCCGCCATCTGGGGAATGGCCTTGGGGCTGACAAAGGAGGTAGCCTCCAGCATGGTCACGCCTGCGTCCACCAGACCGTCGATGATGTGCTTTTTTTCCTCAATGGGCAGCATCTGCTTCAGATTCTGCCAGCCGTCCCGGGGACCGCACTCCAATAGGTTGATCTTCATTTTGCTTACACCAGCTTATCTGTTTAATTCTTAAGTTAAATTTAATGCAAAAGAACTTAAATGTCAATCAGTAATTTAATTTTCGGAGTTTTGCCGAAAACACGGCCGATTTCTTTGTGTATAGTGCTGTCGAAAAAGAAAAAGCAGCCGGTCATTTCTGCCTTCTGCTTAACAAAGTCTTTTTTAACTTGACTCGCCGCACCAATGATAGTATAATTTTGGTATAAAGAAACAATTTGAAGCAAAGTGCCCACCGGACGCTTTGCTTGGGGAAGGAAAACAATCTGTCAATGGCTACGTTATCTGAAATTGCCGAAAAATGCGGCGTGTCCACTGCCACCGTGTCCTATGTCATGAGCGGCAAGGGAGAGGAAAAGCGCATCTCTCCCGCTATGCAGGAGCTGATCCGTTCCACGGCGGAGCAGCTGGGGTATAAGCGCTCCTCCGGCTCCAGCGCACCGGTGCAGCCGCGCATCGCGGTGTTCTGGCCCCAGCGGAGCATCGAGACCACCCTGCTGTCCGTGATCAACGGCATCAACACCGCCGCTTATCTGGACCCCATTCCCGTAAGCATCAACATCTGCCCCTATGAGAGCAACCACCTGGCCGACCAGCCTATGCTGTGGAGCGCCAAGGAGTTCGATGCAGCGCTGGTGGTCTCTGCCAACTCCGACGACCTGGCAGCCCTGCGCAGCACCCCCACGAAGATCCCCACTGTCATCGTCAACCGCAGCGTGCCGGGTTATCCCTGCGTTACCGTGGACCACGCGGAGACCGGCCAGATCGCCGCAGTACACTCCATCTGCAAGGGCGGAGACAGCGTGGGCCTGGTGCTGAACCCCGGCTCCTACGAGGGCATGAATCTGCGGGCCAATGCCTTTCTCCGCACCTGCCGGGAATATGGCGTGGACATCAGCCGCAATGTTTTTTACTGCGACAATACCATCGACGCCGGATATGAGCTGGGGGTATCCCTGATCCGGGAAAACCGCGTACCCCGGGTCATCACCTGCATTTACGACATCGTCAGCTTCGGTATGCTCCGTGCGCTGGTGGAGGCTGGCATCAACGTGGGAGAGGAGGTCCAGCTTCTGGCCACCGGCACCAGCCTCTCCTCGTTCTTCTCCCGCTGCACGCCGCCTATGACCATGGTGGAAATGCACCTGGAGGAGGTTTCCCAGCGGGCCATGCGGGTGGCAGTGGAGCTGGCCGCCCGGCGTATCAGCAGCAATACGGAGATCGTGCTGCACCCCAGTATCATTTACAGGACCTCCTCACCGGCGCCCACGTTTGCCCAGCGTCAGGTGCTGGAGGAGCGGCGGCGCGCCGCCGGAGACTGACAGAAGGCCGCATCCCTTTTCCCGCATGCCAATGCCGCTTCGCCTCCCCGTTATACCGGGGAGGCGTTTTTTTGCGCACCCCCAAAAATGAAGTGATCCCCAACGGTTAGGCAAATCATGTTTGACTGGCCAAAAAATGTGCCATTTTTTGTCTTTCACCGATAAGGCAGCAATTTGGAAAAATTACAAAATCGGCATCTGCCCAGCAGGATTGGATAACAAAACAGGTGGCACTCAGCTTTGGTTGGGTGCCGCCTGTTTTTACCATCTGTAGGCCAAAATCACCTTCTGCTTTGTAAAGCAAGAGTGTTGAAAAGTGTAAAGCAGTCATCAATTTTGCATGGATTTATCTTTTCCAGTTCATTTTAAATCGAGCAGGCTGTTTGAGCAGAATTGCAAATCAACCCGAGAATCTAGATAAATTTTCATTTGAATTAATACGGTTATTTTGCTATAATTGCTATAGATAGGATGGAGGATTGTACGATGACCAATATGGAGCAGCTTTTGTCTGTATCAAAAATGTACTATGAGCAGGGTCTGACCCAGCAGGAAATTGCAGAGAAGGCGTTTTTGTCTCGCTCCCATGTCTCTCGCATGCTGAAGGAGGCGCGGGCTCTGGGAATCGTGGAGATTATTATTCGATCGCCGTTTGAAAATCATATCAGCCTGGAAGCTGGCTTGGCAGAGCGCTTTGGAATGGAAAAGGTCCTGGTAGCATATACGGAAAGCTCCGGTCCGAGGGAAGAATTTAACAGTGTGTGCAGCATGGGCGCTTCTTACCTCAACAGTATCCTCACCAATCGCAGTGTACTGGCTGTGTCTAAGGGAAAAACTGTAGCCACCACTGTTGGCGCACTGAAGCCCACCAAGACCTTGCCGGATATGCGTTTTGTCCAGCTGGCAGGTTCTATGGAGAGCATCAACCCCGACATTGACGAGATGTTTATTCTTCAGCGTGTGGCGGCGCTGTATGGCTGCGAGTGTAAGCGTTTGCTGGTGCCGTATCTGTTGGATGACGAGGAAAGCAAAGCCTTGATTTGCCGCCACAGTGCCACACGAGAGGTGCTGCGCTGCCGCAAAGACGTGAACACCTTCATCAGCGGTGTGGACACAATGCTCTACTGGGCTGAGCGGATGGACGAAAAGCTTGTACATCCCCTGATGAATCAGGGGGCCGTCGGCTGCATGTGGGGCTATTTTTTTGACATCAACGGCAACATTATCGACACACCTCTGTATAACCGCATGATCATCCCTGACAGAAGCATCTTCCAATCGGTGCAGACCCGGATCTGTATTGCCTCGGATCGCTTTAAGGCCAAGGCAATACTGGGCGCCATGCGGGGTGGCATGTGCAATGTTTTGATTACCAATTCTAAGATTGCTAACCAGATATTGAATCTGGATACCGTTTGAAGGAATCAAGGAGGGGCTTATGAGTATTTTATCCCTGGATGCCAGCCAGAGTGTGAAGCTCACACTGATGAAGGATGTGTCCCATTGCTTTATACGGTCCGATAAACTAGGCCGGCGCCGGGATGTGCTGGTGGTGTTCCACGACACGCCGGAGGGCTACACGCTGACGTATACGGACTGGCTGCGCTTGATTCAACTGGTTTCCGGCTGCCGTATTTTGTTTGGCTTTCACCGGCGAGTGAAGTCATATTTCGATGGCCTTACCCGAGAGCAGTTCCAGCAGGAGCTGGTCCAACAAGGCATTCCCTTTCGCCGTGAATGTCCCCGAGGGGAGAATTAATATCGCTTGACGTATATAAACAGGAGCTTCTCCCGGCGGGAGAAGCTCCTGTTTATATACGCTGACTTCTTTTTGTTCCGTATGATCCTTAAAGGGATGAGGAGTCAATATTGGACAGGGCACGGCGCAGCTCAAGCACCTTGCCGGGAACCACAGACAACTCGCCTATTCCCGCCTTAATATAGAAGGGCAGCAATTCCTCATTTCCGGCAGACTCGCCGCAGATACCGCACCATATTCCGTGGGCCACCGCAGCCTGTGCGGTATGCTGGATCAGACGCAGCACAGCCGGATGGGCGGAGTCAAACAGGTCCGCCACCTTGTCGTTGAGCCGGTCTGCCGCCAATGTGTACTGAGTCAGATCGTTGGTCCCGATGGAGAAGAAATCCACCTCCGGCGCAAATTGATCTGCCAAAATAGCGGCCGAAGGAATCTCTACCATCATGCCTACCTCAATTTTTTCTGCCATGGGAACCTGTTCTTTTTCTAACTCCCGGCGGGATTCCTCCAGCAGAGCCTTCGCCCGGCGCAGCTGGTTCAGATCGCCGATCATGGGGAACATAATAGCCAACCGTCCATAGTAGGAGGCGCGCAGTAACGCACGCAGCTGTATGCGGAACATATCCTGATGGTCTAGGCACATTCGCACAGCCCGCCAGCCCATAGCCGGATTTTCCTCCGGAGGCAAAGGCAGCCAGGACGGCACCTTATCTGCACCGATGTCCAGGGTGCGCACAACAATTCTCTTGCCGTTCAGCTTTTCCAGCACCGCGCGGTAAGCAGCGAACTGTGTCTCCTCGTCCGGCGCGCTGTCGGCATTCATATAGAGAAATTCGCTGCGCATCAGGCCAACGCCGTCGGCATTCACCGCCGCTGCATTGTCGGCGTCGGTAACGTAGGCAATATTGGCACAAATCTCCAGCTCCAGGCCGTCCCGGGTCCGGCTGGGACGATCCCGGTATGCATCCAGACCCATTCGCTCCTGCAGATAGGCCTCGCGGCGGGCGGTATAATCCGCCAGGGTCTGCTGGTCGGCATTGAGGATCACAAGGCCGCGGCTGCCATCCACCACGATGGTTCCTGCCGCACCGGAAAGAGCCTCCGTCAGGCCGCTCACGCCCACTACGGCGGGTATGCCCATGGTGCGGGCCAGGATGGCGGAGTGGGAAACATGAGAGCCCAGTTCCGTCACAAAAGCCATGATCAGCCCGCGCTCCAGCTGCATGGTATCACTGGGGAACAGGTCATGGGCACAGATCACCGAGGAGCGCTCCAGCGTCTGACTCTGTCCGCCGGTCAGCACCTGCAGCAAACGTTGGGTGATATCCCGGACATCGGCGCTGCGGGCCTGCATCACCTCATCCTCCATAGCGGCGAACATCTCGGCAAACTCCTGACCTGTGCAGGCCACGGCGTGTTCTGCCGTATAGAGCTGGCTGGTAATATTATCCTCTACAGACTCCAGATAGTCCAGATCCTCCATCATCATTTTGTGGATGTCAAAAATCTGAGCAGCGGCCTCGCCGGCCTCCTGCACAGTTTTATCGTAAAGCATATCCAACTGTCTACGAGCCTGTTCAACAGCGTCGTCAAACCGGCGGCGCTCTGCCTCCACGGTCAGGCGCGACTGCTCCTCATAAGCGGCCAGCTGCGCCTTCTGATACAGCCAGACAGGGCCGATGGCTACGCCCGGCGAAGCCGGGATGCCTCGCAGTGTTATCATTGCCATATTAGCCTCACAGTTCTGCCCGGCAAAAATCCTGCAGGGCCTGACAAGCGGCATCCTCGTCGCTGCCCTCCACAGAGACATGCAGCTCCTGGCCGCACTTGGCGGCCAGCTTCATCACAGCGAACAGACGTTTGCAGTCGGCGGTCTTTCCGTTGGCCGTCAGCACGACCTTGCTCTCCATGGTCTGGGCCAGCTTGACGATCAGACCTGCCGGACGGGCGTGGAGTCCCTCGACGTCCTGAATCACATAGGTAAATTCTTTCATAATAATGCTCTTTTCTCAGGCCTTGCTGAGTTCGTCCAGATAGGCCTTGGTTTTCTCCTCGATTTCCGCCTCGGACATGATGTTCTTCAGGGGGATCACATACGCACCCTTGCGCTTGGCGTCGGCAAACTGCGGCTCAAGAGATACGCTGCAGTACACCACATCGTACTTCTGCCCGATGGCCTTGCCTACGGAGACGGTGTTTGCCTCTACAGTGCATTTCAGACCCAGCTTGGTAAACACACGCTTGACCTTAAGGCTTACCAACTGACAGCAGCCGTTACCGGCAGCGCAGCAAGCCAGAATGTTGAATTTCTTGGAAGTGATATCCATATTTTTTCCTCCTGTTTTGAAAATGACTTCGGATGTAACGCCGCCTTTGGCAGCGCGGGCCAACGGTACGGGGGATACGGGACCTGCCGACAAACCTCCGCTTTCGCGGAGGCTTGTCAGACAGAGTGTGGAAAAGTATGTCTTACGTTGTGTTATATCCAAGGGGCGAGCTTACAGGTCGTCGCCCATGACCTCCTTGTACTGCTCCCAGTCCTCGGCTGCCAGCCAGTAGCCCTTCTTGTTCTTGAGGTACTGGATCTGGGGGATAGCCAGCATGAGGACGAGCACCAGCGCATAGCCGGCCCAGCCAAGATACTTCCACAAGGGGGAGAAGGCGGAGAGCGTAATGGCGTTATCCACCTGGAAGCCCACACCGCCGTAGATGTCGAAGCCAATGATGCAGGCAGCTACGCCGGCCAGGAATACGTCAGACAGGGCTACGGCGATGCAGGAGACCACCAGAGCCTTGATGCCGCCGCGATGGTGCGCGAAGATGCCCACAGTGGCGCTGTCGAACATCATGGGAACGAAGCCGACCAGGCAGACGAAGGGCAGGTTCAGCAGCATACCGACCGTAGTAAATACCGTCATGGTCAGAGAACCCACCAGGAAGCTGACGGTAATGACGGAACCGTTGGTTACGAAGCCATAGAACGCGGCGCAGTCGATACCGGGCAGCGTGTTGGGCAGGATCTTCTCGGAGATGCCGCTGAAGGCTACGGTCAGCTCAGCCACGAACATACGCATACCGGTCAGCAGGATCACCAGATACACGGGGAACTTACCGGCGGTGTGGAAGATATACAGGGCAAAGCTGGTGTCAGCGGTAAGGCTGGAGTCAATGCCCATCATAGCCTCCTTGCCGATCAGAGAAATCAGCACGGCAAAGTAGACCAGCATGACGATAAAGGATGCCACATACATGTCGTTAAAGATGGCCAGGAAGCCGGGCAGCTCCAGGTTGTCAAACTTCTTGACTTCCTTGCCCTTTTTCTTGGCACGGCGCTCCAGCAGGCGGCCATACTCATAGCCCAGGCGATCCAGGATCATCTGGGTGTGGCCCACGCACATGTTGGCACCGTCGGTGAGGTCCTGAGCGGGCTCAACAGTCAGGTTGGACAGCACGCACCACTTCACGGCCAGGTACAGGCCCACGGCCAGAATGGTAGCAAAGTCACCCATAACAGGGAACATCACCAGCAGAATGGGAACCATGTCGATAGCCTGACCGGACAGAATATGGGCCTGAATGATCAGGGAGCGGCATTTGGTATACTTCTTCATCAGCACCAGGATAATGGCGATGCCGAAGCCAGCAGCCATAGACGCCATCTGAAGGCTGGTGGTGCGCCCGAAGCCCTCCAGAATAGCAGTCAGCGTGCCTGCACCCAGAGAGTCGTCATTGACGATGATATTCATGCCAAGCACCTGGCGCATGCCCATCATGATGGGCTGGAAGGTGGTGTACAGACCGCCGGTGGCGGTCTGATATACGATATAACCGATGTATGCCTTCAAGGCGCCCATCAAGGACTCCAGGAAGGGACGCTTGGTCAACAGCTGGCCGATAAACACCAGAACCATCATAAACATGGCGGCCCGGTCAAAGAAGTTGTACCAGATCCAGCTCAAAACGGAAACGACAGAATCCATTATGATTTTCCTCCGTATTCACACAAAGTATGTTGGTAAATTATATTTTACGCGGTAGATTGCTGAGTATGGAAGGTGCGCACCCCGGCGGGGCGTTGGTGAATCCTCTCCTCTCTCCGGTCGATGTTGTTGCGGATATCTCATTTTAATTTAAACAAGTACCGGAGCGGCTTAACCCAGCAGCTTGTCAAAATCCTCTTTTGTTTTGGCGTCCAGAAGTGCCTGAACGGTCTGTTCATCGTCAAATACATCCGCTAGATCCATCATCACATCCAGATGGGCGTTGAGCTCCTTGACGGCAATGGCGAAGAATAGCTCGGCTCCCATTTCCGGATCGTTTTCGTCGTAACAGACGGGCCGGTTGATCTTCACAAAGCTCACCGCCGCCTGATGCACGAGATCGGTGCGTTTGGAGTGGGGCATACAGATGTGAGGAGCAATAAAAATATACGGGCCGTTCTCTGCTACATTTTCCACGATGCTGTCAGCGTAGGCTGGCTCCACCAGTCCCTGCTGGATCAGCGGCGTACAGGCTGCGCTCACTGCGTCCTGCCATGTGTCGAATCCGTCATAGACCTCGAACAGTCCGTTGCGATAGAGCTCCTTCAAGTATGTCAGTTCCATGTGTTCTCCTCCTGCGGGCGAATGAATATACAGCTTTGCTGCGGTATCCGAGGCAAAGTCAATGAGCAAATCCGCCAAAACTTACAGTGCCATTATGCACGATTTTTTTCGAATATGCAACTGCTGAGCAAAAGAAGCACACAAGCCGACATTGAGCAAATGTGCAGAAAAATAGTTGGCATTTCTATGCCTGACAGCAATTTCCCGCTTGAATTCTTTAATCCATCTCCGCTCACTGCACATTTGTGCGCGAATTGGCTGTAAAAATTTTTTGTGGACGTCGTTTTATCCATGGGCTGACGTCTATTTTGACACGTTGTGAAATGTGCCGAAACCCCATTGCATAATACAATGATTCATCGTATACTTTCATCAATGCAGGGCGAGGACGGGCATCCGGTCGCCGAGGTCCGGTCCCTTCAGCAGCGGCTCATTCAATAAATAAGGAGGATTATTCCAAAATGCCGAAAGTAAGAACCGTATTAGGCGATATCGAAGCATCTGAGCTTGGCTTTACCATGGCCCATGAGCATGTGATCCACTGCCCGCGTGGACTGTTTGCTCCTGACAACGAGTGGGCATTGCGTGACTTCAATATCCAGCTCCAGATGGTCAAGGACTACAAGGCTATTGGCGGTGGGTGTCTGGTGGATGCTATGTGCCGCGACCAGGATGGTCGCTGCCCCGCATATCTGAAGGTTATCTCCGAGACCACCGGTGTGCACATCATCGCTGCCACCGGCATTCCCTTCGACTATCCCGGCGACCGGGAGCCCTTGATGGATCTGTCCATCGTGTGGAAGGACAAGGATGTTGACGAAATCGCCGCAGGCTACGTCAAGGAGATCACCGAGGGCATGAATGGTACCAATATCAAGGCCGGATGGATCAAGGCCGGTACGCAGTATTGCTATGCCACCCCCGGAGAGATCAAGGGCCTGAAGGCTGCCGCCCGTGCTGCCCTGGCTACCGGCGCTGCCGTTCACACCCATACTGACGGCGGTTCCTTTGCCCTGGAGCAGCTGGAGATCGTCCTGAATGAAGGACTGCCTGGTTCCCAGTTTGGCGTGGCCCACATCGATCGTAACCCCGACTTCTGGCTGCACAAGAAGATTGCCGAGTCCGGCGCCTATCTGATTTATGACGGCCCCGGCAAGGTAAAGTATTATCCCGACTCTGTCCGCGTGGACCTGCTGCGCCGCCTGGTAGAGGCTGGTTTCGAAAATCAGATCATGCTCAGCAACGATATGGGCAAGAAGAGCCACCACCAGAGCTATGGCTATGGCCCGGGCTGGGGCTTTATCAAACAGAAGTTTATCCCCCGCCTGCTGGACGAAGGCTTCTCCGAGGAAGTCGTCCATAAGTTCATGTATGAGAACCCCGCTCGCTTCTACGCCCTGAGAAAGTAAGAGGACAACCATGAAGAATGATCGTGATGAACGGAATAGACCGCACGTCCCCACCTCTCCTGAGGAGTGCGACCCTAACGCCGCTACGGTACAGCGCTGGCAGCCCAAGCGGCTCTCCCTACGGGAGGGCATAGCGCAGGCTTCCTGGTTCTGCCGGATCATGTATATCCTGATCGTGCTGGGTACGGGGGTTTTAAATCTTGTCTATTGGCAGAAGCTGCCCGACACCCTGATCCTGAGAACCTGGTTCGGGTATTCCGCCGTGGAGATTCCCACCGTTTCTTACTTTATCGTGTCATTTCTCCTCATCTGCTATTTGGTATACCGCGATTTAGTGAATCGTTCCCTATCCAGGAGAAAGGTGTTTATCCCATTGATCTTCTTTTTAGGCAACTACTACATGATCGTGGAGCTGCTGCAGACCATGGCGGCGTAATACACGCATCACGGTCGTTTCCCGAAAGCGGCCCGTCCATCGGGCGGGCCGCTTTATGCGGGAATTACAATTGGATACGAATATAATGGAGGAACTATGAAAGCGCCTTATTTACAAATTGCACTGGACAACGAATCCCTGGAGGATGCGTTTCACACCCTGCGAGGCGGCCTCGGCAACGAAGTAGACATCATCGAGGTGGGCACCATGCTGATCCTGATGGAGGGTGTGCGGGCCGCACGTATTATGCGGGCCTGTTTCCCTGACAAAATCATGGTGGCCGATGCCGCCCTGTCTGTGGCCCATTTTGGTCCCAAGGTACTGGCTGCGGGAACACAGTTTGTCACCATGTTCTCTCCTGCCCGCAACGAGGTCAAGGCGGCCATTCTGGCCCAGGCCAAGGCCGGCGGCCAAGACGTGCAAATCGAGCTGTATGGTGACTACGGTGAAAGCTGGACCTTTGACGACCTGCGGGAGTGGAAGGATATTGGCATCCGTCAAATCATCTACGGCCGACCCAGCTCGGCCAGCGGCCCCTGGACGGCCCAGGATGTGGCCTTCGTGCGTCAGCTGTGCGACATGGGCTTTGAGGTCACTGCCACCGGCGGCATCACCTATGAGGACCTGGACATTCTGGCCGGTCTCCCCCTGTACGCCGTGATCTGCGGCCGCTCTATCCGCAACGCAGAGAACCCCGCGGCGGAGGCCCGCCGCATCAAGGCGCGCATGCAGGAGCTGTGGGCCTGAGCTCCGACAAACAAGCTAAATTATAAAGAAAAGGTGAAAATCTTATGTGGATCGATACTATGTTCGGCGTAAAGAAGCCGATTATCACCATGCTGCACCTGGATCCCCTGCCCGGCGACCCCCGCTTCCATCACGGCGACTACATGGACCGTGTGGTGGAGCACGCCCGGGCTGATCTGCACGCTCTGCAGGACGGCGGTGTGGACGGCATCATGTTTTCCAACGAGTTCAGCCTGCCCTATGAGCGGCATATGAGCTTTGTGACCCCCGCTGCCATGGCCCGCGTCATCGGTGAGCTGAAGTCCGAGATCCGTGTTCCCTACGGCGTGGACTGCATTTCTGACGGCCTGGCTGCCATTGAGCTGGCCGCAGCCGTGGACGCCAAATTCATCCGCGGCACCTTCAGCGGCGTGTATGTGGGCGACGGCGGCCTGTACAACAATGACTTCTCTCAGCTGCTGCGCCGCAAGGCGGCTCTGCACCTGGACAATCTGAAGATGTTGTACTTTATCAATCCTGAGTCCGATCGCAATCTGGACACCCGCCCCCTGGCAGATATTGCTCGCTCCACCATTTTTAAGGCCCATCCCGACGGCCTGTGCATTTCCGCCAACGCCGCCGGCCAGGACGTGGACGATGCGCTGATTGCCAGCGTCAAGGAGATTGCTCCCAATGTGGTGGTGCTGTGTAATACCGGATGCCGTCCGGACACCATTGAAAAGAAGCTGGCTACCGCCGACGCAGCTGTGGTGGGCACCTACTTCAAGGAAGGCGGGCGTCTGGAAAACGACAACCTGGAAAATGTCCGAGTAGATATCAACCGGGTCAAGGAGTTCATGGACGTGGTCAAGGAACTGCGGCAGAAGCTCTAAGTCCCGGGAAAGGAGCTTCCATGAAACGAATCATTCCCTCCGTTGCCTCCGCCAACCAGCTGTTTCTGGCTGAGGAGATTGGAGCGTTTCCGCCGGGAACGCTTTTGCATGTGGACATTGAGGATGGTAATTTTGTCAACAATATCACCTTCGGCATGCGCACAGTGCGGTCCATCGCCAATATGTTTCCGCAGCACCCGCTATGTTTCCACTTTATGGCCACCAATCCTGCCCAGTATTTTGAGGAGATCGCCAAGTGCGGCGCCAAGCAGATAGCGGTCCACTTTGAAGGTCTGCCCTACCCCTCCGAGGAGCTGTGCCAGATTCGCAGACTGGGCATGATCCCCGGTCTGGCCATCAATCTGCGTACCCCTATCTCTCAGGTAGAACCGTTCTTTGAGTACATCGACTTTCTGATGGTCATGACCATGGACAGTGGCTACGGCGGCACCAATGGGCTGGGCTTCTGCTTTGCCAATCATGACCGTATCCGGCAGGCCCGGGCTGCATTGCCCGCCGGGAAGGAACTGTGGGTAGACGGCGCCATGGACGAAACCGAAATGAAGAATTGCTTTGCTTTGGGTGTGGATGCCGTCATTGCCGGACGGATGATCTTCCCGGAAAAACTGGCACAGGGCGGTGAAACCCGCCGGGCCTACCTTCCCAGCGAGCGGCAGCAGACCCCAGCCCAACTGCTGGAGCAATATACCCAACGTTACTGTGTGGAATAACAGGAGAGACACAATATGTATGAAAAAGAAAGACGTTCTTTGATCGACTGCGCCTTGCAGATGAAGGAGTGCCGCCTGATCACCCTGTGCGGCGGCAATGTGTGCATGCGGCTGGATAACGGCAACATCGCTGTGACGCCCTCGGGCATGGACTATGAGATCATGACCTCTGACGATGTGGTCATTGTAACACCCCAGGGCAAGATCGTGGAGGGAACTCGCCGCCCTACCTCTGATCTGGATGCGATTCTCTATATTTTTGAAAAATTTCCCTGGGTCAACGCTACCATTCATACACACCAGCCCTATGCTACGGCATTAGGCCTGGTGCAGGATGTGTTTCCCGCCACCCTGGTGTCCCAGATCGACGCCCTGAGAGGTGATGTGCCGGTGGCTCCCTTTACGCCCTCGTCCGACAAGGGCATGGGTGTACTGACTGTGGAGCATTACAACGGCTCTTTAGCTGTAATTCTGCGGGGACACGGCGTTATGGCCTTTGGCCCCACCCTTCAGATCGCGCTGTATGCCGCCGTTTATCTGGAGGAGGCATCCCAGACGTACCTGGCGGCGCTGGCTACCGGACGGAAGGTGGAGCCATTGGACCCCGAAATGGTAAAGGCAGAGCTGGGCGAACCGGACTCATGGGCCAATTATCTGCAGAAATAAATTGCATATTCCCTGAGAGGCAGTATAATCAAATCATGTCAAAAAAGGGAGGACTCTTTATGAATTGGAAGTTAGGCAAGCTGATTAAGAACAAGGTCTACAAGCTTTGGGATGTGAACATCTTCGATTTTCAATGGGTCAATACCGGCGAGACCGTGTATCTCAAGGACTACACCGACGGTATTCGTAAGGATTTTACCATCTATACCATTGATGTGGACGGCGTCACCCACACCTTTGCTGCTATCGGGCGAGGTGTGAACACATGGTTGTTCTATATCGGTGAGTAAGTATTAGAACGTTCCCACCAATTTAGCGAATAACATCTGCCCAAGCAAAAGGACTTGCTGTCTGTGATTACAGTCTGCAAGTCCTTTTATTTTAGCCGCTATGCGTAAGCAGAAGGTACATATCGAGTACGACCTTGTGGGCTACATTCCCATGGATGAGCTGCTAAAAGCGGAACAGGCATGACCGAGATCATGCCTGTTTCAAGAAAAATGAATTTTACTGTTTGACCAGCAAGGAGCTTTGCTGCCGTGCTTTTTCCGTTAGCCTGCGGTCCTGTTAAAATTGTAAAATTGCCAAGCGCCAACCGACAATCATTGATGGGCCCGATTTTATGAATGTGCAGTTCATGACTCATTGATATGATTCCTCCATTAATCTATGCGCGGATGGTAGTATATCTTTTTCCCCCTGATAAATCAAGTGGCACTATGCGTATCCTCTCCAGCGAAAAGCCTTGCGTTGCTATATGCCGCCTTTCGACAATGCCAATGACGATATTAAACTCATCCCCACGCCCGTCCCCGCCATGCGGATCGCGGGAATGCAGAAGAAAATGCTTCCCTTTCTTCTGCATTTCCGCCCAAAAGGAAGTCTGTGCCACGTACCTGCGCAGGCTTCCTTTTGCATTTTCTGAGCAGGCATTGCAAGCTGCGTTTTGCAGTTTGTATATGCACCAGCGAGGAAAATGAGGGATTGCAAAGGGAATATCCCTTTGCCGCTGGGTTTCCAATAGGGGCGCGAGCCGCCCTGTTGGCACACGATTTTGCTCCGCAAAGTCTAGTGTGTTATACCTTTGCTTCCGGCTGACGCGGGAAAGGGGTTGGCGGCGTACTCTGCAACCGGGCAGAGTGTGGCGACAAACGCTTTTTCACGGCAGTAGGACAGGCGGATTTTGTGACGTGGATTACGGCACAAACGCAGGATTTTTGGGAAGCAAAATCCGCCTGTCTGAAGGGGCTCCCCGCAAAATCAAAGATTTTGTGGGGAAAGGAGGAGCAACGAAATGAGTGAGCTTTGCCGCTTGCGGCGAAGTGAGGGATATGAAGTTTGCGACGACGCGGAAGCAGAGGTATATAAAAGCCCCCGTCCCGCCGCAGCGACGCTCCCTCGTCTTACGGCATCTCCTTCCGAAGCGTGTCCAGCGACCGATCCTCCAGCAGCTTCGTCCGGTTCTCGCTCAGATGAAAATGTATCGCCGCGCCGGTCAGCGTGTGCTCAATATCGTCTGTGAAGCCGAAGCGATACAGCAGATACGTCTGCTCCCGCGGCTCCAGCTTGTCCAGCGCCGCATAAAGCTCCCACAGGGTCTCCGCTTTGATGAAGGCCTGTTCTGGAGGTAGCGCATACGGATCGGCAATCGCCTCGATCCGCAGCAGCCGCTCATCGCCGGGCAGAATCTCGTCGAGGTACACACGCTCAAGGCCAAGGCCCTCCACGCCGTCCTTCACTTTTGCGGTCGTCATGCGATGCTCGAAGGACATCTGCGCCGTATGTACAAGGTCGAGCATCGCATTCTTGATGGCAGGCGCGGCATAGGTCAGGAACTTGAGCTTCCGCGTCGGGTCAAAGCCATCAACCGCACGCAGCAGACCGATGCTGCCCTCCTGTACCAGATCATCCACGTCGATGTTTAGGTCGCTGCCCTCCAGCGACGAACTCCGGTATACGAGGTCAGCCGTCTGCACGATGAAGCCCATGTTCTTTTCAACAAGAAGCTCCCGCGCGGCTTCATCGCCCTTCTGGGCCAATGTGCAAAGCCGCTCATTGGTCATGCTGGTCGGATTCATCGCTTGCCGCCGTTCCGGTCATGGAGAGGAACAACTTCCTGACCTGTTCCGTGTCAACACCGGGCAGATGGGAGACGGAGGCCGCCACCGCGTCCGCAACCTGCTCCTTTGTGATTTTCCGGTTCAATTTTTGGCCGCCCTTGGTTAGCTCCGCATAGATGCTCTTCATCGCCTGCGCCGTAAGCTGGCGCGTGGGCGGCATCTCCACATCGGCTTCCTTTTTCACAGCGCGGACAGCCTTCATGAAGGAGTTCTGAATGGAACTCAAATCCGCTTGATCGATGGGCGTCCGCAGGCTTTTGACCTCATCCGCAGCCTGCGGCGATGTGCCTAGCATGGACGAAATCATCGAATAGAGCTGGTTCTGCGCGGCAAAACCGGCGGTCAGTTCGTTGTCCAGATACCGGGCGATCTGGTATGTGGTATCGGCAAACTGCGGATTTTCCAAGAGGTAGCTGACGATTTTGGGATTGACCTTCTGCGTGTAGAGATTCCGCGCCGCCTCGACGGAGAGACCAAGCTCCGAAATGTCATAGTTTTTGCGATCCGGCTCGTCCACCTCGCCCAGCAGGAAGTCGGTGGATACCTCAAACGCGCGGGCGATGCGGATGATGCTCTCGTCGCCCAGCTTGTCCGTTTTGCCGCTGATGAAGCGGCTCAGCGCACTTTCGGAGCAGCCGATTTTTGCGGCCAGCTCTGCCTGCGTGACCTTCCGGGACTTCATCAGGTCTTGGATGCGGTCGCGGATTTTTCCGGGAAGATATACGGTTTCGTTGTCCATTTGGCGTACCTCCTTCTTGTGAGCTCTTCCGTCAGGATTTTTCAACATAATACAATTATAGCATACGCATGCCGCAATATCTCGTTCAATTTCATCATTTCTGCGCAAATGATAAAATTGCCGAAGAAAATGATAACGCTGCGCGTTCAAATCCCTCGCCCTCCTGCTTGCATTTCTGCAAGATTTCAGGAGGGCGTTTTTGTTTTCTTGAACATGTGCCGGATTTCACAGGTCTACGCCGATTTCTCCGTATATTCAGGTGACAAAGGAAATTTGTCGCAAAAATCTGAAAGGAGAAATTGCCTATGAACCTATTTGAAACCGTGAAGGCCGCCGTTCCCCCCCGCATGGCGGCGGAGCGGTACGGGCTGCCGATCCAGCAAGGCAGCATGGTCTGCTGCCCATTCCACAATGACCGCACGCCCAGTATGAAGCTGAACGAGGATTACTTCTACTGCTTTGGCTGCGGGGCAAGCGGCGATGTGATCGACCTTGCGGCAAGGCTGTTCGGCCTGAGCGGCTATGACGCGGCGAAGAAGCTGGCGGCGGATTTCGGCATCACCGAGCAGAAGCCGTCCATTCTCGCAAAGCTACAGCGCGGCAAATCGCAGACGGAAGCCGAGCGGCGCTGCTTCCGCGTGCTGGGGGACTACCTGCAAATCTTGCAGGACTGGAAGGAAAACTGTGCCCCGCAATCGCCGGAGGACGCCATCGACCCGCGCTATGCGGAGGCCTGCCATATGCTCGAGCGCATCGGGAATATGCTGGACATTCTGGCCTGCGGCACGCCGCAGGAGCGCGCCGAGGTGGTGGCCGACTTGCAGAAGGACGATCGGCTCATGCGGATGGAGGAACGAAACCGGCAGATCAGGGAGGAAGCACATGGAACGAAATGAACCGCCGCGCTGGCTTCAGGACAAGCACTTCAACGAGGTGCTGTTCTGCGAGGACTTTCTGGCAGCGCACCCGATGGTGTGTGTCGGCGGCAGCTTTTTTACGGTGGGGGGCCGCGTTGCCGACGAGGAGCGCATCCGGAAGCAGATCTATGAGATGCTGCGCCCGCATTTTACGAGCGGCACAGCCCGCCGCGCCACAAGCCTTCTGGAAACGCTCAGGCTGGAGGCCTACACGCCGGAGCTGCCCATTCAGGAGGATCGCATCCACGTTGCCAACGGCACGCTGTTTCTCAATGGTGAGTTTCGTGTCGAAAAAGAATTCTGCCGCAACCGGCTTCCCATCCGATATGACCCCAGCGCGCCGCAGCCGGTGACATGGCTGCGGTTTTTGTCTGACCTGCTGGAGCCGGAGGACATCCTGACCTTGCAGGAATACCTCGGCTACTGCCTGATTCCGACGAACCGCGGACAGGTCATGATGCTGCTCAAGGGCAACGGCGGCGAGGGCAAAAGCCGTATCGGGGTTGTGATGCAGAAGATGCTGGGTGACAACCTGAAAAACGGCAGCATTGCCAAGGTGGAGCGTAGCCCTTTTGCCAGAGCTGATCTGGAGCATCAGCTTGTGATGGTGGACGATGACATGAAGATGGAAGCTCTGAAATCCACCCACTATCTCAAGTCACTGATTACGGCTGAAATGCCCATGGATTTGGAGCGCAAGGGCGAGCAGAGCTATCAGGGAGAAATGTACGTCCGCTTTCTGGCGTTCTCCAATGGTGATCTGGAATCTCTCTACGACCATTCGGATGGCTTCTACCGCAGACAGCTGATCCTGTCAGTTAAGAAGAAACCGCTTGACCGTGAGGATGACCCTTTCCTTGCGGACAAGCTCTGTGCCGAAATCGAGGGCATTTTTCTTTGGTGTCTGGATGGTCTGCGGAGGCTGATTGGAAACAATTATCATTTCACTGAAAGTGACCGCACCAAGGATAACCGTGTGGAAGCTAAGCAGGAGGCCGACAATGTGCTGCTGTTCCTTCGCTCCGAGGGCTACATCCGCCTGAAGGCCGACAGCACCATTCCCTCCGCTGCGTTGTACGCCATCTACACCATGTGGTGCAATGACAACGCCTACAAGCCCCTTGCCGCGCGGACGGTGAGCATGACCCTCAAAAAGCACGCCGACGAGTTCGGCTTGGAGCATGACAACCACATCCAGAACGCCCTCGGCAAGCGGGTCAACGGCTTCTGGGGCATCGAGGCGCTGGTCGCGCCGCCGGTTTTATGAGATCAGATACAGAAAACACCATCCCATCCATCCCAAGCATCCCATGTGGGATAGATGGGCGGATGGGATGGATGTTTTCAAGTTTATCCGCGAAGGAGGATGCAATGGGAAGAATTTATTTCAAGGAGCTGCCGCTGTTTCACTTGTACGACAGCGATCTGACCGGCACGCAGAAGCTGCTGATGACGCTGCTTCAGGTGAATCGGTTCGACATTTATGAGCTGAGCTGCCTTGCGCGGATGCGCCCGGAGGACGTGACCGCCGATCTGGCGGAGCTGAAACGGAAGGGGTATCTGCAAGGCAGGTGAAAACCGGAAAGAAATTTGCGCGGCGGCGAAAGGATTTCGCGAAACCGCGCTGCTCGGAACCGCGCACCGGCTTCACGGATGCGCGTGGGGCTGCACGGTTTAGAGCGAAGTCACACGGTTTCGGAAAGTCGATATCCCTTACTTACGAAGAGGGCATCGACCGCCGCTTTTCCAGCGGATTTCAGCAAAACAGAATATTACGCCAAACAGCGAAGCAGGTTTTCGGAAACAGAAACCCGCTTCGCTGTTTTCATCACGAAAATTTGGGAGGATTTTATGAGCATCAGAAATGAGATCAAGGCGCAGATCGTCCGCGCCGGATTTACCATGCAGGAGGTCGTTGACCGGCTGGCCGAGGAATATGACTGGAGTGACAGCGTGTCCAACCTGTCTGCCAAGCTGCAAAGGGAGAGCATCCGATACAAGGAAGTTGTGGAGCTGGCCGACGTGCTGGACTGCGACATCGTGTGGGTGAAGCGAGGGGAGCGCCGATGAAAGCACAGTACGCCATTCTCCGCTTTGCCAAGTACAAGGGGCCGGAAATCGGCCACATTGAAGCCCACAACGAGCGCACCAAGGATAAATACGCCAGCAATCCCGACGTGGACACGTCCCGCAGCCACCTGAATTTCCATCTGGTGACGCCGCAGCGCAAGTACCGAGCTGAGGCGGAGAAGCAGATCGCAGAGGCGTGCTGCCGCACGCGTTCAGACAGCGTGCGCGTGGTGGAGGCGCTGGTGACGGCCAGCCCGGAGTTCTTCAAGGGAAAGAAGAAAAGCGAGGTCAAAGCCTATTTCACCGAGGCGTTGGCGTTCATCGAGAAATATCAGACCAAGGACACAATCATTTCCGCCGTGGTGCATATGGACGAGAAAACGCCCCATATGCACCTTTGCTTTGTCCCGCTGACGAAGGATGGACGGCTCAGCGCCAAGGAGATCGTCGGCAACAAGAAAAAGCTGACGTGGTGGCAGGATGAGTTCTGGAAGCACATGGTCAAAAAATATCCCGATCTGGAGCGCGGGGAGAGCGCCAGCCAGACCGGGCGCGACCATATCCCGCCGAGGGTGTTCAAGGAGGCCGTCCACCTGAACCGGCTGAAGGAGCAGATCATGGCCATTCTGAACGACACCAATCCGTTCAACAAGAAGGCCAAACTGGACGAGCTGGAAGCGCTGCTGGACAAGTACATCCCCGGCGCGGAAGCCCTGCGGACGAAGCTCAAGAAATACGACGCCGCTTATAAGGCGCTGACCGCCGAGAATGCGGCGATGGAGAAACAGTTGGACGCATCGTCCAAGGAAAGCGTTCTGAAAAAGCTGGAGATCAACGAGAAGCTCCGGGAGCTGGACGAACTGCACCGCATGGTGGACGTCCTGCCTCCGGAGATTTTGCAGGCGGCAAAGCAGGTGTCCGCGCATAAGCAGCAGGAAAGATGAGGAAACTAAGGATGTTAAAGGAGGTCGGTTCTATTTGGAGATGAACGTCAGAGACGATCAGAAGCTTGTTGAAATCTGGCTGACGAATGCAGAAAAAATTGACCCCGTCCTGCGGGAGGGGCTGAAGGAGATTTACGCCAAGTATAAGACGAAGAAATACATGGTCGCCGTGTTCGAGTCCGGCAAGGGCGATCTCTATGAGAACACGCGGGACTTGCTGCTCTTCAACCGCCGCCGCAGCGCCGAAAAGGCCGTGCAGCAGGCGAAAAAACAGCGCGCCGTGGGCATGGAGCGGTAAATAAGCAAAACCACCCGCCAAGCGGGTGGTTTTGCTTATGCGGCCAAAGCCCCATGTTCCTCGCGCACGCGACAAACGCGTAAGTACGGTCTGACAGCTGCGTAGAACCGTTACCTGCCGCCCGTAAACGGGCCATATTGGCTCATGGTGAGTTTCTCACCCATTTCGTCCTCTTTTGCTGGTTCGCTATCCTCCGGCCTTTGTTTTTTGTGATTTTAGATATGAATGATTCCCTCTTTATTGGCCTTAATAATATAGCTAAATCCGCCGTCTGATTTTGCTGGACTGATTCTATTCTTGTAATCGAAGTAACCAATCCCAATGTTAAGTAATTGTGCTCCTGTTTGGACTAAGGGAGTAACATCTTGGCCGATGTACGTTGATAGCTGCTGGCCAACAAAAGGTATTCCAACCAAACTTACCAAACTGCTCAGAAAAAATGCAAGTTTCGAATCTTTAAGTGCCTTATAATAGTCCTGAGAGCACTGTTGCCATTCCTCTATAAATTGTGTTTCATAGTGCCGTATTAACTCCGGACTATCGGCATTATATATATTTGTTTCCAACTCTCTGATTTTCGCTCTAAATGCATTAAGTTCATCTTTTCTTCTGTTTTTGAACTCAAGGATGTCTTCAAAGCTCACATCCATGGAAGGTTGTGGCAAGCAATTTCCAATGTTGATTTTGCAACACTGCGCTTGTAGATTCGCATGATTGCGAGAAGGACTATAGATTTCCCGGCTATGGGTAAAGGTATCTGTACCTAATACGATGTCCTTGCCAGAGCATTTTATCGAATACTCCGCAAGTGTTCTCATGTATATTTGCGCTATTTTGCTGTCGATTTCCATCCAACCATCTGTGTTGTAATCGTGTATATATCTTCTATCTCCGAAATAATCCAATAACTGTGGCGGTAACTTTCTATAGTGAATTAACTCGTGTAAAGCCGGTGTATATATTTTGTTTTTGTGCATCCTCACACGGCTATTTTGAGTTCCATTATTGGTGGTTCTTAACTCATAAGCAGAAATTCTTTTTACAATAGAATTACAAAAATCTTCTGCAAATTCAGAGAAGAACAGGTTTCGAGGATAAACAGCTTTATATACTCCTAATTCTTGCAAATACAATAATTCCGGGGAAAAATCCGGATAGTTCTCATAGGGAACGATTGATGACACCTCATCCCAATACAGAATTGCATTCCTTAACCAAGTGCCATCTTGAATGTTGATTGTTGGGTAGTACAAAATTGTTTGTGCCATAATTCTACCTCATTAGGGTACATCAAGGATTTTTCTTCAACCTACGATCACGCTTCTTCAATAGGCGCATCAGTTTCCAGCGATGAATACGCTTAGGCATCTTTTGATAAATTTCCCGATAATCTACTGTTTCTGGAATCCACCGTCCGTTTTGAGTAATGCTGTGCCCATCAAGCAGATGAAGGAAGAAGGATGCTTCGATGATTACGGAAATAGAATTGCTTACACCGGAGCCAATATGATTGTGTTGGTACAGATTACGAGGCCCCTGAAAGAAACCCATAAGCATATACCTGATGCCGTCCTGCTCATTGCGCTCCGATTCGTTTTTCAGATCA
>UMKW01011699.1_pt1 | contig 42504 bp, 36 predicted proteins | sample 1966391 | NCBI WGS metagenome assembly UMKW01 (sample SAMEA4836183, study PRJEB28245) | human gut metagenome | biome: gut microbiome; material: fecal sample | place: Denmark | collected 2008
GTGTCTTTCTCAAAAGCGATACAAAGGTATGGCTTTTTATTTTAATATGCAAATCCGGACGCTCTTTTTTTGTAAGAATTTTTCGAAGATTTTTAAAATCGTTTGAAATTCAAGGAAATAGAAAAAATCTTTTTTTAGGGCGTCCGGATGTGCGTGACTTATTTCTGTGGCTTCAGCCAGCGGTCAAGCCAGTTGAAGAAAGTACGTTGCCACAAAATACCGTTCTGCGGTTTCAATACCCAGTGGTTTTCGTCCGGGAAAATCAGCAGTTCGGCAGGAATGCCTCTCAGTTTGGCAGCGTTGAATGCGGCCATACCTTGTGAGGCCAAGATGCGGTAGTCTTTCTCGCCGTGGATGCAGAGGATAGGAGTATCCCATTTGTCGACAAACAGGTGAGGAGAGTTGGCATAGCTACGCTTTACAGCTGGGTTGTTCTTGTCCCAGTACGGGCCACCCAAATCCCAGTTGGTGAACCAGAGTTCTTCGGTTTCGAGGTACTGCTGCTCCATGTTGAAGAATCCGTCGTGTGCGATGAAGGCCTTGAAACGCTTGTTGTGGTGTCCGGCCAGCCAGTACACTGAGTATCCTCCGAAGCTGGCACCTACGCAGCCCAGGCGGTCTTTGTCTACGTACGGTTCTTTGGCAATGTCGTCGATGGCAGTCAGGTAGTCGTCCATGCAGTGTCCGCCGTAGTTGGTGCTGATTTCTTCCAGCCATTCCATGCCGAATCCCGGCAGACCGCGGCGGTTGGGGGCGATGATGATGTAATCGTTGGCAGCCATAATCTGGAAGTTCCAGCGGTAGCTCCAGAACTGGCTCACGGGGCTTTGCGGACCACCTTCGCAGAACAGCAGGGTGGGGTATTTTTTGTTCGGGTCGAAGTCTACCGGATAGATTACCCACGAGAGCATGTCTTTACCGTCGACGGTCTTTGTCCAGCGGGCTTCTACTTTACCTAACTTCAGCTGCTTGAAGATGTGGTCGTTTTCCTGCGTGATGCGGGTTACCTCGTTATCCTTGTTCAGGTTGACGGTGAACAGCTCGTCGGCTTCGCTGATAGAGTGGCGCTTGGTGAGAAGTTGTCCGTCGCCTAACATTGCTACGGAAGCATAGTCGTACATACCTTCTGTAAGCTGTTCCACTTCACCCTTCAGGTTTGTGCGGTGAATCATGCTGGTGGCATGCCATACACCGGTGAAATAGAGTGTCTGGTTGTCCGGAGCCCAGCAGTAGCTGTCTACGCCCGACTGAAAGGCTTCTGTAACGTAAGTCTTCTTGCCGTTTTTCAAATCCATTACGCAAAGGCGGTTGCGGTCGCTTTCGTATCCGTCGCGTTCCATGCTTTGCCAGGCGATGAATCCGCCGTCGGGGGAGAACTGCGGGTTCGTGTCGTAACCCATGTTCTTGTCGGTAGCGTCTTCCTTGCAGAGATTGCGGGTCTGCTTGGTTTCCAGATTGTACAGGTAAATGTCCGAATCGGTAGAAATAGCATATTCCAGTCCAGTTTTCTTGCGGCAGGTATATGCAATGCATTTGGAGTCAGGACTCCACGTAAGCTGTTCGATGCCACCGAAAGGCTTCATCGGCGATTCGTAGGGTTCGCCAGCCAGAATGTCGGTCGCTTCGCCCACCTTGTTTCCGGCAAACGGAGCCACGAACGGATGCGGTACGGTCTGTACCCACTCATCCCAGTGCTTGTACATCAGGTCGTCTATCACCATTCCGCTGGCCTTGTCCAGGTCAGGATACTTGTCGACGGTGCGTTCGCCGTATTTCACCTGTGAGATGAAGAGTACCTTGCTCTCGTCGGGTGAGAACTTGAATCCGTCGATTCCTCCGGCAAATGAAGAAAGCTGTACGCGTTCGCTGCCGTCAGGATTCATTTCCCAAATCTGGCTGTTACCGTCGGCATCGGGTGCTAGGAAAGCAAGCTTGCTGCCGTTCTTGATCCATGCAGGTTCTCCCTCGCTGGCAGCTGTAGTGGTGAGCAACTGGTTGCCTGAGCCGTCGGCATTCATTACGTAGATTACCAGGTGGCTCTTGTTCTCTTTCACGCTGTAGTAAGACACCGTGTAGGCAATGCGTTTGCCATCGGGCGATACACAGGAACTTCCGATGCGTCCCATGGCCCAGAGCGTTTCAGGGGTCATACGGCCGTCTTTTACCGTAACCTCCTGCTTGCCGATGATGGGGCCATCTGTCTGTGCGGTTTTTTCAGGACCTACACAGGCCGATGTGGCGAGCATCATGGCTGCTGTCATAGTCATAAAATCTGTTTTTTTCATGTGTTTATTTGATGGTTTGATGATTAAAATTCTTCGTTGTGGATTTTTCTTTTTGAGTCACTCTCGAGCTCCTTTCCGCAGTATTTGCAATAGACGGCTTCTGCATCATGGCCTGTCTGATGGCAGTGCGGACACTGGCGTTCTGCCTGCTTTTTCTGCTGGCTTACCATGGCTGCTGATACGATTCCCGTAGGTACGGCAATAATGGTGTAACCGGTCAGCATGATAATGGCCGAAAGGAATCGCCCTACCGGAGTAACGGGGGTAATGTCGCCATAGCCTACGGTGGTCATAGTGACAATGGCCCAGTAGATACTATTGGGAATGTTGTTGAATTCAGTACCGGGTACGTCGCCTTCAATCATATACATGACTGTTCCCATGGAAGTAACCAGGATGAGGACGAAAAAAAAGAATACAGATATTTTCGGTGCACTGATACGCAGGGAGCGCAGCAGCAGATTACCTTCGCTGATGAAGGAGAACAGCTTGAAGATGCGGAATATCCGGATGAGCCGGAAAGCCCGGATGACCAGCAGGTAGTGTGCACCCTTCAGGAAGAAGCTCAGGTAGACCGGCAGGGTGGCCAGCAGGTCCACCAGCCCGAAAAAACTGAATATGTATTTCCGGGGATTTTTCAGGCAGTAAATACGGGCTAGGTATTCTATGGTAAAGAAGAGAGTCAGCAGGTATTCCAATAGTCGCAATACCCAGTAGGCCGTAGGAGAAAACAAGTGCATGCTTTCCAATATGACCATCAGTACGCTGACAATGATGCTGCTGATTAATATGATGTCGAACAGCCTTCCTTTCGGTGTGTCTGATTCAAAAACGATGGAATATACTTTCTGCTTCAATGTTTCATTGTGCAGGAAATGCTGCCATCGGGTATAGAGTTTTGAAAAGTAGTTCATGGTTTTACCTTTGTTTCTGCAAAGGTAAGACAATAAATGGAAAAAGAGGAATATAGCAGAAAAAAGAGCGCCCCTCGATGGCTTGTCTGTATGCCATTGAGGGGCGCTCTGCGGTATGAAGATAATCTTTTTATTTTTTCTTACCTCCCATACGTTCCTGACGTTCTTTCTGGAGACGTTCCTGTTCTTTCTGCAGGGCTTCCAGTTTAGCCATCAGTCCGCTTGCCTTTTGCTGTGAAGGTTCTTTCTTGTTGGCTTCCAGCTGGGCGAGCAGTTTCTTTTCATCGGTCATGCGGCGCATAATCCACATGGTAATGATACCAATCAGACCGGAGATGAAATAGTAGTAGCTCAATCCGGATGCATAGTCGTTGAAGATGAAGAAGAACATCACAGGCATGATGTACATCATCCATTTCATGGCAGCCAGCTGTGGATTGTTGCCCATATCCTGCTGTTTCATCATGATAATCTGGTTGAGCACCGTAGTGATGCTGAACAGCAGACAGAACAAGCTCAGGTGGTTGCCTAACAACGGAATGTGGTAGCTCCAGCTGATCAGGTCGTCGTAAGCCGAAAGGTCATCAGCCCACAAGAATCCTTGCTGACGCAACTCGATAGCGTTCGGCACGAAGAAGAAGAGGGCCATGAACACCGGAGTCTGTAACAACATCGGCAGACAGCCGCCCATCGGACTGACATTATACTGGCGATAGAGGGCCATGGTTTCCTGCTGTTTCTTCAGGGCATCTTCCTGCTTCGGATATTTGGCATTAATCTTATCTACATACGGCTTCAGGGCACGCATCTTGGCAGATGAGATGAAAGACTTCCAAGTGGTAGGGAGTACCAGTACCTTGACGATGATGGTCATAAGCAGGATAACCATACCCATGCTCAGTCCCCAGCCTGACAGCCAGTCGAACAAGTTGATGGTAAACCAGCGGTTAATCAGGCGGATAATCGGCCATCCCAGGTAAACCAAGTCTTCCAGTTCCTGATCTTTATCTTTAAAGCTCAGGTCGTTGCTGGCCAGCAGTGTCTTGAAATGGTTCGGGCCAAAGTAGAACTGCATGTGTGAAACTTTGGCACCTGTCGGGTCGAAAGCTGTCTTCATGTCGGCTGCATAGTTCTTCATGTAACCGCTTCCTTGCTGTTCCATTTTCGATTCGAGCGTTGCGTTGTCAAAGTTTTGCTCTGCCATGAACACGCAGGAGAAATACTGATTCTTGAAAGCTACCCAGTCGAGTGATTCAGGAATGGTTTCTTTTTCATCCTTTGTTTCGCTCAAGTAATCGAAACTGTCGTCCACCGGCTTGTAGGTCAATGAAGTGTAACGCTGTTCGAAGTTGTAACCTTTCTCCATCTGGCGGGCACGCTGTTTCCATTCGATGTTCATGCTCTTGGTAGAAGGAGAGAAGAAATTCTGCATGCCGCTGGCTTGAACGGTAAGGTCTACCATATACGAGTTGGGCAGCAGTCGGTAGTTGAAGTCCAGGTGTCCGCCGTTGGCTGCGTTCAGTCGCATGGTCACGGTAGAATCGGTCACATTGGTAGCCTCGAAATACATCTGTTGGCTGAGAATGTTCTCGTTCTTTCCTTCAAAACCGAAATTCATGGAAGCATCTTCACCGTCGAACAGAACGAGAGGCTGCTTCTTCTGGTCTTTATACTCTTTCAGCAGGGCCTTGCTTACTCGTCCGCCTTTGTTGGAGAAAGTCAGCTGAACCAGCTCGTTCTCCAGTACGGTAAATTGTTCCGTACCTTGTGCGGCCTGGAAGAAGAGGGAAGTGCTGTCAGGGCGTGCGGCTTCAATGGCTGCAGCAGCCTGCTTTTCCTGGGCTTCCTGTTGTTGCTTGATAACCTGTTGGATAGAGTCCTGATAGTGCTGTGCGCGTGCTCTTTCTTCCTGGCTGGGGCGGTTGTAGATACCGAATCCCACGATAACCGCTCCAATCAGGATAAAGCCCACTAACGTGTTTTTGTCCATTTCTATTTCTTTACAATGTTATGTTTGGTTTATTTGCTGATAGCTGCCTTGATGAAGGACAGGAACAACGGATGTGGTTTCAATACCGTACTGCTGTATTCCGGATGGAACTGTGTACCGATAAACCATTTCAAGGTCGGGATTTCCACGATTTCCACTAGATCGGATTCCGGATTGATACCTACGCACTTCATGCCCGCCTTTTCGAATTCTTCCTTATAGCTGTTGTTGAATTCGTAGCGGTGGCGGTGACGTTCCTGGATGTGTTCACTCTGGTAAGCCTCATAAGTCTTGGAGTTCGGGTCGATAACGCATTCGTAAGCTCCCAGACGCATGGTACCACCCATGTTCGTGATGGATTTCTGTTCCTCCATAATGTCGATTACATTGTGCGGAGTCTTTTCGTCCATTTCGCGGCTGTTGGCATCGGCATATCCCAGTACGTTTCGTGCGAATTCGATGGCAATGCACTGCATACCCAGACAGATACCGAATGTCGGTACGTTGTGTGTACGGCAGTACTTGATAGCTACGAACTTACCTTCGATACCACGCTGTCCGAATCCCGGGCAGATGATGACACCGTCCATGTCTTTCAGGTGCTCTTCAATGTTGTCGTCGGTCAGGTTCTCGCTATTGATAAAGTGAATGTCGGCCTTGCGGTCATTATAAGTTGCAGCTTGTGAAAGGGCTTCCAGGATTGATTTGTATGCATCCTGCAAATCGTATTTTCCTACCAGTCCGATTCTTACCTTTTCAGTGGCATTGTGACGACGGTTCAGGAAGTCTCTCCACGGACCGAGGGTAGGAGTTTCGCCTACCGGAAGTCCCATCTTTTCAAGGATAGTTACATCCAGTTTCTGTTCCTGCATACGCAAAGGCACTTCGTAGATGGTCGGCATGTCCATTGACTGGATAACGGCGTTGTCGTCTACGTTACAGAACAAGGCAACTTTCTTTCTCAGTCCCATGCTGAGTTCGTGTTCTGTACGAAGTACCAGGATATCCGGCTGGATACCTACAGACTGCAGCTCTTTTACAGAGTGCTGGGTCGGTTTAGTCTTCAATTCACCGGCAGCAGCCAAGTAAGGCACATAAGTCAAGTGCACGCACAAAGCGTTCTTGCCTAATTCCCATTTCAGCTGACGGATACTTTCCAGGTAAGGAAGTGATTCGATGTCGCCTACAGTTCCTCCGATTTCTGTAATGACGAAATCGAATTTATATTTGTTGCCCAGCAATTTGACATTGCGTTTAATTTCGTCAGTGATGTGAGGAATAATCTGGATGGTCTTGCCAAGATAGTCACCACGGCGTTCCTTGTCGATTACACTCTTGTAGATGCGTCCGGTAGTGATGTTGTTGGCTTTGGTAGTTTGGATGCCTAAGAAGCGTTCGTAGTGTCCCAAGTCGAGGTCGGCTTCATGTCCGTCTACGGTTACGTAGCATTCTCCGTGTTCATAGGGATTCAGGGTTCCCGGGTCGATGTTGATATACGGGTCGAACTTCTGGATGGTTACGCTGTAGCCTCTGGCCTGCAGCAACTTACCGATAGATGATGAGATGATACCTTTTCCTAATGAAGAGGCTACACCACCTGTTACGAAAATATACTTTGTTTCTGCCACAATATGAATATTTAAAAATTAAATTCAACAGTTTAATGCTGCCTGCTTTCTTTTCTCTTAAGAAAGTGACAGCCAAAATGCCGGTGAGCAATATTTCTACCGACATGGAAGAACTACTTCTTCAAGTTTGCAAAATTATAAAAAAAAGCTGAACCCGCAAAAGTAAGTAGAGCAAAACCACGTTTAACTTTAAATATCCTTACGTTTTCCAATGGATGTACAAATGAAATTTTAAACAAAGGCGGGTAGAAAATTGTTTTTAAGTACAATTAGTAGGTGTGAAAGCTAACTTCTTTTAGAAATAAATCGTACTTTTGCACAAGATTTTAAGAATGACAAAAATGAAAAAGACGAGTCTTTTCTTGGTATTGCTTATGGTGTGCGGTGGGTTGGCCGCACAAGAAATGGAAGTGTCTTCGGATGCGATAAAATCGGATACACTAAAAAATGCGGTAGATTCTTTGAATGTAACAGCTCCTGTAGACAGCCTGCAGAATGCAACACAGAAGAAAGTAGTTCCGGCTGTAAAGAAAAAGGTGGAACTTCCTCCACTGGAGGTGCGGAATTTCTGGCGGTTGATGCAGAATTTCCGTCGGGAGTACAACGCGCAGCTGGAGCGTTGGGATGATATTTATCTGCTGATAACGGGTATCCGTCCGAATCCGGATTACTATAAATTGTCGATGCCGGCTACTTATTATGAGGCACCGATAGAACAGGCCTTCAGTATTTCCGACTGGAAACCGCAGATACCTTTTATAAAAGAAAATGTGCTGGATGCGCAATTGCCTCAGGTGGCCGATTTGCGTCATTCTGTGCAGGTGGATAAGGCGGTAAATCGGCAGTTGCTTTCTTTTTATCTGTCTTACCCCAGTTTGGTGAAGCAAAATGAGGAGAACTTGAAAGGCTTGAAACCGATATACGGTGAGGTACTTGTAAACCAGCCGAGGAAAGAGAATCTGCTGGACATGATGCAGAATGATGAGCTTCCGAACCGAGTGACAGAAAAAGACCTGCTGGTTATCAAGCCTAATTTCTGGACCTTTGGTGGGAATGGCTATTTGCAATTCTCGCAGAACTATATTTCTAAAAACTGGTATAAGGGTGGTGAAAGTACCAAATCATTGCTTTCCGGCTTCACCTGGCAGGCGAATTATGATGACAGACAGCGTATCCAGTTTGAAAACAAGATTGAGTGGAAATTGGGCTTTATCACGGCACCTTCGGATACCGTACACAGCTATAAGGCTAACAATGACCTGCTTCGCTTGAGTTCTAAATTGGGTTACAAGGCCTTCAGTACATGGTACTATACTTTGTCGGCTGAGTTCAAGACGCAGTTCTTCTCAAACTATGAGACCAACTCCGATAACTTGGTTTCTGCTTTCTTCTCACCAGCCGAATTGAACGTCGGTCTCGGTATGGACTACAAGTTTATCAAGGATGGCGTGTGCAATTTGTCTGTGCTGGTAAATCCGATAAACTATACCTTGTACAGTGTGGCCAGCGACAGGGTGGACCCGACAAAGTTTAACATCGAAGCCGGTCATAAACGGGAAAGTGTATGGGGTTCTCGTCTGGAATCTACATTGAAATGGAAAATGTTCTCCATCCTGATGTGGGAGTCCCGCTTGTCTTATACGACCAATTACGAGAAAGTGCTGGGTGAATGGGAAAATACCTTTACCTTTACCATTAATCAGTATCTTTCTACGAAGTTGTTCGTTCACGGCCGATTTGACGACGGGGTAACTCGTGAAGAAGGTAGAAGTTATTTTCAGTTGCAGGAATTGCTTAGTTTTGGTTTGAGTTATACTTGGTAAAATATTTGCTATGGATGTTTTTTTTCAGATGCCTTCGTTTGTAACGATACTGGATTTTGTGGGGACTTTTGCATTTGCCATAAGTGGTATACGCCTTGCTTCGGCAAAGCGGTTTGACTGGTTTGGCGCTTATGTGGTGGGACTGGCTACGGCTATCGGTGGTGGAACCATTCGTGATGTTTTGCTGGATGTGACTCCAGCCTGGATGACCGACCCGATGTACCTCATTTGTACGGCTTTCGCTATGTTCTTTGTCATCTTGTTCGGAAAGTATGTCATTCGCCTGAATAATACCTTCTTTATTTTTGACACCATTGGTCTGGCCCTGTTTACGGTTGTAGGATTCAGTAAGGCGTATGCGCTGGGTTATCCGTTTTGGATTGCCATTATCATGGGTAGTATTACCGGTGCGGCAGGAGGAGTGCTGCGTGATATATTTATCAACGAGATTCCGCTGATATTCCGTAAGGAGATTTACGCCATGGCTTGTGTGATTGGCGGACTGGTTTACTGGATTTGTCTGATGCTGGATATGGAATCCGTGCTTGCACAGATTATTGGTGGAGTAACCGTGTTTGTAGCCCGTATTTTAGCAGTGAAATATAAGATTACACTTCCGATTTTGAAAGGAGATCCGGAGCCTTAGCCCCGAGAAGTCTCCTTACTTTTCGGCTTTTTCCGGAAACGTAGGAACACATTTCATCAGATACATGATTTTCCGCTGACGTTTGTACATGTAAGGGCTGGGTTTTCCGGAATTGTATTTTCTTGGATTCGGCAGACTGGCTGCAATAAGTGCACATTGTTTGCGGGTGAGTTGAGAGGCCGTGGTGTGAAAGTGAGCTTTCGCCACGGCTTCTGCTCCATATATACCATCCCCCATTTCGATGGAGTTCAGGTAAACTTCCATGATTCTTTCTTTATCCCATATCAGTTCAATTAGTACCGTGAAATAGACTTCGAATCCTTTTCTTACCCAGGAAGAGGAGGGCCATAGGAATACATTCTTGGCTGTCTGCTGGCTGATGGTACTTGCTCCTCTGGCTTTTTTACGTTTTTTATTTTCTTCTATTGCTTTGCTGATTTCCTTGAAATCAAATCCGTTGTGGCTGGCGAAACGGTTGTCTTCAGAAGCTATGACTGCCATCGGGAGGTGGCGTGATATTTTTTCTTTAGGTACCCATTTGTGTTTCATTACCACCTTTTCACCTTTTACCAGTTGTTCTACGCTTCGTATCACCATCAGGGGAGTGATGTAGACCGGAATAAATCTTAAGGCAACGACGGAAAGAATGGTAGATGCAAAGAAAAAGATAATCAGATTACGTATGTATCTTAGAATTCGTTTTCTGTTCATTAGTGTTTGATGTGGGGATGAAAATTATGCCGAGTCTGAGAGACCCGGCATAAGGATGTTTGTTACTATGAAAATTCGATTTATTGCAAAGTTCCTGCTTCAGCCTGCTGAATCATCTGCTGGCTGGCATACATATACACTTCTACACGGCGGTTTTCCTGACGGCCTGCAGCAGTTGAGTTGTCGGCTACGGGATTTTCTTCACCCATACCTGTGACAGACTTAATCTGGCTGGAAGAAGCGCCACAAGCTAACAGATAGCTTGATACGCTCTGGGCACGTTCTTGTGAAAGGTCCAGATTCTTCTGGCGGCTCTGCTCTGCGGTACTGTTTTTCCAACCGGTATTATCAGTATATCCGTAGATGGCAACGTCCATGTCCTTGTTTTGGTTAAGCACGTTGTTGGCAAATTTGCTCAATGCAGATTTGGCAGAGGTACTCAATGTCGCACTGCTGGTATTAAACAAGATACCTGAGTCGAAAGTTACTTTTACGGCCTGTAATCCGTTGTTGTCAGTTACCTGCTCTACCTGTGCGCCTTCAATCTGTTCAGCCTGTGCGGCAGCCTTGTCCATCTTCTTACCGATCAGTACACCGGCACCTGTACCTACGGCAGCACCTACAGCCGCTCCAATGGCAGCTCCTTTTCCGTGACCGGCGATACCTCCGATCAATGCTCCCAGGGCAGCTCCACTTCCTGCACCAATCATTCCACCTTTGGCTGTATTTGTCATACCACATCCGCTAAATACCAAGCATGCACTCAGTAAGATAGCCATAGAATTCATTTTCTTCATTTTGTTTCGTTTTTAGTCGTTTAGTTAATATGCAAATATAGGATAGTTTTTCATCGTTTCATTTACGCGGTGACGTACGGAAGCGATAACCTCTTCGTTGTCTACATTTGATAGTACGGTTTCAATCATTTCTGCAATTTCGTACATCAAGTCTTCTTTGGCGCCACGGGTCGTAATGGCCGGAGTTCCCAGACGGATACCTGATGTCTGGAATGCAGAGCGAGTGTCAAACGGTACCATATTCTTGTTGACAGTGATGTCGGCTGCTACCAATGCTTTTTCAGCTACCTTTCCTGTCAAATCCTGATATTTGCTGCGCAGGTCTACCAGCATAGAGTGATTATCTGTTCCTCCCGATACGATGGTGAAACCACGATCCATCAAAGCCTGAGCCAATACACGGGCGTTCTTCTGTACCTGAATCTGGTATTCTTTGTATTCCGGTTGCATACATTCGTAGAATGCTACGGCTTTAGCTGCAATGACGTGTTCCAGCGGGCCACCCTGAATACCGGGGAATACAGCTGAATCCAGTAACTGTGACATCATCTTGATTTCGCCTTTCGGAGTTTTCTTTCCCCATGGGTTAGGGAAGTCTTTACCCATCAGGATGATACCACCACGCGGACCACGAAGCGTTTTGTGAGTAGTTGAAGTCACGATATGTGCATATTTCACCGGATTGTCAAGCAAACCGGCAGCAATCAGTCCGGCCGGATGTGCCATATCAATCATCAGGATAGCACCTACCTTGTCAGCAATCTCACGCATACGTTTGTAGTCCCATTCACGTGAATAAGCAGAACCACCGCCTACAATCAATTTCGGATGCTCTCTCAAGGCGATTTCTTCCATCTGATCATAATCTACGCGACCCGTTTCCTTGTTCAGATTATATTCGCATGGAGTGTACAGAATACCTGAAGTATTTACTGCAGAGCCATGAGACAGGTGTCCACCGTGTGCCAGGTTCAAACCCATGAACTTGTCGCCCGGATTCAATACTGCCAGGAATACGGCAGCATTGGCCTGTGCACCTGAGTGAGGCTGTACGTTTGCCCATTCAGCTCCGAAAATCTGTTTGATGCGGTCGATGGCCAGCTGTTCGCTCTGGTCTACCACTTCGCATCCTCCGTAATATCTTTTCCCAGGATACCCTTCTGCATATTTATTGGTCAGGCAAGAACCCATAGCCTGCATGACTTGTTCACTTACAAAGTTTTCTGAGGCAATCAGTTCAATACCTTTTAGTTGTCTCTGATGTTCTTTCTCAATGATGCTAAAAATAGAATCGTCTCGTTTCATGATATAGTTGTTTTAAAGTGAAAAATCCTGTTAGAAAATAACTCCGACCGAAAAACTCAGAATGTTTTTCCGTTGTTCCAGCTTAATTTTTCCTTCATTATGCGGAGCCTCGGTCAGGTCGGTGTTATAAGTGATAGAACGGATGGTGTTATGAAGTCCCACCTCGTAACGGAAATCAAAGAAGATGTTGGATACGTTGACGGCCAGTCCCACGACTCCGCTGTACTGGAACGGATATTGTTCTTCCTTTATTTCCTGTTGGTGGAAGCCTGTAAATTCGGTTGAACAATGTTTCTCCCATACCCATGTCACCTTGGGACCTACGAAAAAGGCCATTCCATACGGATGTACGTCAATGAACTTATAGCCGTAAAGAATGGGCAGGTCAAGTGTCGTCATTTTTTTCTTGATAAGGGCATTCTCCTTCAGAATTTCCGAGTTGGCTAATGTGCTGGGAATAGAAACACTTCCTTGAGTGATATTGCAGGAAAATTCCGGTTGTATGAAGTGGTGTTTCTTCATGTTGAAGCGGCAGAACACCGCTGCGAAATATCCCACCTTGTAGTTGTTCTGTGCGAGTTCCAGTTCCTTTCCGTTGATAGAAATCTCATCCGTAAAGAACATGGAAGAGTTGAAGCCGGCTTTCACTCCCAGGTTGAAGCGCGGCTGTTTCAGCGTAACCATGGGCGTAGTTACGGCTTGTGCTTGCAGCTCACATACTGCCAGCACACCGCTTCCAATGAGGGTGAATAGGGCTTTTTTTATCATAAATCAGTTATTTCTTTTTCTCTACCGACCATCCGAACTTGCCGATTTTCTCTCCTAATTCGTAATATCCCCCGTGGGCATAAACCAGTAGGTTAGATTGAGCCAGTTCAAACTTGCCGGTTTCCGAGTTCAGGTATTTATCGTCTGCTTTCACGTTGACTACGTCCGCAATAAACATGTGATGTGAACCTAAAGCGACGATTTCCTTTACCCGGCATTCAATGCAGAGGGGCGACTCTTCAATGAGAGGAGCCTGCACCATGGCTGCCTTTCCTGGAGTTAACTTCATCTCCTGGAACTTGTTATAGTCCTTACCTGAACGAACCCCGCACCAGTCTGTGGCAAAAGCCATGTCTTTGGTGGTCAGGTTAATGACAAACTCCATATTCTTTTTCAGAATAGGATAGGAGTGCCGTTCCGGTCTGACAGAAATATAACACATAGGTGGGTTGGTACAGATTGTACCTACCCACGCTACGGTGATAATGTTATATTCTTCTTCACAGCTGCCACATGTAACCAAGGCCGCCGGAAGAGGATAAATCATTGTACCTGGTTTCCAGTCCTGCTTCATGGTTTACAGAAGTTTGATGTTATCCTTCTGCTGCTCTTTTTCGCAGTAATGGCACTTCAACAAGCCTTTTTCCTTGTCGACGACGTGGAACCATGTTTGCATCGGCTCGTTGTTGGTGATACATTTCGGGTTGTTACATTTCACGATACCTTTCAGCTCGTCAGGCATTTCCACTTCTTTCTTTTCCACGACTTCATAGTCGCGGATGATATTCAGCTTGATTTTGGAAGCAACCACTGACAAGCGGCTGATTTCTTCTTCCGTAAAGAAGCGGTCGGCAATTTTGATGATTCCCTTCTTGCCTAATTTCTTGCTTTCAAAGTTGTTGCCTATTGTGATGTTGGCATCTTCATCTTGCAGTCCCAGCAAGGATACGACTGTAAATAACTTATTGGAAGGTATATGGTCAATGACTGTACCGTTTTTCAGCGCAGCCACTTGTAATTCTTTCTTTTCACTCATAGTTACTTGAATTGAATAGTTTCCGGATTATTTTTCAGTATCAGCTTTTACCTCGTCGAGTGTAATTCCTAACACATCGCAAAGGATGGCCTGGCGGGCATAAAGACCGTTCTTGGCCTGTTGGAAATAGTAAGCTTTCGGATTGTCGTCCACGTCGTAAGTAATCTCGTTCACACGAGGAAGCGGGTGGAGGATTTTCAGGTTCGGGCGTGTATGTTCCAGCATCTTGTTGTTCAGGATATACACATCTTTCACTCTTTCATATTCCATCAGGTCTGTGAAACGTTCCCGCTGAACACGAGTCATATACAGAATGTCGGCATCTGCAATGGTTTCTTCCGTGAAATCAGTGTGTTCTACGTATTTGATGTGATGTTCCTGGCAATACAGCTTGTATTCGTCCGGCATTTTCAGTTCGTCCGGAGCAATGAAATGGAAAGTAGGATTGAAGTGTCGCATAGCCATCAGCAGCGAGTGAACTGTTCTTCCGTATTTCAAGTCACCTACCAGATAAATATTCAGGTTTTCCAGCGTGCCTTGAGTCTTATAGATGGAGTATAAATCCAGCATTGTTTGTGAAGGATGCTGGTTTGCACCATCTCCGGCATTTACGATGGGCACCGGAGCCACTTCACTGGCGTAACGTGCAGCACCTTCCAGATAATGTCTCATTACGATGATGTCTGCATAGTTGCTTACCATCATGATGGTATCCTTCAGCGTTTCTCCTTTAGAAGAACTGGTCACCTTCGGATCGGTAAATCCGATGACTCTTGCTCCCAGGCGGTTGGCTGCCGTTTCAAAGCTCAGACGGGTACGGGTAGATGGTTCAAAGAACAGAGTGGCAACTACTTTTTCTGCCAGCAGGCGGCGGTTAGGTTTCTTTTCAAACTCTCTTGCCATTTCCAGAAGATACATGATTTTCTCTTTGGAATGTTCGGCGATAGTAACTAAACTTCTATTTTCCATGTTAGCTGTTTTTGATTACTTTTATAATACCGGAGTTCAAAGGTAGGTAAAAAAAATAGAAATCCCACCGTTTTTAGGATATTTCGGACTACGTTTTCGCATTTAAGAGGATATTGCGGAAAATAAGTCTTTGTTACAAAGATTTTCCGTAAATTTGCGACTTAAAAGTCTAATTAATGAATATAATAAAAGTATGAGAAAGATATTTATATATGCAATGTGGGGTTTTGTGTTCATCTGCATTGCCGCAGTTGCCATCGTTTTTACGGCCATTGCAAAAGGTAAAATAGGTTATGTTCCCCCGGTAGAAGAGCTGGAAAACCCGAATCTGAAGTTTGCCACTCAGGTCATTTCTGAAGACGGAAAACTGTTGGGAACCTGGTCACTTAGTAAAGAAAACCGCGTGTATGTGGGTTATGAAGACCTTTCTCCCCATCTGGTACATGCCTTGGTAGCCACTGAAGACGTTCGTTTTGAAGATCATTCTGGTATTGATGCCCGTGCTTTCATGCGTGCGGTTATCAAGCGCGGTATTTTCATGCAGAAACATGCCGGTGGAGGTAGTACCATTACCCAGCAGCTGGCTAAACAGTTCTATTCACCCACAGCAGATAACGTAATGGAACGTCTGTTGCAGAAACCTATCGAATGGGTGATTGCCGTAAAACTGGAACGCTATTATACAAAGGAAGAAATCCTTACCATGTATCTTAATAAGTTCGACTTCCTGAACAATGCCGTAGGTATCAAGACAGCGGCTAAGACGTATTTTGCCAAAGATCCGAAGAACTTGAAAATAGAAGAAGCCGCTACCTTGATAGGTATGTGTAAGAACCCTTCTCTCTATAACCCCCGTCGTTTTAATGAACGTTCTCGCGGACGTCGTAATACCGTGCTCGACCAGATGCGTAAGGCAGGCTTCCTTACTCAGGAAGAATGTGATTCTTTGCAGGCACTTCCTTTGGTGTTGAAATTTCAGCCTGTCGACCATAAAGACGGATTGGCTACCTATTTCCGTGAATACCTGCGTGGCGTAATGACCGCCCGTAAGCCGGACCGGAGCGATTATCGTGGCTGGCAAATGCAGAAATATTATGAAGATTCTTTGGCTTGGGAAACGAACCCGTTGTATGGCTGGTGTGCGAAGAATAAAAAGAAAGACGGTACCAACTACAATTTGTATGTAGACGGATTGAAGATTTATACCACTATCAATTCCCGTATGCAGCAGTATGCTGAAGAAGCTGTTTATGAACATGTAGCCAAATACCTGCAGCCTCGCTTCTTTAAGGAAAAGAGAGGGCGTAAGACAGCTCCTTATACCAATCAGCTGACACCGGAGGAAGTGGAACAGATTTTGAATCGCTCCATTCGTCAGAGCGACCGTTACCGTACCATGAAAGCTGACGGATGCTCGGAAGCTGAAATCATGAAAGCATTCAACACCAAATATGAAATGTCCGTATTCTCATGGGATGGAGAAAAAGATACAATCATGACTCCGCTTGACTCCATCAAGTATTACAAACATTTCTTGCGTGCAGGTTTCATGTCCATGGACCCGATTACGGGCCATGTGAAAGCATACGTGGGAGGACCTAATTACAACTATTTCCAGTATGACATGGCTATGGTAGGCCGTCGTCAGGTAGGTTCAACCATTAAACCTTATTTGTATGCGCTTGCCATGGAGAACGGCTTCTCGCCATGTGATGAAGTCCGTAATGTAGAGCAAACTCTTTTTGATGAAAACGGAAAAGCCTGGTCCCCCCGTAACAGCTCCAAGTCACATTATGGAGAAATTGTGACCTTGAAATGGGGATTGGCTAACTCCAATAACTGGATCTCAGCCTACCTGATGAGCAAACTCAGTCCGTATGACCTGGTTCGCCTGATACACTCATTCGGGGTATTAAATAAGGATGTACAGCCTACCGTTTCCCTCTGTCTTGGACCATGTGAAATTTCGGTAGGAGAGATGGTCAGTGCGTACACGGCCTTTGTCAATAAAGGTATCCGTACCGCTCCGTTATTTGTCACCCGTATTGAAGACAATGATGGCAACGTCATAGCCAACTTTACGCCGCAAGTGAATGAAGTCATTAGTGAATCTACTTCTTATAAGATGCTCGTTATGCTGCGTGCCGTAATTAATGAAGGTACGGGTGGCCGTGTTCGTCGCTTGTATGGCATCAAGGCTGATATGGGAGGTAAGACAGGAACTACCAACCGTAACTCCGACGGATGGTTCATGGGCTTCACTCCTTCGTTGGTATCCGGTTGCTGGGTAGGTGGTGAAGAACGCGACATCCATTTCGATACGATGCGCGACGGCCAGGGGGCTTCTATGGCATTGCCTATCTGGGGCATCTATATGCAGAAAGTCTATGCCGACAAGACATTAGGCTACTCTCAAGATGAGACTTTCGATATTCCAGGTGATTTCGATCCTTGTAAAGACCGTCTGACAGAGATAGAAGAAGAAAATACCACACGTCTTGATGACGTATTCTTCCAATAACAAAGAACGGCGGGAAGTTGCTTTTCCAACATGCACCTCCCCGCCGTTTTTCTTTTATTTTCCCGTTTTCTCTTTTGAGAAATCAGCCTTATACTTTCTTTACGTATCCCACTGGCATTTCCACAGTGGCATAACCCAGATGGTCAATGCGTATCATCACCTGCGAGTGTCCTCCTATTTCTACCAGTTCACCTTGAAGACCTTTCAGAGAGCCTTTGATTACTTCTACCTGTTCCCCTGGGGCCAGCGGCTCATTCTGGAACCGTACCGTCTCCTCGGAGTAATCCAGCATGAACTTAAACTGCTCCATCTCTTTGTCCCGGATAATGGCCGGTCGTCGGGTTGCCGGGTCTATCAAACATCCTGTTAACGACGGAAAATTCTGAAGCAGCTCAATTCGTCCTTTTTCATCCGTGCAGATAAAAATCAACATCGGGATTACGACCTGCTTGATTTTCTTTTTCCGGTCACTCCATTGACGCACCACTTCTTGTATGGGTAAGAAATGCTCCACGTGGAGCATTTCTAATTTTTCTGCCGTTTTTTTCTCGTGATGCATTCTTACGTAGAAAGCATACCAGTGTCTCTCTATTTTCTCTTCCATTCGGATTATACTGTCTGATGATTGATGCAGATACCTTTCAGGTACCATTCATACAAGCGGTGAATACCTTCGTCTATTTCTACTTTATGGTGCCATCCCAGGCTATGCAGCTTGCTTACGTCCGTCAGCTTGCGCAGTGTGCCGTCCGGTTTCGATGCATCCCAGCGCAGTTCACCCTTGAAGCCGATTTCCTTCATGATTTTCTCTGCCACTTCGCGGATAGACACTTCCTTGCCCGTACCCACGTTGATGTGGCAGTTACGGATTTCAGTAATACCGTCCGCATTCTTCTTTGACGCATCATACGTCTGCTTGAAGTCTACGTTCAGCAGCACATGCACGCTGGCATCCGCCATTTCCTCGCTCCACAGGAACTCACGCATCGGCTTTCCCGTACCCCAGAGCGTAACCGCTTCCGGTGTGATACCGAACTTCGCCAGCTTTTCCAGAATCTCCTCGTCCGTATTACTTCCGTTTACACCTTCCACCGGGCGCAGGTTGATGTCCTTACGTACCGCATCCCAGTCGCCTTCGTTCAGGCATTTCGCCAGGTGAATCTTGCGGATCATGGCCGGCAGTACGTGACTGTTTTCCAAGTGGAAGTTATCATTCGGACCGTACAGGTTGGTCGGCATTACGGCGATGTAATTCGTGCCATACTGCAGGTTGAAGCTTTCACACATCTTCAGTCCCGCAATCTTTGCGATGGCATACGGTTCGTTCGTATATTCCAGCGGGGAGGTGAGAAGCACCTCTTCCTTCATCGGTTGCGGAGCCTCACGCGGATAAATGCAGGTACTGCCCAGGAACAGCAACTTCTTTACCCCGTGACGGAAACTCTCGCCAATCACGTTCTGCTGAATCTGTAAGTTCTGGTAGATAAAGTCCGCACGATATTGCAGGTTGGCCATGATGCCTCCCACATGTGCCGCAGCCAGAATCACCGCATCAGGCTGTTCCTCGTCAAAAAACTTTTTTACCGCTGCCGGATCCAGCAAATCCAGTTCCTTGTGCGAACGTCCTACCAGATTATTATAACCTCTTTCCTTCAAGTTATTCCAGATTGCGGAACCCACCAGTCCGTGGTGTCCCGCTACATATATCTTCGCTGATTTGTCCATGATAAATAGAATAGTCTCGTTTTTAACTTTTCATTTTTAACTATTAACTATTTCACGATTCCCTTTTCCAGGTACTCTGCCAGGTTTGTGCGAATCTGTTCTCCTGCCTTTTCTACGGCTACTTTCGCCATATCCGCATCTACCATGATTTTTACCAGTTCTTCAAAGGTTGTCTTCGACGGGTTCCAGCCTAATTTAGCCTTTGCCTTTGTCGGGTCACCCCAGAGGTTCACTACGTCTGTCGGGCGGTAGAAATCCTCGCTTACCTCTACCAGGCACTTGCCGGTAGCCTTGTCGTAACCCTTTTCGTTGATACCTTCACCCTTGAATTCCAGTTCGATGCCTGCATACTTGAATGCCAGGTAACAGAATTCACGTACACTGTGCTGCACACCCGTAGCGATGACGAAATCTTCCGGCGTTTCATGCTGCAGAATCAGCCACATACATTCCACGTAATCCTTGGCATAACCCCAGTCGCGCAGTGAGTCCAGATTACCCAGATACAGCTTCTCCTGTTTTCCTTGTGCAATGCGGGCTGCAGCCAGCGTAATTTTACGTGTTACGAAAGTTTCTCCACGACGTTCCGATTCATGGTTGAACAAGATACCCGAGCAGCAATACATATTGTAAGCCTCACGATATTCTTTTACAATCCAGAAACCGTACAGTTTGGCCACTGCATACGGGCTGTAAGGATGGAACGGCGTGTTTTCATTCTGCGGCACTTCTTCCACCTTTCCGTAAAGTTCCGAAGTAGATGCCTGATAGATGCGGCAGGTATCTTTCAGTCCGCACAGACGGACAGCCTCTAACACGCGGAGTACACCTGTTGCATCTACGTTGGCTGTAAATTCTGGAGAGTCAAAACTTACCTGTACGTGGCTTTGTGCTGCCAGGTTGTAAATTTCCGTGGGGCGTACCTTGCTTACCACTTGCAGGATACTCATGGAGTCACTCAAATCTGCATAGTGCAAGTGAAAGTTCGGTTTGCCTTCCAGATGTGCGATACGTTCGCGGAAGTCCACTGACGAGCGGCGAATAGTACCGTGTACGTCATAACCTTTTTCCAATAAAAATTCAGCCAGAAACGATCCGTCCTGTCCTGTAATACCTGTGATTAGTGCTACTTTTCTTTCCATAAATAATCAAATTTTACCCCGCAAAGATATAGAAAAAGCCCCGTACTGCCAATGACAGTCGGGGCTTTTCTTCTGATTATATGCCTTTTGCTTTAGAATTTCTTAAACTTTAATATGGCATAATCAGACTCTAAGGTCATGTATTTCCCGTTTGTTTCCACTACCTTGAACGTCGTATTCACATTGTTTAGTCCGTAGGGCTCCAGTTCCCATACCTCAGCCGGACGGGAGTTTTCTGGAAGGTCATACGTGCTCATGTCGTTCATGGTGATGCTATTACTTGCTTCATCATACTGGTATCTTCCGCGGAAGGAAGTCAATCCCAGCGGACCTTGCTTCTCTGCCACTTCCACTACCCAAAGCTGTATACTGTAATAGATGCGTTCGCACGGATGCACCTCATTGTCCGCTTTCGTAGTAAATTCCAATAATTGCCAGTGTCCTTCAATCTCAGTATTTATTGGTTCCTTCTTGCAGTCGTTGCATATCATGGCCAGTACCATCATGCAAAGCCCTATATAGAAAATTCGTTTCATACTTCTTTTCTTCAATTAAAAAATCACTCCTGTTTTTCTGATGGTCAGCATGCCTCCTGTAGAATTACCCAGGTAATTACCTCGGTCCAGTCCTAATGCTGCCGAAGCACTCCATCCTTTTGCCCATTTCGGTGTATAAGTTGCCTCATAGAGCGAACTGAATTGTTTTCGTTGTTGGTCAAGAGGAATGTTGTATGTACCCCAGTAGCGGGCAAATGAAATCAGCATGCGGTATCCCCACTCCGAAGAAGGTTGTCCATTGATACCTAAGTGATGTGCTCTTACACGATTACTTTTAAAGGATATTTTATGGTCTTCGTTGTATGCCGGTCCAGGTAGAAGCGGATTGCCCATACCCATACCTTGATGTTGCCATGCACCGTAGATGTAGTGGTTGTAATAATTGTCGTTAGCACTAATTTGGTATTCTGGGAACTGCCCCCAAAAGCTATCATATTGTATAGGTCCTGTTTGGTCTTTGGTGTTTAGCCCTTCCCATACAGCTGAAGTTATCCAGCGGTTCTTTGGGAAAGTAATTTCCAGCCCGATTTGTCCGTCTTTCCAACGTCCATATTCCCAAAACATTTGTGAATGGTCTTCAAAGTAATGCTCCAAATAAGCCCGGAGTTTCCACTCTCCTAGATAGTAATTCAATGCGAAGTTCCAGCTTCCTAACATATTTCCTTCTACATTCACTTGTTCTCCTTCAGGAGTATCACTTCCTCCTGCTTGAGGAAAAAAAGCTTTCCAATAAGCCTTCAAATTGTCCGGCATGTCCAGTACCTTTTCTGTGCTTCCGTCTTCCAGTTTCAGATAGCGGTCACCACCAAACTGTGTCGCCATTAGAATACCAAATTCAAATTCCAATGGCAGCTTTTCCTTGTTTCCTAACCGCAGTATGAGCGATTTGCTATGGTAAAGCACATTCTTTGTGAAATACTGTCCCGGACGTACAAACTCCTTCTGCCAGCCATTGTCTGTAAATGAACCGTATGCAATGTGTCCTTTAAAAGCCAGCCATCCTTTTGTGCCCGGCACGTTTAGAAACTCCTTGATTTCTCCTCTGATTTGTGGAATTGGTTGCGTGTTAGGACCTTCCACCATCATTCCGCTGCTTAGTGCTGTGTTCTTGGTCAGCGGAAAACCCGGGCGTTCCTTACTTCCGATGCTCAGTGCCAGCATCTTCCAGGAAAAATCACTGTATATCTGATGAATGAACACATCTTGCGCCTGATGAATTCCTCCCGCCATGTCTAGTCCGGCTTCAATACGCCATCCGCGTTTGAATTGTTTTTCGTATGAGATTCCTGCCAACAGATATCCCGAATTTGGATTTGTGCTTCCTAATCCGTAACGGTTTCCAGTGAACCACAATGGGGCGTACGTACCGTCTCCGGCAGTAGTTCCTAATTCCACGTGGTAGGTGAGGGAAGAGTTCTCAGTCTGTGCCTGTGCCAAACTACCGGATAATATAGCAAAGAGTAAAATTGCTTTTAGTTTCATAGAGAATTGTAGAATTAATCTTTCTTTTTCAGTTCGTTCTTGAAATCGTGATAAATGTCTTTCCCGAAAAGAATCCATGCAGATTCAAACACAAAAGCTAAAAATGCAAAAGCAATGATGATGAGCATTTTCTTGGGAGATGCCGGAGCAAGTGGTACGGTAGCTGGCTCTACTACAGCAAAAACAGGTTTAGCTTCTTGTAATTTCCCGCGCAGGACTTGCAGCTGTCCCATAGACTGACTATAGATTTGTTCTGCTAGGTTTAGGTTTTTTTGTAATCTATCTTTTTCAGAAGTTACGGTTTGAAGGATGACATTTCGGTTAGCATCTGCGAATTTTGCATATTCCTGTTGGGCTTCAAAATACTCCTTCTTGTATTGTTCGCATAAACTAAGCTGGAAATCATAATCTTGTTTAGCCTTGCGGGTACGGTAGTCGGTGATGTATTCCTGTAGTTTGTGTACAGCACTATCTGCTACGATTGCAGCTGCAAGTGGGTCTTGCAGGGAAACAGTGACTTTCGTCATGTTGCTTTTCTTGTCTGTTTCTACTTTTAATATATTTTTTAGCATTCCGATTCTTCCGTTTTGTTCTGGAGTGAGACGGAATGGATCAATTGCTTTTATGCTATCTTTTTGTTCTTCTTTGAAGAGTGATTTTATTCCTCCTATAAGCATTCCGGGAGCTCCTATAACATGACTCCACCAAGTTTTTTTTTCTGTATCTAGATAATCATAGAGTATAATGCTGTCTCCTTTTTGAGTTTGAATGGGTATTTGAAGCATTTCCAAGGCAAAAGGATTAGTTTTTACAATTTCTGGAAACATGTTGAAGGTGAGAGCATCTTCTCCAAACCCAACAGATGCATTTCCTAAGCCAAACATAGATGCAATACCAGATAATCCACTAGTTCCAGTGATACCTGATTCTGGAGATAAACTAACACTTACCTGATATTCTTTTTGTAAGCTAAAACCTATAATTGCTCCTGCTATTATTCCTATTCCGATAGATTTATATATTTTTTTTCGATTTGAATATAATTTTCGAAATAGTACTATTAAATCAATTTCTTTGATTTCTTCTTCGTGTATTTTATTATTTTCAGTCATTTAATAGGAGTTTATAAATTGTTGATACTGGGAATAAACATATTAGCTTTACTTTCGTAAGATTTTCTGATATATAAAATGACGAATTTGATTCGGAATTAATCTAATGGTTGTGCGTATAAAAATATTATATATCAGTGTTGATAGTCCAAATAGTCCTAGTTTGTAGAAGTCTATTTGAGATTGTATATCAGTTATGGCATATTTCCATCCACCTCGTCGTTTAATCATATTCCTTGAGAAACGAAAATATAATAAGCTTTCTTGTATATTATAAAATTTAGCACCATTCATTATCAATTTTACCCATAATCTATAATCTTCAGGAAATCCTTGGTATCCTCCAGCTTTTAGAACAATTTCTTTCTTGTACATTACAACTGGATGGTTTATGGGACATCGGTATTTGGCATATTTTAGTATCTCGTGATGATTTTCGGGTAATTTTTTTATAGAGACGATATTGTTTGTATCGTTTTCAAACTCTTCAATCCATGCGCTACATACATCTATATAAGGGTGAGTTTCAAAGAACTTAATTTGTTTTTCAAAGCGTTCAGGTTTTGCTATATCGTCTGTATCCATTCTGGCTATAAGATTATAGTTGCAGTGCTTGATACCTTCGTTGAGCGCTTTGCCTAGTCCTTGGTTTTGCTTAAGTGAAATGACTTTTAATATTGGATAGTGGGTTTGGAAACTATTGATTATGTCATTTAATTTATCTGGTAGAGGGCCATCTTTCACTAGTATAATTTCATTAGGTGGCAATGTCTGATTTATTATACTATTCAAGCTGTCTATTAAATATGTTTCTTTTTCTTTAGAATAGACAGATAGTAATACAGAAAAAGCAGTATGACTCATATTTTTAGTTGAGAATAAGAACTCTGTAATAATTTTATACAAAGATATTAATCTAAATACCTTTTGTTGATTGTTGCTAGATAAATCGAATAATGTCTATCATAGAATTTTTCAGGGGAAAAAGTTTGGATATATTTTTTATATAGGTTTTCACCTAAAACTTTTTCGTTTTGGGCTCTTTTGATAGCTTTTATAAGAGATGGAATGTTGTCTAAATCGAAAAAAGCAACTTCCGAATCAGTTACAATTTCTGTAAATACAGGTATATTAGAACATATTACTTGTTTTTTAAATATTGCAGCCTCAATAAGTGTTAATACAAATCCTTCACTTCTACTTGGCAATGCATACAAATCATAATAGGATAAAAATCGATATGCATCCTTTTTATACCCTAAAAATAGAACTCTGTCTGCTGTAGAGTTATCAATGCATTGCTGTTTTAGCTCCTTCATACTTTTCCCATTTCCAATGATGATTAATTTGTAATTAGGAAGATGGGGTAATGCCTGAATGAGTTGATCTATTCCTTTTCTAGGAGTAAGGGCAGCATTAACTCCAATAAGTATAGATTCTCCTTTAAATTGAAGAATATTTTCTGTTTCTAATGCAGAAATAGGTTGGTTTGTCGGTATGTTTCTTGTATTGTAGGCATAAGTTAGTTTTTGAGGACTAAACCAATGTGTATAATATTTAAGTGCATTTTTAGTTAATGTGATAATTTTGTCATGACGCTTTAACATTAGCATCCATAGGTTTCCTATTGTGTAGGCGATGAATTTATTATATTGGTAAGAAAAATCTGTAATAACGTAATTGTGTAAGGTCGAAATTATTTTTGCGGTACAATGGATTGGTTTATGAAAGAAAATGTAACAATCAGGTCTTAACCCGTGAGTATGAATAATATCAAACTTATTAAATTCGATAGATTGGAAAAATGAAATTTGTTGTGTTGGGCAAGGTACTTGAATTTCTCTTTCTTTGTCAAAGAAAAAAACTGTACATTGATGTCCATTTTTTATCATTTGATTTACTAGCTCTAATACAACAATAATGGGGCCTTTGTTTGCTAATTTAGGGACAATATATGCAATGTTCATATGTTTAACGAAAAATAATTCCAATATTCAGGTTCTTGTAATAATTTTTGGTAATTCATAAAAAATAAAAACGCCGTTAAAATCCAGCATATTAGATATCCGCAAACTCTAGGCTTTATAATAACACTTAATGCTGGGATGATAAATATTTCACACGTTGCGAAAATTGTAGCTAAACGTCCCCCTATTTCTCCCATATTACATGTAAGGACTAAAAGAATGGTGGAATATAAATATGCATTGCGTATAATATAATATCCTTTTTGTGCTTTTTTCAAGATAGGTTCATAATAAAAGAATATTATACAGAGCATAAGTTGAAATATTAATACGGGATTAATCAGGCCAAGGTTCTCAGTATTGATATATCTGAGAAAAATAACAAACCCGGTTTTAATTAAAACAACTTTTAAAAGAATTCCTCCTATAATTCCTATTATAAGACTTACGAATATTATGGTTGTAGCTTGTTTGAGGGATAATTTGTATTTGTATAAGAATAAAAAAGGAATAACTATAATAGAGCTGTAATGCATTAGAGTTGCTCCTAAAATGAAAAATAGAAATATACGTTTTTTATTTTGTAATAAGTATTTAAAACTATAAATGATAATTACCATAGCCAATGCTTGGCGAATTTGGTTCATATCTCTAATTATAAGGAATCTAGAATAATATGTACAAAATCCTAATAGAGGATATAGTGCAAATTCTTTTAGACTTTTGGTTAAGAATAACATTGTGATAGCTGAAATCGAGATGAAATAGAAGTCAATATTATTCCATATACTTTTTAGTATGATAGAAAGAATATAAAAGCCATGCTCTGCATAACCTTTTTCTTCATTATTCCAATTCCAAAGTGTGTCAGTATGGTTCTTGAAAAACTCGATATAATTTATAGAATCAACTCCATTCTCACCCCGTAGACCAATGAAAAGTACCATGCAAACTGCAATAATTGATAAGATAAAGTTACGCTGGTGAATTTTGCAGAAATCTGCGAAAAGTAAAGTTGAAAGCAAAGCCCAAATAAGTGGATAAATGTACATGTTTTTTTGTTATGCGTTAGCAGATATAAAACAACGCATGAACGTCGTGTAAAACCAAGGTTGACATAGTAAGCGGCATCGAAGTTTACGTTCAATGCTGAGATGGGTCTTCCCGATTTGAAAGGCACCGAGTTGGAGTAACTTTTGATATTCTTTTTGTTTCATAGAGATAGGAATACGCCCAAAGAAAAGTCGATTGATACTGAAAAATTTATGCGTATTAACCCATAACTGAGCCTCTTGATCATACGCACTGCCAGAAGTGTATCTTTGTTTTTCTATTTCAACTATTTTCTGCCAACTATGAATGGATTTTAAGGTTTGTTGATAACCTTTGGTTGTAGTGATACTTCCTTCTCGGTGGTAATAGTTGTAGATTCGAACATCATGGAATGTCATTCGGTGAACATATTTGTAAAGATGCAAGGTGAACTCATAGTCTTCATGGATGATGTTTTCCGTGAAGCGGATTTGGTGGGAGATAAGCAATTCTTTGCGAACGAGAAAAAACCAAGCGCTAATACCTATTGGATATTCTCGAATATATGTTTCACCTGAAATGATTTTTCCGACAGGTTGTTGAGAGGAATTGAAACCTACTGAAATTTTATTATCCCAGATATCACAGTAGTTGAAAGCTAGTAGATCGAGATTTAAACAATAAGCTTTGTGAAGCATACTTTTAAGGACGTGACTTTCGATATAATCATCTGAGTCGACAAACCATATATATTGGCCACGGGCATGCGATATACCAAAATTTCTAGCAGAACTTAGTCCTCCGTTATTCTTGTGTACGATAAAGAGGTTGGAAAACTCAGTACATAATTGCTGAACGATAGAAATTGATTGGTCTTTGGAACCATCATTTACTACGATGATTTCATATTCTTCGTGAGAAAGATCTTGTTGTTCTAAAGAACGGATACATCGCTCTACATAGCGTTCTACATTGTAGACAGGTACGATAATAGATAGTTTGATCATTTTCTCTTAATTTTTTTGTAACTGCAATTATATATCCGGTATAGAAATGGATTGTTACGTATAAATTGGTAGATATTTTTTTTTATCTTTTCTGTCTTGGATACCCATGAGCCTGCGAAATGGTGAATTGTGTAGGTATTCCGAGTACAAGTAATTTTTCCTGTAGTGTAAGATTTAGCTGTAAAGTATTCATTGGGGAATAAGTATATAGTTTGTGGCTCTGTTCCCATTTGTAAAGAAGTCCTTTTTTGAAAGCGGTAATTGATTGATAGCAAGTTATACATGATTTCTGGTAATGGCGTGATGCTCATTTGTCCTTGTGTATTGATGAATTTGCGATTTTGATAGTAGTCTAGGCATTGTTTAATAAGCGGGTGATGCTTTTCTGCTCCAAAAATGCCAGCTTCTATGCCATTTTCTTTTTCATAGGCTAAGATGTAAGGGCTATCTAGCAGTTCATCAAAGTTCTTAATTACTTCAATGTCCATGTCCATATAAATACCGCCATAGTTGTATACGGCATATAAGCGGATGAAGTCAGCTGCAAAAGCATATTTATGAGCTTCAAAAGCTTGTTGTACCCATTCAGAAGATTGAAGATTAAAACGTTTTAAATCCCATAAGATAAACTCATAGTCGGGAAGCTTCTCTTTCCACGTAGTCATGTATTTTTGTAGTTCTTGAGGGACTGGGTCGTTGCTTAGCCAGCAGTAATGGATGGTTTTTGGTATCATTTTTTTGAGGATTTAATGGGGTTCCCGACTTTCTTTAGCCGATAGCGCCAAATTTGTGCTTCATTTTTTTTCCCTTTCAATTGCAGGTATGCAAAGTTAGCTAATGCATTGAGAGCATAAAAAATATTGCTAAAATGGTAGTATATCTTGCCAAAACGTTTGATGTAGTAAGTGCGTCGTCCATTGAAAAGCAAATCTTCGAAATGTGTTCGCAATGTGAAACTTTGACCTTCCAAGTGGATGATTCGAGAAAAAGGTACATTATAGATTCGGTAGCCCAGCTGTTTGACTTGATGGCACAGGAAGGTCTCTTCGAGGTACATGAAGAAGTCCTTATCGAATCCACCAATTCGGTTGAAGAGAACTTTCGGGATCATTAAGGCTGCACCTACCACATGTGACACCTCTTTAGGAGCTGTTCCGTTATTAAAATCTTCATTGAAACGGGTCATAGTGCACGATCGAGAATTGATGATTTCTTGAAGGATACCTGGCTCTCGCATCTCGTAGGAATGTCCTGGTGTTCGGTCTGCTTTGTAGAGGTTGGATCCGCAGATGCCGACTTCTGGATGTCTTTCCATAAAATCAAATAGTTCTTTTACGGCGTTATTTATTAATAGCGTATCGGGATTTAAGAAGAATAAGTATTTCCCGTGGGCATGTAAGGACCCTAGGTTGTTAGCCTTTCCGAAACCTAGATTCTCAGAAGAAGTCAAAAATGTAATGCGTTGGTCTTTGGATAGCAAGGAAGGGCGGATTGGCGAAGCATTGTCGACTACGTATACTTCGAACGAAATTCCTTTTGTTTTCTCATAGAGACTATCTAGGCAATCGAGAATCAGTCTTTCTGTGTTATAGTTTACAATAATGACAGATACGTCCATAAATAAAATGATAAATTACTGAAAAAATATAATTGTTTGTCAGCAAATGATCAGCTTCGTTTCTTAGGCAAAAAAGGAGAAATAAAAGAATAATCCTTTCTGCAGTACTAGCTTTTTATTGTAGGTGGATTTTAGATTTTTATAGGTGCTGCCATTAAAAGAAAGAATGAGCACTTTATAAGAATTTAGATTGTGAACAATTTAGCAGAACCTATCCATTATTATAGTTTTTTTAGTATTTTAGCGGGTACACCTCCTACTACACATCTTGGCGGTACATCATGTGTTACCACAGCATTACAACCAATAATAGCTCCATCTCCAATACTAACTCCGGAAAGGATTGCTACTCGGTCACCAATCCACACATTGTTTCCAATGTGTACAGGGCCTTTAGTTGTAAGGCGTCGTTCTGAAGGAGGTATAAGAAGTTGGTCAGCTGTAGATTCACCATGTGCATGGTCTGAGATAATAACATATTGTCCTGTTAATAAATTATCACCTATAGTAATTTCATTAATGGCTGTAATATGACATGCCTTTCCGAAATGACAATTGCATCCAATTGTAACATGAGGATGGTATACAAACTCGTTATATCGTCTCCAGGCTGTAAGTTCAGCTTTTGGGGCAAAACTTGTGCCTTTTCCTACAGTAAAATGTTTTAATCCTAATAAGAAATAAGGATTACGTATATATCCATTCCATTGTGGATAACGTATGTGAAGTAACATATTATAAGTCCTAAAATAAAATTGTATAGGCAAATTAAATATCCAACGAATCCCTCGAACTATAATGTTACTAGATGTTTCAAAAAGAGCGTCAAATAATGTCATATAAATTATTGTAGTTAGATCTTTAGTATTGTAAGTATCCAATTTTAGAGTATTCCTTTTTTAACGAACGTCAGTTGGAATCCGCCTAGAAGAATTTACAAATTTAACAATTATTATTTGATATTGTCAAGGAGGGAGGATTTTCGTAATCCGGTTTTTAGTTCTCTGTGCAGCTTGTAGAAGTAATCCCTAAAGGAGAGAGTTTCATCTGCTTGCTGGTTAGGTTGTCAAATTTTGTATTCCCTTTATGAAGAACAGATTGTTCTTTTGCTGGACAATAATAGTTTTCAGTGCCAATTCAGCAGGTAATTTATCTATTGAGTATTTTTTTTGCTCAACATATTCTTTTAAGTTTAGTACAAATGTAACAGAATGGAGAATGTTAGTCAATATGTTATTGAGAGAAGTTTACTTTTTCTTGATTATTTTTTTCATATGTAGGAGAATTAGTTCGATGTAAAAATATGGACAATACCAATATTCTTTCATAAGAATTTTCCAAAAATTCCCCTTCTCAAAAGTAAAATTATTAGTTGGATTCTTTAAAATAATAATCCAATAGAGTAGAAAATATCGAAAAAGCCGATACTTTTCTTTTTGGAGTATAAGATTCTTATTTATATATCGTCTAATAATTAAGAGATAATTATTAACAAAAATCTCGAATATATTGTATCCACCTTTTTTGTTAGGAGTAATAGACTCAAAATAATCATTAAAATAAATCTCAGCCTGTTTACCTTCTAACATAATTTTAAATGACCAGTCTACTTGTGTCAGTAATAACGATGCGCACTCATTAGGAGATGGAATGTTATTTATGATATGTTCCCAGTTTCCAAAATTGCCTATCCATGTTGTCCAAAAACTAGTATTTTCTATTAATTCAAATTGATCATTTATTTTTTTGTGTGTGTTAGAATTTAGAAATGTTATATTCTGGTAAAAAAATAGAGGGCGATTTTGTGGCGAAATACGAATAATATCTAACATTTTTTGTAATGCCCTTTCCTTAAACCTAAGAGTATCATTAAATAATCTTCGATATAGACCATTTCCACGCTGTAAAGCTAGCATGAAGTTTTTATCTCGAATATTTTCTTCGTTTTTATAATACTTAATATTATAATGTTTTTGAGTGTATTTTTTTGCGATTTCTTCTGTGTTATCTGTTGAGGCATTGTCAGATATAATAATTTCGACTTCATCTCCGAAAGCGTTATCTGTTATAATGTTTAGTATTGCTCCTTCTAGGTAGCTTGCCCTATTATAAGTTGGAATACAGATTGATAATAATGGTTGTTTATTTTGTTCCATGCCATTGTAGTTTTTTAGTTCTGTAAATATGATATCCCCAGGGGAGAACAGCTATGGTTATCAAGCAGTAGCCACTTGTAATACCATATAATCCAAAATATTTTCCTAAAATAAATGTAGATAAACAACAAGCAATTCCTGTAAAAATGGAATTTGCAAGAAATGGCTCTTGCTTATGACATCGTAAATAAGTAGCCCACGATGCTACGTATTGATTTATAAATAACGGTATCATCATGAGTAACATCGGAAGGTAGTCAAGGAAACGTTCACCTAAAGGCTTTCCACCTAACTGAATGTTATAATATCGTATACCCCATATTCCTATCATCATGATACATAGTAAACATAAACAAACTAATGTCATTTGTTTAAGTGTCTTATTAAAAATCTGATCTAACTGTTCGTAATCTTTCAGGGCTATCAATCGTGAATACAAAGGAACTTTGGTATTTAACCAGCTTAAGGATAAAGATTGTATACCATTAAGTGCTGCAAGCGTCATGCCCATTTGTCCAGCTACTACAGCTCCTTCTGTTGCAAATAAAACCGGATTGAATAACTGGAAAATGAAATAACCGCTAATCCAACTTAATGCAATTTTCCATTGAAAAGGGAATATCTCTTTCATGTATTGGACACGTGTGGTTATTTTTTCTCTCCATAAATTAGTCAGAATTCGCTGCATAGATGTCTTTGATATATAGATATTCCAAATTAATGCAGCCAATATGGTACTGATACCTACTACGTATAATTTGAAGCCGCAGGCTAGGCCAATCCAAGCAGATGCTGGTAATATGATTTGTTGATAGAACCCTATCTTGCTCATTTCTTTTACCTTACCTATTCCCATTAGAAGGGAAGTCAGGGGGGACTGAAATAATTTGATTGCTGTTCCAAGTGAAATTAATATCCAAGGAATTCGCCAGGAAACTGAACCTTCACTTTGGTCATATCGTTCGAAAAAAATAAAGCCTATTATGATTAGTGCGAAAAGAAGCAGGATAGAGATAATAGCATACCATTTAACACTAAATCGGAGCAAAGACCCTAATCTGGATCTATATTTTTCTTCTCCTTCAAATTGTTGCAAGTTATTTAGGGTTAAGTGAGATGCTTCATGGGCAACATATTGTGTGATAATACCGGTCAATCCTAGTTCGAAGAATATTTGTATGGCTACTATACTTCCAAAAGTATAGTAAAATCCTTGTTCAATGCCTGTAAGATATTTTGATATAAATATGATGGAGGCAACTCCAGTGAAAGCTTGGATGATGCGTGCTCCAGAAGAATAGGCAATAGATTTATCTATGCCTATTCTTTGTGCTATTTGCTTTAATAGATTCATTTATGCTTTATAAATACATTTTTGCTGCAATTCATCATCCATAAATGGAGCCATTCTGTCTAGTGGAGCAGAAGTCATTTTTCCTGTTTCCTTATCCATAAATGAAGCTGATTTTGGAAAGAGAGTTTGCTCTGGATGCATATGAACTTCACAAATCATTGTTGTTGGAGAATCCAATACTTGTCGGATAACTTCATCGAGTTCTTTTCCTTCTTTGTTTGTCCCAATGTAGGAGATGCCATAAGCGTTGGCAATTTTTTCAAGATTGGGGCAGATAACTCCACTTTCTGGATTACTTCCGGTAAAATGTCCTTTAAAGAACGATTTTTGGGTAGTTTTGATAGCTAGATAACCTTCATTTTCAAGGACAAATATTTTTAACGGCATATTGTACGTCACCAAGGTTTGTAATTCCTGAATATTCATTTGAAGGCTGCCATCGCCGGTAATTAATATAGTCTGACCTTTATGGTTTGCTGTGATGGCTCCTATTGCTGCTGGAAGATCATATCCCATTGCAGCACATCCTTGATTGGCGAATACACGTACTCCCTTGTTTACTTTCATTGCTTGATAAGTCGAAGTATAAGCTGTTCCATTTCCTGTGACAACTACGTCACCGTCTTTTAATTGTTTAAATAGAGCGTCGGCAAATACATATGAGCTGGTATAGCCTTCAATGCTTGGATTGTCATCAAATAGGGTCGGTAATTGCTTCTCTATATTTCTTCCCCAAGATCTCCAATCTGCAAAATCGGGTAATTCTTGTCCTTTTATCGCAATGCTAAATTTGTCTATGAATTCATGCAGATTAACATGAATTGGCATATCAATACTAAGAGTTGGCTTTTCCATTTCAGCCAAATCAATGTCTACCATGACCTTATAGGCTTTAGGCGCCAACAAGTCGTATGCATAGCTAACTTGTCTTATACTTAATCTTGTACCTAAGATGAGTAAAAGGTCAGCATTTTGAACCATGATATTCCCTATTCTGTCTCCACAAATACCTGGTTTGCCGTAGCATAATGGGTGATTATGCCATATTATATCTGAACCACTAATAGCTGTTACAACTGGAATCTTTAATTCTTCAGCCAGGGTAATGAATTCATTTACCCGGTTCGCTAATCGAATACCATTTCCTACATATATAACAGGACTCTTAGCTGTTTTAATTCGTTTTATTAGTTCTAGAATTTGCTGGTCTACTAAAGAATGTTTAATAGGGTCTATCAATTCATCTGTATTGAATTCCTTGAAGTTTGTTTCATCTACCATGGCTCCTTGTATGTCCAAAGGTATATCAAGCCATACAGGCCCTGGTCTTCCATCTAATGCAATGGCTATTGCTTTGTCTAATTCGTACTTGATATCTAAAGCGTTTGTAATAGTCTTTGCATATTTTGTAATGGGTTTTACTATGCTGACAATGTCTGTTTCCTGATCACCCAGTTGGCGTAGATTGAGATAGGGATATGTATTTTTATATGTGGAAGTTTTTATCTGTCCGGAAATATATAATGCAGGTATGGAATCCAAATATTGTCCTAATACCCCTGTTATTGCATTTGTTCCTCCAGGACCTGTAGTAACGTTAGTCACACAAAGTTTTCCGCAAGTGCGATAATATCCTTCAGCTGCAATGGCTGAAGCTTGCTCGTGGTGATTACATATATAGGTTAATCCTTTTGTATGGCCAATAGAATCATTTAGATGCATTGCCCCACCGCCAGTTACTAAGAAACAATGATGAATGTTATGTTTCTTGACTAAATGTTGAAAGATAAAATCAGAGACTTTAATCATAATATATTTTTTAAGATGGTTACTTTTCCTATATTTAAATGAAATATAAAGGATATTATCATAATGGTAATATCTTAAAAACTTGTTTATCCCTTGCCGCAGAGTAGTCTAGGTTAATACCTGATAAAAGTAGGAGTAAATTTACAACTGAATACTCTAGAGGAATAATGTCTGAGATAATAGTGTGAGATAACTTTATGGCTACAGATATTATGTGCTTTAATAGGATTAAGGTTATTTATTCCTATACTGACATAATAAAGTCATTCATAAATAAAACTATCAATAGTGCGTTTAAATCCTTCTTTTATATTAATGGATGGATTCCATCCTAACTTCATGATTTTTGAACAGTCTGGTATTGCTCTTTGTAATGGGCTTTTCATTTTTACTGTAGTTAGATCATCAGGAATAATTTCTTGTTTAAGTTCTAGATGTTTCTCCGGATAAATAGATACAAGTAGTTTCGCTAAGTCATAGATAGAGATTTCACCATTGGGGTTTGCTACATTATATGCATTTGCATTTTCTCCATCTAACAAAATCTTAAAATAAGCTTTAATTGCATCGGAAATATAACAGAATAATCTTGTCGCTTTCCCATCGCTTCTAAGTATAATGTCCTCATTTTGTACGATATTTTTGCAAAAATCGGCAAAAACTCTTTGGTCGTTTAAATCCATTCCTGGACCATAAGTATGAAATATCCTTGCTATTTTAGTTGGAACTTTATATTGATAATTCCATGCAACACATAGGTTTTCACCTAATCGTTTGCTCTCACCATAGCAACTCCGTACATTAAGTAAATCAATGTATCCATAATCTTTCTCGCTAAAAGGGAATAACTCAGGTGGTACAATGCCATATACATCTCCTGTACTAAAATATAAATAAGATTTTACATGTTTTTCATAGGCTACCTTTAATGTATTTATTGTTCCTAAAACATTAGCATTTATAGTACCAACTGGATCAACTCCGTAATATTTAGGGCTTGCTTGACTTGCTGCATGGATAATGTAATCAACTTTCGTATTAATATGGATTGAGTTATTTACATCTTGCACAAGGAATTCTAAGTGTCCGTTGTTTAGAAAATACTTAAATTTATCTTTAGCTTTTTTCTCATTGCGTACTAGAGCAATTACATGAATATTGTAATTATGGATTTCGTTAAGTTTTAATAGGGTAAATACTAGGTATGCGGGTAGCATTCCATTGGCTCCTGTAATAAGAAATGTAGAATCCTTAAATTTACTCCATTCAATATTCGTATCAGAAAGAATATTAAATAAATCTTCTTCTATGATTTTATTCATAATTTAAATATTGCTTTATTTGCTCTGTACACAGAGAGTAAACGTTTTCTGATTTGTACCGTTTATACCAGTCAATAGTTAATGCTATGCATTGATGAATATTCATTCTTGGTTCCCATCCTAAGAGGAATTTGGCTTTGCTGATATCCAGCATAAGTAACTTTGCTTCATGTAATGCATTGGGGTCAGAAACATCATTCAATGTACCATAACCATAGTTTTTTACTACATCTTGTGCTACATCCCATACAGGAGTGATGCTTTCTGTCCGTGGTCCAAAGTTCCAGCCTTCACAATATTTTGTGGGCTCATTCCACATTTTTTGTGCCAGTAACATATAACCACTTAGAGGTTCCAATACATGCTGCCACGGACGGATCGCTTTGGGACTACGGATATCAATGGGCTTTCCTGCTTCCAATGCTTTGATACAATCCGGAATGATGCGATCAAGCGCCCAATCGCCGCCTCCAATTACGTTACCAGCACGAACGCTTGCTAAAGATACATGATGTTTGATTCCATAGTCTGCTGGATTAAAGAAACTGCGACGCCAGGAAGCAATTGCGATTTCTGCAGCGCCTTTGGAAGAAGAGTAGGGATCATAGCCACCCATGGGCTCATTCTCACGATACCCCCAAATTTGCTCTTTATTTTCGTAACATTTATCAGTTGTAATCATTACTCCAACTTTTACACTGTCAGTCACTCGCATAGCTTCCATTATGTTAATGGTTCCCATTACGTTGGTTTCGTATGTCTCAACTGGGATGTCGTAACTTAAACGCACAAGGGGCTGAGCTGCCAAATGGAATACAATTTCTGGCTGATATTCTTGAAATATTTCTTTCATTCGTTTTCCGTCACGAATGTCCGCACGAATATCTGCTTTTATTTTATTGCCGATACCAGAAAGCACATAATTATCCCGATCAGTAAATGGATCTTGTGCAACACCGATTACTTCTGCTCCTAATTCATGCAGCCAAATGGAAAGCCAGCTTCCTTTGAAGCCAGTATGTCCTGTTACTAAAACACGCTTTCCTTTATAGAAATTATTGAATATATCGATCATAGTTGATACTCTTTAGGTACTTCTCTTGTCCATTTTTTCCATGGGGCTTCATCATTTGCTAAAAGCTTTTCAAGCATTGCTTTTTCACGGATGTTATCCATGCATTGCCAGAAACCGGTATGGATATAAGACATAAGTTCTCCTTCTTCTACTAATTTTTCTAAAGGTCCTTTCTCAAAAACAGTCGTATCATCTTTCAGGTATTTAAAGATTTCCGGCTGTAGTACCATATAACCGGCGTTGATTGGAGCTCCGTCTGAAATGTTTTTTTCACGGAAAGATTTTACAGCATTGTCTCCACCTATGTTCAGTATACCTTTGTCTTGTTTTAATTTCACCGCAGTAAGAGTGGCAATTTTTCCATGACTTTTATGGAATTCAAGTAGTTGGTTTATATCTACATCACAAACGCCGTCACCGTATGTCATAAAGAATGGTTCATTTCCTATATATTTCTGAATACGTTTGATTCTACCCCCCGTCATGGTGTTATAGCCTGTGTCTACTACGGTTACTTTCCATGGTTCACAATGGTTGGAATGTACTGTCATTTCATTTTTACCATCGCGATAATCAAAAGTGACATCGCTGTTATGAAGGAAGTAATTGGCAAACCATTCTTTAATGTATTCTTGCCGGTATCCGGCGCAAATGATAAACTCAGTGTGTCCGTAGTAGGCATATTCTTTCATAATATGCCAAAGGATAGGCATTCCTCCAATTTCAATCATGGGTTTTGGCTTGAATTGAGATTCTTCAGAGATGCGTGTACCAAAACCTCCTGCTAACAGTACGACTTTCATGGATTTATTGTTTAGATGCGACAAATTCCTTAATTGTGGAAATCATGAACTCAAGCATTTCTGGACTCATACCTGGATATACACCAATCCAGAATGTATTGGTCATAACAAAGTCTGTACCCTTCAAGTCTCCGATTACGCGATAGCCTGTACCCTCCTTGCGCATTTCATCAAAAGCCGGATGCTTCAATAAATTTCCGGCAAAGAGGTTACGAGTCTGAATTCTTTTACTTTCCAGGTATTCAGAGAGTTCATTGCGAGTAAATCCTGCATCTTCTTTTACTGAAATCAGAAAGCCGAACCAACTTGGATTTGAATTAGGAGTAGCCTCTGGAAGGATTAATCCCGGAGTTCCTTCTAAACCTTTGCGGAGGGTTTGGAAGTTTTTACGTCGTGCTTCTACAATGTCATCCAGCTTTTCTAATTGTGCACATCCAATAGCTGCCTGCATATCAGTCACTTTCAAATTAAAACCGAAGTGAGAATATACATACTTGTGGTCGTAACCAACAGGAAGCTCTCCGAACTGACCGGTGAAACGACATTTGCAGGTATTGTCTACGCCACCGATGCACCAGCAGTCACGGCCCCAGTCACGGAAAGAACGGATGATTTTGTCTAATTCGCGATCGTCTGTATAAACGGCACCACCTTCACCCATAGTCATGTGATGGGGAGGATAGAATGAACTGGTACCGATGTGTCCCCAAGTTCCAGTCTTTTTGGTAACTCCGTCAATGGTATATTCAGAACCTAAAGCATCGCAATTATCTTCCACTAGCCAGAGGTTATGTTTATCACAGAAAGCTTTTACTTCTTTCAGATTAAATGGATTACCTAATGAGTGAGCAATCATTACAGCTTTTGTCTTTTCTGTGTATGCCTCTTCTAATTTAGTTACGTCAATGTCGTATTCGGGAATTGTAATATCGACAAATACAGGGACAGCACCGAACTGAATGATTGGTGTTACAGTGGTAGGGAAGCCACAGGCTACCGTGATAACTTCGTCTCCTTTCTTTATTCTTCTTTCTCCTAATTTGGGTGATGTTAAAGCATAAAAGGCTAAAAGGTTAGCTGAAGACCCGGAATTTGTCAAGGCACAATGCTTTACTCCTAACCATTGGGCTAGACGAGTTTCAAATTTGTGAGCCCAAGGACCCGCTGTCAGCCAGAAGTCCAAAGAAGAATCTACCAAGTTGACCATTTCTTCATCATTAAAGAATCGGCCTCCATAATTAATAAAAGTTTTGCCTGGTATAAACTCTTTCTTTTCTCCGTGTACTTCTTTATAATATTCTCGAGTTAATTTTAGTATTTGCGATTTTAGCTCTTCTTTTTTTGACATAATATAGATGTTTTAGAGTTTCCTTTTAGGCACGCTTCGCCGTTACCTGTCCCACACCCATTCATCCCAAACAGACAAAAATAGGTATGCAAGGTAAGCGTCAACGTTTATTTATCTTACAAAAATACCCCATTTCACCGAAAAGTCAAAAAGAAATCCCGACAAAATGAGTTTCTAGCCAGTTTTAGTAAACAAATGAACAGAATTGACAAATACTGCATCGCATTTTCTTGTTTTTTCATCAATTTTTTACACCTCTTGAAAAACGCCTTTGCGTTCGGATCCAAACGCAAGTGCGTTTTACTTAAAACACAAGTACGTTTTGAATCAAACGCAAGTACGTTTTAGTTGAAACGCAAGGGCGTTTTCGGAGGCTTCCGGAGAGGGGTGAAGGAAGAAAATTTTGACGGGTTGTCGGGGTTGGCAGGCATTTTTATAAAGTATATATACGCGGGGGGTGGAAAAATATAACGCTTATATTTTTCCACACCTGTATATAGAAAGTTTGAAAAACCGGTGCCAACCCCGACAACCCGTCAAGCGGCGGCCCGGAAGTGTCACGGTTTCGGAACCCGTTCCTGTGGGGGAGGATACAGCCATGTAGATTTGCGTTTTTCTGTCTGGCATCATTTCTATGGTGTCATTTCTTGTGTTTCTCGATGTGATTCATGAGAATTTTTGTAAGTTTGCAAGATAAACACATAAAGCTACATGGAAGATTTTTTATCGACGGCGGTCAATGTAACTGCCAACCGAGGCAACAGTTTGATTAACAGAAAGATGATTCTTCGCATCTTGGGTATCCTGCTCTTTATGGAGGCAATGATGTTTCTGGCATGTGCAGGCGTTTCCTTGTGCTATGGGGAGGAAGACTATATTTATTTTATTTACACGACATTGATTAATATGGCCGTGGGAAGCGGACTGATTCTGTTGGGAAGAGGAGCCGAAAACCGGGTGACACGACGCGACGGGTATTGCATCGTGGCGTTCACGTGGCTGCTTTTCACAGGTTTCGGTATGCTGCCTTTTTATATAAGCGGGAGTATCCCGTCAGTGACCGACGCGTTTTTTGAAACCATGTCGGGGTTTACCACTACGGGAGCCACCATTCTGGATGATATTGAAGCTCTTTCGCACGGCATGCTTTTCTGGCGCAGCTTCTCGCAATGGATTGGAGGATTGGGAATCGTGTTCTTTACGATTGCCGTACTGCCTATTTTCGGGGTGGGCAATCAGGTGCTTTTCTCGGCAGAGGCTACGGGGGTGACGCACGACAAGATTCATCCGAAAATCAGCGTCATGGCACAATGTCTGTGGACGGTATATCTCGTGCTGACTGTGGCAGAAATTGTATTGCTGCTGATTGGTGGCATGGATTTGTTTGATGCCGCATGTCATGCTTTTTCTACGACGGCTACCGGAGGGTATTCTACCAAGCAGGCCAGTGTGGCTTACTGGAATTCTCCTTTTATCGAATATGTGATTGCTATCTTTATGATTCTGTCGGGTATCAACTTCTCGCTGTATTTCATGTGCATGAAGGGGCGTTGCGGACAGTTGTTTAAGGATGGAGAGCTTCGGCTGTATCTCATTTCCATCGGAGCGGTGACACTGATAATTACCGGGGCCCTGTACTGGTATAATAATTATGGATTGGAGGAGGCTTTCCGGAAATCGCTTTTCCAGGTGGCGTCCATTCATACGTCGTGTGGCTTTGCTACGGACGATTATAATATGTGGCCTCCTTTCACGTGGCTGCTGCTTATTTATACGATGGTGGCAGGAGGCTGTGCCGGTTCTACAGCGGGTGGTGTCAAGAATGTGCGTCTGCTGCTTTTGTTGCGCAACGTGAAAAACGAGTTCCACCGGCTGATGCATCCCAGAGCGGTATTGCCGGTAAAGATGAACCGGATGGCGGTGTCACAGCGTACGCTTGCCACGGTGATGACGTTTGTGTTCTTTTATTTTGTCTGTATCTTTTTATGCTGGCTGGCGCTGATGTGCATGGGCATCGGACTGGAAGAATCTTTCGGATTATCCGTATCGAGTATTGGTAACGTGGGGCCGGGACTGGGTGCCTTTGGACCAGCATTTTCATGGAGTGCGCTTCCTGACCTGGCGAAGTGGCTGTTGTCGTTCATGATGCTGATAGGGCGTCTGGAGCTCTTCGGCGTATTGCTGCTGCTGACTCCAAGTTTTTGGGAAAGACGATAAGAAAAAATAAAAGCCATTACGTAGAAGTAATGGCTTTTATCATAATATAGTGATTGTCTGTTAGTCAATAAACCGGCGGGTGAGCTGCTCAAATTCATCGATGCGGCGGTCGCGCAGGAAGGGCCACCAGCGGCGGACGTTTTCACTGCGGTTCATGTCGATTTCTACCACCATGTTTTCTTCTTTCAGGTTGCTGGCCTGAGCGATGATTTCGCCTTGCGGACCGGCTACGAAGCTGTTGCCCCAGAACTGGATGCCGTTGGTCTGGCCGGAAGGGTCGGGTTCAAGGCCTACACGGTTTACGGCAATGACAGGCAGGCCGTTGGCTACGGCGTGGCCGCGCTGTACGGTTACCCATGCACCTAGCTGGCGCATTTTTTCTTCCTGAGTGTCGGTGCTTTCCCAGCCGATGGCGGTAGGGTAAATCAACAGTTCAGCACCTTTCAGGGCCATGATACGAGCTCCTTCCGGATACCACTGGTCCCAGCAAACCTGCACGCCGAGCTTACCGATGGAGGTCTGAATGGGTTCGAATCCTAAGTCGCCGGGAGTGAAATAGAACTTCTCGTAGTAAGCAGGGTCATCTGGAATGTGCATCTTACGGTACTTTCCGGCGATGCTTCCGTCAGTGTCGAATACCACAGCAGTGTTGTGATACAGTCCGGCCGCACGGCGTTCGAACAGCGAAGTGACCAGCACGATGTGGTAGGCTGCGGCTATCTCACTGTAGAAACCGGTAGAAGGACCGGGAATGGGTTCGGCCAGGTCGAACAGATTGGTATCTTCTGTCTGGCAGAAATAAGGGGTGTTATGGAGTTCCTGAAGAACTACTAACTGCGCACCAGCTTGTGCCACGGAGGCGATGTTGCGGTGCAGCTTTTCAAGATTCAGTTTGAGGTCGTTCGTACAAGCCTGTTGTACGATGCCGACACGGATAGTTCGTTTCATTGTGCTATTTGGTTTTTTACAGATTCAGGATATTGCATGGTGACGCAGTGGAGAGAACCATGCTGCTTAATAAGCGCACGGCAATCCACGCCTACGATTTCACGTCTGGGGAAGGCCTCAGCCAGTACCTGTGCGGCACGGGCATCGTTTTCCGGTTGGGCGTAGGTAGGATAGAGCACAGCCTCATTCATAATCAGGAAGTTGGCGTAGGTAGCCGGAAGGCGTTCGCCGTCTTCGTCATAGATGGCTTCGGGCATGGGCAGCGGAAGCAGACGGTAGGGGTCTCCATCGAGGGTACGGAAGGTCTTGAGCTGGTCTTCCATGGAGCGGAGGGCACCGTAGTGCTCGTCGTTCTTGTCCAGACACTGCACGTAAGTAATGGTGTGGTCGGGACAGAGACGGGCCAGGGTGTCTACGTGGCTGTCTGTGTCGTCACC
>UMKW01058530.1_pt1 | contig 41986 bp, 26 predicted proteins | sample 1966391 | NCBI WGS metagenome assembly UMKW01 (sample SAMEA4836183, study PRJEB28245) | human gut metagenome | biome: gut microbiome; material: fecal sample | place: Denmark | collected 2008
TTTGCCAAAGTACAGAGGTGCGGCTCCTATCCAGTGGGCTGTGATTAACGGTGACGAGTTTACAGGTGTCACTACCATGAGGATGGATGAGGGCGTCGATACCGGCGATATGATTGCAAAGAGTACAGTCAGACTCGCACCTGATGAGACCGGCGGCAGCCTGTTTGATAAGCTCTCAGCAGAGGGAGCAAAGCTGTGTGTGGAGACCATGAAGATGATAGAGGATGGCACTGCAGAGTATACTCCTCAAAACAGCGAGGAGGCCACACATACATCAATGATCAGTAAGGAGCTTGGCTTTATCGACTGGACAAAGCCGGCTGTTGAGATTGAGAGGCTTATAAGGGGGCTTAATCCATGGCCGAGCGCATACACCCACCTGAATGGTAAGACATTTAAGGTGTGGAGTGCAAAGGTGATTGACGGCAGCGATGATTATGAGCCGGGCTGTATTTATCATATCGGAAAAAATGATATGTATGTACAGACAGGAAAAGGAGCATTATCTTTAGTAGAGGTACAGCTCCAGGGCAAGAAGCGCATGGATACAGGTTCATTTTTGAGAGGCTGTCATGTGGAAGAGGGCTCATTTTTCACGTTATAGTTATTCATTATAAGTAACTAAAAACATAATTAAATGTGAGTCAATGTTCTCAAAGATACTCAAAATCCAGAGTATTCGTTTGTGCTAACGTCAAAGCAGTCGGAAACGTTGAGAAGTAGCCAGTGCAAGTTGAAACAGTCTTGCTAATTATAGGATAGAACCTTGATGGTAGCGTTTAGACAATGGTAGAAGCCTACGAAAACCAAGTAGCGAAACATAAAATATTAAGAAAGGAAAAGCTATTTAGATGAAAACCTATATCTAATCAATTTAAAGAATTTATAGGTATGTACCGATGGCTTAGTCGGGAATTTACGACTGTGGAGTGTACAAGAACTTGTGAGTAGCGTATTGTTTATAATCGCCAAAGCATACACATTGAAGCAGTAACTACAAATCGTGAGATTGTAGCGAATCATCTAGCATATACACATTTGTATATGTTTTTAGTAGCAGAGATGATACATGGGATATTATTATTGGGATCCGACATATATACTCGTTGTGATAGGTGCAGTGATATGTATGATTGCATCGGCAAGAGTTAAAGGTACATTTAATAAATACTCGCAGCTAAGAAGCATGTCAGGCATGAATGGCGCACAGGTGGCTCAAAGAGTGCTTCAGGCGGCAGGCATATATGATGTGCAGGTGCGTCATGTGTCCGGCAGTCTGACGGACCACTATGATCCGCGCACCAAAACAGTGAATTTATCTGATCCTGTGTACAATGCCACATCGGTCGCAGCACTTGGCGTAGCAGCCCACGAGTGTGGACACGCTATACAGCATGCAAAAAGCTATGCACCTCTTTCAATCAGGAGTGCGCTCGTACCTATAGCCAATTTTGGCTCCATGCTTGCATGGCCGGTCATACTTATCGGCTTATTATTTAACACACGCTCGTCAGGGCTTATTATTGATATAGGCATATTGCTGTTTTCGGCAGCAGTGCTTTTCCAGCTCGTGACATTGCCGGTAGAGTTTGATGCTTCAAGACGTGCGCTTGTCATGCTTCGTACACAGGGCATACTTGCAGATGACGAGCTTAGGTACACAAGAAGGGTGCTCAAGTCAGCGGCACTTACCTATGTAGCCAGTGCGGCGGCTGCTATTTTACAGCTCCTTCGTATCATACTTATCACAAACGGACGCAGGCGTGACGACTGATATTGTTTTAGATTCTGTTTGCCTGTGATTTTACAGGGTGGCAGTTCAAATTGGATATATTAGTTAGAAAATTAAATGTATATGTAACTATTCGGAAACATCATCATGATAAATAATCATAGTAAAAATAATCATAATAATAAAAATAGCCAAATAAACAAAAATAATATACCGGGCAGACCGGCAAAATCAAACGTGACAGCGCATAATGAGCACTCTGTAGATACGCGTGAGCTTGCCCTTGAGATGCTTATTGAGATTAATGAGCGTGGAGCATTTTCACATATCGTGCTTCGCAGTGTGCTTGACAAGTATCAGTATCTGTCAAAGCAGGACAGAGCCTTTATGACGAGGCTTGTTGACGGCACTATCGAGTATATGCTGCAGCTCGACTACATCATAGACTCTTTTTCAAAGACAAAGGTAAGGAAGATGAAGCCCTTCATCAGAAACCTTCTTCGCATGAGCGTCTACCAGATAAAGTACATGGACGCGGTGCCGGATTCAGCTGTATGCAATGAGGCGGTGAAGCTTGCAAAGAGGCATAAGTTTGCACAACTTTCGGGCTTTGTAAACGGTGTAATCAGAAATATTGCAAGAAATATAGATTCAGTACAGTTTGATACATTAAGCATCCAATACTCCATGCCACAGTGGATAGTGGACAGATTTGTTGCGGCATACGGAGAGAAGAAGGCAGAGGAGATTTTCAAGGCCTTTCACAGTAAGAGCACCATAAGCATCAGGACAAACCTGACCAGGTGTACTCCGGATGAGCTTCGTGTAATGCTTGAGGCAGAGGGTGTGACGGTCACAGCGGTTGATGAACTTAATTATGCGTTTGTTATATCTGGATTTGATTATTTGAATGGCTTGCAGAGCTTCAGAGACGGACTTTTCTATGTGCAGGATATCAGCTCCATGCTTGTTGCACAGACGGCTGCTCCAAAGAAGGGCGACTATGTGATAGATGTATGCGCAGCACCGGGTGGCAAGAGCACCCATATAGCTGAGCTTTTGCAGGGAAGCGGCCATGTGCTCGCACGTGACCTGACCGATAACAAGGTCGATATGATTGAGGAAAATATAGAAAGGCATGGCCTTAACAATATGTCGGCAGAGGTGTGGGATGCCACAGTATTTGATGCTGATTCGGCGGGAAAGGCAGATATACTCATTTGTGATCTGCCGTGCTCAGGGCTTGGAGTGCTCGGCAGAAAGAAGGATATCCGCTACAAGATGACGCCTGAGTCTGTAGATGAGCTTACCGCTCTTCAAAGACAGATACTTGATACCGTGCATACATACGTGAAGCCAAACGGAGTGCTCGTGTACAGTACATGTACGATAGATGAGGCTGAGAATGAGGACAATGTGAGGTGGTTTATTGAAAAGCATCCGGAGTTTGAGCTGGATAAGAGCTTTGCTGAAGGCACCGGAATGAAACAGATACTGCCCGGTGAGCATGGAAGTGACGGATTCTTTATTGCAAGATTCATAAAAAGCAAATTATGATATTAAAATAAATCATGAATTAATAAATATAAATTGGTTCGAATTAGAAGAATTTGTTTATGCAGATTTAAATGATGAATTTTAATTACGAAACCAGATTTCAGGATATAATTAGTGAAGTAATAAACAATAAGCAAAACAAATAAGAAAAAACATTTATAAAACAATAGTTAAATGCAGACTTAATAAAAATGATATGGAACAGATAAAAGAACAACTAACTGACATCAAATCAATGAATATGGACGAGCTCACAGAGTTTATCATATCGCTCGGAGAGAAGAAATTCCGTGCGAAGCAGATATATGAGTGGATTCATGTGAAGCATGTGGACAGCTTTGATGAGATGACCAATATTTCAAAAAAGTTCATACAGGTATTAAAGGACAATGCAATACTCATCTCGCTAAAAAAAGAGGAGGTGCAGGTGTCAAAGCTCGACGGCACGAGAAAATATCTCTTTGCACTCGATGATGGCAACGTCATAGAAAGTGTACTTATGAAGTACAAGCATGGAAACTCTGTATGCATATCTTCGCAGGTTGGCTGCAGGATGGGGTGCAGATTCTGTGCATCTACTCTTGATGGTCTCGTTAGGGGGCTTAGGCCGTCTGAGATGATTGACCAGATTTATCAGATAGGCAAGGACATAGGAGAGCGCATCTCAAATGTAGTTGTCATGGGGACAGGTGAGCCGCTTGACAATTACGACAATCTGCTGCGCTTTATAGAGCTTCTTACTGATGAAAACGGTATCAATATCAGCCAGCGCAATCTGACAGTTTCCACATGTGGTCTCGTACCGCGCATGAGACAGCTTGCAGATGAAAAGCTTTCTATCACGCTGGCGCTTTCACTGCATGCCTCCAACCAGGAAAAGAGAAAAGCTCTCATGCCGGTTGCAAACAGCTATGATATACATGATGTGGTCGATGCATGCAAATATTATTTTGCACAGACCGGCCGCAGAGTCACCTTTGAGTATAGCCTGGTAGGCGGAGTGAACGATACAGCCGAGGATGCAACAGAGCTTTCGGCACTCGTGCATGGCATGAACTGCCATATAAATCTGATTCCGGTAAACCCGATAAAGGAGCGCGACTACGTGCAGTCCAACAAGGGTGTTATAGAGGCTTTTAAAAATAGGCTTGAAAAAAACGGAATTAATGTTACTATTAGAAGGGAAATGGGCAGAGATATAGACGGTGCCTGTGGACAGCTTCGCAAGAAGCATATAGATAAAGAGAGAGGAATAAACTAGATGAAGACGTTTTCCATTACGGATGCAGGTGCTATTCGTGAGATGAATCAGGATTTTTATTTCTCGTCTGACACTGCAGTAGGAAATCTTCCGAATCTTTTCATCGTGGCAGATGGAATGGGAGGACACAAAGCCGGTGACTATGCTTCCAGATACACTATAGAGCGTGTGGTTGCATCGGTATCGAGAAATGCCGGGGATGAACCGGTATCCATCATCAAAGAGGCTATCAACAAGGCAAATGAGCTTTTGGTGGCTGAGTCTCGTGAGGATGAAGCTAAGCGTGGAATGGGTACCACCTTAGTCGTAGGAACTATTATAGGAAACAAGCTTTTTGTGGCCAATATAGGTGACAGCAGGCTTTATATTGTAGGTGGCACAGAGCAGATCAGACAAATTACCAGGGATCATTCACTGGTTGATGAGATGGTCAGGATGGGTGAGATAAATGCCGACGAGGCGAGAGTTCATCCGGACAAGAATATCATCACGAGAGCTGTCGGGGCAGCAGATCATGTGGAGGCAGATTTTTTTGAGGTCGAGCTATGTGAGGACGACAGGATTCTTCTGTGTACAGACGGACTTACCAATATGGTGAGAGATAAAGAAATATGCGATACTATTAGGCAAAATGATAATATCGAGACAGCAGCGTCACAGCTTGTCGCCATGGCCAATGCAAACGGTGGCCGCGATAATATCACTGTAATGATTATTAAACCATTTTAAGACGAGGTAATAACAGATGTTAGAGATAGGAAGTTTTTTATCGGATCGATATGAGATTCTAAGCAAGGTTGGCGCAGGCGGCATGTCTGATGTATACAAGGCAAAAGACCATATACTGAGCCGTTTTGTAGCTATAAAGGTTTTAAAGCAGGAGTTTTCGGAGGATAGTTCATTTGTGACCAAGTTCCGTGCTGAGGCACAGTCAGCAGCAGGACTTGAGCATCCAAATATCGTAAATATCTATGATGTAGGCAGCGAGAATGGTCTGTACTACATTGTCATGGAGTATGTCGAGGGTATCACACTTAAGACTTATATCGAGAAAAAGGGCCAGCTGTCATTCAAGGAGTCTGCAAGTATTGCAATCCAGGTGGCAAGGGGCATAGAGGCCGCTCACAATAAAAATATCATTCACCGTGATATCAAGCCGCAGAATATCATTATTTCTACAGATGGCAAGGTAAAGGTGACAGACTTTGGAATTGCAAAGGCTACATCTTCAAATACAATAAGCTCAGATGTGATGGGCTCAGTACACTATGCATCTCCGGAGCAGGCAAGAAACGGCTTCGTCGATGGCAGAAGTGATATTTACTCACTGGGAATCGTAATGTTTGAGATGGTTACAGGCCGTGTGCCGTTTGACGGTGATACCACAGTGGCAGTTGCACTGCAGCACTTACAGGAGGAGATTGCAAGGCCAAGCATCTACGCACCGGATCTGCCAATCAGCTTTGAGAAAATCATCTTAAAGTGTACACAAAAGACACCGGACCGCAGATACCAGACTATTGAGGAGCTTCTCACAGACATAAGGCGCTCTCTTGCGCATCCTGATGAGGATTTCGTCACAATAGCACCACTCGTTGACGGTGGCAAGACCAAGGTTATAAGCCCGGAGGAGCTTGACAAGATAAAAGAGGGCAGAGGTGTCGCAGAGGACTTAAACGATGATGATACCGATGCAGATAATGGTGATGAGTATGCTGACGATGAAGAAGATGATGATGAATATGATGAGTCACTCTTAGACGACGATGATGACGAAGAAGACGATGACGATGATGATGACGGCAAGCTTTTAAATCCAAAGATGGATAAAGCAATCACAATCATGGGTATAGTAACAGCCGTAATCATTGTAATAGTTATCATATATCTTGCACTTTCAGTGGCAGGAGTGTTTAAGTTTGGCGGCAAAAAGAACTCAGAGTCACAGCAGACAGAGTCACAGACACAGACCGAGTCTGAATCAGAGTCAGAGACACAGACTGAGACAGAGGGCCAGATGATTGACATCAGAGGCATGTCAGTGGAGGATGCTCAGAAGGCAGTAGACCGCTTAAAGCTTGACCTCACAGTATTTGCATTTGAGACAAAGCAGTCAGATGCAAAGGATGGCACAATCCTTGAGCAGGATGTCAAGGCCGGAGATACAGTAAAGCGTGGTTCACAGATTAATGTAGTTATCGCAGGAAAAGGTGATAGCACATCAGAGATGGTCAAGGTACCAAGTGTAATCGGAAAGACCAAGAGCTCAGCAAAGAGTACACTCGAGTCAGCAGGCTTTAGCGTCACCTTTGAGTATGGAGATTACAATGACAGTGTAGCAGCAGATGTAGTAACAGCACAGTCACCATCAGCAAAGAAACAGGCCGCAAAGGGCAGCACAGTAACAGTCACCCTCTCACCGGGCCAGAAGCCAATCACCGTGCCAAACGTAGTAGGTGCCTCACAGTCACATGCAGAAAGCGCCCTCGCAGGAGCAGGGCTCAAGTACACCTATGCCGACTCCCAGTACAGCGACACAGTACCCGCCGGCAGCGTAATCAGCCAGACCAAATCCGGTGAAACCGTAGCCGCAGGCACCACAATCACACTGACACTCAGTAAGGGTAAGCAGGAGATATCGACTAACGTAAGTAAAACAGTTAAGCTTGATATCGGAGAAGTTAATATTACAGGTGGTTCGTATTCACTTGTTGGTTCTGACGGAAAAACTTATGCAAGCGGAAGTGATGTAACATCAGCTTCAGTTACAGTAAGTGGAACAATGAACTGTAAAACAGGTACAGTAACGGTTACATGGCAGTATACAGAGCCTGTCAAGGATGAGAATGGAAATGTAACAGGTGAAAAGCCAGGAGAAAAAACGATTTCTGTACAAGTACCATAATTTGTATATTGTAAAATAAAATCATAATTTGATGAAAACGTGGATGGCAATACAAGGAAAGCGGGAGCATTCCCAGCACAAGGAAAACGAGCCGTAGCGCAGCTACGTCAAGTTTTCCGTATCGCCATCATATTTGTAAATACACACAATACACATATAGCGCATAAAGCAGTAGCCCAATACATGTCCTTATTGTAGCCACCGGATAGCACCCACGAAGTGGTGCTATCCGAACCCCATTACCACACCAACCCGCGGACGAAAACCTGAACTCGCGGAGAGAAACTAAGGAAGCGGGGCAGGCATGTGTTCCGAGGAAAAAATATGAAATGCCCCGGGGTGCCATAAACCTACCGAGGAAAGAACAGGGCAGAGCAAGCCATAGCCTGTCCGTAGGAGAGCCCGGGGCTGGCTTCATATTTTTTAAGAGGAATATATGCCTGCCTCCGCCACCCGCACAACCTCAAAGCGCGGCATGCACCCCGCCGAAAGCGTGACTCCTGCAAATACAAAAGCACACAAGGAAAACCATGACAGGAAAAATTATTAAAGGAATTGCCGGCTTCTACTACGTCTACGTAGAAGAAACCAAAGAAGCAAAAGAAACTGCCACAGGCGGCACTCTCTACGAGTGCAAAGCAAAAGGCACCTTCAGAAAACAAAAGATAAAGCCACTGGTAGGCGATATCGTCGACATAGCAGTCCTCGATGATGAAAAGCACATAGGCAATGTCGAGCGTATACTGCCACGGAAAAACGAACTTATCAGGCCGGCTGTGTCCAATATAGACATGGCCCTGGTTATTTTTGCATCCGCAAAGCCGGATCCCAATTTCAACCTGCTTGATAGGTTTTTGTGTATGATGGAGTACCAGCATGTCCCGGTTACCATATGCTTCAACAAAAAGGACTTAATCACACCTAAAGAGCAGCAGGAGCTTAAAAGCATATACGAGCCGGCTGGCTATAGAGTGCTTTTTACCAGCACGAAAACAGGTGAGGGCATAGATGAGATAAAGCACATTTTAGAGGGAAGGACAACCACGGTTGCAGGTCCATCGGGAGTTGGCAAGTCATCTATCATCAACTGTCTGCAGGATGATGTGCAGATGGAGACCGGACATATAAGTGAGAAAATAGAGCGCGGAAAGCATACGACCAGACATTCTGAGATTATCCCGATAAAGGATGGCACGTATATCATGGATACACCGGGCTTTAGCTCGATGGATGTGCCGGGCTTTGAAAAGGAAGATCTGTGGACATGTTATCCGGAGTTTGTAGAGTATGAGCCATATTGCAGGTTTCAGGGCTGCAGTCATATAAATGAGCCGGACTGCGGCGTGAAGGAGGCTCTTTCAGAAGGGAAAATATCGCAGGTGCGGTATGATAATTATAAGCTTTTATATGAGGAGCTTAAAAACAGACAAAAGTATTAATTTAAAGCATAATCAAACGGAGGAAAACATGAACTGTTTATCACCATCAATTTTATCAGCGGATTATTCAATACTCGGAGAGCAGCTTAAGCAGCTTGATGAGGCCGGAGCACAATATGTACATATAGATGTTATGGACGGCAGCTTCGTTCCAAGCATATCAATAGGACTGCCGGTCATAAAGACAATCAGAAAGTGCACAGAGCGCATGTTTGATGTGCATCTGATGATAGATGAGCCGGTCAGATACATAGATGATTTTGCGGCGGCAGGCGCTGACATCATCACAGTCCATGCGGAGGCATGCAAGCATCTTGACAGAACAATCGAGGCAATAAAGGAAAAGGGCATACTGGCAGGTGTAGCATTAAATCCGGCTACTCCGCTTTCTGCTATAGAGTATGTGCTCCCTAAGGTGGATATGGTGCTTATCATGACGGTAAATCCGGGCTTTGGAGGACAAAAGCTTATTCCGTACACTGTAGACAAGGTGCGCGACCTAAAGGCGCTTCTTGAGAAAACCGCAAACAAGGCTGATATAGAGGTGGACGGTGGTGTCAATCTGGAGAATGTTGAGACACTGCTTGCGGCAGGAGCCAATATCATTGTTGCGGGAAGTGCGGTGTTTAGCGGAGATATAGAAGAAAATGTAAAGGGTTTTCTGAATATCATGATGTAACAGATGCAGGTTAAAACGGAAATGCTTCCGGGGCTTAAGCAAATGTGGATATGTTATTAAGGAGAGGGTGGATAAAATGCGGTATTTGATTGTATGTGGTGGAAAAATAGATAAGGAATTTGGCTTAAACGAGATAAAGACTGACGGAATAGATGCTATCATTGCGGCTGACAGCGGAATGGATTTTCTGTACGAAAACGGTGTCACACCTGATATAATTGTAGGTGATTTCGATTCGACTACGACAAATGCATTGGAGTATTTTGAGAGAAAGGGACAGACTGAGATACGCAGGCTCAATCCCATAAAGGATGATACCGATACAGAGTATGCCATAAGACTGGCAATAAGCGAGGGAGCACGAAGCATAGTGCTGCTTGGAGCAACAGGCAGCAGAATAGACCATGTGCTTGGAAATATTTCACTTTTGGGAATAGGCATGGAAAGTGGAACTGATATCAGCATTATCGATACAAACAACCGCATAAGGATGGCAGATAAGCCGGTAACCATTGAAAAATCAGCACAGTATGGCAGGTTTGTATCTCTTATAGCACTGACAGACGACAATGAGGTAAGCCTTAAGGGCTTTAAGTATCCTGTTACTGATTATTCCTTTGACAGGTTTACATCGCTTGGCATATCCAATGAAATAGTCGATGATCATGCACTGATTGATATCCATAGAGGAAAATTTATCATTATTGAGTCAAAAGATTGACTTTTTAGGAGTTTTGGTCTACTATGGTTTTAGGATTATTTCGGAAAAGCTTGATTACAGGAGGATTGATATACACTGTGTCGGCTTTGGAACATGATGGGGTAATTAGATGATAGAGAAGTATTATAGCGGGGTAATCGAGCAGATTTACAATCGCATAGGAAAAGAGACTCGAAATATCGTAATGGCGAATTATAGCAATGATTTTTCGATTGAAAATCTTGAGGTTATAAGACGTTATCAAAGAAATGAGGATAACGTCTTTTTTGCATACAGTGAGTTCTCTTACAATACGCTGGTCGGAGCTTATGAGCCATTTTTGGACATCATATGCAATATGCACAGGCGCTTCATAGGCGGAAGCTTTGATGATTTCCAGAAGGAGTGCGGTGTGTACTATCTGCACAGACAGGTGTTAAACAGCTATTATGAGACCGGTGAGTGCTTCAGAGAGGAGACAGTGCTGTTAAATGAGGTAGCATACGAGCAGAGACGCATGACGATGGCCATAGCTGACATGCTCAAGAGGCTTTCTGAGGTGAGGCCTTTGATGATTGTGATAAACAGATTCCAGATGGCATCTAAGAGCTCAATTGAGACCATCAAGTATCTGATTGACAATCCATGCGCCAATATCGGTATCGTGTTAGGTGTCAATGCCATAGTCAAGGGTGCAGACAGCACTGTTGAGGTGTGGGATCGTATAGTTGAGTCGCTTGAGGACAGGAGCGCCATATACTATATAGGCAGTGCCGGACCACTTAAAAATAACATAAAAACCACAAATGATGATGAGCTGTATATCACTATGAACTTTGAGCAGAGTATACAGGAAGCATCAAATATTATGGAGTTTCTGGATTATGAGCAGGCAAGGAGAGGCTGTCGTATCATAGAGCACAAGATTAAGTTTGAGAATGCATGGATTGATGAAAAGAGTCTGAGACGTTTTTATCTGGTCTATGCCAGGACATCTGTTTTACTTGGAGAGATGTCCAAAGCGATTGAGCTTATGAATGAGTACAAGGCGCTGATACCGGAAAATGACAGTGAGCATTATTTTTCTTTGTATTATTTTATGAAGGGTACCTGCTATATGTATCAGGGCAAGCTTGAGAAGGCTGAAGGCTGTGCAAAGAAAGCCTATGACTATGCACTTTTGGCGGATGATGAATTGCTCGAATTCAAGTCTGAGCTTTTGTCCGTTATGATAAAGATGTCGGGCTGGTACAATATATTCTTCTGTGTACAGGATATACCTGTCAGTGATGAAATTATAGAAAAGCTCATAAAGCACGGCTACAGGAATCATCTGGCACATATATATATTTACGCATACGACAATAGCCGGGATGTGGTGAAGCAGTCCTTTTATGATGAATCATTACTAAAGCATTTTACAAAGGGGCTTGAGCTTGCGAAGGAGATAGGAAATGAGCAGCTTGTGTATGATGCATATCAGAAGACTATCATGCTTGCCAGCACAAGCGGTCTCAATGAGATAGCCTTTTTATATGTTATCCGTACATACGAGTTCATGAAGGGACACGGCAATATATATGTTGCGAGAGTGCTTACGTCTATAGGCTACAATTTAAGTGCCATGGGTAAAAATGAGCTGGTTGACAATTATTACAATGCTGCAATCAATATGTTATATTACCTGAAGCTGCCGGAGGATATAGCTGAGGTGTATTATAACAAGTCTCTTAACTATATCATGCAGGGCAATTATAAGGAGGCTGTCCATGCACTTTTAGTTGCCATGAAGACTATTATAAAGCTTCATCTAAACAGCTTAAGAGTGTGCAACACGAGTAAGGTATATGCGCTTCTTGCGCTTGCATCTATATTTTCTGGGGACAGATTCAGCTGTGAGCGCTATCTGCTCAGCTGCAAGCAGTTTCTTAATTACGTCATCTACAGAGTAATTGACACCACAAGAACTGAGGCAGTCCATGACTATTCCAGATGCGATGATGAGATGTTCCTTTACTCCTTTGCATCAGCCATGCTCTTGTGGCACGATGGTGAAAAGGAAGAAGCCTTTTTACGTTTTGAGGATGCGGAGAGATATCTCGTTAATGCGGAGGGAAACGAATTTTTTGCCTATTCGATATACAGGGAAAGCAGGATGAAGCTGTTTGAGCTGCTCGGCAAAAATGAGCTTATAGAGCATGAGAGAATACTTTTAGAGGCACACAATAAAAGGATGCATGAAATAGCAGAGGCAGCTCCGCTTGACATGTTAAAAAATATCAACCTGGAGTCACTGAGTGATGGCCATATCAATGAGCGGCAGATTAATATGCTTGTAAAGCAGCATGGGCTCGAAAAGGATTATCAGGGCTCAAAGCGTCAGATGGAGTTTATTTCCATATGGCAGACCATTATCGATGTCAATGACCAGAAGAAGGACACCATGATTGAAAATGCCATGAGCAATTTCATCAATCATTTCAGTCTTGACTGTGCGCTGATCATAGATCTGCACGCGAAGGAGCCGCAGGTGCTTTATAATGATACGGGCTGTGATATGACAGATGAGGTTATAAAGGGTATATGTGATATCATGATAGACTATCCGGAGGGCATTGCCACATCAAAGATAGCAGAGGGCTTCTACGAGTATGAAAATGTCATCTCGTACTTCGGCGTGGATGATGTATGCTCATTTGTCGCAGTGCCTTTTATCAAGAATGATGCACTTTCAAGTGTACTCATAGCATATGTGCGCATGAAGGACAACTGGCATGGCTCAATCGAGCGATACATGCTCAATGAGGATGATCTGAGCATTTTCAAGCTGTTGTTCAGAGAGCTTGAGTATTCCATTGCCCGTATTGAGGCCAATGAGAAGGCCAATGAGATGAACAAGAGGCTGAAGCAGGCAGCTATCACTGACATGCTTACCGGTATCTATAACAGAGCAGGTATGTATCAGGAGATTGAAAAGCTTGAAAAGCGCATAAGTGTTACATCCGGTGGCATGGATGTGGGTCTTATGTTTATTGACCTGGACAATTTCAAGCATTATAATGATACATATGGTCATGATGTGGGAGATCTGATACTTAAGGAGATGGCCTTTGTGTTCAAGGAAGTTGCTAAGGACAGAGGCTTTGTGAGCAGATATGGCGGTGATGAGTTCATCATAGTCATTGAGTCATGTGCCAGATACGAGCTTGAGAATATTGCGAAGGACATCTATGCGAGGATTGCAGAGGCTGATGGCTTCAGAAGCCAGATAAAGAAATACCTGAATCATGACGTAGAGTTTAATGAGGAGAAGAATATCACTTGTTCTATTGGTATTTCATATGAGAGAAATGTCACCAGTGAGAGTCAGATTACCGAGCTCATTAAAAAGGCGGACGATCTGATGTATACAGTAAAGACAGGCGAGAAAGGACACTATGCATTCTTTTAAATCAGATGAATTTAAGATAAGAGTACTGACAAAGGATGATGCGGAGGAGTACAATGCACTGCTTCGTTATGCTTTTCAGGTGACAGAGGCAGACCTTGCCGAGACAGGCTGGAAGGATGACGAAATCAAGCAGTCGAAGTTTCCGGTGCTTGAGAGAGCTGATGTGCTCGGCTGCTTCAATATCATAGACAAAAAAGAGGAGCTTGTGGCTCAGTTTGCTGTATATCCGCTCGATATGAATATATACGGCGAGCGCTACGAGGTGGGCTTTGTCACAAGTGTTTGCACGTATCCTGAGTACACCGGTCATGGTCTCATGAAAAAGCTCATGAGAAAGAGTCTTACGAGAATGTGCGACAGCAACAAGTCGTTTGCTCTTTTGTACCCATACTCCATACCTCTTTACAGAGGACTTGGCTGGGAGATTATCTCAAACAAGATGACATATGTGATAAAGGACAGACAGATTCCCACAAAGCTTAAGGAGCCGGGCTATGTGCGCCGTGTGCAGTGGGATGACGAGCAGTTTAAGAAGCTTCATACTCACTTTGCTGCAAAGACGCACGGCTGTCTGTACAGAAACAATCTGGCTTGGGAGGAGTACTTCCGCTGGGATGAGGATGATACGATGGTCGCCATCTACTACAACGAGGATGATGAACCGTGTGGCTATATGGTGTATCTTATCAGCTCCGATGTCATGCACATCAAGGAGCTCATCTACTTAAACCGTGAGGCACAGCTTGGCCTGTGGGAATACATTCATGCCCACGATTCCATGATAGATGAGGTCAGAGGCAACAACTATTACAGCGAGCCCATCGCTTTTGAGCTCGATGACAGTGATATAAAGGAGACAATAAGACCATACGCCATGGGTAGAATCATCGACGTGGCGCAGTTTATATCACAGTATAACTGTGACCCGGATGGCCCGGGCGGCTGCTTTAGCTTTGAGATAGCAGATGACCTTCTTCCGTGGAACAATGGCACATTTGTCATTGATTTTGAGAAGGGGCACTGTGCTCTCACCGACAAAAATCCACAGTATCACCTAAGCATATCTATTGGCACGTTTACCACACTGCTTTTAGGCTACAAGAGTGCTGAGAAGCTTTTGCAGATGGGCAAAATACAGACTACGTACGATGCTGTTGCAAAGCTTGACGATATTTTATATCATGAGATACCATATGTATCTGACTACATATAATGATAAAAGGTCAAAAGGTAAAGGAAAATAATATGTCAAATTATGTGATTAGCTGCTGTTCAACAGCAGATCTTACCAAAGAGCATATGCTTGATAGGAATATTAAGTACGCGTGCTTTCACTATGAGCTCGACGGCAAAGAGTATATGGATGATCTGGGACAGTCCATGCCACTGCCGGATTTCTACAAGGCAATGGAAGCCGGTGCCATGACAAAGACCTCGCAGATCAATCAGGAGGAGTACATGGAGTACTTCAGGCAGTTCCTGGATGAGGGATATGATGTGCTTCACTGCGCACTAAGCTCCGGTATATCAGGTACAGTCAACTCGGCAAGGCTTGCAAAGGAGGCTCTTAAGGAGGAATACCCTGACAGGAAGATATATGTGATTGATTCTCTGGCAGCATCGTCTGGCTTTGGACTTTTGATGGATAAGCTTGCTGACCTTAGGGATAGTGGCATGGATATTGATACACTGGCTAATTGGACCATGGAGCACAGACTTGAGGTGAATCACTGGTTCTTCTCATCAGACCTTACATTTTTTATCAGGGGAGGCCGTATCTCAAAGACCGCGGGCTTCGTGGGAAATGTGCTGAATATCTGCCCTTTCATGAATGTGAGCAATGAGGGAAAGCTTATTGTGCGTGAGAAAATCCGCACCAAAAAGAAGGCGATAAAGGAGATGCTTGTGAAGATGCAGGCGCTCTGCAAGGACGGTGCCGATTATTCAGATAAGGTATACATATCAAATTCCGCATGCTATGAGGATGCTAGAGCCGTAGCTGATCTGATAGAGGCTGCTTTTCCTAAGATGAAGGGCAAGGTAGAGATAAATGATATCGGTACGACTATAGGAAGCCACACCGGTCCGGGAACAGTTGCATTGTTTTTCTGGGGTAATAAGAGAGAGGATTAGCCGGATATTTTAGCCTAAATATCTGATTAGAATAATCAAAATCAATAAAGTTGATTATTTTTTTATAAAAAATTAAATTACATCAATCAAAGTGATTAAATATAATCATTCCAATAACTGCGCTTATGTGTTACAATTATATCAGTTCAAACGAAAAGAGGTTTTAAGATGAAAGGATATGAAAAATACGAGCGCAGTTATTTTCTGCCTCCTGAATGCACTTATGACTGGGTTAAGAAGGATTATATAGATAAAGCACCACTGTGGTGTTCGGTTGATTTACGTGATGGCAACCAGGCTCTAATCGAGCCGATGAGTCTTGAGGAGAAGCTTGACTTCTTTAAGATGCTTGTAGATATAGGCTTTAAGGAAATCGAGGTAGGTTTCCCGGCAGCCTCTGAGACAGAGTTCAATTTCACGAGAGCTCTTATTGAGAGGGATATGATTCCTGATGATGTTACTATACATGTGCTGACACAGGCCAGAGAGCATATCATCAAGAAGACCTTCAAGGCACTTGAGGGAGCACCGAGAGCAGTTGTACATCTGTACAATTCCACATCTGTTGCACAGCGTGAGCAGGTGTTTAAGAAGTCAAAGGAAGAGATAAAGCAGCTTGCAGTTGACGGGGCTGTTTTATTGAGAGATCTTGCAGCAGAGACTGACGGTAATTTCCGTTTCCAGTATTCACCGGAGAGCTTTTCGGGCACTGAGGTGGATTATGCGGTTGATGTGTGCAACGCAGTGCTTGATGTATGGCAGCCAAAGGCTGATAATAAGGCCATCATCAATATCCCTACAACAGTAGAGAATGCTATGCCACATGTTTTTGCCACACAGATAGAGTATATCGACAAGCACCTCAAGTACAGAGACGGAGTAGTGCTTTGCTTACATCCTCATAATGACAGAGGCTGCGGTGTTGCCACATCAGAGCTTGGTGTGCTTGCAGGAGCTGAGGAGATAGAGGGTACGCTGTTTGGAAACGGTGAGAGAACAGGAAATGTAGATATCGTGACACTTGCCATGAATCTTTACTCACACGGAGTGGATCCACAGCTTGATTTTTCAAATCTGCCTGAGATCAGGGAGAAGTATGAGACATTTACCAGAATGAAGGTAGGCGAGAGACAGCCATATGCGGGAGACCTTGTTTTTTCTGCTTTTTCAGGCTCACATCAGGATGCGATCTCAAAGGGCATGGCATGGAGAGAGGAAAAGAAGCTTGATAAGTGGACGGTTCCATATCTGCCTATAGATCCAAAGGATGTCGGCAGGACATACGAGGCTGATGTTATCCGTATCAACAGCCAGTCAGGAAAGGGCGGAGTGGCATATATCCTTAAGCAGAGCTTCGGTATCAATGTGCCACAGCAGATGAGAGAGCAGGTCGGATACATGGTCAAGCAGGTATCGGACGAGGAGCACAAGGAGCTTTCACCTGAGTGGGTACACAGTATCTTTACAGACAATTATGTGGATTTTCATCCATATTTCACTATACCGGAGTGCCACTTTAAGCAGGTAAACGGCATTTTCGCAGAGGCAGTTATTTTACACAATGACAGCACCAGAAAGGTAGATGCCAATGGAAACGGCCGTCTCGATGCAGTCAGCAATATAATTAAGCAGTATTTTGACATCAGCTTTGAGCTCACTGTATACGAGGAGCATGCGCTTTCACACGGATCTTCATCAAAGGCTATGGCATATGTGGGTATCACAGTTGACGGCAGTATGTTCTGGGGCGCAGGTGTGGATGAGGATATCATCAAGGCATCAATCGGAGCGCTTGTTGTTGCGGTAAACCATTATCTTGCCACCAAGGCTGACAGTCACGTGAAGGATGAGCGCTATATTGCCATGCTCAACTTCATCCAGGCCAACTACAAGACGGTATCGCTTGCAGACATGGCTGCACAGTTCAACCTGACAGAGCCGTATATCTCCAAGTACATAAAGGAGAAGTCAGGCAAGACTTTCGGGGAGCTGGTCACCAATGCCAAGATGAAGAAGGCACGCACACTGCTGAGAAACAGCATCACAACTGTTGAGAATATCGCAATCGAGGCAGGATATCAGAACGTGGAGCATTTTAACAGACAGTTCAAGAAGCTGTATGGAATGACACCACTTGAGTACAGAAATTCAAGCACAAAATAAGCGGATGCAGCATTTTAATATAACCGGATCAATATGCCAAATGACAATTCATTCAGCTGTATTGGTCCGGTTTGCTTTTTAGTACTGTACTTTTTATGTAAAAATCTGCATTAAAATTGTATAAAAATGGGAACAATGGGCTATTGATTGTATTTTATCAAGTAATTTGTTGTTTTTACAACGGATTATATGTACAATGCGGGTATAATATAAATAAAAGATAATTATTCAGAACTACTGATAACAAAGCAGATATTGAGAATTTGTGTTTGGGATGAATAGTTATAATAAAAAGCAACTATTTGAATTATAGTTTAAGAAAGAGAGGAACGTACATGAGCAATAAAACTAGCGCAGTTGTTAAGACAAACCCAAGAAAGGCTGTTATGATCGGATGTGGATTCGTTGGTTCGGCATCAGTTTTTGCACTTATACAGAGCGGTCTTTTTTCTGAGATAGTTCTCATTGACGCTGATAAGGACAAGGCTGAGGGAGAGGCGATGGATATAAGCCACGGTATTCCTTTTGCCAGACCTATGAAGATATATGCAGGCGGTTATGATGATGTGGCAGATGCTGCTATCATTGTTGTTTCTGCAGGTGCAGGCCAAAAGCCGGGCGAGACAAGACTTGATCTGGTAAATAAAAATGTTGCAATCTTCAAGAGCATCATTCCGGAGATTGCAAAGAGAAATTTCGGTGGGATCTTACTTATCGTTGCAAACCCTGTAGATATTTTAACCCAGGTGGCACTGAAGCTTTCAGGACTTCCTGAGGAGCGTGTCATCGGTTCAGGTACCGTGCTTGACAGTGCAAGACTTAAGTACGCGCTTGGAGAGCACCTTGAGGTGGACAGCCGAAGCGTACATGCATTTATAGTAGGTGAGCATGGAGACAGTGAGGTGGTTGCATGGTCATCAGCCAATGTTTCCGGAGTGGAGCTTCACAAGATGTGCGAGATGAGAGGTCACTACAAGCACAAGGAGAATACAGAGGAAATCGCTGCAAACGTAAAGAACAGTGCTTACGAGATAATCAACCGAAAGCATGCGACATATTATGGTATCGCTATGTCAGTCAGACGTATCTGCGAGGTAATCATGCGTGATGAGAAGTCTATTCTTCCTGTTTCACACATGATGCACGGACAGTACGGCATCGACGGTGTGGTTCTCTCAATGCCTGCAATCGTTGGAGCAAACGGAGTGGAGAGCGATATCCCAATCGAGTTAAACGGTGAGGAAGCTTTAAAGCTCAAGGAGTCTGCTGATGCACTTAAGAGCATACTTGACGGGCTTGAGCTGTAAATATCAGGCTCTTAATATTAATTTTGTAATATTAAACTTATATAAAATACTATAAATTCAGTAGGGTTTGGGGTATAATGATAACTGTCGGGCTGCATATATTATGTGCTCGGCGGTTATTTGATTTTATGGCAGATAATTATTTAGAATTACCGGGAAAAAGGAGTATATATAATGAGCGAAAGAAAACAAATCCATCAGGAGTTTCTGACAGGCGAAAGAGCCCTGTTTGCAAGCAACGACCTGGATATATATGATACAATTTTTGATGACGGAGAGTCACCTCTTAAGGAGAGCCATGGCATTAGCCTGACCGGCTGTTTTTTTAGATGGAAATATCCGCTATGGTACTGTAGTGACATAGCTGTAAAGGACTGTACATGGTTTGACATGGCGCGTGCGGGTGTCTGGTATACAGACAATATCTCTGTCACTGATTCAATAGTTGAGGCACCTAAGAACTTCAGGCGCTGCAATAACCTAAAACTTAAAAATGTGACATTTCCAAATGCCCAGGAGACCCTCTGGAACTGTGATCATGTCGATATCGAGAATGTCTCGGCAAAGGGAGATTATTTTGGCATGAATACAAATAATCTTATCATGAAGAATTTCCAGCTGGTCGGCAACTATTCGTTTGACGGCTCGAGAAATGTAGAGGTGCACGATTCAAAGCTTATCTCAAAGGATGCCTTCTGGAATACGGAAAATGTCACAGTCTATGATTCATTTATTACAGGTGAATACCTTGGCTGGAACGCAAAGAATCTGACACTTATAAACTGTACAATCGAGAGCTTGCAGGGGCTTTGCTACATCGACAACCTCGTTATGAAAAACTGTAAGCTCATAAACACTACATTGGCATTTGAGTATTCATCGGTAGATGCAGAGATTTGCAGTAAGGTGGACAGTGTTTTAAATCCGACAAGCGGAGTGATAAGGGCAAAGGAGATTGGCACACTGACTATCGAAAAGGACAGAGTTGACCCATCAAAGACTAAGATAATATGTGAGGGAAAATAATCTATGTATGATTTTGACACCGTTGTAGACAGAAGAAATACAGGCTCACTAAAGTGGGATGTGGCAGAAAATGAGCTCCCGATGTGGGTAGCAGATATGGATTTTAAGACAGCTCCACAGATAATAGATGCAATATCAGAGCGTGTTTCTCACGGAGTGTTTGGCTATTCCATCATTCCGGATGAGTGGAATGATGCGTATATTTCGTGGTGGGACAGACGCCATGGGCTTAAAATCGAAAGAGACAGCCTGATTTTTTGCACAGGGGTCGTACCGGCCATATCATCTACAGTTCGAAAGCTCACAACACCTGGTGAAAACGTGCTTATCATGACACCGGTATACAATATATTTTTTAATTCCATATTTAATAACGGCGTAAATGTGCAGGAAAGCCCGCTTGGATACGAAAACGGCAGATATTTTGTGGATTATGACAGGTTGGAGCATGACCTTTCCAATCCACAGACCTCGCTTATGATATTTTGCAACCCTCACAATCCGTGCGGTATCATCTGGACAAAGGATGAGCTTGCGAAAATAGGTGCACTCTGCAGGAAGTACAATGTGACGGTCATATCAGACGAGATACACTGCGACATCACAGCACCGGGAAAATCATACGTGCCGTTTGCGGCAGCATCAGAGGACTGCGCCGATATAAGCATCACCTGTATTGCACCGACCAAGTGCTTTAATATGGCTGGCTTACAGACTGCGGCAGTGATGGTGCCAAATAAATTTTTGCGTCACAAGGTATGGCGCGCATTAAATACAGACGAGGTGGCGGAGCCAAACGCATTTGCCATCACGGCAGCAGTTGCGGCATTCACAAAGGGTGAGCCGTGGCTTGAGGAGCTCAGAAAATATCTCTGGGAAAACCGCAAAAAAGTCTGTAGCTTCGTGGCAGAAAATCTGCCGCAGATACATGTAGTGGATGCCGATGCGACATACCTCATGTGGCTTGACTGCAGTGCACTCACAGATGATTCTGTGGCATTTACGCAGATGATTCGCGAAAAAACAGGACTTTATCTGTCGGAGGGAGCTGAGTTTGGAGGCAATGGACGTTACTTTGTGCGATTGAATATCGCATGCCCTAGGGCAGTGCTTATGGAAGGGCTGGAAAGGTTAAAAAGAGCTCTCGTTTAAGCTGAATATGTACATTTTTTAAAATAAATAAGACCGGTGATCGGCCGGTCTTATCTGGTATAATTAAACATTTATGGCATACAAGATTTAGAAATATATCATGCATACGTTTGTTTTCTGATTCGATAGTTAGTATACACTAACATGAATTAGAAGTCAATAACAAATATGGGATTTTGATATTTTTTGGATTTTTATAAATCACGTACAAATCAAAAAGAAAAGTTTTGCAAACAATAAAATGTATGTTATAATAATATAACTGAATTAAAACGAACGAAAATAAACTCACGGGGGTATTCGAAATGCGAAACAATGAATCATCAGAAAACTATTTAGAGACCATACTTATTCTCAGCAAGAAGCTTCCTGTGGTACGCTCAGTTGATATAGCAAATGAGCTTGGATATAAGAAATCCAGCGTGAGTATAGCCATGAAAAACCTTAGAGAGAAGAACAATATCACAGTTAGTGATGCAGGATTTATCACACTCACAGAGTCAGGAAGACAGATAGCAGAGATGATATACGAAAGACATGAGCTTTTGTCAGAGTGTCTTGAGAAGCTTGGTGTTGATAAGGAGATTGCAGCAGAGGACGCATGCCGTATAGAGCATGTCATCAGTCCTGAGAGCTTTGAAGCAATCAAGAAGCATATACATAAGAGCTGATATATATGAAACCAGTACCGCAGGGTACTGGTTTTTTAGTGTATCGTTTTTCTTGTATATATGAGAAAAATCATCTATAATAGTGAAGCTGTAATCGGCGACATAAAATCTGAAAGGGGAAAAGATGAAACAGATATTAAAATATTTGAAGGAGTACAAAAAGGAATGCATCTGTGCTCCGTTATTTAAGCTGCTGGAAGCATCCTTTGAGCTTATAGTACCGCTTGTCATGGCGGCAATCATTGATAACGGAATTACGGCTTCGGACAAGCCATATATATGGAAGATGGGAGGTGTGCTGGTGCTGCTTGCGGCAGTTGGTTTGGCAAGTTCGGTCACAGCACAGTATTTTGCGGCAAAGGCGGCAGTCGGTTTTTCCACAAAGCTTCGCCATATATTGTTTGAAAAGATAGAGTCACTGTCATTCTCAAAGATGGATACAGTGGGCACATCGACACTTATCACGAGGATGACAAGCGATATAAACCAGGTGCAGTCAGGAGTCAATCTGGTGCTTCGACTCTTCCTTCGCTCGCCATTTATTGTATTCGGAGCTATGGCGATGGCTTTTACAGTAAATGTAAGAGCGGCAATGGTTTTTGTAGTTACCATACCTCTGCTTTCAATAGTGGTATTCTCAGTTATGGCTGCAAGCCTTCCGCTTTACAAAAAGGTGCAGAGCTCTCTTGACACAGTGCTTTCACATACCAGGGAGAATTTAGAGGGAACAAGGGTTATAAGAGCTTTCAATAAGCAAAATGATGAGATTGACAGCTTCAACAGGGACAACGAGTTTTTAACCAATATGCAGCAGGTTGTAGGACGAATCTCAGCACTCACCAATCCTCTGACATTTATCATTATAAATATCGCAACAATCGCAGTTATCGTATCAGGCGGCAAGCAGGTATACGCAGGAATCCTCACACAGGGTGAGGTTGTGGCACTTGTAAACTACATGTCACAGATACTTGTCGAGCTGATAAAGCTTGCAAACCTCATCGTACAGGTGACAAAGGCAGTGGCGTGCGGTAATCGTATAGCGGATGTGCTTTCCATACCATCTAAGCTTCCTGAGAAAAATCCTAAGCTCATTGGTGCAAAGGACGGCGCACCTGAGGTTGAGTTTGACCATGTCTGTATGACCTATGAGGGAGCGGCCGATGAGACACTCACAGATATAAGCTTTACAGTGCAAAAGGGGCAGACAATCGGAATCATCGGTGGTACAGGTTCAGGAAAATCAAGCCTTGTAAACCTTATCCCGAGGTTTTATGATGCCACAAATGGTACTATAAGGATTCAGGGAAATGATATAAATGACTACGATGCAGTGCAGCTTCGAGACAAAATCGGTGTTGTAATGCAAAAGGCAGTGCTTTTTGCAGGAACGATAGCCGACAACCTGCGCTGGGGCAAAAATGATGCCACAGAGGAGGAAATGTGGAAGGCGCTCGATATAGCACAGGCGACAGAGGTTGTAAAGGGCAAAGAGGGAGGCCTTGACTACATGATAGAGCAGGGCGGCAAGAACTTATCAGGCGGTCAGAAGCAGCGTCTTACAATTGCCAGAGCGGTTGTAAAGGATCCTGACATACTGATACTTGACGACAGTGCATCGGCACTTGATTTTGCTACAGATGCGAGTCTTCGCGCGGCATTAAAGGGCATGCATGGTGACAAGACAATATTTATCGTGTCACAGCGTACCTCATCTATCCAGTTTGCGGACAATATCATAGTGCTCGACGACGGACAGATGGTTGGCTTCGGACCTCATGAAAAGCTGCTTGAGACATGTGAGACCTACAAAGAGATATATGATTCACAGTTTAAAAAAGAGTCGGATATGACCAGACAAAAGGAGGTGTAGAGTATGGCTACGGATAATGCGAAGATGAATAAAGCAGGCACAATGCGCAAGGTATTAAGCTACATGAAGAGATATATTCCTTTGCTTGTAATTTCCCTTGTCCTGTCTGTTGTTACAGTGGCGCTTACACTCTATTTTCCAATCCTCACAGGACGCGCAATTGATTTGATCGTAGGAAAAGGAAAGGTTGATTTTACGGCTATGACAGCCATCCTCAAAAGAGCAGCAATAATAGTCGTCATAGCGGCAGCAGCCCAGTGGCTTACAAATATCTGCAACAACAGGATGACCTACAACATAGTGAGGGATATAAGGCGTGATGCATTTTTAAACATTGAAAAAATGCCACTTTCCTATATTGACAGCCACTCACACGGTGATATGGTCAGCCGTATCATCGCCGATGTAGATACATTTTCAGAAGGACTTTTGATGGGCTTCACACAGCTCTTTACAGGAATTGCAACAATAGCAGGCACGCTTATTTTCATGCTTACAATAGATGTGAAGATATCATGCATTGTAGTGCTCATCACACCTCTGTCACTTTTTGTGGCAAGCTTTATCACTAAAAAGACTTATTCCATGTTCCAGCTACAGACAAGAACAAGGGGAGAGCAGACATCACTCATCGACGAGATAGTAGGAAATGAAAAGGTCGTACAGGCCTTCAACCATGAGGATGAGGCGCTTGAGCAGTTTGACGAGATAAATGACAGATTACAGAAATGCTCACTGAGGGCAACATTTTTCTCAAGTCTTACAAATCCGTGTACACGTTTTGTCAACAGTCTTGTGTATGCCGGAGTCGGAATTTTTGGTGCCATGAGTGCACTCACCGGCGGAATCACAGTAGGACAGCTTTCATGCTTCTTATCATACGCCAACCAGTACACCAAGCCGTTCAACGAGATATCGGGTGTCATCACAGAGCTTCAGAACGCACTTGCCTGTGCTGCTCGTATCTTCGAGCTGATTGAGGAGAAAAAGGAGATACCGGATGCTTCGGATGCGGTAATACTTGAAGAGGCTGACGGACGTGTGGACATAGAGGATGTTTATTTCTCATATGTGCCGGATAAAAAGCTTATCGAGGATTTCAATCTCCACGTAAAGCCTGGACAGCGCGTGGCTATCGTAGGCCCGACAGGATGTGGAAAGACGACTATTATCAATCTGCTTATGAGATTTTATGATGTAAACAGTGGAACAATTAAGGTGAGCGGACATGATATCCGAAAAATCACACGAGAGAGTCTACGTGACAATTATGGTATGGTGCTTCAGGAGACATGGCTCAAGAAGGGCACAATCCGTGACAATATCATAATGGGAAAGCCTGATGCCACAGATGAGGAAATCATTGCAGCAGCAAAGGCATCCCATGCCCACAGCTTTATCAGACGTCTGCCGAAGGGCTATGACACTGAAATCGGTGAGGACGGCGGCAGCCTGTCACAGGGACAGAAGCAGCTATTATGCATCACAAGAGTCATGCTCTGCTTACCGCCTATGCTGATATTGGATGAGGCTACATCATCGATTGATACACGAACAGAGATTAAGATTCAAAAAGCGTTCCTTACCATGATGCAGGGCAGGACAAGCTTTATAGTGGCTCATCGTCTGTCCACCATAAGGGAAGCGGATATTATCCTTGTTATGAAAGATGGAAAGATTATAGAGCAGGGCAATCATGAGAGTCTGCTTGCAGCCAATGGATTTTATGCAAATCTCTACAATAGCCAGTTTGCATAGCATAGGGCTATAGAAATGCAAGGCAGTCACTCCGGCGGCTTACGCCCCTTACGATGTGGTTGAAAGCTTTTTGTGTTGAAGATAGCGAAAGAGTAAGGGAAGACGACCGGCGCACGGGGAATTTGCCCCCGGCAGAGGTGCTCCCGAAAGAGCGACTAGCGCAGCGGCTTAGATACTGTAGAATTATGCCCATGAAACGTAGAAATGCCCCGGCATGGACGCCGGGGCAAGGAGAAACCGCGCCATGGACGGCGCGTTTCGACGGTTTCGTCAAGCCTAGAAAATCTAAAAAGCATAATTCGTACAGTATCTTAGCTGCGTAGCGTTAGCTCGTCGGGAGCACCTCTGCCGGGGGCAAATTCCCCGTGCGCCGATCGTCTTCCCGTATTATTGAAAAATACCAAGCAATTCACACTTACTGCGCAGCATCAGGAGCCACATACGAGTATGCATTGGACATCTTTGCAGCATTGTTTGTCAGAGTGACAGCCTCTCTGTAGTAGGCAACAACAGGAGTGCCCTTATCCACAGCGTTGAACAGCTGCTCTGCAAAAGCAGGCGGCACATTGATACATCCGTGTGAGCCTGAGGTTTTGTAAATTGTTCCTCCGAAGGTATTACGCCAGCTGGCATCATGGATACCTATATTGTAGGCAAACGGCATAAAATAGCTGACAGGAGAAGAGTAGCCCTCGCCGACAAGAGTAGCATTTCTCTGCTTGTAAACAATCTTGTATACACCATCTACGGAACCATTCTGACGGGCGAGATTACCTGATACGAAATCAGACTCCATCTGGAGAGCACCATCCTTGTAATACCACATGTGCTGCTTTGTGTAGTCAATCTCTATGTATGTATTACCTATGTCGTCAGCGCCTCGGTAGAGTGCTGTCTGCTCGTAAACAGGCTCTCTTTCCACTGGCTTGCCTCCCTCTAAATCTGAAATGAGCTGGGCTTTCTCATTTTTCTTGCTGACTACCCATCCGTAGTCTCCACCACCTATTTCAATAGTGTCACCGGACGATGTCTTGAATGAGCGTTTGCGGCCGAAGGTATTGTACTTGGAAGCAAGCTTCTGGACATATTTAGTGACCTTGGCATCATCTATGCTCACGCTGCCGTCATCTGAGATGCTTAGCATATCAAGGATTTTGGCTGAGTCAAGCTTCTCGTCGGCACCTTCAATTTTGTAAGTGACGGTTGAAGCAGTGTATTTGTCGAGGGCTTCTTTTTCATTTTTGATAGTATCACTGTTTTTTGTGATTTTTGGAGCTTCATAACAGTCATCGTTTAAGCTAAGCTTTGGAAGCTCATTGTCCAGGGCATCCTTTACCTCGGCAAGGATGCTGTCATATATCGGCTTGCAACCTTTTTTCTCTTCAATCACATTGTATTCGCCGTCTTTTATCTCGATATGGGCATCCTCCGGATTTTCAATGTAGTCATCACTGAAAATATCAAGAGCCTTGAGCTTTTCCGCCAAAGCGGCATCGTCATATTTGGACGAACCATTTAGAGTATAGTTTTGAGCTTTGAAGAGACTGACAGGCCATGTAAAAGCATTCTGACTTTTTAGGATTTGCTCCTCGTCACCGTTTGAGACATATTCATAGGAAAAATCAGGTCCCTTAAGTGAAAAGCTGTTGCCTTTTCTATCAGTGATTGTGAGCAGATAGTCGCGGCTTAGGGCTGTATTTTTTTCTAATGCCTCTTTTGCAGTTTTACCTGCGTATTTTACAGAGTTAATCTTTGTGTTGAACAGATAGTGGCTGCTAAAATAAAAGGCAAAGCCAAGATAAACAGCCAAAAGCACACCAAGTATAACGGCACAGGTTATAAGCACTTTTTTCTTCATGTAAATCGACCTCCTTGGAGATATGCTGTTGCTGCCTACATCGGGGTGTAGGCGGCAGCTAAAATCAGTTACATTTGTGAAGATGTGACACATCCATATAGTCAGGCAGACCATTCTTGTAGGCTACAGCGGTTTCTCCCTGAATAAGTGGTTTTAAGTATTCGATAAGCTCAGGCTTCACATCATTGCCCGCATCATTGATCCACTCTCTTGGCACAGACTTGGCCTCGTTTGCGATATCCTTGATAGCAGAATATGTGTATTCCACCTGATAAGGATCATTTGAGATGCGCTTCAAGCATACCATTGATGCGGTCACACCCTCTGCTGCAATAGTGACACCCTTTTTACCCTGAGCAAAAGATTCCTCGATATCGGTTAATGATGCAAGGTGTGAGGCACAGCGCTGGAGCACATTTACCTCTACAGAGCGCACTTTGACACCGATGTTTTCTTTTACGATGAACTCAAGAGCTTTTCCGGCACCGCTTAGCTGCTGGTGTCCGAACTGGTCACATGCGGCCTTTGATGATGTAATGTATGAGCCGTCTGCGTCATGTATTCCTTCGGATACGGCAACTATTACATTGTTAGTGTGCGTAAGGGCTTCTTTTATATCGGCAACAAATTTGTCCTTGTCGAAATCCACCTCAGGCAGATAGATAAACTGAGGCGCTGTATTGTAATCATTACGAGCGAGAGCGGAAGCGGCAGTGAGCCATCCTGCGTCACGACCCATGATTTCAACGATTGTCACACTCTTAACAGCATAAATAAAGGTGTCGTGGGCTATCTCAAGCATGCTTGATGCGATGTATTTGGCGGCAGAGCCAAAGCCCGGAGTGTGGTCTGTCATGCACAGGTCATTGTCGATGGTCTTTGGAATTCCTACAATTTTCACATCACTGTTGATTTTTTTTGCATAATCGGATAACTTTAATACGGTATCCATCGAATCATTTCCACCGATGTAGAAGAAAGCCTTTATGGAAAGCTTATCGAACTGGTGGAAGATGTATACATATGGTGAATCATCATCCTTGTAATCCGGGAGCTTGTGACGGCATGAGCCAAGATACATGGCAGGTGTGGTCTTAAGCTTTTCAAGATTAGCATCATCTGCAAAAATATCTGACAGATTGAGATAATTCTCATTTAATATGCCGAGTATTCCGTTTACGGCGCCATAGCAGATATCGTATTTCTCAGAGCTTTTTACTCCTGCGATGACTCCTGCAAGGCTTGCGTTGATTGCAACAGTTGGGCCGCCTGACTGGGCGACGATACAGTTTGACTGATTCATTGTAATCTCCTTATTGTGTATTTTAACTATTCTCTTCTGTAAGAATAGTTATGATATAATTTAAAATGATGATTAATCAGATTACTACATGCTACGCATTCCCGTAATCTGACTACACCTCGAAATCCGCTAATTTCCTGCGTCCCCGCAGCAAATTGCTACTTTCTCGGTGTAGTGCGGGTCACTAAGGTATACATCGAATTGCATGCAAGCATGCATAGATGATACATTTTGACCCTTTAATCATATAGATTGTAGTATCAAACATTATTTTTAGCAAGGGTTAAAATGAAAAATATGAATAAATACGAGAATTGCTTATTGTGTCCCAGAAAATGTGGCATAAACAGAAGAACCGGACAAACAGGCGTATGTGGCGTTTCATCTGAAATAAAGGTGGCGCGAGCAGCACTTCATTATTGGGAGGAGCCGTGCATATCAGGAAAAAGAGGAAGTGGGGCAGTTTTTTTCTCAGGCTGCAGCCTGCACTGCGTGTTCTGCCAGAACAGGGAAATTTCTGACGGAAAAGAGGGAAAGGTAATCAGTAAAGAGCGGCTGAGTGATATCTTTATGGAACTTGCTGACAAAGGCGCAAATAATATCAATCTGGTCACACCGGGGCAGTATATCCCTGATATAGTGTGGGCGGTAAACGATGCAAAAAGCCGCGGCATGAAGCTTCCTATTATATACAATACGAGCGGATATGAAAATGTGACAGAGCTAAAGCTGCTTGAGGGTATAGTGGATGTGTACCTTCCGGATTTTAAATATATGGACAGTACGCTTTCGGCAAGGTATTCAAGGGCAAAAGATTATCCGTCTGTCGCAAAGCAGGCGCTTTCAGAGATGGTCAGGCAGCAACCGGATGTCGTGATTGACGATTCGACAGGACTCATACAAAAGGGAGTTATTGTGCGACAGCTTCTACTGCCGGGACATGTGAATGATGCAAAGGATGTACTTAAGTACCTGTATGATACATATCATGATCACGTATATATAAGCATGATGAGCCAGTTTACGCCGATTGCACTAAAGGATTATCCTGAGATAAACCGCACAGTGACAAGGAGAGAGTATGAAAGGCTTGTTGACTATGCCCTCGAAATAGGAATCACGAATGCATTTATACAGGAGGGTGACGTGGCAAAGGACAGCTTCATTCCGGCATTTGACTGTGAGGGAGTATAATATTTACCGTTTTTCTTAATAAAATAGTAAGAATTGGCAGGCAAAAATGACTGGATTTTGTGACGCCGGTGTAGTACTATGGTTATGTGATATTTTTTAGCTGTGAAGGTACTGAACAGTTACGATATTTTGTTATTACTCACATCCCGGTGTGACAGACGATAATGTTTTTAATCACACAGGATACATCATTCAATAGAGGATACAGTGATGAAAAATATAGAAGAACAGCAGATAATAATTGAATGTCCGAATACTATCTTTCATCTATACATTGACAGTGAGGATGAGCTTTCAAAGGTTAAGGTGTTTATGAACAATATGAAGAATGTTGATTCGATAAGTCTGCATGATATATACAACTGGTGCAACAGACAGCATGTGCAGTACACGACGACATTTAATTATGACAGTAAAATGACCTTGACAGAAATGATAAAATCCTACATATTTTACTTCAGACAGAAGCTAAGATATGTAAATAATAGTGATAGGATGATAGAAACATGAGATACCCTGAATTTCTAAAGGATAGAGGAACAATAGGCTTTGTGGCGCCTTCGATGGGCTGTACAACAGAGCCGTACAGGAGTGCCTTTGACAATGCCATTAAAAGGTTTCACAGCATGGGTTATAAGACGATAGAGGGACCTAACTGCAGGTGCGACAGTGGCATAGGTATCAGCAATACACCTAAGAAGTGCGCAGAAGAGCTGAACGAGAGCTATGCTTCTGCTGACAGTGATGTGCTTATATCCTGTGGTGGTGGCGAGCTGATGTGCGAGGTAGTGCCTTATATTGATTTTGAGCGCGTGAAACAGTCAAAGCCGAAATGGTACATGGGCTATTCCGACAACACGAATTTCACATTTTTGGAGGCTACTATTGCAGATACAGCAGGTATTTACGGGCCGTGTGCGGGCAGCTTTGGCATGGAGGTGTGGCATGAGTCACTTACCGATGCATTTAATCTGCTTTGTGGCAGGAAGCTTTCATTTACCAATTACCCTATGTGGGAGAAGGAATCGATAAAGGATGAGAATGCTCCGTTTGTGGGTTACAACCTGACTGAAAAGTCGTGCATCAGCTCTATTCCCACGGTTGCAAAGGAAAGCAGGCTTACCATGAGAGGCAGGCTGCTGGGTGGCTGCATGGATTGTCTTATCAATCTGCTTGGTACATCGTTTGACCATGTAAGGGAATTTAATGAGCGCTACAGTGATGATGGTATCATATGGTTCCTTGAGGCCTGTGACCTTAATGTGATGGGCATGAGAAGGGCTATGTGGCAGATGAAAAATGCAGGATGGTTTTCAAATGTAAAGGGCTTTCTTATCGGACGTCCGGCGCACTTCGGAGAGGAAATGTTTGGCATAGACCACAGACAGGCGCTTTCATCACTGCTTAGAGAGTTTAATGTGCCAATCATCATGGATCTGGATATAGGTCATATGTCGCCGATGATGCCTGTGGTATGCGGAAGCATGGCAGATGTCAGCTTCGACGGAAGCAACTTTACAATTTCGTATGATATAGAGCAGTAGATTGGAGGAAAAATGATTAGATTAATAAAGAAAAAAGCAAAGAGTATTGTATGTAGCGTGCTTGCAGCGGTGACACTGTTTACGATGAATCCGGCTGTATTTGCAACAGAGACAGCTACGCAGACTGATACAGTTTCAAGCGTTGATGTATCAGGCAGTGACAGCAGTGACGCAGCTGATAAGAGTAACACAGACAGTACTGCAGACAGCACAACGACAGCTGGCAGTGAGGCAAACGACAAGGTGACCATCAGCAATAATGATAAGCCATACTTAAGTCTTGGAGCAGACCTCACACCGGATCAGAGAGCGACAGTGCTTGGATTTATGGGAATCGAGCTCACTGATCTGGACAAATACGATGTGGTCTATGTAAATAATGATGAGGAGCACAAGTACCTCGATTCATACATCAGCAAGAGCGAGATTGGCACAAGGTCACTTTCATCAGTACTCATTACAGAGGATAAAAAGGGTGCGGGTCTTAGTGTTTCCACGCACAATATCAATTACTGTACGGTAGGAATGTACAAGAATGCGCTTGCCACAGCAGGCATAGCTGATGCTAAAATCATAGTCGCAGGCCCTTTCCCTATTTCCGGAACGGCAGCACTTGTAGGCACACTAAAGGCATACGAGGAGATGACAGGCAAGAAGCTTGACGACAAGGTGACAGACGCAGCGATGGATGAGCTTGTCACAACAGGAGAGCTCAACAAGAGCATTGACGGCGATTCGCAGGATATCGAGGCAATGATTGCTGACCTAAAGAAGCAGCTTGCCGATGGAAAGCTCAAGGATGAGAGCCAGATAAAGGATGCGATAAAGGAGGCTGCAAAGGATTACGACCTGAAGCTTTCTGATGATGATATTGCAAAGCTTACATCTCTTTTAATGAAGCTAAAGGATGCCAATATCGACTGGGATTCAGTCATCAACCAGGCACAGGACTGGGCATCAAAGCTTGGCGATAAGATAAATGACCCGGGCTTCTGGGAAAAGATTGGTAACTTTTTCATGGATTTATGGGATAAGATAAAATCCCTGTTCAGCTAGAAAAAGCTACAGGAGACAGTAAGAATAAGCAGAATATGAATCAGGCAACTCCCTGAAACGTAAGCATGAGCTGCACGTTGAAGGGAGTTTTTTTAATTAATAAAAAAATAATAAATTTCTGCCGAATACATTGATACAAAGGTCATATTCTATTATAATTAAATGGATAATGGATTAATGTAAACAATGCACATAAGAAAGATGGGATTTGATGATAAAGATAAATAAATTTCTGGCAGCCTCTGTCGTTACATTGTCATTAGCCGCATGTGACCTGGCACCATACAGCAGCATAGCAGTCTATGCGGATCAGGCGGCTAAGGTTGTGTGTGATGAGAGATATTGGGTAGCGGCGAGAAGCGGACCGGGAACAGAGTATGAGCTGGAGCACAAGCTTTCAAACGGCAAGGATATTACTATTCTTGAGCAGACCACAGGTGCAGACGGCAAGGTGTGGTACAAGGCAAAGTACAATCTGGCAGCAAATAACGAGGAGTGTGTAAGCTATATCAGGTCTGATTTTGTATCAGCAGGTACCGGCACAGCTGCATCAGACAATGCGCAGACAGGGAATGATTCGGCAGACACCGGCAATGCGGATGCCATACAGCAGAATAATGAGGAGCAGCTTGCCCTTGCAACCGCATCGGGAGCATATGCTACAGGTACGATTACAGGTGGCAATGTGTATGTCCGCAATGCAGCAGGCACATCCGGCACTACCAAGGTTGTTTCACTCAACTGGAATCATCAGGTTGACATAATTGGAGAGACTAAGGTAAACGGTGTGGTCTGGTATAATGTCAAGGGTACTTTAAACGGCAAGGCATTTACGGGCTGGACTATCAGTACATACATAAAGGTGACATACAATAATAGCGGAGACAATACTGATTTTGTCACGGCTATGAAGAATGCAGGCTTTCCTGACAGTTATATTCCAAACCTTACAGCTCTTCACAATAAGTATCCAAGCTGGACATTTGAGGCTGTGAATACAGGTTTGAATTGGGATACGGTGATTGAAAATGAAAGTGTAAACGGACTTAATCTGGTATCCAAATCAGCAGACAATGCCAAGAAATCCACAGCTGCCGGAGCATATAACTGGTCAACAAATACGTGGGTTGAGTACGAACCGGGATGGGTGTCAGCAAGCAGTGCCTATATTGCTTATCTCATGGATCCTAGGAACTTTCTTGATGAGACCAATATTTTTCAGTTTCAGAGTCTGGCATACAGTCCGAATGAGGCACTTGAAGGTGTCAAGTCCATAGTAAAAGGCACATTTATGGAGGGAACAAAGACCTATTCCAACAATGGCGAGAAAATCAATTATGCAAGCACATTCATGGATGTGGCAAAGAGCAGTGGAGTAAGTGCATACCATATAGCATCGCGTATAAAGCAGGAGCAGGGAAAAAAGGGAACGAGCCCTCTTATTTCGGGTACATATTCCGGATACGAAGGATATTATAATTATTTTAATTTTAGTGCAACCGGAAACACGAAGGCACAGATTTATAAAAATGGTCTGTCTTTTGCCAAGAAGCAGGGCTGGAATACAAGAGTAAAGTCCATAAACGGCGGAGCTGTAAAGGTGGGCAGCAATTATATAAATAAGGGTCAAAATACACTGTATTTTGAGAAGTTTAATGTAGTAAATACAAGCTCGCTGTATTTCCATCAGTACATGGGCAATGCCACAGCGGCTCTTACTGAGGGACAGAGTCTGGCTAAAGGATATTCAGACAGGAATCAGGCTTTTGTATTTAAAATACCTGTATACAACAATATGCCATCGTCAGCAGTGGGCTTCGATAAAGCTGGCGATACCAATAACTATCTGCAGTCGCTTGCGATAAGTGGTGTAACACTCACACCGGCCTTCAATGGAGCGACAACAAGCTATTCAGCAGTTGTTTCAAATGCTATAAGCTCAGTGACTGTTTCGGCAGATGCAGTTTCAGGAAACAGTGGTGTTTCAGGCACAGGAAGCTATTCGCTTGCTGTCGGAAATAATACAATTAAGGTAAAATGCAAGTCGCAAAGCGGTGATACAAGAACATACACTATCAATATAAACAGGCAGGCGGCATCTGCAAATAATGCAGGTGGCAATAATAATCAGAACAATAATAACCAAAATAATACAGATGTAAACATAACATCAGGTAAATACAGTATAGGTACTTATATTACAGGCATTGAGCCTGGAACCGGTGCAGCTGATTTTGTGAAGAATATAGCAGTATCAGCATCAGGTACTGTAAAGCTTTTGACAAGCTCAGGCTCAGAAAACAGCGGAAAGATTGCAACAGGCAATAAAGTGGCTGTTTATGATGCTTCAGGTAATCTGAAAAAGACATACGATATTGTTATATATGGAGATATCAATGGTGATGGTGCTGTAAATGCTCTTGATATGATTAAGCTCAACAGACATATTTTAGGAAAGGGAACACTCACAGGTGCTTATCTGGAGGCAGCTGATGCTAACAGAAAGCGTGATGGTGGAAATGCCCTTGATATGATAATCATGAACAGACACATACTGGGCAAATCAAAGATATCGCAGAATTAGAAATGTGAGGAAAGATATGAAGAAATTATTTGGATGTATATTATCACTTGTTGTGGCGGTGATGCTTGTTTTCACACCTGCCGAGCATGTATATGCGCAGGGACTTGGTCTCAGTGTCAGCTCAAGCTCTGTAGCTGTTGGAAAAACAGTTAAGGTGACTGTTTCCATGCCGTCTGGATATTTTGGCACTGTAGTTATCTCAAGCTCTGATGAGGGAGTACTGAGTAACGGAGGGGATGGTGTGGCCAATATTGGTGACGCCGCAGGATATCCCACATCGCAGTCATTTTCATTTACGGCGAAGGCTGCAGGAAGCTGCACTATAAAGGCATATTGTACAGTTGTAGGAGATGCAGAGGGTAACGATGCCGGAGGTACAATTACCGGTGCCAGCACGAAGGTGACGGTAACAAGTGCTTCATCAAACAACGATTCAAACAGCAACAAGGATAACAAGGACAATTCCGGCAGCAATACCGGCAATGACAGCAATGCAAATAAAGATAATGAAAACAAAGGGGAAAAGAAATCCTCAAACGCATCTCTTGGTTCGCTTGTTATCTCAGCAGGTACGCTTTCCCCTGAGTTTTCTGCTGCGACAAAGGATTACACAGCTACAGTAGATTACAGCTGTTCAAGCCTTGCGGTTACAGCAAATCCGGCTGATTCCAAGGCGAGTGTGACATCCGTCACAGGCAATGATTCACTTGAGGTTGGAGAGAATACGGTCAGCGTTGTTGTGACAGCAGAGGACGGCAGCACAAGCACATACAATATAGTTGTTACCAGAAGAGCCGAGGATGATCCGGAGAATGCAGATAAGCAGGATAACTGGAAGAAATTCGATATAAATGGCACAGAGTGGACTATGGTAAATGACATTCCAGAGGATGTTGTTCCTGAAGGTTTTGAGCACTCAAAGACAGTGATTGACGGACTTGAATACAATACCCTTCATGGAACCTTTGGTGATATCACGCTTGTGTATTTACAGTCGGAAAGCGGAAATGGGCTTTTTGTATATGATGCAGCACAGAATGCAGCATATGAGTTTGTCCGTATCAATTCAGAGTCACATTTTATAGTGGTTTTACTGCCTAAGGTGGATGATGTGCCTGAGGGATATAATGAGATATCGCTCTCTATAGAGGGCAAGGGTGTGGCAACAGCCTACCAGACCAAAGCCGAAAAAACCGATGATCAGACAAAGGATTTTTACCTCGTATATGCCATGAATGACAATGGTGAGAGTGGCTGGTACACATATGATAGCGTAGATGGCACATATATGAGGACCGAGCTCAGCACACCTACAGTGGCACAGGAGGAAAACGATGCGGTAAAGAGTGAGCTTGTTCCGGGAATTGCCAATAAATATCTTGTTTTAGCTGCAATACTGGTTCTTATTATCATTATTCTGTTACTGTTGCTTATTGTATCAGCTGTGAAAAACAGAAAATATAAGGCAATGGACTATCATGATGACGATGATGATGTAGATGATGCAGCAGAAGATGTATCAAATGAAGCTTTGGAAGAAACAACTGATGAAACTGCGGACGAGATAGCAGATGAGCCGGAAGAAGAGGTTACAGAAGAGTCGTTAGATGAAGTGGAAGAAGAAGCTGCAGAAGAAACAGCAGATGAAGCTGTAGAAGAGCCGGCAGATGAAGTCGCAGAAGAAACAGCGGAAGGTGCTGCAGATGAGCAAAAGATGGCTACGGATGAAAATATATCAAATGCATCCTATGTCGGAAGAACCGTAGAAATTACACCTGATTCTAAGAAAGCTGTTGAGAATGAAAACTCTGAGTTTGATTTAAAAGACGATTCAAGGCAGGAAAACGTTTCTGACACAGAAAACGATGCTGATGAGGATGCTTTAAAGAATCAGCTTCAAAGGGCACTTGATGGATTTGTCAATGAGGGAAATAAGCCGTCTGAGACTATAGACAGCAGTGCAAAGGATGATAATGAAGATGACAGCGAGGATGATGATTTGCAGTTCATCGACTTAAATTAGTGAATATGACTGGAGGATATGACTTGAAACCATATACAAGTAAGGCTAAAAAAGCAATAGATTTGGCTGCACGTATATCAAAGAAAATGAATTACAGCTATGTTGGAACAGAGCACATACTGGCTGGCCTTATAAAAGAGGGCACCGGTGTGGCAGCTGAGGTTCTAACAGCCTGCAATGTGGAATATGATAAGCTTATTTCGATGATTGAAGACCTGATTTCACCGGGGGATAACATCGAAGTGATGGACAGGGATGGCTATTCACCAAGGACACAGAGAGTATTGGAGCGTGCATCGGAGGAAGCCGATAGATTTGAGTGCAATGAGATAGGTACAGAACACTTGCTGATGGCTATAGTACTGCAGGGAGACTGTGCAGCTGCAAGACTTTTAAACACCATGGGTGTTAACAGTCAGAAGATGTTTATAGATATTCTTGGTGCGATGGGTGAGGATCCGTCTGCATACAGGGATCTGATGAAAAGCTACAGTACATCATACAATTCTGCGACTCCTGTATTAGATCAGTATTCCAGAGATTTGACAGATATGGCAGAGGCAGGGCTTCTTGACCCTGTTATAGGCAGAAAAAAGGAGATGGAGCGCGTTATCCAGATACTTTGCCGCCGTGGCAAAAACAATCCATGTCTGATTGGAGAGCCGGGAGTGGGCAAGACCGCTATAGTAGAAGGACTTGCGCAGGATATAGTCAGTGGCAATGTTCCGGATATTCTTTTGGGAAAGAGACTGGTTTCACTTGATATGTCCGGGCTTGTAGCCAAATCAAAGTATCGTGGTGAGTTTGAGGAGCGTATCAAGAAGGTGATAAGCGAGGTTTCAAATGCCAAAAATGTACTGCTTTTCATTGATGAGCTTCACACTATAATAGGTGCAGGAGGAGCAGAAGGCTCGTTAGATGCATCTAACATATTAAAGCCTGCGCTTGCCAGAGGCGAGGTACAGGTAATCGGCGCCACTACCATAGAAGAGTACCGCAAATACGTGGAAAAGGATGCTGCGCTTGAGCGCCGTTTCCAGCCGGTGATGGTTGAGGAGCCGGGTGTGGATGAGACAATAGAGATACTCACAGGATTAAAGGGACTCTATGAGAAGCATCATGGTGTCATCATAACAGATGAGGGTGTGAAAGCAGCAGTAAACCTTTCTGCACGATATATAAATGACAGATTTTTACCTGATAAGGCGATAGACCTGATGGATGAAGCGGCAGCCAGGATAAGGCTTAAGAATCTGACATCATCTGACGAGTTGCTTGCTCTGAAAAAAGAGATAACAGATAAGCAGAACCAGGTGGAAAATGCTTTATCGAATGGAGATCTCGCAGCTGCCGGCGCGCTTATGTCAGAAAAGGAAGTGCTTGAAAATAAACAGCAGAAGCTTATCAGAAAGAACCGTCGCACAGGAGCCAAAAATCAGCCTGTAGTCGGCGAAAATGAGATAGCGGATGTAGTATCGGGATGGACCAAAATACCTGTAAATAAGCTTACAGAGTCAGAGGCAGGACGACTTGCAAAGCTTGAACAGATACTTCACAAGCGTGTAATAGGACAGGAGGAGGCTGTTTCTGCTGTCGCAAAGGCAGTCAGACGAGGCCGGGTTGGTTTAAAGGATCCTAAGAAGCCGATTGGCTCATTCCTGTTTTTGGGACCGACAGGAGTAGGTAAGACGGAGGTGTCAAAGGCGCTTGCTGAGGCTGTCTTTGGCAAAGAAGATGCCATGATACGTGTTGACATGTCAGAGTACATGGAAAAGCATAGTGTTTCAAAGATGATTGGTTCACCACCGGGATATGTGGGCCATGAGGAGGGCGGACAGCTCTCAGAGAAGGTCAGACGCAATCCTTTTTCTGTTATACTGTTTGATGAGATAGAAAAAGCACATCCTGATGTGTTCAATATACTTTTACAGGTGCTTGATGATGGTAGAATCACTGATTCACAGGGGCGCACGGTTGATTTCAAGAATACAATAATCATCATGACATCAAATGCAGGAGCTTCTTCTATTATAGAACCAAAGCGCCTTGGCTTTGGCGCTGGTGAGGATGAAAAGCAGGATCACGAGCGTATGAAGAACAGTGTCATGGAGGAGGTCCGCCGTATATTTAAACCTGAGTTTTTGAACCGAATCGACGAGACTATTGTATTTAGAGCTCTCAACAAGGATGACATGAAACATATAGTGACACTTCTTGTAAAGGAGCTTAAGAAACGCTGTAAAGAACAGCTTGATATAGAGCTCACAGTGCGCGACAGTGCAAAATCCTTTATCGTGGACAAAGCCTATGACAGAAAATATGGCGCAAGACCTCTTAAACGAAAGCTTCAGGAGGAGATTGAAGACCGTATGTCAGAGGATATTATTACCGGCAAAATTAAGCGCGGCAATAAGGTAATAATTTCTACGAAAAACAAACAAATTTCATTGACTGTTGAGTAGAATTGGATTTATAATTAATATATCAATATAGCTACGGGAGGATAAAAATGGCTGTAATAAGTGAATTAATCCGTACTGAGGAAAACGGAAAGCTCAGCTTCGGAGATTATACATTGGCTGCAAAGGCAAAGCTTGACAATTTTGAGAAGGATGGAGATATCTACAAGGTAAAGACCTTTAAGGAGATTACAAAGCTCGAAAGAAACGGACTCTTTGTATACGAGTCTGTTCCGGGAACAGCGGTTATGGATTTCGAGGAGACTGCTGATACAGTGACATTTACTGTGGAGGGACCTGAGGATGCTCAGATTACTCTTGGCCTTGAAGAGGAGACAGAGTACGAAATTGATATAGCTGGAGCTGTTGCAGGTACTATGAAGACAAATCTCGGCGGCAAGCTCAGCTTAAGCGTAGAGCTTGAGGGTGTTGATTCAGTCGATATCAAAGTATCAAGAAAATAGAGCATATTTTTAGCCCGGTGAAAGCCGGGCTTTTTGTATTTTATAAAGGAGAACAATATGGCAAAAGGAAAGACCTCTGTATTTTTCTGCCAGGAATGTGGTTATGAATCGGCAAAATGGATGGGACAGTGCCCGGCCTGTAAGGAATGGAATACATTTGTAGAGGAAACCGTAGATAAAAAGTCGATAAGCTCGTCGGGAAAAGTAAAAAAAGAATCAAAGGCGGCACAGGTTCTGCCTCTTTCGGCAGTAAAAAGCGAGAAAGAGGAGCGTATAGTGACAGGTATAGCCGAGTTTGACAGAGTGCTTGGTGGAGGAATTGTGAGGGGGTCACTTGTGCTTGTGGGAGGAGATCCGGGGATAGGAAAATCCACGCTTCTACTTCAGGTATGCAGGGAACTTTCACAAAAAAAGGTGCCATTACTTTATGTGTCAGGTGAGGAATCCCTGCATCAGATAAAGATGCGTGCCGACAGACTTGGCGATTTTACGGATTCACTGGAGCTTTTATGTGAGACGAGTCTTGATATAGCAAAGGACGTGATTCAACGAAAAAAACCGGAGGTTGTTGTAATAGATTCCATCCAGACTATGTACAATGAGGAGATAGCGTCGGCACCGGGCAGTGTCTCACAGGTCAGGGAGACAACCGGAGTGCTTATGCAGCTTGCAAAGACTCTGGGTATTTCTGTTTTTATAGTAGGACATGTGACAAAGGATGGTGCGGTTGCGGGGCCGAGGACGTTAGAGCATATGGTTGATACGGTGCTTTATTTTGAGGGTGACAGGTATGAGTCGTACAGGATACTTAGAGGTGTTAAGAACAGATTTGGTTCGACCAATGAGATAGGCGTATTTGAAATGAAGTCGGAGGGACTTGTTGAGGTGGAAAATCCGTCGGAGTATATGCTTAGCGGTAAGCCCGAGGGAGCATCAGGATCAATTGTCACATGTTCCATAGAGGGAAGCCGCCCGATACTTCTCGAGATACAGGCTCTTGTATGTCACAGCTTTTTTAATAATCCAAGGCGTACAGCAAATGGTACAGATTATAATAAAGTAAATCTACTCATGGCGGTCCTTGAAAAAAGAGCCAACCTGTCACTGTCAGACTGTGACGCTTATGTGAATATAGCAGGCGGTATAAGGATGAACGAACCGGCGATAGACCTTGGGATAGTGCTTGCAATCGCATCAAGCAAAAAGGATATTATAGTGCGTGAGGATACCATATGCTTTGGAGAGGTGGGCTTAAGCGGAGAGGTGCGCGGAGTTACCATGTCCGAGCAGCGTGTTGCTGAGGCAAAGAAGCTTGGCTTTAAAAAGTGTATTGTTCCCAAAGTGTGTCTTGCAGGAGTGTCGCATATTAGTGGAATTGAGATTGTTGGTGTGGCAAATATCAAGGAAGCGATAGAGGCTGTCAGATAGTAATTGTGAGAATTGCATATAATAAACAGACAATTTAGAAAATTTGTGTTTTTTAAGATAGTTTTACTACTTTAATTAATTGCAGTAAATCCGTTGACATATGTGTGCCGGGATGATATTATATCAAAGCTGACTCGCGGGACACATTGAGTTGTAGAGCTTGTGAGTTACATTTTACAGACATGACTTTATAGATACTGCTTTGAAAATAAGTTGAAAAAGTTATGAAAAAAGTTCTTGACAAATGAAAAACATTTTGATAGAAT
>UMKW01009267.1_pt1 | contig 37614 bp, 38 predicted proteins | sample 1966391 | NCBI WGS metagenome assembly UMKW01 (sample SAMEA4836183, study PRJEB28245) | human gut metagenome | biome: gut microbiome; material: fecal sample | place: Denmark | collected 2008
TATAACGGCGCGTATCTCGTCGGACGTAAACTCCTTGTGGCGGCGATGTACCTCTGCGGTTTGAGGTGTTGTAAAATACGATAGCGTTCCGTTTGAAATCAATATGCCATTAGAATCTCCTATATATGCATAATGCAGCTTGTGTTCGGCAAAAAGCGCAAGCACGCCGACCGTGCCCGGGAAGAATGGGGAGGGGAAGCCTTCGTTGGCGGCGGCAACGGCCATGTTCCCGGCATATGCTGCCGCTTTAAGGCGGTCCGCCGGTGCGGCACCGTTTTTTTTCAAAAGTACGGCCTGCGCGGCATCGGCAAAGGCGTTGTCGGCGCGGCAGGCGGGGCTGGGGTTGGGGTATATGCCGTTTTCTCTGTCGCGGCTTACACCGTCAAGTATCATGGCAAAACCTGTTGCCTCGTCAAAGAAGAAAAGATCCTCGTTTGGCTTATCGGCATAACGGGTATTTTTTGCTGTGGCGCCTTTCATTGTTAAACGCATGGGGAAGCTCCTTTGCTGCAAAACTTCATATTATATATTCTATTACCATATTAGTGGTATAGCAAGCCCTATCGACGAATTAAGACGGAATTGTATACATAGAAACAATGTATTGACAAGACGGTGTTTATGTGCTTAAATATCATATAATTAAAGTGTTCTTATGCTTATTATCTGATATATATGTATGAATGTACATAATATATTACCGAACGGGTCCAAGGGACGGATCCAAACCTTATACACGAAACCGGATGGAGGAAACATCGGTGAGTTATCCTCAACAGACTATGTTGAACAAATTTAAGCAATCGTGGCCTAAAATGGCATTTGTTTGCGTGCTGGGGATCGTGGTTTCTTACGTTATCGGCAGGGGAAGGGAACAAACGGCTTTCGTATGGATAATAAATGCGATATTTTCGGCCGGAATGGCGCTTTTGTTCGTCGGCATAGCGCATCAGCTGACAAATATGCACATGTTTACAAGCCTTTCTTACGGCGTAAAGCTTCTTAAAATGATTTTCCGCAACGAACATAAATCGGCAGACGACTTGAAAGATGACTATATTGAATATCGCGACAGCCGCAAACATCATGATGACGTCTCCTTATATATGCTATGTGCAGCAATACTCATTGTGATATCGGCGCTGCTTTCATTATTACATATGCTTTAAGACAAACGGAACCCTAACAAACTTGACTTTAAATTTGAAGCCGATAATGGCTTCTGCAAAAAATAAAAGAACAAAAAAGGAGAGAAAACCGACATGAAGAAAACCATTGCACTGCTTCTGGCCATGATATTCGTAATTGGCCTGCTGGCTGCATGCACTCCCTCCAACACCACGCAGGATCCTGTGCAGACCGACGACCCCAACGCCGGCACACCTGCGGAGACCACGACCCCGACCGACGCTCCTGTAACAGAGCCCACGGCAGAGGGTAAGAAGGTCTATTATTCCGTGCTCAGTTCCGACCATTCGAGCCTCAACTTCCTTGACAATGTTGATAGCCCCGTTGGCAACGTTGCCACCTATTGCATGAGCTATCTGTATCGTCAGTATCCCAACGAAGAAGGCAACGGATACATCTGGATCTGCGACATCGCCGCTGAAGAGCCCATTCAGATCGACGATTACAACTGGCAGATAAAGATCCGCGAGGATGCAAAGTGGAACAATGGCGATCCCATCAATGCGGACACCTTTATGTTCACCTTTAAGCAGCAGCTTGACCCCGTGATGATGCCCCGTATGAGCACCTTCCTGGCCAGCAACGCCATCACCATCGTGAATGCCGAGCAGTATTCCATGCAGAATTCCGAAGGCGGCATACCCACCGATTGGGAAGACGTCGGTATAAAGAAGATCGATGATTACACCATTCAGATAACCACCGTTGACGTAAACACCGCTACTCAGGTTATGAACCACTTCTTCAACAGGAACAACGTACCCTGCTACGAACCCCTGTGGAACGAATGCCTCAGCGCCGACGGCCTGACCACTTCCTACGGTTCCGACCTTGACCACTTCATGGGCTGCGGTCCTTACATCTTCTCTGATTGGACCTATGACTCCGTGCAGACCTATGTTAAGAACCCCGACCATTGGCTGGCTGATTACTTCAACTATGACGAGGTACAGTATCGCGTAGTTCCCGAGCAGAATGCCCGCGTTGAGCTTTGGGAGCAGGGGCAGCTGGATATATTCGCGCCCAACTCCGATACCCTCGAAACATACATCGACGATCCGCGCCTTGTGGAATATGGCTCCAACTCTGTGTTCCATCTGGACATCAACTGCAAGAACCCCAATAACCCCATCAGCGGCAGCGACAACTACCGCAAGGCTATCTATCACGCCATCGACCGCGAGACCATAGCCAAGAACCTGTTTGGCCATATGGAACCCGCCGGTTGGTACGTAAGCGCCCAGGCCGGTATACTCAGCGAGGGTGCCCGCATCTACCGCGAATCCACGTACGGCAAGGCCGTGGAAGAAATGGTTGCCTCCTGGAGCGCAGAAGGCCACACCACCGGCTACAACCCCGAGCTTGCGCTTGATTACCTGAACAAGGCCTATGAAGAGTGCGGCGTTCCCGCTAACACCGTTATCAACATCATCATTGCTTACGATCCCAGCGAGGTACACTGGAACAAGACCGCTCAGTTCCTTCAGGAGGAGTTCCCCAAGGTCTTTAACAACCGCGTGACCGTGGAAATAAAGAACTACAGCGGCATCTCCACCACCGAGTACAAGAAGCAGGGCGACGACGGTTGGGATCTTTCCCCCAACGATTGGGCCCGTGCCGTTGCGCGTACCTATCCTTACGAAGGCTTCTACTACTTCACCAGCGGTTATTCCGGAGCGCCCAACAACTACTTCAACGACGAGTTTGACGCCCAGTTCGCATATTGCCGCGAAATCCAGAACGGCGATTACGAGACCCTGCTGCAGGAAACTCAGAAGCTTGAGGAGATCTACCTTGAGCATGTGGTGCAGTGTCCCGTTGTACAGGATGTTGTTTACGAGCTCCATTCCGACCGTCTGGTTCTGCCCGTTTACACCTATATTCCCGGCTTCGGTTGGGGCGAACCTTACGGCGATATCGTCACCGACTAAGCGCCTGAACAGCCGAACGTTAACTTAACACACATCTTCCGGGGGCATGCTACCTAATGTGGCGGCATGCCCCCGATTCGGATAATAGCGAAGGCTTTATCCGGGGAAGTCCCATGCAGTTAGGAGAATCCTATGTTTAGATACATTATGTCCCGCATCGCTGCAATGCTCATCACGCTTTTCCTTATCATGTCGCTTTCTTTTATCGTGGTGCGCCTGATGCCGATGTCGCTTTTTGAAAATCCGGAGGTGCCGCTTGAAATCCAGAAACAGCTGGAAGACAAGTTCCATCTCAACGATCCTTTGCCGGTTCAGTATTTTTATTTTATTTCGGATATAGTTGCCGAGCTTGATTTCGGCGTTTCCGTAAAGCTTCGTCCCGGCCTGCCGGTATTCGGCATATTGATCAACCGACTTCCGCCCACGATTTTGGTCAATTTCCTGTCTCTTTTCATATCAATACCGTTGGGACTTATTGCCGGAACAGTAGCCGCGCTTAAGCGCAACACATGGGTGGACCACGTGATATCATTCTTCGTGGTAATATTCATATCAGTACCGTCGTTTGTTTTTGCATCGGCCCTTCAGTATTTCTTAGCATTTAAGCTGGAATGGTTCCCGACGCTTTACGACACGAACGCCGCCACGCTTGCGCAGCAGCTCCACTCTTTGGTGCTGCCCATCATTGCGCTGGCTCTCAGCCCTATAGCTACAATAGCAAGGTATCTGCGCGGTGAACTGATAGAAAATATTTCTTCGGAATATCTGCTGCTTGCGCGCACCAAGGGCCTGACCAAGGTTCAATCCATAGTGCGCCATGCCTTTCGTAATTCGCTTATTCCCATTTCCAATACCCTTATCGCAATGATAACGGGCATAATGGGTGGTTCTCTTGTTATAGAAAACATCTTCGCAATACCAGGGCAGGGCGGCTTGACGGTAAAGTCCATCATGGCCGGCGACCATTTCCTTACCGTTGCATGCCTGATATTCTATTCGGTGACGTCATTGGTCACCATATTGCTGGTGGATCTGTCCTACGGCCTGATCGATCCCCGTGTGCGCGTGGGAGGTAAGAAAGCATGATTTATGATAGAAATAATCTGCCGGATGACATTAAAAATTTGCCCGATGCCGATTTTGAACCCCTGCATCAGGAAGATATAAAGGACGAAAAGTTTAAAACTAAACCCGTCGGCTTCTTCAAGGATGCAATGATAAGGCTCAGCAAGAACAGAGTATCCATGATCTCCGGCGCAATAATACTGTTGATCGTGCTGATGGCCATAATAGTGCCTAATATCACAGGGTATTCCTATACTGAGCAGAATGTTGCGCAGCAAAATCTGCCCCCAAAAATACCCGGGCTTGAAAAGCTTGGCATATTCGATGGTTCCCGCGTGCTTACAGACCGCCGCAAGGATAAGCTTGACGATACCGACAGATATCCTGAAGGCTGCATTATCGAGATTTTTAACGAGCATGACGTTAAGAACGTTACCATGTGCGACGTAAAGGTTGACTATTATAAGTACAGCGGCGTGGCAGACGGCGAATATCATTGGCTCGGCACGGACTATTTGGGACGCGACTTGCTTACAAGGCTTTTCCGCGGCGCGCGCATATCGCTTATAATCGCCGCGGTATCCGTTGCGGTAAACCTTGTGATAGGCGTTGTATACGGCGCTATATCCGGCTATTGCGGAGGCAAGATAGATATATTCCTTACGCATTTGGCAGAGGTTTTGGACGGCATGCCGTACGTGGTCGTTACCATTCTGTTCATGTTGGTGTTCGGCGCAGGTATGTTCTCCATAATACTTGCAATGACGGTAACGGGCTGGATAGGCACATCTCGCCTTATCCGCGCCCAGTTCTATCGCTTCAAGGGCCGTGAATACGTGCTGGCTGCCCGCACAATGGGCGTGCCGGACAAGACGCTTATATTCCGCCACATTCTGCCCAACTGCGTAGGCCCCCTGATCATTCGTGCCATGATCGCCGTTCCCGGCGCCATTTTCTCGGAAGCGTTTCTGGCCTATATCGGTCTTGGCATAGCGCCTCCGGAGCCTTCCATAGGCATTCTGCTTTCCAACGGACAGAGCGTGCTGCTGCAGTATCCGTATCAGGTCATATTCCCGGCCGTATTGATTTCGCTGCTGATGGTTGCATTCAACCTGTTCGCCAATGGTCTTAGGGACGCCCTTGACCCGACAAAACGCGGAGAGGAATAAAGCTATGGGTAATGAATATATGAACAAAGAAGTAATTCTCAGCGTGAAGGACCTTCGCATCAACTTCCGCGCTTACGGCGGATTGGTGCAGGCTGTGCGCGGCATAGATTTCAACCTTCACAGGGGCGAAACGCTGGCGATAGTCGGCGAGTCCGGTTCGGGCAAATCCGTCAGCATCAAGGCCATTATGGGTATATTGGCGAACAACGCCATAATAGAATCCGGCGAGATTCTTTATGACGGAATGGACCTTACAAAGGTGCATGAGGATGAATTCCACCGCATCCGCGGCAAGAGGATAGGCCTCATATTCCAAGATCCGCTGTCCGCATTGAACCCAATAATGAAAATAGGCCACCAGATAACGGAGGTGCTGCGGCTTAACGACAAGATGAACAAGCACGACGCCCGCGCAAAGGCGCTTGAGCTTATGAAAGCCGTGGGTATCCCTGATGCGGAGCGCCGCTTTGAGCAGTATCCGTTCCAGTTCTCCGGCGGTATGCGCCAGCGTATAGTTATAGCTATTGCGCTTGCCGGCAATCCGGAAATACTGATTTGTGACGAGCCCACCACCGCGCTGGACGTTACGGTTCAGGCAAAGATACTGGAGCTTATTAACAATATCAAGAAGGAGCGCAACCTATCCGTTATATTTATAACTCACGATTTGGGCGTTGTAGCAAATATGGCGGACCGTGTGAATGTTATGTATGCGGGCAAGATAGTGGAAACGGGCACCAGCGAGGAGATATTCTTCGAACCTGCCCATCCGTACACATGGGCGCTGCTCAGCTCCATGCCGGATCTTCATACCAAGGAACGCCTTTTGGCGATTCCCGGTACGCCGCCAAACATGATATTCCCGCCCAAGGGCGATGCTTTTGCCGCCAGAAATCAGTTCGCCATGCGAATCGATTATGAGCAGGAGCCGCCTATGTTCAGAATAAGCGATACACATGCTGCGGCAACATGGCTGCTGCATCCCAAGGCCAAGGCAAACGGCATAGAGATGCCCGAAGTGCTTAGGGCCAGAATAGAAAGAATGAAAGGGAGTGGAGTGCAAAATGGCTGAAAACGAATATATTCTTGAAGTAAAAAACCTTTGTCAGCACTTCAGCTCCGGTCACGGCAAAAACAAAATGGTCGTCAAGGCTGTTGACGACGTAAGCTTTGCCGTGCGCAGGGCGGAAACCTTTGGCCTGGTGGGCGAATCCGGCTGCGGAAAAACCACAACGGGCCGCACCATAATCCGTCTGTATGATCCCACGGGCGGCGAGGTTCTGTTTGACGGCAGGAATATCTCCGGCAAGATGACAAAAGATTTGCGGAGCTATCTTACATCGAATATCTCCATGATATTCCAGGACCCCATAGAATCACTTAACCCAAAGATGACCATAGAGGAAATCGTGGGCGAAGGTCTTAAGGTGCGCGGACAGAAGGATCGCGATGAAATTCACCGTCAGGTGGTTGAGATGCTGGAAAAGGTTGGTCTTGTGGAAGAACACGCCACCCGCTATCCGCACGAATTTTCGGGTGGTCAGCGCCAGCGCATAGGCATAGCCCGCGCGATAATCACCAAACCCAAGCTTGTAATTGCAGACGAGCCTGTTTCCGCGCTGGACGTTTCCGTGCAGGCGCAGGTTATAAATCTGCTGAACGATTTGAAGGACGAGATGGGTCTCAGCATACTTTTCATAGCCCATAACCTTTCCGTTGTCAAGTATTTCTCCGACCGTATCGGCGTTATGTACTATGGCCATCTGGTTGAGGTTGCAAATGGCGACGACCTGTATAAGAACCCGCTGCATCCGTATACAAAGGCTTTGCTTTCCGCAATACCCGAACCCAATCCCATTACGGAGCGTACGCGCAAGCGCGTGGATTACGATCCTGAGAGGGACCATGATTATTCCGTTGAGAAGCCCTCGATGGTGGAGGTTGAGCCGGAGCACTTCGTATATTGCTCCCCGTCCGAGCTTGAAGCATACCGCAAGCAGCTCAAGGACTAAAACCAATATACGCATAAAAGCAGCATAACAGTAAAAGGCCGTTATCAATGCGATAAGCGGCCTTTTGTTCAGTATTAAGCTTGAATTATTAGCAGCCAATAACCGTTCGGCCTTTATACTTGGATACTGCACGTAGATTGAGTTTCTATGCCAGCGATTTGATATGCTCCTTTGCTTTTGCATAGTACTTTTGGAACCGCTCGGAGCCTGTCTCGTTGTACTTCACGCCAAGCATAATCCATTCGCAATACTCATAGAGCAGAAAATAATCCAGCGTCCTGCGGTAATCATTGTAATCGATGCCATTTTCTTTTAACAAATGCTCAAAGTAATATTCTATGGCATAGTCTTTGTCTGCCTGCGTCATATAGAAAAAGGCCGATTCGTCTTCTTCGCCGTGGGCGATAAGGCGGGCAAGTGATGTTGGATAGGGCAGTATTGCGGCATATTCCCAATCGATTATAGTTGCATGACCGTTTGCACACAGTACATTAAACGGCAAAAGATCGTCATGGCATAGCGTCCGAGGGACGCTTGAATATAGCCTCAGATACTCTGCATAGGCATGCTCTAAAGCCGCATCATTCAAATACTTGCCTCGGTTTTGCTGCCTCGGCAGGCTTGCCTCAAAAGTGAGATCGACAGCCTGACATTCACGTCTTTCCCAATACATATTCTGTAAATAAATCAAGGCGTCAAGAACCGCAGTCAGCGATTCGCGGTCGCACTTCCGCAGGTCGTGCCCTTCTATGTATTCCATAAGTAAAAACAGTTCGCCGCAATAGTTAAGGCTTTTGTAAAGGTGCGGAACAGCGCGCTCGGCAGACACCAAAAAAGTATTGTAAACAGACAGTTCTTGCTCGCTTGCCTTTTTCAGAACGTATGCGGTATTGCCGTCGTTTATTTTCCATACGGCGTAATCCGTGCCGTCCTCCGCGCTTTTGAACGGCGTTGCCTCAGCCTGTTCGCTGAGGCACATTTGTGCAAGTATTTCTTTTATGTTCATAATAGGCCCGTTCCTTCCTGCCGATGATTATCCTACATAAACTTATAATACCACATGCAGCTCTCCGCGTCCATTTGACAATAAAAAAGCTGATAAATGTGAGGAGCACTGAGAACGACTGGTTATAGCGATGCTTTTACGGAGGAGAATGACTTTTTTCTTGACAACCTATCGGTCGGTAGGTATAATCTTAGCGGTATTATTTCATGCAGGAGGGCAGCAGAATGGTTGAGCAGGGCAGCACCAAGAAAGCGATTTTGGACAAGGCATTGGATTTATTCTCAGTGCAGGGATATGAAGCCACTTCCATTGCGCAGATAGCAAACGCGGTGGGCATACGTAAGGCATCCATGTACAGCCACTTTAAAAGCAAGCAGGAAATACTGGATGCACTTGTGCGGCATAGCTTAGAGCAGTATGAAAAACGCTCCATATTTGCGCGGGCGAATTGGGACGATCCTGCCTTTACAAAGGATAAGCAGGACATTACGCCGGACGCAGCGCTGCAGATGGTTCTTGGACATGTGCGCTATATTTTGCATGACCCGCAAATAAGTAAATCCCGCAAAATGCTGACGATAGAGCAGTTCCAAAACGCTGAGCTGAGCGCGCTGCAAACAAAGCAAAATTATGCTGATGTGGTGCGCTATTTTACGGGACTTGTGAAATTCATGATTAAGAACGGGAGACTTATTGATGACGATCCAGAGATAATGGCGGCGCAGCTATGCCTGCCCATATCGGTTTGGATAAACCTTTGCGACCGCGAGCCGGAACGCGAGGATGAAGTGGTTGAGCTGATAGAGCGGCATATAAGGCAGTTTTATAAGGTGTATGGCGTGCCTCGGGAAGATTGAGGGGGATAAATGCATGAAATACGGCTGGCTTGATGAATATTTGCTGGCGAAAAAAGGCGTTAGGAAGGACTTTAAAGCGGAGTGGAACTGGCTACGGTACATGGTTGGCGATAAAATGTTTGCCGCGGTGTGCTACGATGATAATAACAACCAGCCGTAGCTCATCACGCTGAAGTTAGATCCTATGGAAGGAGACTTCCTCCGCAGGCACTATGATGATATAATTCCCGGGTATTATATGAACAAGACCCATTGGAATTCGGTCAAGGTGGATGGCGATATATCGGACGATATGCTGAATGACTTGCTCGATAAGTCATATTCTTTGGTGCTTGGCGGGTTGAGTAAGAAAAAACAGGCGGAGATTTTGCAGTAAAGAATAAAACTGTAAATAGGCGTAACAAACATGAAAGAACGAATCATAGATAAAGAAATCAGATTTATACCCTATTACCGCAACGATGCCGCATCGCTCCCATGGTATCAGGATTTGGATGTATGTAAGCAGGTGGACAATAGGGACAAGCCATACGATACGGAACTGCTGCACAGCATGTATGATTATCTCTGCGCACATGGCGATTGCTATTATATAGAATACAACGGTGTGCTGGTAGGGGATGTTTCCCTGCGGGACAGCGGGGAAATAGCCATTGTGATTTGCAAAGAATACCAGAACAAGCATATCGGCCGGCGCTGCGTTATTGATATGCTGAAGCTTGCAAAGGAAAAGGAAATGGCGAAGGTTACGGCAAATATCTATTCCTTTAATGCGCAAAGCCGCCGCATGTTCCTGTCAGTAGGATTTAGGCAGACTGATGAGGAATGGTATGAATATGCGCTTTAGGAAGCGGGAATAGAGGCCGATTGAGCGCGAGTTGCTTTTATTTTGACCGTTTGGCTACCGAACGACAGGTTGCTGCGGAATGAGGAGGATAATATGAAAAAACGCACGGCAAAGCGTGCTTTGAAGTGGATAGGCATAACGATAGGGGTATTGCTGATTATTATTGCCGCCGGAGCGATGGCGAAGTTGCGGAATATTTGGTTTCGTTCCTGACGCATGGCTTTTACAAGGCGGATGGAAATGTGGCGACTGGAAGTTTCGGCTGCTCCACGATATATACGCAGGATGAAAACGGCACTTACTTCTTTGGACGCAACTATGACTGGGCAGAATGCGAAACCATGATAGTGCATACCAAGCCCGAAAACGGATATGAGTCGGTATCTACCTGCTGCCTAGATTTTTTAGGTTTTGGCGATAAGTATGCGCCGGACGGATCGATGACGGAACGGATGCAGAGCATAACGGCGATTTATGTTCCGCTGGACGGCATGAATGCCAAAGGGCTTGTTGTGGCCGACTTGACGGTGGGGGATGACGAGGAAACGTACCAGCGGACAGGCAAGGTGAACCTGACCACCACCACGGCCATTCGCCTGCTGCTGAATAAAGCGGCAGACGTGGACGAAGCCGTTGCGCTGCTGAAGCAGTATGACATGAATTCATCCATAGGCATTTCTCATCATCTGTCCATTGCGGATGCGCACGGCAAAAGCATGTTGTGGAGTATGTTAACGGAGAAATGCTGGTTAGCGAAACAAAAGTGGTCACAAACCATTATCTTACCGACTGCGAAAAGAGGGGCGTTGGCTCGGCGCAGTCGCGTGAGCGGTACGATACCCTTGCGGCATACAGCGGGCCCGCTGGCGCGCCGCAGGTGCGGGACATGCTGGAGAGTGTAGCGCAGAAGAACTATCCCAAAACGGACGGCAGCTATGAAAAGACGATGTGGAGCATTGTATATTGTCCTGAGGGCCGCTGCGCGGACTTTTATTTTGCGGAGAACTATGACCATGAATATAGGCTGATACTGCTGGGGAAAAACGGCATTAAGGATGGCAGGCAGTATAAGCTTCAAACAAAGGACTTGTGTGCTCAGGCGCGGGAGGCGGGCATAGACCATAAGCCCGCGCGGGAATAGACGGTGAAGTCGCTTGCAAAAGGCTGCCGATTACGGCGATAAGTGTGTTGAGGTATTATAATACAGGAGGAGATAAAATGAAAAAGTTATATGAGAAAAACGAGCTGATATTTGCAATTGTATGGATAGTTATTTATTGTGTTTTGCAGTCCCTGGCGAATCCGCTGAACGAAATAATAGGAATCGAATACTCCGCAAGCGCAGTTTTCTGCATATTGCAGACGATCGTTCTTCTCGGCTTTATACGAAAGAACGGATTGCAGAAGCGCTATGGGCTTTGCAGATCGCAGGTTCCTGCATGGCGGTTCCTTTACTATGTGCCGCTTTTGGTATTGGCGTCGGGAAATCTTTGGAACGGTTTTGCCGTAAACTATTCGCCGACAGAAACGGTTTGCCGCATCGTGTGCATGCTCTGCGTTGGATTTCTGGAGGAAGTGATTTTCAGGGGCTTCTGTTTGCTTCTATTGCAAAGGATAATGTGAAATCCGCAATAATTATTTCAAGCGTAACTTTCGGCATAGGGCACATTATCAACCTTTTCAACGGCAGCGGCATGGGCTTGGTAAGCAATCTGTGCCAGATTGTATTTGCGGTTGCGGTAGGCTTTATGCTTGTGACCATTTTTTATCGCGGCGGGAGCCTGCTTCCCTGCATAATCGTCCATTCGGCCATAAATACGCTTGGTACGTTTGCCAATGATGCAGATGCCGCTACGGAAGGGCAGTTGATTCATATAGCTGTTTTGATAGCCATAACGGTTGTATATACGCTGGTTCTTACAAAAACGCTTCCGAAAAAGCAATGCGCAAGTGCCGCGGAAAACAAGTGAGCTGCCATTAAAAAACTAAGGCCGTTCTGAAACCGATAAACGCCTTCGGAATAAACGAGAAGATTTGATTGATGAAAGGAACGAAATACAAATGGGACATACAAGCTTTGAAATAGTCCGTGCACAGGCGGAAGATGCAGCCGCGCTGCTGGATTATCTGAAAATAGTGGGTGGGGAAACGGAAAATCTCAGCTTCGGCGCGGAGGGCGTGCCGCTTGATGTTGAAGCAGAGAAAGCGTATCTTGGTGTGCAGGCGCAGTCGCAAGACAATATTCAGCTGCTTGCCAAGGCGAACGGGGAGATAATAGGCACCGCCAGTCTTAACCGCAAGCAAAGACGCATGGGACACCGCGCGGAGTTCGGGATAAGCCTGAAAAAAGCATGGTGGGGCTGCGGCGCGGCATCCGCCCTTATGGAGCGCATACTTGCTTTTGCGAAGGAAACCGGAGTGGAGCAGGTCAATCTTGAGGTGCGCAGCGATAATAAGCGCGCCATAGCGCTATATGAAAAGTTCGGCTTTCGCAAGCTGTGCACGTTCCCCGGCTTTTTCAAAATAAATGGGGAAATGATAGATTTTGATTTGATGAATCTTTCTATCCGCGCTGCCGAAAACGAAATACACTAAATGCGGCGTAAGGAGGGATATATATGAACAAACTGATTGGCTGCTGCGGGCTGGACTGCGAAAAGTGCGACGCCAGAATAGCAACGATAGCAAACGACAATGCATTGCGCGAAAAAACCGCCGCCCTGTGGACAAAGCTGAACGGCGTAACGATAACGCCTGAAATGATAAACTGCACCGGCTGCCGCATAGAGGGCGCAAAAACGCCGTTCTGCGACAAGTTATGCCCAGTACATAACTGCGTTAGAGAGAAGGGAATGGATACCTGCGCCGATTGCCCGGAGATGGACGGATGCAGCACACTTGGGCACATTGCCGCAAACAATCCGGCGGTGCTTGAAAGGCTAAAGCGGCTTCATGAGTCGAAATAAGGAGGATATAACCATGTCAAAACGGGCGAGACAATATATATGGATACTGGCGGCAGTTGTCGTGTATTATCTTGTTCACGAAGGGGCGCATCTTTTGTATGCGCTTTTCGCGGGCGTGTTTAAGCAAATCAACTTCATGGGCATAGGCGTGCAGATAGATGTTTATGCCGGGCGCATGAGCGAAGCACAGCTTGGCGCATTCTGCCTTGCTGGTGCTGTGGCAACGTTCTGCGGCGGATATGCTTTGGTTGCACTTGCGGGCAAAATATGCTGCGCAAAGAGCAAACTGCTCCGCGCAACGCTTTACTTATATAACGATTGCATTTTTACTGCTTGATCCGCTGTATCTCAGCATTCTCTGCGGCTTTTTCGGCGGCGGGGACATGAACGGCATAGATCTTCTTTGCCCGGAGTGGGCGGCAAGATGTCTTTTCGGCGTGCTGCTCATTGCAAACGCACTGGTGTTCTGGAAACGTGTGCTGCCGGTATATAAAAAGTCTTTTGCGGAGTGAACCCGCATTGACAAATGCGGCGGCGCTACGCTATCATAAAATTAAGCATCATACGACTGGCATAGCGAAAGAACAGGAGGGGACACGATGCCGCTGCAGATAGTAAGAAACGATATTACGAAAATGAACGTGGACGCCATTGTTAACGCCGCTAACACAACCCTGCTTGGCGGCGGGGGCGTTGACGGCTGCATACACCGCGCGGCTGGGCCGAAGCTGCTTAAAGAATGCATAACGCTGCACGGCTGCATGACGGGCAGCGCAAAGGTGACGCGCGGCTATGACCTTCCCTGTAAATATGTTATACATGCCGTTGGCCCGCGCTGGAAGGATGGAATGCACGGTGAGCGGGAGCAGCTTATATCCTGCTACAAAACCTCGCTTGCGCTGGCCAAAGAGCGCGGCTGCGCATCAGTTGCATTCCCGCTGATATCATCAGGAATATACGGCTATCCAAAGGATCAGGCGTTAAGGGTAGCGGTGGACACTATAAGCGAATTTCTGCTTGAAAACGACATGACGGTTTATATTGTCGTTTTCGATAAAAATGCGTACCAAATTGGTAATAAGCTCTTTGCGGACATCGCTGCTTATATAGACGATAAATACGTTGATGCGCATACGGATGATGCGGCGGAGCGCCTGCGCAGGCTGAGCATGCCCGAATTGAGCGAGCCCGTCTTTTCCATGCCGAAGATGGCGACAATGCCTGCCACGCTTGACGAAGCGCTGGGGCAAATGGACGAAAGCTTTTCCGAAATGCTGCTGCGCAAAATAGACGAACGCGGCATGACGGACGCGCAATGCTATAAGAAAGCGAACATAGACCGCAAGCTGTTTTCGAAGATACGTGCGGACAGGCTGTATAAGCCGTCAAAACCGACCGCGATAGCGTTTTGCATAGCGCTTGAACTTCCTCTTGATGAGATGCGTGAAATGCTCATGAAGGCCGGATTTGCCCTGTCACATTCAAATAAGTTCGATATAATAGTTGAATACTTTGTGGAGCGCGGCAACTACAACGTGTTTGAAATAAACGAAGCGCTGTTCGCGTTTGACCAAAGCCTGATAGGGGCGTAGTGGCAGAAAAGGAGTAAATATGATGACGAACTACAAGGCAAAAGACTATAGGGTATTTGAAATGTTCAGCGAACAATGGGCACTTGTTACGGCGGGAACCATGGAACGCTTCAATAGCTGCACATTGGGCTGGGGCAGCCTTGGCAACATATGGGGACACGACGGCAAAACATGCCCTATCGTAACGGTATATGTGCATCCTGCGCGCTATACGAGCGAGTTTCTTACCGAAAACGATACGTTCACCGTAAGCTTTTATCCGGAATCCTGCCGCAATGCGCTCCGCTATATGGGCTCGCATTCGGGCAGGGATGGCGATAAGGCTGCCGCGGCGGGGCTTACTCCTGCCGCAATGGGAAACAGCGTAACGTATGAGGAAGCGAATTTGACTTTCCTGTGTAAAAAGCTGTATCAGCACCAGTTTGCCAAGGAAAATATCGCGCCGGAGATACAGCAATATTATGCTTCCGCGCCAAAAGCGTTTCCGGATTTCAACGGCGGTTGGCAGCCGCATATTATGTTTATTGGAGAAATAATAGACGTGGACGATAAGCGATAGAAGCTATTTGTCGCCTGCCAAGCGACCATGCCAAACGAATATTGATGTAAGATATGACTGCAAGGTGAGGGAACGAACCGAGCAGCCATATTTTTTACGCGGAGGGAAAGAAAATGAAAAAGAACCTGACGGAGATAGTATTCATACTCGATCGCAGCGGCTCCATGAGCGGGCTGGAAGCGGATACGATAGGCGGCTTCAACTCAATGATAGAAAAGCAGAAGAAAGAGGCGGGGGAGGCGCTGATATCGACCGTGCTGTTCGATAACTTCAGCGAGGTAATTCACGATCGCATACCCGTTGGCCGCGTGGAGCCGATGACGGACAGGGAATACTATGTGCGCGGCTGCACGGCACTGCTGGACGCGATTGGCGGAGCGATACACCACATAGGCAACATACATAAGCACGCGCGGGAGGAGGACGTGCCGGAGCATACTCTGTTCGTAATAACTACGGACGGCATGGAGAACGCCAGCCGCCGTTACGACAGCGAAACCGTGAAGAAGATGATAGAGCGGCAGAAGGCGAAATACAGCTGGGAGTTCCTGTTCTTGGGCGCGAACATAGACGCCGTTGAAACGGCAAGCCGCTTCGGCATAGGCGCGGACAGGGCCGTGAATTACCACAGCGACCATCAGGGAACGCAGCTGAACTACGAAGTGCTGAGCGAAGCCGTATCCACCGTGCGTTGCAGCGCAGCGCTCGGCACGGAGTGGAAAAAGCGCATAGATGAGGACTACAAAACAAGAAAGTACACGACAGATAAAAGGTGATGCCGACATCAGAGTAAATCAAAAGCCGGAAGCAATCGCTTCCGGCTTTAACTGGCTCCCCCTGTTGGACTCGAACCAACGACACTGCGGTTAACAGCCGCATGCTCTACCGACTGAGCTAAGGAGGAACGGAACGAGTGTTATTATAGCGCGTGATTCCGTATTTGGCAACCCCTTTTTTCAAAAAAGTTAAAATTTTTTTGAGGGGGTCGATTTATACAGACAAACAGGCACTTTTTTATAAATACAATATCCCGACATATGCTGCCGGGATATTGCCGCGCCCATTCGACCTTCCGCATTTTTTTGTTTGCGGCCTGTGAGCTTATGATACTATTTCCGCGGCCCTTAATCAAGCACTTCGCCAAAGGCGGTGCTTTTTCGGCAAAAATAGAGCAATTTAATGCTGCCGCCATTTAGGCAGTATGCCTATGGCCTTCAACGCATCGTATACCTTTGGATTGGGCAGCCCTATTACCGTGAAGTAGCAGCCGTCTATCTTTTCTACCAGCACCGTCGCCGGCCCCTGTATGCCGTATGCGCCGGCTTTGTCCATAGGCTCGCCTGTGGCTATATAGTCGCGTATTTCGTCCGGCTCGAGCGTTTTGAACGTGACTTCGGCCTTGTCATAGAATATGGTTTCCTTGTCACCGGCTATTATGGCAACGCCCGTGAACACGGTGTGCGTGCGGCCGCTGAGCATGGACAGTATGTGGGAAGCATCTTCTTCATCACGCGGTTTGCCCAAAATTTCGCCGTCAAGGTAAACTATTGTGTCGGAGCCGAGCACGCAGCAGCCCGGGTTTTCCTCCGCAACGGCTGCGGCCTTTATCCGCGCAAGGCGGCTTACGTATTCACCCGGCGCGCAATGGCTTATGTTTTCTTCGGCCCGGCTTGGCTTAACGGTAAAGTCATACCCCATAAGAGTAAGCATTTCCCTGCGCCGTGGGGAAGCGGATGCAAGTATAAGTTCCATCTTTTCCTCCTTTAATCGGATAGCTGCTGGAATCCAAGCCCGTATGCAGTGTCGTAGGGGCAAAGCAGCACAAGCGCGGATTTATCCACGCTGTATGCTATGCCGCGGATATGGCAGGCCTCCGCGCGGGAACAGGCGCACATGAGTATAGTCCGGTCGGAGCCCGAGAACATGCCTGTGCCCTTTATGCTCGTTACGCCGCGGCCTATGTTGTGCATTATTTCATCGGATATTTCCTTCGGCTTGCCGGTCACTATGAAAGTTACCTGACCTGTCATGAAGCCGGCGGTTATCTTGTCTATCACCGTGGTGCTTACGGCCGTCATAACTATGCCCTGCAGCACGGCGTCTATCCTGCCGAATACAATGCCGCCCAGCAGTATTACCGTGCCGTCAATGCATATGGATATGGTGCCGATGGAAAGATGGGGGAACTTTTTCCTAAGGCTCATTATAAGAAAATCCGTGCCGCCGGTGGAGGAGCCGCGCCAATATACCAGCGCAAGCCCCGCGCCGCTAAGCGCGCCCGCGAACAGCGCCGCCATGAGCGCATCGCCTTTATATACGGGCAGCAGCGGGAATACGAAGTCTATTATAACGGTGCTTATGACCATTGTCTTGATAGACTTGAAGAAAAACTTTTTGCCCAGCGTCCTTATGCATATTATAACTATCGGAATGTTCAGCACCAGCGTGCATATACCGATGGGCCACTGAGTAAAGTGGTTTATTATTATGGCTAGGCCGGATATGCCGCCCGGGGCGAACTCCGCCTGCGAGGCGAAGCTGTATATTCCCGCGGCGTAAAGAATGCCGCCTATTATATCGAACAGCAGATCCATCAAAATCTCTTTCAACTTTGCTTTTCTTTCAGCCGTCATATGTAAAATATCCTCCTTTGCGCGCCCGCTATTTTTGCGGACAACCGATTGTAACACCGCCTTTATGTCCTTGTCAAACTGACTATTTATGCAAATGCATAAAATAAATTATTTTTTGCTTGCAAAAGCTTGAACACCGTGCTAAAATACTATCTGTTTGAGTAAAAACGCACGCTACCGTCGTAAGGAGGTGTAATGCATGGGTAAGTACTGCGAAATATGCAAGAAGGGCGTTATGAGCGGTAATCTGGTAAGCCATTCCAACAGAAAGACCAGGACCACTTGGGCTCCCAACATTCAGACCGTTCACGCGGTGGTTAACGGCACTGTGCGCAAGGTGAATGTTTGCACTCGCTGCCTTCGTTCCGGCAAGGTTGAGCGCAGCTTCTAATAAAAGCGATTTCTGTGCATATGCGCGGCGTTCCTTCGGGGATGCCGCGTTTTCTTTATGCAAAATACCATTCTTTATCATAGCATATCAAATGCGCTTTGGGCAAATGCTATTGGTGAGCGAAAAGTGAAAGGGAGATTAAGAGATGAAGTTCAGCTACGACGAGAGCTATCTGCCTCTTAAAAAGAACCTGACCGGTACGCTTGCCGCGCAAGACAGCGCAGGGGAGGGCGATGCGGAGCATCAGCCCGGCGATGATACCCGCCGTGAGGAGCCGCTCCGTAGCTAAGCAAACAGGCATATAGCCCAAAACAACAAAAGGCCGCATATTTCTATGCGGTCTTTTGCTGTATAAGATTATTTAACCATCAATTCCCCGTTTACGCAGTCCACGGTGTAAACCGTACCGGGCTCGGGGTCGGATTCGATTATCTTGCGGGCAAGCAGCGTTTCAAGCTTGGACTGAAGCAGTCTCTTGAGCGGCCTTGCACCGTAATGCGGGTCGTATCCGGCATCGGCAATATAGTGCTTCGCGGCATCCGTAAGCTGCACGTCCAGCCTGCGCTCGGCAAGGCGACGGCGGATATCCTTGAGCATAAGCTCGGTTATGGCAAATATCTCCTGCTTATCAAGCGGCTTATAGAACACTATGTCGTCTATCCTGTTAAGGAACTCGGGGCGGAAGCTCTGCTTAAGCAGCGCGTTTACCTGATTGCGCGCTTCCTCGGTTATCTTGCCGTCCTTTATGCCGTCCAGTATGTACTGGCTGCCAAGGTTGCTGGTCATTACTATTACGGTATTCTTGAAGTCCACCGTGCGGCCCTGCGAATCGGTCATGCGGCCGTCATCAAGCACCTGCAGCAGCACATTGAAAACATCCGGGTGCGCCTTTTCAATCTCGTCGAACAGCACAACGCAGTAAGGCTTCCTGCGCACGGCCTCGGTAAGCTGACCGCCCTCATCATAGCCAACGTATCCCGGAGGTGCGCCTATCAGACGAGCCACGGAGTATTTCTCCATGTATTCGCTCATGTCTATACGCACCATGTTGTTCTCGTCGTCAAACAGCGCCTCGGCAAGCGCTTTTGCGAGCTCCGTCTTGCCCACGCCAGTGGGGCCGAGGAACAGGAAACTGCCTATGGGCTTTGAAGGATCCTTCAGGCCGGCCCTTGTGCGCAGAATGGCGTTGGATACGGTCTTTACGGCCTCATCCTGACCTATCACGCGCTGATGCAGAATATCTTCAAGGCGCAGCAGCTTTTCGCGTTCACCCTCCATCAGTCTTGCTACCGGTATGCCGGTCCAGCGGGCAACTATGCGGGCAATTTCGTCTTCCGTCACGCGGTCGCGCAGCAGTCCGCTCGCTTTGCCCTTCTCCATTTCCTTTTCGGCATGGTCAAGCTCTTCCTTCAGCTTCGGCAGCTTGCCGTATTTCAGCTCGGCCGCCTTATTGAGGTCATATTCGCGTTCGGCGCGCTCCATCTGCGCATTAAGGTCTTCTATCTCGCCGCGTATGCGCTGCACGTTCTTGATGGAATCCTTTTCCTTGTCCCATTTGGCCTTGAGCTGCTTGAATTTCTCGCGGTCGTCGGCAAGGGTTTTCTGTATCTCTTTCAGATGCTCCTCGCTCAGCTTGTCGGATTCCTTTTTCAATGCCGCTTCTTCAATTTCAAGCTGCATTATCTTGCGGGAAAGTTCGTCAAGCTCCGTGGGCATAGAGTCCATTTCCGTCCTTATCAGCGCACATGCTTCATCCACAAGGTCTATCGCCTTGTCCGGCAGGAAACGGTCGCTTATATATCTGTGCGAAAGGGTTGCCGCGGCTATAAGCGCGTTGTCGCTTATCTTAACGCCGTGGTAAACCTCGTAGCGCTCCTTCAGGCCGCGCAGTATGGATATGGTATCCTCAACGCTCGGCTCGTCCACCATTACCGGCTGGAAACGGCGGGAGAGGGCGGCATCTTTTTCGATGTACTTGCGGTATTCGTCAAGCGTGGTTGCGCCTATGCAGTGCAGCTCGCCGCGCGCAAGCATGGGCTTTAGCAGATTGCCGGCATCCATGCTGCCTTCGGTTTTGCCCGCGCCAACTATTGTGTGCAGCTCATCGATAAACAGTATTATCTTGCCTTCGCTGCGCTTGACCTCGCCAAGCACGGCCTTCAGCCTTTCTTCAAATTCGCCGCGGAACTTTGCGCCCGCTATCAGCGCACCCATATCCAGCGAATATATTTTGCGCTCCTTCAGGTTAGCCGGTACGTCCCCGCGCACTATCCTCTGCGCAAGGCCTTCGGCTATTGCCGTTTTACCAACGCCCGGCTCACCTATCAGCACAGGATTGTTCTTGGTTTTGCGCGACAGTATGCGTATAACGTTCCTCACTTCGTCATCACGGCCGATAACGGGATCGAGCTTCTGCCTGCGCGCAAGTTCAACAAGGTCCTGCGCGTATTTATTCAGCGCATCGTATGTGTCTTCTGGATTATCGGTTGTTACCCTCGCGCCGCCGCGCACTTCTTCAAGGGCTTTAAGGAAGTCGTTCTTTTTTATGTTGTAGCGGGAAAACAATTCCCTCATGGAGGAGTTCGGCTGCTCCATCATGCCAAGGAACAAATGCTCCACGGAAACATACTCATCCTTCATATGGATGGCTATTTCCTCGGCCTTGTTCAGCGCCTTGTCAAGATCCTGCGTAACGTATATCCTGTCCGCCTCGCGGCTGGAACCGGTTACCTGCGGCAGCCTTGCTATCGCCGCGCCCACTGCGCCCGCGAAGCCCTCCGCATCGGAACCCATGCGCTCGATAAGGCTCTTTATGAGCGAATCCTCCTGACCAAGGAGCGCCGCGCACAAATGCTCCTGATCCACCTGCTGATTGTTATGCGATACCGCTATGCTTTGGGCGGACTGCACCGCCTCAAGCGATCTTTGCGTAAGTTTGTTTATGTTCATAGGGGTTACCTCCTGCCCACGGGAACTTTTGTTCCCGTCGATTACAATACTATTATAGTCTTAACCGAAAAATAAGCAATGGAGTCATTGTAATGCTAATTTGAAATAATTGTGAAGGGGAGAAAGAAAACATTATTGTTTGTCAAAAAAACATTTAGCCTATTTGCCTATTGAATTAATGGCGGTTTTGGGCGATAATTAGTAGTAATTATTTTGATTACTTTTGATAGGAGATATACCCCACTATGAACGTACTTCAGGAGCGCATCAAGAAAGAGGGCAAAGTCCTGCCCGGCAACATTATTAAGGTCGACGGATTTTTGAACCACCGCGTGGACGTTAAACTTATGCGGGAAATGGCAAAGGAATTCGGTCGGCTTTTTGATTTGACCGGCATCACCGCCGTGCTTACGGTAGAGGCCAGCGGAATAGCGCTTGCCACCATCTGTGCCGAGGAATTCGGCGTGCCCATGATTTTCGCCAAAAAGGCCAAGAGCGACAATATCGAAGGCGGCCTGTACAAAAGCGAGATATTCTCCTATACATATAAAAAGAAAGTAACGCTGCTGATGAGCAAGCAGTGGCTCGGACCAAACGATAAGGTACTCATTATAGACGATTTCCTTGCCAACGGCGAAGCGCTGCATGGCTTGGTGGATATAATAGAGCAGGCCGGCGCGCAGCTGATAGGCATGGGCGTTGCGGTTGAAAAGGGCTTCCAGCCCGGCGGCGCACGCCTGAGGAGCGAAGGCGTGAACCTGCATTCCCTTGCAATAATCGAAAAGGCCGACGAAAACGGCATAGTATTCCGTAACGAGGAGTAATCGGATGGAGAAAATAATCGTTGTGGACTTTGGCGGTCAGTATAATCAGCTGATCGCCCGCCGCGTGCGCGATCTTGGCGTATACTGCGAAATAGTCCCATACACAATAGACATGGCAAAGCTTGCTGCCATGCAGCCCGCGGGCTTGATATTTACCGGCGGGCCAAACAGCGTGTATCTTGAAACCTCCCCGCATATATCCGATGAAATATTCGGCCTTAACGTGCCAATTTTAGGCATATGCTACGGCTGCCAGATATTGGCGTATATGCTGGGCGGCACCGTGTCCCCCGCGGAGACGGCGGCTGCGCGCGAATACGGCAAAACGGAAACGGACTATCTTACGGGCTCGAAGCTGTTTGACGAAGGCCACGGCATAACATGGATGAGCCATGGCGATTATATTTCAAAAGTTCCGGAGGGATTTAAGATAACGGCCAAAACGCCGGTATGCCCCGTTGCGGCCATGGAGTGCGATGAAAAGCGGCTTTACGGCGTGCAGTTCCACCTTGAGGTGAACCATACCGTAGGCGGCATAGATATGCTCCGCCGCTTCCTGTTCGATGTTTGCGGCTGCAAGGGCGAATGGAAGATGGACAGCTTTATCGATACCACCGTTGCCGAGCTTAAGCGCGCCATTGGCGACAAGGGCGTTGTGCTGGGCCTCAGCGGCGGTGTGGATTCGTCCGTTGCGGCGGCGCTGCTTTCAAAGGCCGTCGGCAAGCAGCTCACCTGCGTATTTGTGGATCAGGGCCTTATGCGCAAGGATGAAGGGGATATGGTTGAGCAGACGTTCACAAAGCTGTTCGACATGAACTTTGTCCGCATAAACTGCCAGCAGCATTTCTATGATTGCCTGAAGGGAGTAAGCGATCCCGAACAGAAGCGCAAGATAATCGGCACGGAGTTTTACCGCGTATTCTGGGACAAGATACGCGAAAGCTATGGCGACGGCTTCTTTGCACAGGGAACGATATACCCCGACCGCATAGAAAGCGGCAAGGGCGACGCCGCCGTTATAAAGACGCATCATAACCAGGTCAAGCAACCTGACGATATAAAGTTCCTTGGCACGATAGAGCCGCTGAAGGATCTTTTCAAGGATGAAGTGCGCCGCGTGGGCGAAATGCTGGGCATTCCGCATGAGCTTGTGTGGCGGCAGCCGTTCCCCGGTCCCGGCCTCGGCGTGCGTATAATAGGCGAAGTCACGCCCGAGAAGGTGCGCATACTGCAGGACGCGGACGCGGTGCTGCGCGACGAAATGGACAAATGCGGCTATGCGGACAAGATGAGCCAGTTCTTCGCCGTATTGCCCGGCGTAAAGACAGTCGGCGTAATGGGAGACGGCCGCACATATGATGAGCTTATAGCCATCCGCGCCGTCACCACGGTCGATTTCATGACGGCCGACTGGGCGCACATCCCATATGAAATACTCGGCCGCGTATCCAACCGCATAATAAACGAAGTACCCCACGTCAACCGCGTAGTCTACGACATAACCTCCAAGCCCCCGGGAACGGTGGAGTGGGAATGATTTCAAGGGTCGAAAAAAGTCCGTAAACACTGGACTTTTTGAGCCATGATGCCCTTCGCGGCAACGATTTGGCAACAGAATTTCATTATTCACAAGAAAAGAGCTATCTGATTTCAAATGAAGTCAGGTAGCTCTTTTTATTATTTTTTGAATGTAAATATTTCGTTAGCCTTTTTGGCAAACTCATCTGCACCTGACCACCACTGTCCCGGATAGTGTCCTCCGAGGTTAATCAGTTTCCCAGCTTCGTCTAATGTCATCTGAGGATGGAGTATCGTGTGGCCCCTATTAGATTTGTAGTGAAAAACTAAAAAGCCCCACTGATCAATTGTGCAGTGCAGTCCATGATAGATTTGTTTGGCAAGCTCGTCTAGTTTAGACAACGGCACACCCTTGTAATACTGTTCTGGTTCTGGAATTGCTTCTTGAAGTACTTTTACCGAAGTCGGAGAAAGTCCCTTTTTTAATAATGCACCTGCAAGAATTGTACCGCCAATACCTGCAACTGTCCAAACAACATTTTTTAGCTTCAAAGATTATCCTCCTCGCCATTTATATTTAAAGCTTCCATCAGCATATCGCTCAATTCCTGCGACGGCGTAATCTTGTGCCACTGACCAGAGGTGTCAAGTTCAGGATAGCGGTAGCGCCAGCGGTCATATTCTTCTTTGGTGATCTCGCCTGCTTTCAGCTTGGCGGCAACCGCACCCCACGCGGCAAGCATTTTGTGAAGTTCCGCTGCGTCGCGTCCTTTGTGGATATGAACGCGCAGATGCACCTCATCCTCACACTCGCAGACCTCAAGACCGTAGCGGTCTTCCAGCGTGAACAGCGTGTGCATCAGCCCGGTATAAGAGTCAATGTCCGGTACGTCCAGCGCCTTGGGCGAAACGTCAAGCACCTGTGCCAGCGCAGCGGTCACGTCCGCTTTAGGCGTTCTGGAACCATTCTCGTACTGCGCAAGGCGGACATCTGCGGATTTCTCCGGGAAACCCAGCGCCATGCCAAGGTATTTCTGCGTCATGCCCCGCATCGTGCGGAAAAAGTGGATGCGTTCACCGATCGCCATAATAGTCATCTCCTGTGTCGGTTGTCTTTGATAACGAGTATAGCAGATATGTTTAATTTGTCAAGAAGAATATAAACAAATTTATTTAATATTTTCCTACAAACCAGCTTGACTTAAACTAATGTGTATAGTACAATATCTGTAAGCTAAGCATTTTAGCTTAATTCATAGAAATTTTACAATTATGATAGTCAACAAATGCAGAAAAAATGTCCGTTGTAAGGTGAGAGGGGGGTGAAATCCAAAAGAGCCAAACTGAATGACCGTCCAAGGGATACTTTCTCCGGGGAAGCAGGCGATGAAATGAGCGTGCCAAGGAGAAAAGAAAACGGCACAGCGCCGAAAAGGGTTGCCTGCCAGAGTCCTGCGGATAGAACGGCGAAGCAATCAACCACAAATCAGGAAAGGAAGGTATTTTGCCTATGGCAGAACAGTCGTTTATGAGAGTTGAAGAAGTGGCGCAGGAATTGGGAGTGTCCAAGTCCTATGCCTACAAAATCGTGCAGAAACTCAATCAGGAATTAAAAGAAAAGGGATACCTGACCATTTCAGGGCGGGTAAACCGCAAATATTTTCAGGAAAAAGCCTGCTACAGAGGGCTGGAAAGGAAGGATTCATAATGGCAGTCTATAAGGAAGAAAAAACGAACACATGGCGTGTGATCTACCGCTATACGGACTGGACAGGAGAGCGCAAGCAATCGCAAAAACGCGGTTTCAAGACAAAGCGGGAAGCACTGGCTTGGGAACGTGAACAGCTTAATAAATCCACCGCCGATCTGGATATGACGTTTGCGAGCTTCGTGGAGCAGTACACGGCAGATATGAAGACCCGTATCAAAGAAAACACATGGGCAACGAAAGACCATATTATCCGTACCAAGCTGTTGCCCTACTTCGGAAAGTTGAAAATGAGCAATATCACGGCACAGCAGATCATCACCTGGCAAAACGAAATGCTGGATCATAAGGATGAAAACGGCAAGAAATATTCGCCTGTCTATCTCCGCTCCGTGAACAGTCAACTCAGTGCCATCTTCAATCATGCCGTGCGATACTACAATCTTCGGGAAAACCCATGTAAAAAGGCCGGCAGCATGGGCAAGAAGAAAAACCGGGAAATGCTTTTCTGGACCAAAGAGGAATATCTGAAATTTGCCGAAGTTATGATGGACAAGCCGCTATCCTTTTACGCCTTCGAAATGCTCTACTGGTGCGGCATCCGCGAAGGAGAACTTCTGGCGCTGACACCCGCAGATTTTGATTTTGAAAAATGCACCGTGTCAATCACAAAATCCTATCAGCGCTTGAATGGACAAGATTTGATCACAACGCCCAAAACCGAGAAAAGCAACCGCATCATAAAAATGCCGCAGTTCCTCGCAGATGAAATGCAGGACTATCTGAAACAACTTTATGGCATTGAGCCTAATGACCGGATGTTCACTGTCACAAAGAGCTATCTCCACCGTGAGATGGACAGGGGTGCAAAAGAGGCAGGCGTTAAACGTATTCGGATTCATGACATCCGCCATAGCGCAGTCTCGCTGCTGATTGACATGGGATTCTCCGCAACAGCGATTGCCGACCGCGTAGGGCATGAAAGCATCGACATCACCTATAATTACGCGCACCTGTTCCCGTCCAAGCAGACGGAGATGGCTGAGAAGTTAAATATGGAAAGGGGGTAATTGAAAATGTCACTGAAAAACCGAGACAACCACAACCGCTGGCGCAACAAGACTGTTGCCTTCCGGGTATCACCGGAGGAAGATGCACAAATCGAAACCTTTGTCAAGCTCTCCGGGCTGACGAAGCAGGACTACATCACCCGCCGTTTGACTGGCAAGGACGTGGTGGTGCAGGGCAATCCGAGAGTTTACAAGGCGCTGCGCGACCAGCTTGCCGCCGTGCTGGACGAGCTGCGGCGCATTGAAGCAGGCGGCAGCGTGAACGACGAGCTGCTGGATGTGATTGAAATGACTGCCGCCATCATGGACGGCATGAAGGAGGAAAATGCCTATGGAGAATAAAAATAGCAAAAAGAAAACGACCGCCCCGGACACATCTGTTGGCGCAGATGATGGGCAGCCGCTTCACAATTCAACTGAGAACAGTATATCCGCTTTTGAGGAAGAAATCAACGGTGATTTTCAAAACAACTCGGAAAGTCTGGACGAAATCTACCGTAGGATGCAGCGGTTGACAGACCCGCATTACCTGCACACGATCTCCATGACAGAGCTGTACCAGACCACGTATCAGAGCAGGCCGCCCATTATCGACGGCTTGCTCTACGCGGGCGCGTACATTCTCGCAGGCGCGCCGAAGATCGGCAAATCATTTCTGGTGGCGCAGATCGCCTATCATGTCAGCTCGGGCGAAGCTCTGTGGGGCTACGAAGTCCAGCCCGGCACGGTGCTGTACCTCGCTCTGGAAGATGATTTTCAGCGCATCCAGAGTCGAATGTTCATGATGTACGGCGTCAACGACACCGACCGGCTGCACTTTGCAACTGCGGCAGGCAAGATTGGAAACGGGCTGGACGAGCAGCTTGAGAACTTCGTGCGGGAACATCCCGACACCAAACTCATTATCATTGACACCATGCAGAAAATCCGGGAAGTCGGCGGCGAGGCGTACAGCTACGCCAGCGATTATGAGATCATCGGTCGGCTCAAGCAGTTTGCCGACAAGCACTGCATCTGCGTTTTGACCGTCCACCACACCCGCAAGCAGCCTGCCGGTGACAGCTTCGAAATGATCTCCGGTACAACAGGATTGCTCGGCTGCGCAAACGGGTCGCTTCTCATGCAGAAGAAAAAGCGCACGGCATTGGAGGCAACTATCGACGTGGTGGGGCGCGACCAGCAGGATCAGATCCTCTATCTGAAAAAGGATGCGGATACGCAGATTTGGAACCTTGAAAAGGTGGAGAATGAGCCGCACAAAGAGCCGCCCGATCATGTTCTGGAAGCCGTTGCCAAACTGGTGTCCGCAGAACAGCCGGTATGGACAGGCTCGCCCTCCGAGCTTGCCGATACCGTCCATGTCGGTATGGCGGCAAACGCCCTGAGCAAGTATTTGAATGTGAAGTCTGGCAGGCTGCTAGACGAATACCGCGTCCACTATGAGAACAAAGTCCGGCACGAGGGGCGGCGTATTACGCTGACCTATGATGCTGAAAGCAAATAAGCCGCGCGACGGCTGCGACGGTTGCGACGGTAAATCTGATACTGCCAAAACAACCGTCGCAATCGTTGCGACCGTCGCGGAAAGGAGCGAAGCAGAATGAAGACCGTACAAATCCCCTACGATTTGTTCATCGACCTCGCCATGTACCATCTGCGGGGTGAGGATGACTACGAAGAAGAAATCCGTCAGGGCTTGGAGCAGAAGCTCGACGCCATGCTGAACCGGCAGCTCTATTCCCGGTATAAGACGGCACCGACCAAGGAAGAACGGGAGCAGGCACGGCAGGAATACCTTGACCGGCGCGGCGTTCCGCAGAGCTATCGGTGGACTGTTCCTCCATGGGAGCTGTGACAGGAGCGTGTCACGCTCCTGTTGCTGGCAGACAAGGCAGCGCATTGGCTGCTATCCCCTCGCGTCCCTCGTCCCCATTGAAAAAATCCGCAGAGTTTGAGATGGATGTGGGCAGAAGATTATGCGCAGAGGACGCCTGCAACTAAGCTGCTGACCACGCCGGTTTTTGCGGTTTGTATCCACACTGCAAGTCGCAAAACCAGCAGAGGCTTCCGCAGAAGCCGCATACCCCCTCGGAGAGCCCACGATACTTTGCAGCCGCAGGATGAAAGTATCATAGTGAGTTATTACACTTCCGCAGAAGTGCCTCCCCGAAAGCCCCCGTCCTGCACAATCTGAAATCAGGAGGTAAACTGCCTATGGCAAGAGGCGACGGTATTCACCGTACCAGCACAAGAAACGCAAGAATGAAAGACGCAGACATCGGCAACGCGCAAGCACACAACGAGCGCGAAAAATCATCGTATGTCAATCAGGATATCGTTCCCGAACGGACACAATATAACGTCCATTTCAAAACACCAACCGCCGGGTATAAGGAGATGTTCGAGCAGATGCGCTCCGACGGTGCGATCTCAACACGCGGTCTGAAAGCGGATGCTGAGAAATTCGGAGAGCTGATCTTCGACGTCAACTCCGCGTACTTCTTCAACCACGGCGGCTATGAATTTGCAAAACAATTTTACGCCGATGCCTACAAAGCTGCAATCAAAATTGTGGGCGGCGAGCAGTACATCCTGTCGGCGGTCATGCACGCCGACGAGCGCAACCGCGCCATGTCCGAGGCGCTGGGACAGGATGTGTATCACTACCACCTTCATGTGGTCTATATCCCGGTAGTAGAGAAGCAAATCCTGTGGTCGAAACGCTGCAAGGATAAATCTCTGGTGGGAACGGTCAAGGAGATAATCCAGCAGGTCAGCATGAGCAAGAAGTGGGCTTCCAAGCCCGCGCTGGACGAGAACGGCGAGCCGATTTTGAGTGTAAAGGGCAAGCCCGTTCTCAAAAAATCCTACAGCGTTTTGCAGGACGATTTCTTCCGGTATATGCGCGAAGCCGGGTACGACGATGTGGAGCGAGGCGAACGCGGCAGCTCTGAGGAACACCTGACCGTGACGCAGTTTAAGGTGCAGCAGGAACAAGCGCGGTTGGCAGAACTCACGGAGCAGAACCGCCAGCAGAAGCAACAGGCAGCGACGCTCGGCAAGCAGATCGAGAAAATTCAGAATCAGCAGGTCGCTGTGGCGGCTATCGAAAAGATTGAGGCGAAGCCCATTCCCTTTTCCTCTAAGGTTGCCGTGGAGCGTGAGGATTTTGAACACCTGTCTACGCTTGCGAAAAAGTACGTTGCAGCCGAGAAAAAGGAATCCAACCTGCAAAAGGCTCTGGACGCGGCAAACAGGCTGATTGCAAAGCTCAAGGCGGAGATCGCCGGTTTGAAGCAGGAGCTTTCCGAGTACAAATCCGTTCGCAGCAAGCTCCGTACACCGGACTTGGAACGCGAGAACGCAGAGCTTCGCGGAAAAGTTCAACGCTACGAGGATGTGATCCAGCGCAATAACCTCTGGCATTTCTTCCGTCCACGCAGAGAAAAAGCGGCAATGCGGGACGATGCCCGCTGATGCCGTGTTGAGCTGAGAAAAACGTGTTTTATCGAATGGGAGCGTCCAGATCGAACAGCGTATCATCCGGGTGCTCCCCATGCAAAAATCAGCCTGCTTTTGCAGGTGTAGAGCTGAGAAAAAATTTTGAAAACGCGCCTGTTTTTGCAGAACAGGCAGAAATGGAGGTAATATGAAAACCGGACTGACTAAGAGGCAGAAAGCGACCTGTATCTATTTTGACGAAGCCAGCAAAACCGCTGAAATTCAGACGCACAATACGGCGCTCAAAAACCGGCTGGCAAAGTATGCGGCAGAGCATCCCGACCTATGCAGGCAGACCGGCGATGACGAACAGGGCGGTCTGACCTTCGAGATCGACCGCAAGCGTTTTGCCGTCCGTCTGACCGCGCCGTATTCGGATACGCGCCGACAGGCAGCAAGCGAGCTTGCCAAGAAGAATGGATTGAAAGGACGAGATAAAACCGGAAGTAAGTGATTTATCTGCTAACGTCCATAGGAGCCGCCATGCTCCTATGGACATTGTGTGTGAGCAAGAAATATTGGTAACTACGTACTTGCTTCCTGAGTCAACGTATGATATATTGATAGTGAGTTCAGCGAAAACTGATTTTTGCTCATCAAAATATGAATTCAATTTACTGTTGGAGTGAAGGACATGGCTGTAAGTTACAAGAAATTATGGAAGCTGCTAATTGATAAAGATATGAAGAAAAAAGACCTTTGCGCAGCAGCAGGCATCAGCCATGCGTCAATGGCAAAGCTTGGAAAAAACGAAAATGTTACAACCGATGTTCTTGTGAAGATTTGTACTGCCTTGCAATGCGATATTGGTGATATAATGGAACTTACACCCGAGACCAAAGCCTGAAAGGAGGCGGCAAAATGCGAAGTAATACAGCAGCACAGATTTCTACAATAGCCGCCAAACCGATTCTCAAGTGGGCAGGCGGCAAGACTCAAATGCTGGGAGAACTGCTTCCAAAGGTTCCTTCTTCCTATGGACGTTACATTGAACCTTTTTTCGGAGGCGGTGCCTTGTTTTTTGCATTGCAGCCCGAAAATGCTGTCATTGCAGATAGTAACCCCGAGCTAATCAATATGTATCGCCAAGTAGCAGACCACGTGGACGATGTGATCAGCTACCTTGAAAAATACCAAAACACAAGTGAAATGTTTTATTCTGTACGCAGTTTAGATTGGGAGACTTTGCCCAAGGCAGAAGCTGCCGCAAGGACGATTTATCTCAACCGGACATGCTACAACGGACTTTATCGTGTCAATAAAAAAGGACAGTTTAATGTACCATACGGGAAATACAAGAATCCAAAAATATGTGACTCCGAAGCGCTTCATGCGGCATCACAGGCCTTGCAGAAAGCTGATATTGTCTGTGGAGACTATTTCCTTGTTCTGGAGCATTATGCTCAGCCGGGTGATTTCATTTTCTTAGATCCTCCGTATCTCCCAATTTCCGAATATTCAGATTTTAAGAGATACACTAAAGAACAATTCTATGAAGAAGATCATGTTGAACTCGCAAAACAAGTCATGCGCTTGCACGAAAAAGGCTGTCAAGTCATCCTGACAAACTCAAACCATCCTCTTGTGCATGAATTATATGCTCCGTTCAAAATTGATGTTATCCAAACGAAACGTCACATTTCCTGCAATGGAAGTACACGAAAAGGCGAGGACGTGATTGTAACCGTTCCACCAAAGCAACACTTTCTTATCAAACTTGCCCCTAAGCCTTTACCGGAGCAGGTTTCTGCATATCCTCCTACACGGTTTATGGGTTCAAAGAGCAAACTGTTGTCTGAGATATGGTCGGTTGCTTCTCAGTTCCAAGCAGAAACAGTAGCAGATTTATTCTCTGGTTCTGGCATTGTCGGGTATATGTTCAAGGCCCAAGGCAAAACGGTAATCAGCAATGATTATATGTCCATGTCAGCAACTTTTACAAAAGCAATGATCGAGAACAATAATGTTACCCTGCCGCTCAATGAGGCAAAGAGTCTGCTGGTTACGCACAAGGAATCCGATCATTTTGTTGCAAGCACATTTAAGGATTTGTACTATACGGACGATGAGAATGATCTCATTGATACTCTTCGCACCAATATTGCGGGAATACACGACCAATACAAGCGTGCGATTGCAATGACAGCGTTGATTCGCGCCTGTACCAAAAAGCGTCCTCGCGGTATCTTTACATACACTGGGAATCGTTATGATGATGGACGAAAAGATTTGCAAAAGACACTCGCCCAGCAATTTCTCGAAGCAGTTGACGCAGTAAATAAAGCCGTCTTTGACAATGGAAAGCCGAATAAGTCACGAAATGGTGATGCAATGGATCTCCGCATTGAACAGGCTGATTTGGTGTACATAGACCCTCCGTACTACTCACCCCTCTCCGATAATGAGTATGTGCGCCGGTATCATTTTGTGGAGGGGCTTGCCCGAGATTGGAAAGGTGTAGAAATTCAGGAGCATACGCAGACGAAGAAATTCAAATCCTATCCAACCCCATTTTCAACAAGGAAAGGCGCAGCAGATGCGTTTGACCGACTATTCAAGAAATTTGCAAACAGTGTTTTAATCGTTTCCTATTCTTCAAATAGTCTTCCCACGCAAGATGAAATGGTGGCAATCATGGCGAAGTACAAAAAACATGTTGAAGTTGTTCCGGTAGATTACAAGTATTCTTTCGGAAATCAGAGTGATGCCAAAACGCACAGGAATTCGGTACAGGAATACCTTTTCGTTGGGTATTGATCGGAGGCACAGCATGAGCGAAAAGATAAAAATATGGCTAGTTGGAAATACCGGTCTGCGTAACCCCAATCGAATTCAGGAGGGATTCGCAGCGTATGCCGGCTCTCCTTTCGTCGGAAATCTAAGAGAAGAAAATGAAGTTGCCTTCATGAATTTCTTAAATGAAAAAGGCATTATTCAAAATGAAGCTGGAAAGGACGAATCCGGAAGTCACGCACGAAAGTGGCGATTGATGTTTTCCAGAAACGGTTTTATTTATCCCCAGCTCAAGAAAAAAGATGGTAAGCAGGAAGAGTTAGGACCGCTTGATGAAATCACGCCATTTGGTAGAACCTTTCTGAAAGCAGACACGTATCCTGCTGTGCAAGAGTGCTTCCTTCGTTCAATGAGCGTTGAACAATATCCAATGCCTGATGGTATGCGCTATTTTTCTCCGTTAAGATGGCTCCTGGCAATCATGCTGGAACTTGAGCGGCGAACCGGTTCTTCTGAATTGAGCAGAATCGAATTCGCACTGTGGGGACATACCACTAATCCCAGCTATAATTTGGTTGAGGTTGTTGATAGGATTCTTGATTTGCGTCAACGAAGAGCTGCTGCCCCAGCCAAGCGTTCTTTTGATAAGAAAGAAATTGCAACCAGAGGCGAAAATTACGATAAGAAGCCTGATAATTTCTTGGATTATAGCGATATGAATATGCGGTATCTCCGTATTTCTGGCATTTTCCAAAGAAAAGGCAGAGGACTTATTATTGTTCCGACAAAGCATGTGTTGGCAGAAAAACTTGCAAAAGCGACTGCGAGTGCTGTGCCGATAATGGAGCAGTATAAAACACTCTGCAACGGTGCTCCTCTGCCTACTGATAACGCAGATATTGCTAAGTCTTTGCTTGACGATCTGATAAAGCAAATGCGAGAGCGGCATATCTTGTTTGATATTTCTGATCTCCCACTAAGCACTGCCGCAGAAATTAATATCGCGCGACAGCGGCTTGAGAATATTCTTGCTCAAACAGATGAAATTCAATATGCAAATGATCAGTGCAACCAGTGGCAGGAAATCAGAGACTACATGACTCTGCTAATTAGAGGCGGCGGCAAGCTGGTTTATGACGAAGATAACGCAATTGAGGTACCTAAGGACGAAACTCCCGCCTACCTTGAGTGGACACTTTGGCGAGCTGCTTTAGCCATTGATCACATGGTTAACAAACCTTATGAAGTCCGTGGTTTCAAATTGGATTCTGATTTTATGCCAGTTTCAGCAGCAGGCGGTGGCAAGGGTGATCTGTACTGCGAGTTTAATGATTTCACCATTCTAACGGAAGTCACTATGTCTATGTCCTCTCGTCAAGAAGCTATGGAGGGTGAGCCCGTTCGCCGTCATGTTTCGGATGCAGTTCTGAAATATGATAAGCCTGTCTACGGAATGTTTATTGCGGTGCGCATCGACACTAACACTGCCGAGACATTTCGACATGGCATTTGGTATGCAAAGGGAGATGTTAAGCAACGTCTGGACATCGTACCTTTGACATTGGCACAATTCCAGAAGTATTTTGTCGCAATGTTTGAGGCAGAAAAGGCAAATCCTGAACAGCTTAGAGATTTAATCCTTAAATGCGAGTCAAGGCGGGATATACTGGAGGCACCTGCATGGAAGCAGTACATTGATGCAACGGTTTCCGACAAGGTGACTGCAATCACAAGCGGAGTTGTTACACATAAGTCAAAAGATATACCACTTGTCCCCGCAGGTGTCGTTGTTCATCATGCAGCCTTTGGTGACGGACAAGTTGTTGCACTCGAAGCAAACTTCCCCAATTGTCACACAAAGACATTCGAGGTGCCGTATTTGCATTCATTGCCAGACGAGATAAATTTTTGCGCAGACGGAAGAACATTACTACACGACCGCTTCGGTGAAGGTACAGTGTTTGCCTATGTTGTGGTATTCAAAAATCACATGATGGCTCTTTCTTATCCAGCAGCATTTGAGGACGGATACTTAGTCATTGAGTAATCATCCAGAAAATAACAACATGGAAGAATCGGGGTGTAGATATGTTTGAAAACGGGTTGCAATATGTTCGCGCTGATTTCCACTTACATACTTGCAAAGACAAAGAGTTTGTTTATTCTGGTGAGCAAAATTCTTTTGTAAACGACTATGTTTCTAAACTAAAACTTGCTAACATCAATGTTGGTATAATTACAAATCACAACAAATTTGATAAAGATGAATACAATGCCATACGTAAGGCTGCGAAAAAGCAAGACATTTTTATTCTGCCAGGAGTAGAATTGACCATCAAAGAAGGCGCAAACGGTATTCACACGCTAATTGTTTTTAATCCAGAGGAATGGCTTGAGAGTGGAAATAATCATATTCAGACATTCCTGACAGCAGCATTTGCCACTATCCCCAATCCCGAAAACCGCAATGTAAAGAGCATATATGACCTAAAGAAGGTATTTGAACAGTTGGATGCCTATGGACGTGATTATTTTGTGGTATTCGCGCACGTAGATCAAAATAGCGGCATATTTAGCGAATGTAAGGGCGGGTTACTTGAATCATTGGCTGGACTTACTTCGTTTAAAAATCGTGTTCTTGGTTTGCAGAAATCCAGGTCTCGTGACAATCTTAATCAATTCGAGAGATGCTTCGGTTTTTTGCCTGCTTTGGTTGAGGGCTCCGATCCGAAATCCATTACTGATATAGGTAAGGGAGATAAATGTACTTATTTGAAAATTGGCGAATATTCTTTTGCCGCAATTAAATTTGCTTTACAAGATTACAGAGATAGGGTTAGTGAAAATATTCCAGAAAACAAGCATGGATTTATAGAATCAATATCATTCCAAGGTGGAAAGTTCGATGGACAAACAATTACATTTTCTCGTGAGTTGAATGCGCTCATTGGCATAAGAGGCAGCGGAAAATCTTCTATTTTAGAAGCGGTACGATACGTTTTGGGACTCACCGCACAAATGGACAAAGACTACAAAGATTCACTTGTTAAAAATGTTTTTGGTTCTGGCGGTAAAGCAACGTTGAATGTAGTAGATAAACATGGTAAACGCTATTTTGTCAGTCGAATATTTGGAGAACGAATAAATGTTCTCGATGAGAGTGGCAATGACTTAAATATTAATCCGATCAGCTTGTTCGATGGGGTACAGTATTTCGGTCAAAAAGATCTATCCGGTAGCGCTGATCACGAAAATAGTTTGTTAGAAAAACTGATTAGCGGCAGAATTGGTCAACCCTCTAATTTAGATAGTCTTGTGAGTGAATTAGTCGGAACTGTAGAACGTTTACTGGACGTAAGTAAAATCCCACAGCAAATGGTAGAAGCTACAACACAGCAAACAGAACTTGAGCATAAACTTTCGATTTTTGAAGAAAAAGGGGTAGCAGACAAACTAAAAAAGCAAAGAGGATACACCACTGACACCACAAAGCTTGATACAGTGAAAAAAAGAATAGACTCGATTTTGCGTGATATTCGTAATGCTTTTTCAAAAAGCTCAATTGCGTCAAGTACTTTGGACGGATATAGTAGTGAGTTTAATACAGATATCTTTGAAGATGTCTCCGCGGTATTGTCTCTAATTGATGTTCAACTCACGCAAATCGGTTCCTGCATTGCCGAAATTGAAAAACAGTGCAACAGTGTGGATGATATAATTTCCCATTTGAAAGAGCGAACTGATAGTTTGGCAGATGAATTTGCTGAAATTAAAAGAGAGATTAAAGATGAAACTTTGGACGTTGATAGTTTTGTCAAAATGACCGCTGAGCTGCAAAAAACCAAGGAAAAGCTACAGCTACTAAGCGACGAAGCATCCTCTAAATCAAAAATAGAAGCATCATTTACTAAGGCAGCAAGAGAGCGCAATGATGTCCTGTTGGCAACCTATAATGCATATAAGGACGAAACTGAACGTATTAATCAGAATCAAACTGAACTACGAATTGAAATCACGTTCAAGGGAGATCGAGAAGGGTTTAAATCTCAAATGAAAAGCGATTTCAGAGGAACGGGAATCTCGGATAACAAATACCAAACTATTTGCGATACTTTCACCGATTATACAGCAATCATAGAAGACTGGATTATTTGCGATGGTAGCAAATTGAAAAAAATTGTTACATCCGGTGAATATGCAAAATTGGAAGACAAGCTTCGTAATCAATACGAAGAATTACTGGGCAGGCAGGTCGAAAACAAGGTAAACATTTATTATCACGGGAAATTGTTGAAACAACACTCGATTGGTCAGCGAGCCTCGGCACTAATCCTGTTTATATTGACTCAAGATGATAATGATGTCATCTTTATTGATCAACCGGAAGATGACCTTGATAACAAGGTTATCTACGATGAGGTCATTACTGCCATTGCGCGGAAGAAGCCATATATGCAGTTCATATTTGCCACACATAATGCAAATATCCCAGTGCTTGGCGATTCCGAAAGAGTGTTAGTTGTTGAGTTCCAAGAAGCAAAAATTGACATTGACCAAGTTAACATTGATTTGGGTTCTACGCATAAACAAATTGTTGACATTATGGAGGGCGGCAGAGAAGCGTTCGATAAGAGGCAACTTATATACACATCTTGGCGTTGAACTCCATTTTTTCGTGGCAACGCTATGGCAACAAAAAATTAGATAGCCCGTGCTACCTGAATAATGAAAGCAATACAAATAATCTGTGCTAAATCCCATAAGCAAACCTGTTTAGAATAGGCTTGACGGGAGCGAGTGGGAATAAATATTTAGTGTTTTCTGAATCCTGAAAAGCGTTGGTAATACAGCGTTTTTCAGGATTTTTCTTTTTTAGCGGCTACAAATTGGCTACATTTGCAGCGATTTTTGTAGCCAGAGGCTCACGGCATAATGCCGTCAAGCTGTCTGGCTACCTCCACCTGCTTGTTGGGGTACAGGTGGCTGTACGTGTCCATCGTTGTCTGCACCTTTTCATGTCCGAGCCGCTCCGCGATCAGCAGCGGTGAGAAGCCCATCTCCACCAGCAGGCTGGCGTGGCTGTGTCGAATGTCAT